>Ga0315899_10006838_pt1 | contig 12286 bp, 17 predicted proteins | sample LakEriMetagenome_2_FD_203518 | JGI IMG/M metagenome (GOLD analysis project Ga0315899, IMG submission 203518) | Freshwater fungal communities from buoy surface, Lake Erie, Ohio, United States - Buoy 4 MA112 | ecosystem: Environmental > Aquatic > Freshwater > Lake | place: USA: Lake Erie, Ohio... | reverse complement strand
GAGCGCGGCATTGAAGGTTTTTCACTGCGTGGCGTCGCCAAACGTGCAAACGTAAGCCACGCTGCACCGGCGCATCACTTCGGCGATGCGAACGGCTTGCTGACGGCATTGGCTGCAAGAGGGTTTGAGCGATTTATTCAGCGGCAGCGCGATTTTCGACAGCGCGCACCTTCTGATCCTCGTGCTCAACTGGAGGCGTCCGGGGTCGGGTATGTCGTTTTTGCCCTGGAAAATCCGGCGATATTTCGCTTGATGTTTTCCTCTGATCGTCCCGACTTTGGCGACCCTGACCTTCAGCAAGTTGCCGAGTCTGCTTTCGAGGAGTTGGTCGAACATGTCAGGGGCGTCACCGAAGACAAGAGTTCGCCCAAAAAAGACAGCGCCATGATGCTCGACGTTGCTGCTGCGTGGGCGGCTGCGCACGGGTTGGCCGATTTATTAGTGGCCGGTCGACTTAATACGCTTGGGTCGCTTGCACCCAGAACACGAGATCGACGAATTGCAGAAATCATCGGTCGCGCTATTCCTATGACACCTAATCGGAGGTAGGTCATGATTCTTCACGATCTCACTGCAGGCATGCACCCACGGCGTGTGCGTATCTTCTTGGCAGAGAAAGGTGTTTCCATTGAACGCCGCGAGATAGATGCGGCAGCTGGCGCCAACGCGACACCGGAATTCATACGGCTTAATCCTCTAGGTAAGTTGCCCGTGCTTGAGCTTGATGATGGCAGCGTGATCGCCGAGTCACTGGCCATCTGCCGCTATTTGGAAGCACTTCATCCCAGCCCACCTCTCATGGGTCGCACACCACGTGACATTGCCGAGGTTGAGATGTGGACGCTACGTATGGATCACCAGCTGTCGCAAATGATCGCGCTCGCCTTCGTGCATAGCAGCGATTTTTATCGAGGGCGCGTTGAGCAAGTGCCAGAGGTGGCTAGCTGGTCACGCGACTACGGGCTGAAAACAATGACCTGGCTGGATAGCGAGTTGTCCGGACGTCGCCATATCGCGGGTGAAGACTACACAATTGCTGACATCGTTGCACAGTGCGCCTTTGTCCTTGGCAAAGCAGTTGGCTTGCGCATTCCCGCTGAGATGAGTCATCTATCTCGCTGGTTTGCCGAGGTAACAGCCCGTCCGACGGCCAGAGCCTAAGTATCTGTTTGAAAACCTGCTATGCGACAATTTTCAAACAGATACTCAGCTCGACGAACAGGAGTAAAGCATGTCAAACCAACGAGTATGCTGCGTGATTGGTGCCGGTGATGCGACCGGATCGGCGATCGCTCGACGGTTTGCGAAAGAGGGATTCACTGTTTGCGTTGCTCGAAGAAATGAAGATGCCTTACAGCCGCTCGTTCAGCAGATTCATGCTGATGGTGGACGTGCGATTGCACTTGGTCTGGATGCTCGGCGCGAAGATCAGGTTACCCGTTTCTTCGATCGAGTCCAACAAGAGGTTGGCCCGATTGAGGCGGTTGTATTTAATGTGGGTGGTAATGTTCGTTTCCCAATTTTAGAAACTACCGCGCAAAAGTATTTCAAGGTGTGGGAAATGTGCGCGATGGCCGGTTTCCTAGTGGGGCGTGAGGCAACGCGCGTGATGCTGACACGGGGTCGCGGCACCCTGCTGTTTACTGGTGCAACGGCCAGCGTACGAGGTGCAGAAGGTTTTGCAGCTTTTGCAGGCGGCAAGGCGGCGCTGCGGGCGCTGGCGCAATCCATGGCGCGTGAGCTGGGCCCAAAAGGGATTCATGTTGCTCATGTCATCATTGACGGGCTGATTGATACCGCCTTTGCACGGGAGAATTTCGCGCAGCGCGTTGCCGAAGTCGGGCCCGAAGGGATACTGAATCCCGAGCACATAGCGGAGGCGTACTGGTGGCTTCACCAGCAGCCGCGCGATGCGTGGACATTTGAGTTTGATTTGCGTCCCTCTGTGGAGCGATGGTAAGTGCTACATGGAACCTTATCTCCGAATTCATCGAGGTCACACTGGTGCGAAGCAACGGCACAGTAGCCCACGTAATCTATCCGATAAAGATTAACGGCTATTACCTAGCATCGCGATGTGTTGCCGTCTCTGGCGGAGCATGTCCGCATGATTGCGCCCGATCTCATCGGACACGGTGATTCCGATAAACTGCCCGCGAGCGCCGGGCCCGGCTCAGTTTACTCATGACGCCTCCTATAATGTTCAGGGCACTTTTGCTGACGGTATTTCAGGTAAAGTTCAATTTGAGCCTAGCCGTCTAACGGGTGTATTTCAAGCGCTGAAAGATCCGGATGTGTTTCGGCAGGTCTACATAGAGCAGGGTGCTGTGACATGGCCCGGTAATGGTGATCTTACCCCAGACGCAATGTACGAGGCGATCAAAATCAATGGCGAGTGGATACTGAATTACGATAAATCCGGACGCCGCGTCGTTGGCGACGCTTCACGCAGCAATCGCTGAAGTGTCCTGATGAATTTCGGATCGGCGGTGTCGATTTCTCCCGTGATTCGCCAGCGAGCATGGCCATCCCGCCCGATTAGTATCGTTGTCGGAAGTACGCCTTTGGTCCATGACTTCAGGTGCACCCCGGTACCGTCGAGCATGACCGGATAAGCGATTAGATGATGCGCCATAAAGTCTCGAACCGTCAAAGAAGATTCCTTGAAATTTACACCCAGGCCAGGATGAGGGGACCTTCGCCTTCTGCCTGTGGGCTCGCGAGCGCATTCAGCGTTGCTATTTCATTGACACAGGGTTCACACCAGCTTGCCCAGAAATTGAGCACGACGACCTTACCCTTCAAATTGGCGGTATCCCATAGCCTGCCATCAAGATCGCGAAGCTTTAGCGAGGGCGTAGGCAGGTGCGCAGGCCAACGCTGGAGTTGAAATTCTGCGGCAGGTGATATTCCATGAGCGAGCAAGGTAGCAAGAAAGGCGAGTATGCCAATGTGGTACCTGGTGCGTTTAATTGCAATAGTCATGGCTGATAAGGGCTGTCCGAATAAATGAAGGATTTGTTTGTGTAATTTGTGCGTAACCGAGTGAGCTCATGTGTGCGACTGGAACGTGGTCTCCGATGAGCGATTTATTCCGTATTTTTGCACGCGGCGCAGAAGTAGGGGGAATATGGTGAAAATGTAAAACTCCGTGAACCTTTAGTTGCTGGCTTTTGCGATATTTGGTTACCCAGCCTGGACTCGAAGCCGGGACTTCCTGATGAATAGAGCGCATGACAATAAAGATAAGGTTAACGCAAGGACCGATGAAGTGAAATTTTCTCCATCAGAGGCGTTCGGTACCTGGAACTCGATATTTATCATGCGCTATCCAAACTACTGAATCTCTGCCGTGCACTGGGGGGCAGTTCATTGCCAAGGTAATTCTCTGGTGCAACAGAAGTGTATTGGGGTGGACCGCAAAATCGGGGTTAAACAAAAGAAAAATTGATTTTTGTCAACCACAAAAAATTTTGTTCTTATATCCTTCCTCTTGATAATAATGCAGGGGTGATGGACTGAAATGCACAAGCATAAGCACGATGGACAAAATGGAAGTGTGGTGGTTGAGTTCGCGCTTGTGCTGCCTGTATTGTTGATGATTGTGTTCGGTATCATCGAATTTAGCATTGCGTTGTACGATAAGACGGTTATCACTAATGCGAGCAGGGAAGCTGCCCGTGCGGGCATCGTGTTGCGATCTCCGAAATTGTCAACAAGCGATATCAAAAAGGTCGCGACCGACTATTGCGGATCAAACCTGATTAGTTTTGGCGCAGATCCTTCACTGCAAGTCAATGTAACCACCGTTGGTAAAGCTGCATTCGGTACGCCGCTCACCGTCACCGTAGCCTATGACTACCAAGGCCTTGCCTTGGGCAGTCCATTAAGTGCGCTATCGTCTCCGATCACGTTGAGCGCGACTACGATTATGAACAACGAATAGGAAGGGCTATGTCTCGCCTGCCGCCTCGTAGCATGCGCCATCAATACCTTCGCAAGCGGGATAAAGGCGTCGTAGCGGTCATCGTTGCTTTGTTATTGCCTGTGCTGTTGGGATTTGGGGCGCTTGCAGTCGATATTGGTTATAGGTTTTTAATTCAAAACGAAATGCAAAATGCTGCTGATGCGACTGCGTTGGCTGCCGCAGCTTGCCTGTATGGTCGAGCTGACTGCGGCAATCAAAACGCATCGACACCTGACTGGGGAGGCGCTGCGGGGAGGGGCAACAGTTTTGCCTCATCGAACTCTGTAGAGCAAACTGATGTCAATTCCGTACATATTGATTACGGCTACTGGAACATCACAAAAACCAATCCAACGTTACTGGAGCTGCCTTATGCTCCGGGGACCAATGACTTGCCTGCTATTCGTGTAACTATCAACAAAAGCGACACTGAAAATGGCGGAGGTGCAGCAACATTTTTTGCCAAAATATGGGGGATTAACGCAATGCCGTTGTCAGCAACTGCCGTCGCGGCCGTCTCGTATGCAGGAACGGCCGGACCGGGTGCATTATTTCCGTTGATTGTTACAAAGTGCCTCTATGACAGTTACTGGAATGCAGCGACCAGCCAGCCGAAAAAAGCGACCAGTAATGCCCCTTTGCCAAACACAACCTGGCCGCAAACGCCGGGCCAACCCTACTATTTTCGTATGACCTCTTCCTATCATGCGGGTCCCTGCGAATCCGGTCAATGGTCGTCGCTGGACATTGACAGCAATAATGTGCCTACAATTCGCAATTTGATTTTCGACGGCAACAGTACCTCCATCAGTATCGGTGGGAAGGTATGGATCCAGCCCGGCACGAAAACCACTTTGTACTCGGACGTCAATGCCTGTAGTGCCGCCGGTAACAAAGCGTGTGAGTATGTGATGGTACCGGTCGTTGAAGATATCAGCACCCACGCATATACCCCAGTCGTCGGAATGGCTTGCTTGCATATTCTTTCGGCTACAGGAGGGTCTGGGAAATATATCCTTGCCCAGATGAGCGCCGATGCGGACAAATGTCAGGCAAAGGGATCAAGCGGCTCTGGCCCGAATTTCGGCATGTATCAACCACCAAGATTAGTGTACTAGCTGCGGATCCCGGAGATGAGATACCAAGCAAAGCCATGTGAATATTCTAAATTGGGGGAGTCCTAGTCTTCTCGAGCACGAGACCATTCAGTAGTTTTTTGATAATTGACGTGTTCGACGATCGGCTATGCTTTAAGTATGAACACGACGGCTGCGCAACCCGAGTCAGCGCTCTGAACGTGCTCAGCGTGACGAGATGCTTATGGGGCATGTTCAGCGGGTCTGGAATGCGAACTGGCAGGTGTATGGCGCCGACCAGGTCTGGCGGCAGATGAATCGCGAAGGTGTGCTTGCTTTTAAAAGGATTTTTGGCTCCCCGACCTGGACTCGAACCAGGGACCTGCGGATTAACAGCGTCGATGGATAGAAAAAAGACCTGCAAAATCAATGCGTTACTTTGTATATTTGCTTGCGTGTAATTGATCGTGTAATTGAAATGGTGATCCGAAAACTACTCTAGTGCCGCAACGATAGCACTTTTCTAAGCTCACATTAGGTCGCAGGTAAATCAATCTCCCCAGAAACTTGCAGTTTGGGAGTTAACGATACGAATCTTGGCATGAAATTTGTGTTCAATGGATCTAATGTGATCTATGTCTTCGGCAGAATAAGTGCCAATGTAGATCCCCCATAATTTTGGAGGCATTTTTGACTCTGCATGTGCGGCACGATTTAGAGCCTCAATGATATGTTCATCGTAAGCACCAAAATTGAATCCGAAAGTTACTAAATAGCCGTCGATGTTGCAAAGCCTGTCATAACAAGTGGAAAGGTAACTGTTATGCCTGATGTGCTCAAGTTTTTGAGAGCCATCGCCCGCGGTAACAAAAATTGGATACTCCCCTTTGTCTAGGCGAGCTGATATTTTCTCAAGTAAGTTTGCTTCCCAGGAATATTGTTCTTTAATAATTTCAACGCCTGAATCAAATAGATGTAAAGCACCATGAAGGTAATGAACATTTTGGCCTTCTGCATTCGGCCCCCAATAAAGGTGTGAATACTCTGGGTCTTCGCCAAGACCAACTTCTTGAGGATTTTCTAATGATTTTCCAAATCCGTCGTTATGATTTTGAATATTTTGCCGCATCAAAACCCAATACAAAAGAAGGTCATAATTGGTTGTGAAAATATGTCCACCTTCTTGCAAGAAATCATTCAAAACAGAGGCGCATTTCTGACTTTTTTCTTCCGGAATTTTGAAAACATGTTCAGGATGTAATTCTTGAATTGAATGCAATAAATGCGTTCTTATGCTTTCGCTCGCAGATCGAACCTTGTCACCTAAAGCTGTATTTTCATCTATGGCGTCGAGTATTTCTGAGGTCGTTTTAAGTTGCCTCATTATTAGTTCGAAATTTTTTGTTTTTACAACATCAAATAATTTCTTTGTTAGATCATCGGCGTTTTTCGATAAGGATTCGTATAGCGACTTGTATGAAAAGATGCTGGCGTCGTAGGACATGCTAAAGCCGTTTCCAAGAAGTAAGGAAAATGGCTTTTTTCTTGACTTTATATGATCGATCGCTTCTTGATAAGTGAAAACTTTAGTCATTGCGATTTATTAGTGCCTATCGTTTCTACAAGACATTTTTATAAGATTGCTCAATCAATCCTATGGCATAGTCGAGTTGATCTTGTGACTTTAGATATACACGACGATCCATAGTCCAGTTGTAACCTTCAGGTATCTTTTCTACATAATTTTCAGGATCGATATAGTCGATGGGGCGCAGATGAATTTTTATCTGGCTCTTCATGACATAAATTTCTGCAAAGTTATTTGATAGCTTGTAGGCGATATACAGAGATGTTGCCTTCTCGATGATTTGCTCATCAATGGCAAGTATTCTTTCTCTGATTAGTTCAAAAAGCTCTTGCATTTCAGAAGACCCTTTGCTTTTCAAAGAGTCAACTGAATATTCTGTTGAGTCATCTGTGCTATTCGTTTCTGCTCTCGGTGAGATGAGTTTGGAGGCAGACTCATCAATATTGATTGGTTCTAGTGAAAATATATTATTTTCGTAATACCGATACCGTATCAATTCGATCCTTAGAGGCACAACCTCAGCTGTGTCGATATCGAACTTGCTGTAAGACTCAGCTATACATATGACTGGAGGATTATGCCAATCGAGCTTAATCAGCTTAGCCGCATCTGCACCCAATTTGTCAATCATCAGCTTTTCAAAGAATTCTGGTTTTTGAGACTTGAGCCATTTTAGATACGACAACGACTGATTGATCACATTGTCGTTCTTGTTGCGTTTGTACTCGATGATGACTGGTGCGCCACTGGTATCGACAGCCAGCGTGTCAATTCGTCCACCAAAAGTGGTGGTGTATTCCGTCGCAAGAAATGCTAAATCCAAAACTTCCTTCAGATTAGCTTCGACCAGTTGTTGAAGAGATTTTTCTTTGTCGAGAACAATCGCATTCAATTTCTTTAGTTTGCCGTTTTGTGCCTGAAAGATGGGCATCGCAATTCGATCCTTATGCGTTATCCTCAACCCAACGTCGTCCAATTATTCGGGCGGCATTTGCCGCTTCTTCCTCGGTATTGAAGGCGCTGGGGTTTATATTGATCTTAATTTCCTCAGTCTCAGCCTCAAGTTCTGAATCTATCTGCACAAAGAGTCGAGCCGAGTACCTTCCATCTGCAAGGAGTAATGGCGTGCAGATGAGTCGATGTCCTTTATAAATTTCAGTCCATTCTTTCATGCCGTCCTCATGTTTGCAAATGGAGAATATCGTTCACTTTCGGTGGTGCTTGTTTCGTTAAGGTCGGCCCATTGTCGCTGAGTGTGGCATTGTGCGATACTGTATAAAAATACAGTATCTACTGAGACATGCAACCCATCCCAATCCAAGCTGTTCCCGTACCCGTGTCGGGCTTTATCACCAGTGTTAATAGGGGTTTTCCGTCGCCTGCAGCTGGTCGGCACATCAAAAACCTTCCCGGCACCCAGTTGTAAACAAATAATTGACAATGTAAATATTTGCTTTACAATGCAATGCAATGATCTCCACCTTCAAGCACAAGGGCCTAGAGCTGTTCTTTACCAAGAGCAACTACAAGGGCATTCCCGCTCAGTACGCGGCAAAGATAGAGAGGATCTTGGACAGGCTTGATGCTGTCAAAGAGCCGGAGGACATGGATTTGCCCGGCTACAAGTTTCACGCCTTGAAGGGTGATCGTAAGGGGGCATATGCGGTATCTGTAACTGGTAATTGGCGTATTACTTTTGAGTTCGACGGCCAAGATGCTGTGAACGTTAATTTAGAGGATTATCACTGATGAAGTCACTACGCGATCCCAATCGCAAACCAACGCACCCCGGTGCGGTGTTAAGAGAAGATGTATTGCCAGAATTGGGATGGACACAAGGTGAACTTGCTACTCGCCTTTTGGTGAGCAGAGTCACCGTGTCGGATATCTTGCATGAGAAGAAGGCAGTTACGGCAGAGATGGCTGTTCGTATTTCACGTGCTGTTGGCGGTTCGCCTGAAAGCTGGCTTCGTATGCAAGAGGCTTTGGATATCTGGGAAGCAGAGATGAAATTCAAAAACAACCCTGCGATTGCGCCAGCTACAAAGCCGCGTCACGCAGTTCAGTAAAAATGAAAAAAATCTCGGCTAAAATTGTTGGTGCACATCTATAGTCAATTGAGATTTCGTCATGATGTTTTACTTTCATTGACTCCTAAAAAAGGCCTTAGTCGAGTTTTTAGTTTTTCAAAATCGTTACTGTCGCTCGTAGAAAAAAATTTATCAATCAAGGTTTTTACTTCTGGGTAAAGTTTTTGATATCGAACATCAAAACACATACAACATACAAGATTACTTAAGCAGTTATCAGTGACTCTTGGATCATCTATTGGCACGTCGTCAGAATCAACAACACCGTCATTAAGAAAATTAGTTATCTTGAATCCATCTTTACGATCAAATTCCAAGACGATTTGAGTTTCGTAGTAACTAATTTCAATAGGAATAAACAAATTTTCTTCTACCGGATTCCGGATAAAAATTTCGTACTCTCTGGAGTAGTCAATCAAGAAATCTTTGTCAATAATTGTTATTCTTAAATCTGAGTCCTCTGTGATGACGCGACTGCGATCGAGAATAACAACATCCATTCTCAGGCCATCGATATATTCATCTACATATTTTGAAACTATTTCTTCCTCGAATTTTGTCAACATTTGCGGTCCTTCTTATACAACTTTCCTCTACAAAAAACTGTCTAAGCAGAACATTCTTTACTGATCTTTCTAAAAATATCAATTTCCATCCAGTCGTGCTCTAGAAGAAAAGGTCTATAAATTGTGTGATTTCCTGCGAAGAATTTTTCTGATGAAATTTCACTTGAAAAATTATTTGTCAGCAAGTACTCGCCATCTTCTAGTCCAATAATCCGCTGGCCTTGATATGATTTTGGGGGAACTAAATTCCCATCATCATCATAAATTTTACTTTCTTCTAGGTCATAGATACTTCCAAGGATTTCCAGCCTACCTTGATGCAACTGCCAATTACCAGTACTGAGTTTTTCTAAAGCGAGAATTTCAGTCCATATCGATGACATTGAGGATGCTTCTCTAGCTGCGAGGAAAGTCATTCCATCAGATCTATTTGATCCCCGTATTCCTAATTCGCGTAGATATCTTTTTAAGTAAGACTCGTTCTCAAATCTTTTCTGATTCAGATATTCTTGATTCAATTCAAATTGTTTAACTACTCTTTTGAAAATTCGAGGTTCAAGTTTGATAGCTGATGCTGCGAGTAATCGTGTAAATCTTCCAGAGCCAATACACATCAATCGAATTGTTTTATTTCGAAATGCGCTCAGTGTGCCTCGTCTACCTTCTGGGACATACATCAATCTCGACTGACCTATAGTCCAGGTACCATAGTTGGTAACATTGGCAGTAAAGACAAGGTACTTGCTTTTCTTTATCGCTTTTTGTAGCTGATCTCTTAAATTCGAGTAGACTTGGCTTCGAAATTGAGTTTTGCGAATTTCCCTTGCTAACACTCCAATAGGGTCCATCAATTTATCTTCGATTCCGTCTGCCTGTGAAAACTTATTCATTGCTTATCTTCCAATAAATCCGATGCCTATCAAGTCAATTGTTCGCCTTTGGGTTCAGCTGAAGCGAAAAAAGTGCAAACGATTACCCCATCGGTAAGAGCATTCAAATTAGTTAGGAAGTTGACGAGCTCAAGGTTTACAGATGGTTTCCATTCAATGACCATCAAAACTAGGTCGCAAGAGTAGCAAGCCACAAGGAAAAGAACCGCTTTCCTGTTTCCTTTCCAGCTGTAAAAATAAAACAGGATTATTGATATTAAAAAAGCCGTTGAAAGTATCGTGAACGCGATTGAAAAATAGGCTAATGGAAAATTTATTGTTCTTTCATGGTCTGTAAATTCTGCAATAAAAGGTATGACAGGGTAAGGGTCGAGCAAGTTTGCTACTATCATGGCCGCAAGTAATAGCAAACCAGCTATGACTGATAGTTTTCGAATTTTTTCCATATTATTTTTTTCTATGAAAGACAACATGATCAACCTTGTGCGGGTGAATTGCATCATTGATTCGTCGGCGCAGTGCAGTGAAGGTAGATTTATCGGTAAATTTCTGATCGTGATATCCGCCGGGTTCATTTCCCCATGTGCCCCAAGAGGGTAAGGTGTCTTTATCGTATTCGACGATTAGGCTGCGAGCCTTTGTGCCTGAAAAACTCAAAGGTTTTGTGAACTCGGAATCCCTACCTGAAATTTCACTCCAATGATTAGTAATTTTTTGAGTTAGAGATGCAAGTTCTTCGTCACTGGGTCTTACCGCTGGTGGAGATGTTTCTCCGTACTGATAGTCAAAATACGCTGGACGACTCAGTTCTTCAACGCAATAGTAGTCATCGTCGGTGAGAGAGGATATTAAATCTTCTCCGCCATATTTTTTTATCCACGCTACTGTTTCGGCCCAGCGATTTTTCTTTTCAAAATCATCTGTTAAATTCCATCCAGCTAAGATGAGAGCTATGGGTGGGGCTGGTATTGCAGGATCAGCAGACGCAATTCGCTTTAATTTTTTGTATATATCAATCCAAACGCCGACATCGGGGCATACTCGAATCATTTGAAAATTCAAAAAATTATTAGTTAAATAGATTTTTCAGGGTTAAAACAATCTTCATGAATTAAAGGGAAGGGTGTTCTGTCTTTAATAATTACCCTTAAGGTATTCCAATCACCAATTACCTCATTTACCCATTTTCTTGACTCATCGCTCAATTTTTCATTAATCTTATTCAGAAGTTCTTCAGTCTCTTTTCTTGATCGTCTTGCTCTTAGGCCAATTTTGCTGTCCTTAGCGGCATCTTTGTCTTCAATTAGAGCTACAGAAAACCACATAGCAGCTCGTCTTAGTCCTTGTCGATCGTCTTTTGCCGCAACAGAGTCTATTTTTCCAATTTCGCGACGACATTCATGAATCGCATTATTAATTCCATCTTCACGACCGGGAAGTTCTCCAATTATTTCTGTTGCACAGAGAATGAAAAATGAACGAGCAATTTCTAAATCTTTTACTGCTCCTTCGCCTTGCTGAAACATCTCTGCAAGATTTTGAATCGCAAGAGCATTGCCCTGTAGCGCTGAGAGTCGAAACCAATACATTGCTTTGGTTGGATTTTTAGCAACCGCAATGCCTTGACGATAAGCCCATCCAAGATTATTTTGGGCCGGCGCGTATCCTAGGGCTGCCGACTTTGAATAATATTTGTTGGCAATTTCGTTGTCTTCTTTCACTCCATCGCCCGACCCATACCGAACGCCAAGATCGTATAGAGCAGATTTAGATCCTTTTTCGGCCTCATCAAAAATAGCCCTGATTTCTTTGGTTCCTGCAAAGCTAGATAAAGACACGAGAAAAATAGAAATGAAAATAGTTTTTTTCATGATTATTAGAATTGAATTTATTTGTGGTAATTGCCGCAACGATCAACTGAAAAATTGTAGAAACCAGCTCGATTCATTTCTGTAGCTATGCATTGCTTATAGCTGGTGCTTTTGAATCGCCCCGGGTTTACTAGACACTTCCTAGCCTATAAATTTAGGCCTTCAAGGGGGTGTCATGAGTGGGAAGCGATATACCGAGGAATTTCGAATTGAAGCAGTCAAGCAGGTAACAGACAGG
>Ga0315899_10006837_pt1 | contig 12289 bp, 11 predicted proteins | sample LakEriMetagenome_2_FD_203518 | JGI IMG/M metagenome (GOLD analysis project Ga0315899, IMG submission 203518) | Freshwater fungal communities from buoy surface, Lake Erie, Ohio, United States - Buoy 4 MA112 | ecosystem: Environmental > Aquatic > Freshwater > Lake | place: USA: Lake Erie, Ohio... | reverse complement strand
AGTTTCCTTCTCTTACCAGGATCACCATATCCTCAAAAATATTTCACTCGAAATTCCTAAAAATGAGACCATTGCCATAGTCGGGGAAAGTGGTTCGGGAAAGACGACACTTGTGAATATCATCACAGGATTACTTAAACCTACTCAAGGTAGCGTGAACATCGATGGAACAGATCTTACTCAACTTAAAATGTCGACTTATCAAAATAAGATCGGTTACATCACCCAGGAAGCCGTGATTTTCAATGATACCATTTTCAATAATGTAAGTTTCTGGGATGCGCCCACTGCTGACAATATGAAACGATTTGAGGCCGCATTACAAAAAGCGTCAATTTATGATTATGTCATGACCCTTCCGCTCAGGGAAAATGAAATGCTCGGTAATAATGGTATCAACATCAGTGGCGGTCAAAAACAACGCATCAGCATCGCCAGAGAACTATACAAAAACATCGATTTTCTTTTTATGGATGAGGCCACATCGGCGCTCGATTCTGAAACTGAAAGAGAGATCAAGGAACAAATCGATCAATTGAAACGACAATACACCATCATCATCATTGCCCATCGCTTGTCAACCATCCGCAATGCAGACAGGATTGTACTCTTGCATCAGGGAGCGGTTGCAGCCATAGGAAGCTTCGATCAACTGAAGCAGCATCCAATGTTTGAAAAAATGGTACAGCTTCAGGGGCTGGAAGGATGATGATAAACGTAACAATACATTTCAGATGAAAGTTTTTTTCACATTGGACAGTCTGGCCATGGGTGGTACGGAGCGCAGCACGCTGGATATCGTCTCTCATTTTTCAAAAGACACAGACGTTCGTGTCATTTATTTTTATCCCGGCGATGATCTCAAAGCAGCGTATCTGAAGGCGGGCATTTCTCTGCTTCATTTACCTGTGAAAGGCAGGAGAAATTTCATTTCCGGCATCCGACAGCTGATCCGGTTGATCAAAAAGGAAAAACCCGATATCATGGTGTCATCTATTTCAAGAGCCGACATCATCACGCGAATTGCCGGCCGGCTCACGAAAACTCCAGTAATTGGGACCTTTGTGAATGACACCTACGGAGCCAGCAGGATAGCAGAACAAAAAGCGAGAAATACCTATCTGAAGTTTCTTTACTCTTGGTTTATAGACAAACGGACCTCGAGAATTCCAAAATACTGGGTCTCCAATTGCAACAGTATTGCAACAAGCAACAAAACAGCTTTGGGGATTCGAGACCACAAAATCAAAGTCATTTATCGCGGCAGAGACACCACTCAGTTTGCCGAATGGCAATCACCCGCAACGCCCCCTCCATTCCAATTTGTGTTCGTAGGTCGTTTGATGGAAAGAAAAGGATTGCAAGAACTGCTGATGGCCTTTCATCAACTGAGAAAAAAACACCCGGAGATCCGGCTTGACATTTATGGTTCAGGAGCTTATGGCAAATGGATGCTTGAATATATTCAAGAAAATCAACTGGATGATGTTGTGATCATGCATGGAGCGGTGATCAATGGCTTTAAAAAACTTTACGAAGCCCATTGTTTCCTGTTTCCATCCTGGTACGAAGGATTCAGTGGTGCACTGGTGGAAGCGATGCTTGCCGGTATTCCCATCATTGCCTCAGACATCACTATGAACAGAGAAGCAGTGACACCGGACCAAACAGCGCTTGTTTTTCCCGTAAAAGATGAGCACGCTTTACTACAGCGTATGGAACAAATGATGCTTCATTATCAGGACATGATATCCATGGGAAAAAGAGCAAGAAACGAAGCATTGCAAAGATTCGATATACAAGTGATCGCCAGTCAATATGAGCAATTTTTGAAATCTGTGATAGATGAGAAAGTAGCTGTAAATGAACTAATTTAGCGCAGGTTTTAAAATTCAAACAACCCAATGCCTGATCAAACTTCACATATTCTCGTTACCGGTGGCGCAGGTTTCATTGGCAGTCATCTTGTCGAAAAACTGCTTCAGGAAAATCATCGTGTAACTGTCATCGACAACTTTGATGATTTTTATCCAAGAGCGATAAAAGAAAAAAACATTGCCGGCTTTACCAGTCATCCTCAGTTGAAAATGATTGCGCTCGATATTCGTGATGCCCATGACATCGACCGTCAACTCACAGAAAGCTATGATGCCATCATTCATTTGGCAGCAAAAGCCGGAGTGAGGCCATCCATAGCCAATCCTGTTTTGTACCAGCAAGTCAATGTGGAGGGCACGCAGCATCTACTTGAATTTGCCAGAAAAAAAAATATCAAACAATTTGTTTTTGCTTCATCCAGCAGTGTGTACGGCATCAACCCGAACGTGCCCTGGAAAGAATCCGACGGACAACTGCATCCCATCAGCCCTTATGCGAGCACCAAGATTTCGGGCGAACTGATGGGACATGTATACAGCCATCTTTTTGGCATCCGGTTTATTGCACTTCGCTTCTTCACTGTTTTTGGGCCCCGGCAACGACCGGATCTTGCGATACATTTGTTTGCCAGAAAAATCATGAACGGAGAACCCATTCAATTTTTTGGAGATGGTAGCACCAGAAGAGATTATACTTATGTAGGCGATATTGTAAATGGTGTATATAACGCGCTGCATTACACGAAAAGTAATTATGAGATATTCAATCTTGGCAATCACCAAACCATTTCACTAAAAGAAATGCTCCAAGGTATAGAAAATGCATTTGGCAAAAAAGCCATTATCCAGTCGATGCCTGAGCAAGCTGGTGATGTGCCATTAACCTTTGCCGACATCAGCAAGTCGCAGCAACTTTTGGACTATCATCCGCACACCCGATTCGACATTGGATTGCAACATTTCAGAGACTGGTATTTTCAGCAACACTGATCATTGAACTAGATTCATGCGCATTCTTCATATCATACAAAAAAAGCAATTGCGCGGAGCAGAAGTTTTCGCTTCGCAATTGTCTGAACACCTGGTTAGGCAAGGCCATGAAGTGAAGATTGTTGCCTTGCTCGATGGAGATGCCATTTTGCCTTTTTCAGGAGACATTGAAGTGCTCGGGGCGAAGCTGAAAAAAAGATTCTGGGATTTTGGTTCATGGAAAAAACTAGCAATCATCGTGGATTCCTTTCGGCCGGATGTGGTGCAAGCCAATGCGGGCGATACCCTCAAATACGCCATTTTTTCGAAATGGTTGTACCGGTGGAAGCAGCCTGTGGTCTTTCGCAACGCCAGTACCATCAGCAGTTATGCAAAAAGTTTTTTTTCAAAAAGACTGATTCGTTTTTTACTCTCCCGCACCAAAAGTATCATTTCTGTGAGCGCATTCACCCGCAATGACCTGAGTAGTCATTTCGGTGTGCCTGAGCACAAATCTGAAGTCATTCCGATTGGTATTGAGGAGAAGCAGCCCCATCCGATAGCTGCTATGCAAAACAGATGTATCAATCTGGTGCATGTGGGTGGATTTAGTTTTGAAAAAAACCATAAAGGGTTGTTGCGCATTTTCAGCGAAACGAAAAAAACACATGCTAACCTCAAGCTTTGGCTGGTGGGCGATGGGCCTTTGCGACAAGAAACAGCTGCATATGCAGCTTCACTTGGATTGGAGCAAGATATTTGTTTCACTGGTTTTGTCAACAATCCTTTGGATTATATCAACAGTGCCGATTTATTGCTTTTGCCCAGCATCATTGAAGGATTGCCCGGCGTAATCCTTGAAGCTTTTTATTGTAAAACTCCTGTAATCGCATATAACGTGGGAGGTATTGGAGATTTACTTTCTGAAGGGAATACCGGCTTCTTGATAGCATCCGGAAATGAATCCGCATTTTCAGCTGCGATTAGCCAATACATTGGATTGGCTGATACGGAGAAAGCAATCATTATACGCAACGCTAATCAACTCGTGCTGCAACAATACACCAATGCCGTGATTGCCAAGAGATTTCTCGCGGCATATACAAAACTGACGTAATATCTCTTTCATTTCATCATTTCTCATTGAAAAAAATAAAGTAATTTACAGCTTCAAATGAAGCGCATCAAGGTATTGCATATTATCAAGTCTCTGGGAAGAGGCGGTGCGGAAATGTTGCTGCAGGAAACACTGAAAGAACATGATCTGAATCGATTTGAGTTTCATTACATTTACTTTCTCCCTTGGAAAGACCAAATGGTGGAAGGTTTAAAAGCCGGAAAGGGCATCGTGACGCCTATGCCGGCGAAGAACAACCTACTCATCATGACCAAGTACGCTGCAATTGTCAGGTACATCAAAGAAAATCAAATTGATTTGGTACACGCCCATTTACCCTGGGCAGGATTTGTCTCACGACTGGTGCATCGGTTTTCAAAAGTTCCGGTCATTTATTCCGAACACAATATTCAGGACAGGTATCATTGGCTGACCAAAAAAATCAATCGAATTACCTTTAACTGGCAAACCAGCGTCATTGCTGTTTCCGGGGATGTTGCCGAATCCATACAAAAGCGCATTCACCCTAGAATACCTGTTCGAACTATTCTAAATGGTGTGAATACGAATAGTTTTGTACGCAATCATCAGTTGCGTCAACAACAAAGAGAAAAGCTTGGCATCGGGCCCGATGATATTTTGATAGGCACCATAGCTGTTTTCAGATTTCAGAAAAGGCTGAAGGAGTGGATAGATGTCATACAGTCGTTACAGCAGCAATATCCGCGAGTGAAAGCATGTATTGTAGGAGACGGCATACTCAAGCCAGAGATTATGGCGCATGTGAGAGAGCGTGGTATGGAAGACCGTATTATTTTTCCCGGCTTGCAAACCGATGTGAAACCCTGGCTTTCGGCATTCGATATTTTCATGATGACCTCTTCATTCGAAGGACTGCCCATCGCATTGCTTGAAGCCATGAGTATGGAATGTGCAGTAGTATGTACCGATGCCGGAGGTATTAAGGAACTCATCCGCCATGGCGAAGATGGATTTCTTGTGCCCGTTGATGCTTGGCAGCAAATTGAAAAACCGCTTGAGAATTTGATTATACATCCTGAACAGTTAGTGCAATATGGTCGCAATGCGCGGGGTCGTGTTGAGACCGCATTCAGCATGAAGAATATGGTGAAACAAATAGAAAACTGTTACGAACAAACGCTTCTTTCAACCCAAAAATCATCATGATGGAAATGACCACTGCCACATCACATGATTTGCATGAAATGGTCGAGTTGCTGAAAAGCAGCCTGGGTGAAGGATTGATTCCGAAATCGGAAGCTTATTTCAAATGGAAACATTTTGATAATCCTTTCGGCGCTTCCAAAATTTTATTGGCCAAAGAGGAGGGGAAAATTGTGGGGCTACGGGCATTTATGCAGTGGCAATGGGTGCGAGGAAATGAAAATATTCGAGCTGTGCGTGCGGTGGATACGGCCACGCATCCTTCTCAACAGGGCAAGGGCATTTTTAGAACACTCACGATGAAAGCGGTAGAAGATTGTATGGAAGAAGGCATCTCGCTTGTTTTCAATACCCCTAATCCCATCAGCATGCAGGGCTATTTGAAAATGGGCTGGCACAGTATCGGTAAGATGCCCATACTCATTGCTCCCGGCAGCATCGCGCCTGGATTGTTTAAAGAAGGACGATTGCAGGAAGTCTACAAAGATTTTGCAGCAGCCGAGGCTATTGAGGCGCTGGATGAAGATTGGAAAATATCGGCCCATCCTCATCTGTTCCATACGCCTTTGTCAAAAAAATATTTGCAATGGCGTTACAGAGATTGTCCGATTTTGAATTATGGCGCCATCATCGAGCCGGGTGCATTTGGCATGGTCTTTCGGGTAAAAAAAATCAATCGGTTCATAGAATTGAGGATATGCGAATTGTGGACAGAGAAGCAGCATGCAGATAAAAAAGCTAGAAAAGCTTTGCGCAGGCTCATCAGCAAAATCAGACCTGCCTTGGTCACTTGCGGACCTTCACCTTTGTTTGAGACCGACAAGAAGCGACCGTTGGGTTTATTCGGTCCGTTTAGAAGAGGTCCGGTGACGACACTGAGACCATTGGCATTACAAAACTTGAATCACTTCAATCAATTTCAGCTTTGGCATCCTTCCATAGGATCGATGGAGCTTTTCTGATATGGATATATTAGCGATCATATTTTTGATTCTGTTGGTCAACACCTATCTCATCAAAGCCCTGGTGAATCGGTTTGATATTGCCTCAGAAAGATATCTCTGGGTCATGTTTATCGTTCACTTTCTGATGACTTCTGCATACATGCTTTATGCTTATTTTACGGCCAGCGATTCGGTTGCTTATTATGATACAGCTCAAGCATCTGAGGAATGGTTGGTTTTCTTCAAAACAGGCACCCCTTTCATTCATTTCCTTGCATGGCCTTTTATTGCTGTAATCGGACTTAGTTATTATGCAGTGATGCTTTTGTTCTCCTATTTTGGTTATCTGGCCGTTCTCTATTTCTACGTCACCGCAAGGGAAAATATCAAGTTGAAGCCGGTTTTGCAAACATGGAGCGCCACCGAATTAATATTTCTTTTGCCTAATCTTCATTTCTGGACATCCTCTCTGGGCAAGGGCAGTCCCATTGTTTTTGGACTGGCCATGTTTACCTTTGGTTTGAGTCGTTTCAACAGGAGATTGATGCCCATTCTGATTGGAAGTGTACTCGTTTTTTTCATCAGACCTCATATCTTTTTCACGCTGGTTGCCGCCGTGATGGTGGGCATTTTTGTAACCCGATCTGGCATCAAATCCTATTTGAAATGGCTGATCTTTTTGCTTGCCTTGTTTTTGTTCATTTATTTCAGTGGAGATGTATTGAAGTTTACGGATACAGAATCGCTGGACATTACCAGTTCCAGTGTTATTTCACACAGAGCAGAGGAGCTGAGCAAATCCGGAAGCGGTGTCAACATTAAGGAATATGGTATCGTCATGAAACTACTTACATTTTGGTTTCGACCTCTGTTTTTTGATGGTCAGGGTGCTTTTGGTATCATCGTTTCATTTGAAAATCTGGTATACATTTTCATGTTCATCATGTTGTTGTGGCAAGGTGCTTTGCATTGGGTCAGGTGGAATGGCTGGTTCAGAATATGTACATTCATTTTTTTCATGGGATCATTCATTTTAGCCCAGGTTACGGGCAATCTCGGATTGGCCATGAGGCAAAAGGCCCAGTTCATGCCATTTTTCTTCATTATTTTTTTGTATGCACTGTCATATAGGTACCGCGATCAAGCCAATAAAGTTTTCATCAGCAGATAATGTCATTCATGAATCAAAAAGGAACATTTTGTATTTCACTGGATTTTGAATTGCACTGGGGTTGTTTTGAGACCATGAAAGTGCTGGATGAAAAAGGGAAAACCTATTTTCATAACACAAGAAAAGCCATACCTGAAATGCTGAAAATATTTTCAGCAGCCGAATTGCATGTTACATGGGCTACGGTGGGGATGCTTTATCACCGCAATGTGAAGGAGTGGGAAGCCCATAGGCCCAATCCGATACCGGCCTTCGAGAATCCTGAAGTTTCGGCCTATGCGTGGGTGGAGAAAAATGGTTTTTTGCATGATACGGATGAATGCCATTTTGCGCCGGAACTGATTGCACAAATCAAAGACACGCCTTTTCAGGAAATCGGCACACACACATACGCACATTATTTTTGTTTGGAAGCAGGGCAAACGAGAGAGCAATTTGAGGCAGATATACAAATGGCATGCCGCCTCGCTGCCGAGCAAGGCATTGCCATCAAATCACTGGTGTTTCCCAGAAATCAGTTCAAGGAATCCTACTTGTCGGTTTGTCGCGAAGCCGGAATCACCGCTGTGAGAACCAGTCCTGACATCTGGTATTGGGCTTATTCACATTCGTCAGGAAGTTTCATGAAAAGATTCTTCAGAGCCGGAGATGCGTATCTTAAATTTCAGCCCATCAAAATGGTCTACCTGAAAGACATCGATACGGCAGCATTGCCGCTGCATCTTCCGGCCAGCAGACTTTACAGGCCCTGGCGCCCCAAATTTGCCTTGGAAAACAAGCTCAAGATGCGGAGGATACTGAATGAAATGACTGCCGCTGCCCAAAAAGGAGCCTACTACCATATTTGGTGGCATCCTGAAAATTTCGGCTCATATCCCGAGGCATGTCTGAATGAATTAAAAGTGATGGCCGAACATTACATGAGGTTAAAAGAAAAATATGGATTTGAAAGTTTGAACATGGGCGAGATCACCGATAGATTAATGATTAAATAAGATTCAACTAAAAATGCCAAAATTAGTCAGGATTACTACCATGCCTGTATCGTTGAAAGTGCTGCTGAAAGGGCAGATGCGATTCATGCGTGAAAAGGGTTTTGATGTGACGATGATCAGTAGTGACGGACCGGAAGTGAATCCATTGGTTGCTCATGAAGGTTGTCCGCATATACCGGTAAAGCTTACACGAAAAATAACGCCCTTTACCGATTTAGCCAGTCTGATAAAGTTGACAAGACTGTTGAGACAAATACGGCCTGATATTGTGCATACCCATACGCCGAAGGCTGGATTGCTGGGGATGTGGGCGGCCAAGCTATCCGGCGTACCCGTTAGGCTGCATACGATAGCCGGCTTGCCTTGGGTGGAGAGTCGTGGATGGAAAAGGAGACTGCTGAAGACGATGGAAAAACTCACAGCGTATGCTGCGACTGAAATACTACCCAATTCTTTTGTGCAGCAGCAGTTTCTATTCGATGAAGGCATAGCCAGAAGCAAAATGAAAGTGATTGGAGGGGGATCCAGCAATGGCATCAACAGTCAATATTTTTCACGTCATGAAGAAATTCTTCATCAATCTCAGGAATTATTGAAACAGGAACCTACACCTGCATCGGGATGGGTATGGATTTTTGTGGGCCGCATTGTGAAAGACAAGGGTATTGCTGAACTTTTGGATGCCTTCGACCTCTTGCACCAGCAGTTTCCTAATGACAGACTTTGGATGGTGGGAGAAGAAGAGCCCGAACTGGATCCGCTGAGTGAGAAGCATCGCTATATGCTTCATGAACACAAGGCCATCAGGTGGTGGGGCTATCAGACAGATATAAGGCCATATCTGGCCGCCGCGAAAGTACTGGTATTTCCCAGTTACAGAGAAGGGTTTCCCAATGTGCCATTACAAGCAGGTGCCATGGGTTGCATGCTGCTGCTCTCAGATATTAACGGTTGCAATGAAATTGTGCAAGATGGCGAGAATGGTATGCTGGTTCCACCAAAAGATTCCAAAACACTAGCCAGTTCTATGTTTAGAATCCGGACAGACGATGCCAAAAGAATACAGTTTGCAGCGGCCATACAAAAAAAGATCAGAGAACAATACAATCAGCAAACGCTGTGGAATCAGATTTTGGCGAAGTATGAGGAAGAGATTAAAAAAGTAAAAAGTTAAAAGTAAAAAGTAAAATGTAATTTTCTTCAAAAGCTGTTTTTCAATTTTGAAGTTTTTCTTTTGAATCAATATCGTATGTATCAATGGTATATAAAAAGAATGTTGGATTTTCTGGTGGCGTTAACGGTGCTGCTGGCAGCATTGCCATTGCTGCTGGTGTTGATCATTTTACTAAAGGTCACAGGGCATAAACGGGTTTTCTTTTTGCAGCAACGGGTAGGCTTAAACGATAAAATTTTCGTTCTCATGAAATTCCGTAGCATGACGGAAAAATGTGGAGCCGACGGAAAACTTTTGCCGGATGCAGCGCGACTGACTGCTTTTGGCAAACTGTTGAGACGAAGTTCACTGGATGAGTTGCCTCAGTTGATCAATGTACTGAAGGGCGACATGAGTATCGTTGGGCCTAGGCCATTGCTCGTGGAGTACTTACAATATTATTCTGTCGAGCAGAAGAAAAGACATCAGGTAAGGCCGGGAATCACCGGATGGGCGCAGGTCAATGGCCGGAATGCCATCTCCTGGGAAAAGAAATTCGAACTGGATGTTTGGTACGTAAAAAATATCAATTTTATGATTGACTGTCGTGTGCTTTTCAAAACGATATTAAAGGTCATCAAGCCCCAGGGAATTAGTCAGGAAGGGCAGGCCACCATGGAAGCATTCAGGGGTTAAAAAAAAGAACATTTACACCATGAAAAAAATAGCAATTTTCGGAGCCGGGGGCTTTGGCCGCGAAGTGAAATGGTTGATTGATGAAATCAATCAGACAAAACCCGAATGGGAATTCATCGGCTATTTCGATGATGATTTTTCGCATGTTACCAAAACCGACCCCTCTTTTTTTCTAGGAGGGAAAGATATTTTGAATGAATGGAACGAAGAGCTCGCTATCGTATTTGCGATTGGCAATCCTCTGGTAAAACGTAAAATTGTTGAAGCCATCCATAATCCAAAGCTCCGTTTTCCCGTGCTCGTTCATCCTAATGTGAGAAAAGGCAATGAGTCAGTTGTGATAGGAGAGGGTTCAATTATTTGCGCCGGAACGATCCTCACTATAGACATTGAATTGGGGAAACACGTCATCCTCAATTTGGGATGTACCGTTGGCCATGATACAGTGATTGGTGATTACTGTTCATTCATGCCCTCTGTCAATATTTCAGGAGAAGTGAATTTGGGAGCATGTGTTTATGTGGGTACAGGAGCTAAAATCATCAATCAACTCGAAATTGGCCATGATACCATTGTGGGTGCCGGCGCTGTAGTGGCCAAAACCCTCCCTCCGTGCTGTACCGCAGTCGGCATCCCAGCCAAACCTATCAAGTTTCATTCCTAAAATACTGTAAATCAATATTTTGAATGCCAATAAATAGAGGAGATTTTAATCATGTCGTCCTTCAATGCCTTAAATTCAATCAGCCTTTATGAAAGGTTCATGATAAAATAATACAGAAAACAGTCAAATTTTCAAAGAATTTGACCTAATTTTAATCATTCTTTAAATCTATCTTATTCAGATAGAATATATTTTAATACTTTTTCGGTGAGCAGAGTATGGTTATCCTCGCCCCACATGGGTGGCAATGAGGAAAATTATGTTAAAGAGGCATTCAATACCAATTGGGTGGCCCCGTTGGGCCCCAATGTAGACGCATTTGAAAAACAATTGTCGGATTTCACCGGAGTAAAGGCCGCCGCTGCATTAAGTTCCGGCACCGCTGCGCTTCATCTATCACTGGTAATGGCTGGTGTCGGTAAAGAGGATATTGTTCTTTGTCAGAGTTTTACATTTGCCGCATCCGCCTTTCCTATACTTTATAATGGCGCTGTTCCTGTTTTCATCGACAGCGAGCCCGACACATGGAACATGGACCCCGCTTTGCTGGAAAAGGCCGTCCAAGCGCTTGCTGCAAAAGGTAAAAAACCAAAGGCTATCATCGCCGTTCATTTGTATGGTATGCCTGCCAAAATGGAGGAAATAAAAGCGATTGCAAGTGCTTATGAAATTACGCTGATAGAAGATGCGGCAGAAGCGCTCGGCAGCAATTACAATGGCAAAGCTTGTGGCAGTTTGGGTGATATGGGTATACTCAGTTTCAATGGAAACAAGATCATTACCACCAGTGGTGGAGGTGCGTTGATAGCAGACAATGAAGATTGGGTGAAGAAGGCCAGATTCCTTTCAACGCAGTCCAAAGAGCCTGCTCCTTATTACCTGCATCTAGAAACTGGATATAATTACAGGATGAGCAATATCTGTGCAGGTATTGGCCGCGGGCAGATGGAAGTATTGCAACAGAGAGTGATGCAAAGAAGAGCACACTATGAGGCATACCTCGAGGTATTTGGTAACACACCAGGAGTCAGCTTCCTTGCCGAACCGGAGGGATGTTTTTCCAACCGCTGGCTTACAACGGTTTGTTTTGATGAGAAAGTGTTTGGAGCAGGATTCATAGAAAAGCTGAGGGTCGAACTTGAGCGTTATAATATTGAATCTCGTCCTCTTTGGAAACCATTGCATCAGCAACCCGTTTTTGAAAACTGTCAAGCTTATACAAATGGTGTGTCCGACGAACTTTTTGCAACCGGATTATGTCTACCAAGTGGTAGCAATATGACAGCGGAAACCAGAGCTATAGTCATAGATAAAATAAAAGCATTCATTCATTGAAAGCAAACAAGCATAGAAAATTTCTCAGGCCCTCTCAACTCGTATTGATTGGAGACCAGCTGTTGATGCTGCTCGGCATGATGTCAGCATTGTTTGCTTACTACAGACTGATAGATATCAATGAATTTCCTGCACATACGATTTTCTATAGGCTATCTATCCAATTAACACTTGGTGTGATTG
>Ga0315899_10006836_pt1 | contig 12289 bp, 7 predicted proteins | sample LakEriMetagenome_2_FD_203518 | JGI IMG/M metagenome (GOLD analysis project Ga0315899, IMG submission 203518) | Freshwater fungal communities from buoy surface, Lake Erie, Ohio, United States - Buoy 4 MA112 | ecosystem: Environmental > Aquatic > Freshwater > Lake | place: USA: Lake Erie, Ohio... | reverse complement strand
CGGGGAGCGTGGGTAGAGAGGAGGGGTGATGAAACGAATTGTCTATTTTCTGGTTGGAGCGGCTGCGGTGGCGGAGGCGGAGGTGCCTGTGCCGGGGGTGCTGGTGGAAGGGATGAAGATTGAGTTGGTGGCGAGCGAGCCGGAGATTCGGACGCCTGTGGGGATTGCGGCGGCGGCGAACGGGGATTTGTATGTGGTGGAGAACAACACGCACCAGGTGCGGCCGGATTACAGCGGGCCGAAGAGTGACCGGATCCGGCGGTTTCGGAAAGGTGCGGGTGGTCGGTGGGAGGCGACGACGTTTGCGGAGGGATTTCGGAATGCGATGGTGCTGAAGATTGATCCGGATGGAGTGCTGCATCTGACGCAGCGCGACCGGTTGCTGAAGCTGGAGGATGCGGATGGGGACGGGGATTGTGACCGGGTGAGTGAGTTGGTGCGGTGGGAGACGAAGGGGGATTATCCGCACAACGGGATGAGCGGGATGGCGTGGAGTGCGGACGGGTGGATTTATGTGGGGAGCGGGGAGAATCTTCAGGAGAAGTACACGGCGGTGGGGGCGGACGGGAAGCGGATCGAGTACACGCCGGGGGGAGCGAATGTGTTCCGGGTGAGGCGGGACGGGAGCGGGCTGGAGGTTGTGGCGACGGGATTGTGGAACGGGTTCGGGCTGACGTTTGACGGTGCGGGGCGGTTGTTTGCGGTGGACAACGATCCTGACAGTTGTCCGCCTAACCGGTTGCTGGAGATCGAGGCGGGGAGTGATTACGGGTTCAACATGGCGTATGGTCGGGCGGGGGTGCATCCGTTTCAGTGCTGGAACGGGGAGATTCCGGGGACGCGAGGGATGGTGAGCGGGGTGGGGGAAGCGGCGACGGATGTGATGGACCTGCGGGTGACGGGTTTCCGGAAGGCGGGGTTGCATCTGATGGTGACGTCGTGGGGGGACAATCAGATTGAGACGTATGGGTTGGTGAATGGGGTGCGGGGGTTGGAGGTGGCGGATCGTCGGGTGGTGGTGAAGGGGGATGCGGGGTTCCGGCCGGCGTGTCTGGCGGCGGCGGCGGATGGGAGTGTGTATGTGACCGACTGGGCGGACCGGGAGTATTCGGTGCATGGGAAGGGACGGATCTGGCGGCTGAGTGCGACGGGGGCGGCGGCGGTGCGTGCGGAGGAAGCGGTGTTAGCGAAAGTGGCGGTGGCGGAGGAAGTGATGAATCCGGAGGTGGCGGCGGCGGTGATGATGCGGAGGGGGAAGACGGCGGCGACGGAGGAGGGAGTGCGTGGGTTGCTAGGGTCGAAGGTGCCTGGGGCGGTGCGGGTGGCGATGATGGTGGCGGGGGAGAAGCGGATGGCTGGGTTGAAGGCGGAGGTGGAGGGGGCGCTGGGGCGTTTTCCGGCGGATCGGGATTTGTTCCGGACGGGGGTGGCGGCGCTGGAGATGATGGGGTTGGCGGAGGGGGCGAAGCCGGAGGGACAGATTGACGGATTTCTGGTGAGGATGGTGGGGCAGCGGGACTTGCCTGCGGCGGTGCGGGGACTGGCGATGGTGTCGCTGGGGAACCGGGAGGCGGCGTCGCGGGTGCTGCTGGAGGTGTTAGGTGAAAAGGATGATGCGGTGGCGGCCTTGGCGGCGCGGGCGCTGGGGGGGATCGGGCAGAAGGCGGTGGTGGAGGCGCTGCGGGGCGTGGCGCTGGACGGGGGGCGTGGAGTGGCGGTGCGGTTGGAGGCGTTAGGGGCGCTTTCGGGGAGAGAGGATGCGGAGTTGCTGCCATTGCTGGTGCTGCTGGAGGAGAAGGGGGCGCCGGAGTTGGTGCGGGAGGTGGTGAGGACCTTGCGGGGAGCGGTGGGGAATGGGGAAGTGAAGGCGGCGTTCGAGCGGCTGAAGCCTGGGGATTTCGGGGTGCAGGCGCAGGTGGCGATGGTGCTGGGGCGGCCATCGCCGGAGATTCGGCCGGCGAATGACGAGCAATGGCGGGAGGCGTTGCGGAGTGGCGGCGGGGATGTGGCGGCGGGAAGACGCGTGTTTTTCAGTGCGGCGGCGATGTGCGGGTCGTGTCACGTGGTGGAGGGCCGGGGGAAGGCGGTGGGGCCGGATTTGAGTGTGATTGGGAGGACGGTGGATGGGGAGAAGCTGTTGCGGTCGGTGCTGGAGCCATCGCGTGAGGTGGGGCCTCTGTACGGGGTGCGAGTGGCGACGCTGAAGGACGGGCGGGTGATGAGCGGGGTACTGGCGGGGGTGCAGGATGCGGGGCGGCTGGATCTGGTGAATGCGGGGGGAGCGGTGCAGAGTGCGCTGCGGCATGAGGTGGTGAAGGTGGAGACGGTTTCCGCGTCTCTGATGCCGGATGGGCTTGAAAGCGGGCTGACTGTGCAGGAGTTCCGGGATCTGATGGCATGGCTGGCGACTCTTCGCTGAGCGGCCGAAACAACTTTGAATTGAGACATGAAGTGCCGAGAAACTGTGAAGCTGATGGTGGTTGGGGTGGTGATGGCTGGGTGCCGTGCGCAGGCTCCGTTGTCCGAATTGAAGCTGGAGGAGAAGGCGCAGCCGGGGGTTGGGTGGCGGGCGGCGGATGGGAGGAAGACCGAGGCTGAGCCGACGGCGTGGCTGGATCAGTTTGACGATGAGGGGATGCGGCGTGCGGTGGGTGAGGCGGTGGCGAGCAGTCCTGATTTGAAGGCTGCGGCGGCGCGGATGGCGCAGGCTGAGGCGAGAGCGGTGCGGGCTGGGGCGCCGCGTTTTCCGACGTCGGGATTGGGATTGCGGACGAATGAGGATTGGCGGCAGGTGGTGGCAGGGCCGGGGGCGGTGATCCGGCAGCAGCAGAGCGTGTATGCGTTGAACGTGGATATTTCGTGGGAAGTGGATGTGTGGGGGCGTGTGAGGAACAATGCGAATGCGGGGCGTGCGAATGCGGAGGCGGCGGCGGCGGATTATGCGGCGGCGAGGTTGTCGCTGGCGGCGAACACGGCGCGTGCGTGGTGCAATCTGCTGGAGGCGGAGTGGCAGACGCGGTTGGGGGAGAATACGGTGGCGAGTTTCCGGGGGAATCTGGCGACGGTGGACAGTAATTTTGACAAAGGAGTGCCGGGGGTGACGGCGCTGGATGTGAGGTTTGCGCGGAGCAATCTGGCGTCGGCGGAGGCGAATCTGGAGAACCGGAAGCGAGGGAGGGATGAGTCGCGGCGGGTTTTGGAGGCGCTGATGGGTCGGTATCCTGCGGGGGAGGTGGCGACGAGCGGACAGTTGCCGAAGCTGCGCGGGGAGATTCCTGCGGGGTTGCCGTCGACCTTGCTGCTGAGGCGGCCTGATATTGCGGCGGCGGAGAGGAGGACGGCGGCGGCATTGCAGCAGGCGAAGGCGTCGAGGAAGGTATTGCTGCCGACGTTCCGGCTGACTGGGGATGCGCGGACGATTTCCGAGGATCTGGCGGAGTTGCTAGACACTGACAAGATCATCAAGAGTTTCGTGAAGAGCATGTCGCAGACGATTTTTCAGGGCGGGGCCTTGCGTGCGGATGTGAAGGCTGCGGATGCGCAGGTGGAGGAACTGGCGCAGCGGTATGCGTCGGTGGCGCTGACGGCGTTCCGGGAAGTGGAGACGGCGTTGGCTGCGGGGGTATTTCTGGACGGGCAGATTGTGGCGCTGCGGAAGTTTGCCGAGGAGTCGAAGGAGGCCGAGAAGCTGGCGGTATCGCAGTATGAGCGCGGGTTGGCGGGGATTCTGAATGTGCTGGAGTCGCAGCGGCGGGCGTTTGATTCGCAGAGCAGCCTGATTCGGGCGGAGAACCAGCGGTTGCTGAACCGGATTGATCTTTGTCTGGCGCTGGGTGGAGGGTTTTGAGGGTGGGAGAGGGGACCGCGAGTCCGTGATGGGAGGTGCTTGCGGTGGGGTGTGGGCGGGGGATGAGGGTTGGGGATGAATGCTGCGACCCGACTTGCTGTGATGGCTGGATTTCTGACGATTGCCGGAACTGGAACTGGCGAGGAGCCTGTGGCTGGTGGGGGCGGGAATGGGTTGTTCGAGGTGGGACCGGAGTACCGGATGGATCCTGATCTGACGGATCGGGGTGCGGCGAAGGGGAAGCAGTTTGAGATTCTGATGAAGCTGGCGGACAGCAAAGTGTTTCGGGGGGATGACGGGACGCTGGAGCCGACGAAGAAGCCGGTGCGGGAGGTGAGGAAGGTGACGGTTTATGTACCGGCGGCGTATGTGGACGGGACGCCTGCGCCGTTGCTGATCATTCATGACGGGCCTGGGCCGCTGGGGTTGGTGCGGCATGCGCTGGACAACCTGACGGTTTCGAAGGATGCGGAGAGGAACTTGCCGGCGTTTGTGGCGATTGCGGTGGAGAATGGTGGTGATGACGGGAAGAACAGCGAGCGTGGGCTGGAGTATGACACGATGAGCGACCGGTTGGCGCGGTTTGTGTCGGAGGAAGTGCTGCCGGCGGTGCTGGCGGATGCGAAGATCCGGGCGGCGTATCCGAGGCTGGCGTTCACGGAGGATCCGTGGGGGCGCGGGGTGATGGGTTGCAGTTCGGGTGGGGCGGCGGCGTTGAGCATGGCGTGGTTCCGGCCGGATCTGTTCCGGAGAGTGGTGGCGTATTCCGGGACCTTTGTGGATCAGCAGGATGACGATGCGCCGGAGGAGAAGCAGTTTCCGCTAGGGGCGTGGGAGTATCATTCCGGGATGAAGCTGATTGAGAAGAGCGAGAAGAAGCCGTTGCGGGTGTTCACGCATGTGTCGGAGAACGACAATCGGGCGGGCGATGCGGAGGAGACCTATCACAACTGGGTGATGGCGGGGCAGCGGACGGCGGAAGCGTTTCAGAAGAAAGGGTATGAGCACCGGTATGTGTTTTCGAAGAAGACCGGGCACTGTGACCGGCGCGTGTTCGAGCACACCCTGGCGGACACCCTTGTGTGGTTGTGGCGCGGGTGGCCGGCGAAGTGAGGAATTGGCGGTGGGAGTCAGCGCGGGGTGATGCGGAGCCGGAACCAGCGATTGGCTGGGGAGGTGACAGGGTTGGCGCTGCGCCAGCCGAGGAAGAGCGAGCCGTCGGGGCGGCGGGATCGTTCGAGGAGGATTGCGTCGGGTTGCCATGAGACGAGATCGGCGGAGGATTCGGCGGAGATGATGACGTCGTCGGTGGCGTGGGGGACGGAGATGGACAGAGTGAAGAACGGTTCCGGGCCGCGACCGACGTCGAGCATGGCCTGGGCTGGGACGATGCGCGGGGAGGAATCCGGGAGGAGCGGGTGGGATCCGAGGGCGTATTCGGCGAGGGTTGAGAAGCCATCGCCGTCGGGGTCGTCAGCGGGATTGGAGAGCGAGAAGCTGAGGAGATAGGCGGCGAGATTCCGGGAGTCGGACGTGCCTGGGGTGCCATTGGTGGACGTGCCGCTGCGCCAGTTGGCGGGGAGGGCGTGGTCCGGGAGGGAGGATGGGGCGATGAGGACGAGCGGGAAGCCGTTGCCGTCGGCTTCGGGGGGCCATGGGGAAGCGTCGTCGTAGGTGAACTCGCGGATGGTAGTGCCGGTGCCGAAGCTGAGGCGGATGGATTCGCCGGCATTGGAGAGATTGTCGCCCGGCTGCCATGAACCGGCGACGATGGTGTTGGGAGGGAGGGTTGGGTAGCGGGCGGCGAAGGCGGCGGGGTTGCGGACGACGATGGCGCGCTGGCCTGGGGCGAGGGAGGTGGCGGCGCTGTTGGCGAAGTCGAAGTCGATGCCCTTGGTGAAGCGGACGGCGGAGAGATCGAGCGTGATGGGGCCGACGTTGAGGATTTCGATCCATTCGAAGTCTTCGGGGTCGGTGGAGACGAGGGCTTCGGCGCTGGATGGGTCAGGTGGGTGGTACATGACCTGGGAGACGACGAGAGAATTCAGATAGGGAGAGATGTCAGGCGGGGCGGTGGTGAACTGGGCAGGGGCGCTCCAGTGGCTCCAGCGGCCGTTGGCGTCCTTGTGGCGGACGCGGGCGCGGCAGACCGTGCCGGGTCTGATGGCGGAGGCGGGGATGGTAATGGAAGGGGAGAAGGCGGGGAGTTCCGGGGAGAGCCATGCGGCGTCGATTTCGTAGAGCCGCGGCGTGTGGCGGTTGAAGCGGTTGAAGTCGGGGGCGGCGGGGTCGGTGATGGGGGCGAGACGCCATTGGATGGCGGCGAAGGCGGCGCCGTTGCGGCCGGAGAAGGCGGAGGAGGAGAAGGCGAGGGCGTTGACGGGGATGGGGTTGGTGCCGGGGATGGAGCGGGAGATGACCGGGGTGGCGGGGACGAGGTTTTCCTCTGTGGCGGTGAGGATTTGAGAGGTGATGACCGAGCGGCGGGTGTTGATGTAGTTTTTGAGAGTGGTGATCATGCCGGAGAAGGAACCTGCGGGGGAGCCTGCTGCGGAGTTGGCGATTCCGTCGGGGGAGTCGGCGGAGCGCTGGTAGAAGCGGCCGTGGCCGGCTTTGGAGGGATTGACGGCGGAGGAGACGAGGATGGGGTTGTAGTCCCAGAGGGCGCGGTCGGCGTCGACGAAGGAAGGCTGGTTAGGCTGGTAGATGACCGAGGCCATTTCGTCGATGAGGAGACCGGTTTGTTCCTGATTCCAGAGGAGGTCGAGGATTTCGCGGGTTCGGTTGCGGAGTTCGGCGCGGATGGCGGGGATTCCGGAGGTGGAACCGTTGCCGAAGACGGGGGCGAAGAATGGTTCGGTGGAATTGCCGCTAGGGGAGAGGCCGGCGATACCGGAATCGGCGCGGTACATGTTGTCGGCCCATGTGAGGTCGAGGTCCCATGGGACAGGCTGCCAGCGGGAGGTGAGCGGATTGCGGTAGAAGCAGTAGTTTTTGCCGTCGCCGATGTCGTAGTGGTGGATGCAGTCGACGATGGCGCGGTAATTGAAGTAGGCGGGGAGATTGCAGTTGGCGCGCCACCATGATTCGGAAGGGGTGAAGGCCTGAAAGGCGACGAGGTCGGATTTATTGTCAGGCTGTCCGGCGCCCTTGTTGTTGAGTTCGCCGGTGCCGTTTTCCATTTTGTAGAGATTGCCGTCGGGGAGATTGTGTTCGTCGAGGAACTGGCCGTCGGGTTGTTCGACGGCGAGGTAGAGCCCCTGGAAGTCGTCATCGAACTGTGAGGCGGAGTTATTGGATTCGGAGGGGCGTTCGATGATGCGGAAGTGAGCGAAGTTGGTGTGTGCGGCGGGGATTCCGGAGAGTTGGAAGAGACGGAAGCCGACGCTTTCGAAGAGACCTTGTTCGCCGCGGTGGAGGAAGTCGCCCTGCTGGATGCAGGAGGAGAAGTTGAGCTTGCGCCATTTCTGGGAGTAGGGGCGGCCGTAGTTGTCGTAGGCTTCGAAGTCGTGGCCGCGGTTGAAGTCGAACTTCCACATGTTTTTGCCCATGGCGAAGCGCCAGACCCCGCCGCGGGCGCGGTAGCGGATGTGGTCGTAGACGATGCCGCGGTGGCAGAGAGCGCCTTTCCAGTTGTAGAGACTGTGGGTGTAGGGAGCGCCGGCGGGAGAGGTGGAGCCGTTGGGATTGGTGACGGGGATGGATTGAGCGGCGGCGTGCTCGGTGGTGGAAGTGATGAGGTGGAAGGGCGGGACGGATTCGAGGAGAGCGGGTTGATAGGAGACGGGCGTGGTGGTGCCGGGGCGGGCTGCGCCGGACCATGCGGGGATACTGTCGTAGACGAAGTAGGCGAAGTTCTGCTGCGGGTCGTCGGTGTAGGGAGTGCGGATGGATGAGTTGGTGGAGTCGGTGGCGGAGATGCGGTAGCGGATGAGACGGCGGTGCTGCTGGACGGTGGCGGGGATGAGGGCGGAGAACGTGCCGTCGGCGGCGGCGAGATCGCCGTTGGTGCCGTCATCGGACATGGGGAGGGAAGTCCATGAGGCGGGGAGATTGTAGCGCGGGTCGGAGTCGGAGATGTAGGTGCCGGGTTCGACGATTTGGTAGGAGAGAGAGACGCTGGTGACGCCCTCGGGGTCGGTGATGCGGGCGGAGATGCGGACGGGATTGCCGGAGCGAGGCCATTCGGCTGGAGGGTTGGTGGAGACCTCGGCGTGGTCGACCTGACGGACGGCGGGCGGGGAGAGCGTGGAGAGCGAGCGGTTGGGAGCGAGGGGAGTGGGGGTGCCGCTGCTGTTGCGCCAGTGGCCGCCGAGATTGTTGTCGAGGGCGGGGTGGATGAGTTCGATGGAATTGTAGGGCAGGTCGCCGACGGTGGGCCATGGGAAGCCGAGTTGGTAATCGACGACATCGATGATGGCTCCTGAGGGGTCGCGGAGACGGATGGTTTCGCCGTTGTTGGAGAGGAGGTTCCAGCTAGGGGTGGCCTTGTCCTGCCATGAGATGACGGATGGTCCGGAGCGTCCCCATCTTCTGAGGATGGTGTCCGGGTCTTCGCAGACGATGAGGAAGCCGCCTGGTGGGATGGTGGTGGAGGCTGGGAGGGTGAAGTTGATGCCGGCGTCGAAGAAGGCCCCAGCGAGATCGGCGGGGGCGTTGCCTGGGTTATGGAGTTCGATGAATTCGCTGTGACCTGCGGGGTCGTCGTCGTTGAAGTGGATTTCGTTGATGACGATGGCTGGAGGGGACCATGCGGTGGTGGAGAAGGAGATGGAGGCGGGGGCCCATGAGGTTCCTGCGGAGTTGGTGGCGGCGGCGCGGCAGAAGTAGGTGGTGAGCGGGGCGAGGGGGGAGACGGGTCTGGAGGGGGACGTCGAGGACGAGCCTAGCGGAAATGAGGAGGCCCATGCGGCTGGATTGGTGCCGCCGTCGATTGGGCCGAAGTAGAGTGTGACGGAGGGTGGGTCGTTGCCGGTGTTGGTGACGGAGGCGTTGAGGACGGCGCTGCGTCCGGCGATGCTGGTGGCGGGCAGCGTGAGGATGCTGGGTGGAGCGGGGATGGGGGTGGTGAAGGAGAGGGATTCGGACCATGCTGGGCCGGCGGGGTTGAGGGCGCGGGCGCGATAGAAGTAGGTGGTGCCCCGTGACAGGCCGGAGAGGGAGAGTGAGACTGTGCCTGAGGAGGGGCCTGCGGAGACCTCGTGATCCCACGGGCCGGTTGAGCCGGCGTCGTTGTCGCCCCAGAAGAAAGTGATGTCCGGGATGGCGGAACCGGGGTCGGTGACGCGTGCGGAGATGGTGGCGGAGGAGGATGTTAGGCTGGAGGCCGGGAGGATGGAGATGGTGGCGGGGGTGGGCGGTGGTTGGGCGGCGTTGTAGTGGGCGAGGATGCGGGCGGGGGTGAGGGCGGAGGCGTAGACGGCGACTTCATCGATCCAGCCATTGAACCAGATTGTGCCGGCGTAGGCGGGGGCGCCGGTGTGATTGGCGCCGAGGAAGAGGTCGGCGCCTGCGGAGAAACTCTGGGTGTTGGCCTGACTGCCGCGTTCGAGCCCGTCGACGAAGAGACGGAGGACACCGTTGGAGCGGGTGGCGACGATGTGGTGCCATGCGTCGAGAGTGGTGGTGAAGACGGGGAGTTGGCCGTTGTGCCAGCCGCTGATGGAGCCGGAGCCGTTGTTGTTGAGGAAGAGGCCGAAGTCGTTAGAGTTCTTGTAATTGAAGATATCGCCGCGGGAGGCGACGGGGGTGCGGGCCCATGCTTCGACGGAGAAGTTGCCGGTGCCGAGCTGGAAGGCGGCGTTGGCGGGGACGCGGACTCTTGAGGAGGAGCCGTTGAAGCCGGCGGCGGTGCCGAGGGCGGGGAAGGCGGAGGGTTGGGCTAGGGTGACGTTCTGGAACGTGCCGTTCTGGGCAGGCGGGGCGGAATCGGCGGCGGTGGAGCCTGAGGATTCGTCGAGTTCCCAGTAGGCGACCGGGTTATCGGCGAGGACGGCGTTGCGGTAGACGTTGGTGGCGGCGTCGAGGGTGCGGGTTGAGAGGAGGGAGAGGAGAGCGAGGATGGGGAGACGCAAAGAGGGCATGGCGGCGCAGGTGGGGGAGGGAGATTGAAGCTGGTGTGAGGGGAAAGGGGAAGGGAGAATCCGGAGAGGAAGTGCAGGGCGGGGTTGACCCGTGGGTGGGAGACCGGCAGTGGTGGGGCGTACTGATTTACCGAGATGAGACTTTGCCGACTGTTGAGTGTATTGATGATTGGGGTGCTGCCTGGGTGGGCGCATCCGATTCTGCAGAACCCGATGTGGATTGAGTTCACGGCGGAGGCTCTGGAGGTGCGGGTGGATATGTCGGTGCGGGAGTTGATTGTGGTGCAGGGTTTGCCGCAGGACACTGACGGCATGGTGGATTACGATCTGGCGCTGGATCTGGCTCCGAAGCATCTGCCGTATCTGCTGGAGCATTTGAGTTTCAAGGCGGACGGGAAGGAGTTGAAGGGGGAGGTGGTGAAGGTGGACCCGCCGAAAGTGATCGGGAAGGGGTTGGAGGGGCCGGACCGTGCGCATTTCAATGTTCATGTGAGGTACGTGCTGGCGAGTGCGCCGGAGACGGTGACGGTGATGCACCGGATGTGTGAGGAATTTCCGTCGGCTCCCGGGGTGCCGTGGGATTTCAGTTATGCGTATCGGTTCGGGCCGAAGGGGGCGGTGCCGCAATTGGGTGCGCTGTATCGGGGGAAGCCGGTGAGTTTTTCGACCGGGCTGGGAGCGGAGGCGCGCGCGGCGGGAGCAGGGGTGGTGCGGCTGGAGCAGGCTCCGGAGAAGTCGCGGGCGCAGTGGGCGCTGCTGGCGGTGTTGTGGGCGCTGCTGGCGGGGATGGGGACGGGCGTGCTGAGCCTGCGGTTTTATCAGGTGGTGGCGGTGGTGTGGCTGGTGTCGTTTCTGTTGGTGACGGTGACGCGGACGGGATTGGCGATGCCGTTTCCGGCGTTTGCGTGCGGGGCGGCGACGGCGTTGCTGGCGATGGATTTGCTTTATGGGGGTGGAGCGGGGCAGAACCGGCGGGCGGTGCTGGTGGTGGTGGGTGCGATGGTGTTCGGGGTGGCGCTGGGGGGTGTGGTGCCGGCGGTGGGAGGGAAGCCGTGGCTGGCTGGGGTGCTGGGGGCGGCGCTGGCGGCGGCGGGATTGGGTGTGGTGCTGCAGAGGAGACTTGGGGGTGATGCGCCGGGGCCGCGGGCGGTGCGGCAGGTGGTGGCGCTGGCGGCGGGGGTGGAGGCGTTGTGGATCATGCTGCGGCTTGCTGGGGTGACTGGTTGAAATTTGCTTTGGCGGAGAGCGGAGGTGCGGTGTTGAGTCGGGGCAGTTAACAACAATCGACAAGAATCATGGACTGGAGCAGCATTGGCAGTTTTCTGAATCACGGCGTGCATCACGTGCTTGAGGGTTGGGATCACCTGCTGTTTGCGGCGGCGCTGGTGCTGGCGCTGAGCAGTTTCTGGGAAGTGTTCAAGGTGATCGGGGTGTTTACGGTGGCGCATTCGATCACGGTGACGTGGACGGCGTTGAGGGGAGCGCCGGTGTTGCCGCCGTCGATTGTGGAGCCGGTGATTGCGGGGAGCATTGTGGTGGTGGCGCTGGAGAACATGTTGAGGCGGGATGCGCATCTGACGGCGCGGCGATTGGGGGTGGCGTTTGTGTTCGGGTTAGTGCACGGGATGGGGTTGGGCGGGGCGCTGCTGGAGAATCTGAAGGATTTGCCGGCGGGTGCGGCGGGGTGGGCGATTGCGGCTTTTTGTGTGGGAGTGGAGATCGGGCATTTGTGTGTGGTGGCTCCGTTGTCCGGGGTGCTGAAGATCGGGCGGGATCTGGGGCAGGAGCGATTCCGGCAAGGGGTGCTGCGGTGGGGGTCGCTGGTGATTGCGGCGGGGGGAGTGTGGTATCTGGCGGCGGCGTTAGGGTGGCTGCCGGGTCCGGGTGGTGAATGATTAAGGGGTGCCTGTGTGATGAATGAGGAACCTGAGGATCATGATCCGCTGCCGGACTGGCGAGCGGATCTGGCGGCGGCGCTGGAGCTGATCGGGCGCTGGCACATGCCGTTCGGGAAGTACGGGCCGAAGCATTATCCGCCGTTCGGGATGCCGCTGCATGATCTGCCGCCGGACTATGTGCTGTGGTTCAAGCAGAAAGGGTTTCCGGCGGGGAAGCTGGGGCAACTGCTGGCGCTGATTGCGGATATCTATGTGGCGGGAGCGGAGCAGGTGTTCGAGCCGTTGCGGAAGGCGAGGGGCGGGCGGCGGGCGATTCGTCCGGCGCGGCGGAAGACGTGGGATTTCGGGGGAGGTGAAGGAAGGGAGGAGTGAGCGTGGGCTTTACGGAGCCTTTACAATTCGGGGGGTCGGGGCACACAGGGGATTTACATGGCGGGCGGAAGGTGCGGGATGATGAAGCT
>Ga0315899_10006834_pt1 | contig 12289 bp, 9 predicted proteins | sample LakEriMetagenome_2_FD_203518 | JGI IMG/M metagenome (GOLD analysis project Ga0315899, IMG submission 203518) | Freshwater fungal communities from buoy surface, Lake Erie, Ohio, United States - Buoy 4 MA112 | ecosystem: Environmental > Aquatic > Freshwater > Lake | place: USA: Lake Erie, Ohio... | reverse complement strand
GCCGGGCGGGGGTTCAACAACAGGTCAAACTGGGCCAGTGTGCTGGCCCAGGTGGGCACATTGATCCCTCGCGCCCCCGCGGTGGCCGTGTTACCCAAGGTCGTCGGGAACTCGGTCGGCAAGGGGCGATTCAGAACCAGGGTATTGCAGACCACGCTGCTGCCGAAGAAGTTCGAATTCGACGGGGCCCGCATCAGGGTGCTGGTGTTGGAATCAAATGTATTGTGGGCCAGCCGGATCTGCTGAGGGTTGGTGCTCAGGGCGTCTTCGAGCCGAAAGCCGGTCTCGCAATTGTTCGTCCAGCAATTCACCATGTCGAGCTTGCACTGCATCGAGTTCGACAGCGACCGCACCCGCCAGCCAATCTTGGAAGTCGACACCTCGCATCGCTCGGCGATGACATCGACATTCTCCTTCAACACCAGGGCCGACGCATTGAAAGTGGGCGCCACCGTCATGGTAAAGCCCCACATCCGCAGGTCCTGCAGCCGCAGGATGCCCCGGCTGGTCGACAAGTGCTTGGTGTCGATCGCGTTCTCGGACAGCGTCTTGCCCACGGGTAGTGTCGGAGTGGGAAACGCGCCATTGAAGAAGGGGTTGACGGTCTGTGCGGTCAGCGGCTCATCGTACAGGTCACAATCCCGCAGGGTCACGTCGGTCCACGGGCCCCGATCCGCCTGGAACGAGTCGCCCGAGTTGACATACGAAAGACATCGCTCGATCAGCAGCCGCTTCGAATACATGGTCACGATGCCGTGGGCATCGGTCCGCACTCCCCCGGGAAATGCGAGATTGTGATGCGTCCAGCACTCCGAAATCGTGCTGTCGTTGGAGTCGATGTCGATGCCGTGATTGCCGCAGTGAGTCACCTCGCATCGGCGGATGGTGACGAACGTGCTGGCCGCATCCACCTTGATCCCTCGCGCGGTCTGAAAAGCCCCCACGATTTTGAGATCGGAAATTACCACCCGGTTGCAGGACGTCAGCCGCAACGCCGCCACGGTCCCGGAGGGAACCGCGGAGTAAATGGTCGCCCCCGCCTCGCCCCGAATGGTGACATCATTCCGCCGGCTCAGCAGCGCCTGCTTGAGCAACCGGTGTTGACCGCTCCGGACGACCACCACGTCCCCATTCACCACGCGTGTCAGCACCACATCGAGGGTCCCCTGGTCGGGAACATACAGCGTGGCCGCCTCCGCCAGATGACCGTTCAGGCACCAAGCCGCCAGACCCAACCCGGTCCAGATCCACGCTCGCGCCCTGTGTCCAAGACTCATCGTTACTTCTCCCGGTGTCTGCTTGCGAACCCGCCTTGGTGTGGTGGCGGACAAAACCCCCGGTCCCTCAACCCGGTCACCGCCTCTGGCGATGCCATCCGCCCGGATTCTTCGCAGCGGCGGGTGGAACATCAAGAAACAAAATCGCCAATCCATTCCACTTCTCAAGATCCATAACAACACACGAAACCGTGTCGAACTGCTGCATCGAATTGCGCGGATCAAAATGCTTTTGAATGGTTCATTTTGCGGCACAACCCAACCATTTCGAGCACTGGACCTGATGACGTCATGTCGATTCCTGCGCAACTTTTTTGCCAGCTGAAACCCGATCAATCGGTCTCGAGACCCGGAACGGATCCGGGTTCACTTGGATTCCTCTCAAGCCGGGGTCAACCCGGAACAGGCAAGTGCGGCCAACGCCAACCCCGCGGTTTCAATCCGCAGCAGTCGGGGACCAAGCGACATGACCCCCGCACCCTGTGCGACGGCGGCGGCCACTTCCCCTTCGGTCCATCCCCCTTCGGGCCCAATCAAAAACGTAACGGTCGCAGGCCACGCCTGGGCAGCCCCGCGCAACTCTTCCCCTCCCGGGTGGGCCACCCACAACGCCCCCTCGGGAAACGACTGCGACAGCAGTGCCGACACCGCCGTCAACGGTGCCAGTTCCATCAGGTCAGCGCGGCCGCATTGCTTGCTCGCTTCAACAATCACCCGCCGCAGCTTCTCCAGCCGCGTGTCACGCGGTTCCACCACGCTGCGGCTGGTCACCAACGGCACCACCCGGGCCACTCCCAGTTCGGTCGCCTTTTCAACCAGCCAATCGAACCGGTCCCCTTTGGGAACGGCGGTCGCCAGGGTGACCACACGCCCGGGCAGAGAAGAGGCCGCGAGGTGCGCGGTGATTTCAATCACCACTCCCAGCGGGCCGACTTCACGCACGGTCCCCTCGGCCTGCAGCCCCCGCCCGTTGAACAGGATCACCCGGTCGCCCGGTGCCGCCCGCAGCACCACCGCCAGATGCCGGCCCTCATTCCCCGCGAGGGTCAATTCGCCGGTCGTCGGCTGCAATTCGGGACAATAGAAGCGACGGCTCACGCGGGAGCTTCCCCAGGCCACCACACCAGATCAACACCCGCTCCGTGGGTGGCCCGGAACGAGGCGGCTTGAGGTCTGTCAGCTGGGCTGCATCGCAACCAGCCCGAAGGTGCTACTGCGCCGGGGGCAGCTTGTGCAGTTGTGGAGCCTCGGCCGATTCCTTGGTCTGGGGAGCGGCGGGAGGCGTGACGGGGGGAGCCCCCCGCAGCCAGTCGAACAGCGCCCGCACCGGACTGCTGAAGGCGAACCCGCAGAAGATCAGCGGCAACGCCAGCTCGCGAACCATCAGCCCCACCACGATCCCCAGCACCACCAGCAACACGTGGGCATAGCTCTTGCGCCCCCGGAAGTACCGGTTGAAGAAGTGCGAGTAACGGATCCGCGAAACCATCAGGCAGGCGCACCCCAGGGTGACCATCGGCAACACCAACCGCAGGGCCGGGGCCCCCCAGGACATCAGCGAGTGCCCCGTCCGATCCCACCAATCGGCATCCGCTGCGGGAGGCATCGCCAGCGAGGCCAGCAGGGGATAGGCGACCAGAAACGACACCACCGCCCCGGCAGCCGCTGGTGAGGGGAGCCCACTGAAGAAATTGTGCGAGTCGTCCTCCTCGGTCTCGACGTTGAACCGCGCCAGCCGGAGGATGGCACAGATCACGTACAGCACCGCGATCCCCCACAGCACCCGGGGATGGACCGATGGGCCGTCGTACGGGAGAGCACAGAACTTGATGAGCATGAAGGCGGGAGCCACACCAAAACTGACCGCGTCGCACAGACTGTCGAGCTCGGCCCCGAATTGACTGCTCTGCTTGGCCCACCGGGCGGCCCGGCCGTCGAGCATGTCAAACAGCATCGCGGCGAAGATCAGCAGGGCGGCGATGAACAGGCAGCCGACGTCGTCTCCCCCCCAGCCGGTCTTTTCAATCCCCACTTTGGCCGCGAAGGTGAGCGCGCCAAATCCACAGACCACGTTCCCCAGGGTCAACACGGTGGGGAGCACGGCGAACAGCCGGGGGCCGCGCCGCAGGCGGAGCGTTCGGGGTGTCTTCATGGTGTCACACAGTCCCTGGCGGAACCCGGGAAGCTTCCCCACCGGTCACGACGGTGGGGAATCGGTTTTGAGTTTCCAGCCGGGCTCGGTCACCGGAGGTTCAGAACCAGGCTCCACCAGTTTACCATACAGTTCGGGACGGCGGGCTCGCAGGTACCGCCGGCCGCTCGAAAGTTCGAGTTTCCCGGCCGTCAACAATCCCACCACCACCTGGTCGTCGAGATCGGTGCATTCGGCCAATACCTCGCCAAACGGGTCGAGGATCAGCGACCCCCCCGGGCGAACCTCCCCTTCGTCGATGCCGATGGGGTTGGAATAGACCCCGTAGATTCCATTCTCCCAGCAGCGGGTGGGAAGCCAGCGGAGCAGCCAGCCCCGCCCCTTGGGTCCCTGGAATTCCTGCCGCAGCCGGACGGGATCGCGGTGCCGGTTGTGCCACAACGCGGGGTCGACCGTGCCCCGACCGGGCATGCTCGAAGGGAGACACCCGGTGACGTGGGGCATCAGAATGATCTCGGCCCCGTGCAGGGTGGTGGCCCGCACATTCTCGGGGAGGTTGTTGTCGTAGCAGATCAGGATTCCCCACCGGCACCCCAACAGGTCGAAGGTGGTGAACTCGCTGCCGGGAGTCAGATACCGGCTGACGAATGTATGCAGCTTGCGGTGCCGGGCGATGAACCCCTCGGGGCTGACGACCACGTAGGTGTTGTGGATGCGGTCCCCGTCCCGTTCGAACAATCCGGCCCCGACCGCCACGCGGTACTCGCGGGCGATGGCGATGAGGGACTGCACGGCGGGTCCCGAGGGGACTGGCTCGGCCAGCTCCCAGAGCTGCTGCCGCGAGAACGTCTGCACGTAGCTGTAGGCCTGCAGACAGCATTCGGGAAACGAGACCAGTTCGGCTCCCCGTTCGACCGCCTGCCGGGTCAGGTCGCGAATGCGTCCGAGATTGAAGCCCACATCCCCATTGCGGTATTCGAACTGGGCGGTGCCGACGCGGATGTCACGCATGGACGGGAGCCTTTTCAGGAACGGGAGAGTCCAGAGCGGACTCCCGACAAATCGAGGGGCGGTCGTCCCGCGATGTTCTCGAAGTACCAGGCGAAGAGGGTCTGGAAACAGACCGAGAATCGGCTTGGTTCGCGCAGGATCCACGCCGCCACGTCATCGAGCGGATGAAAACTCACGGCATCGATCTCGTGCGGATCAATCACCGGAGTGTCGTCGCTGGTGGTGCGGTAGAGCACGGTGTGTTCGCGGGCGGTCTCGGGGGCGGCGGCGAACTTGCTGATGTATTCGAGTGGAGCCGAGAGCCCCAGTTCCTCGGTCAGTTCCCGCGGAGCGGCCGCCTCGTAGGTTTCTCCCGTCCCCAGGTGACCCGAGGCCGACGAGGTGAACTGCAGCGGTGCCTCGTCCTTGTGGCGCGAGCGCATCTGCAGCAGCAGCTCTCCCGCGCTGTTGAACACAAACACGTGCACCGCCCGATGCAGCAATCCCCGGGCATGAACCACGGAGCGCGGTGCCTGACCGATCACCCGGTCGTGCTCATCGCAGACGTCGAAGATCTCTTCCATCCGTTTCCTGATCCTCTGGGAATCCGTGACGACCGGCAGAGCGGCTTCACCGGGCACAAAAAAAGGGACATCCTTTTCGCGCCCGGAGAGGGTTCAACGGCCTCACCCGGAACCGGCCTGCCTGCGCACAGCCCGGCGATGCCACTGTTCGAGCACGAAGTAGCCCCCGGGATCGAACCCGAGACTGGCATAGGTGGCGTGGGCGCGGGTGTTGTCCTGCTCGACATACAGCCGCAGGCCGACCACGTGGGGATTGCTCTGCGCTTCGGTCTGCAGGTGTTCGAACAGCGCCCGGAAAACTCCCTGCCGGCGATGGTCGGGATGCACGTAGACGCTCTGCAGCCACCAGATGTCGCCGTTGCGCCAGTCGCTCCACTCGCGGGTGTGCATCAACTGGCCGACAATCTCTCCCCCCTTCTCGGCCACGAAGTACCGCCCCTTGGAGGGATCAGCCAGCAGCGCCTGCACCCCGGGTACGAGGTGGGCCCGGTCGAGCACCTTCCCCTCGCTTTCCTCAGCCAGCCGGCTGTTGAAGTCAACCAGCACAGGCCAGTCGGCAGGCTGGGCGGGGCGGATGTGCAGTTCTGGTGTGCTGGCGGAAGTCATGCGACACGGAAGTGGGACGGTGGAACAGGGTCACCCAGTCAGCGGGCCGGTCACACGTCGAGTTCCTTCACCTCGAGGGCGTGTTTCTCGATGAACTCGCGGCGCGGTTCGACGTGGTCTCCCATCAGGACGCGGAAGATTTCATCGGCCGCGGCGGCGTCGTCCATGGTCACCTGCAACAGGGTGCGGGTCTTGGGATCCATGGTGGTGATCCCCAGCTCGTCGGAGTTCATTTCGCCCAACCCCTTGAAGCGGGTCAGCTTGAGGCCGTTTTCCCCCAGCCGCCGCAGCTCGGGCAGCAGGTCCCGCAACGAAGACAGCGGAACGTCCTCGTCTTCGTTGACCAGGCGGTAGGGGTACACGGGCAGCCCGTTCTTGACCCCGGCGGGAAGCAGGTTGGCCAGCCGGATGCCATACCCGGCCAGTTCCTGCAGCAGCAGGTTGATGGTGCGGGTCTCGTGGAGGTCGTAGACCTGCAGATACCCCTCGGGAAGCTGGGGGATGGCGGGGGCGGCCGCGTCGGTTCCCGGCACCGGGGGGGTCGGGGGTTGCGGCGGGGCCTCGCGATTCGCGTCGGCGACGCGCAGTTCACGCCCCAGGCGTTTCTCTTCGGCCTGGATGAAGGTCTCGAGTTGGGACTTGTCGGCGAACCAATGCTGCTGCCGTCCCAGGAAGACGCGGTACCGGGGGAGCAGGCCCCGCTCGGTGAGATGCCGGGCCGCGAGGGGACGCAGGTCGATCCCCCGGCGTTCGATGGTCCGCAGGGGGGACTCGAGCTGGTCGATGAGCGTGGCGACCTTGTGCAGCGATTCTCCCTCAAGGCGGGCCCCGTCGGTGAACTCCAGCCGGGCCCCATTGAGCCCCAGGCTGGCCAGTTCCTGCATCATCGATTCGGCGGTCTGCACATAGCGGATGTTCTTCTTCTGCGTCACCCGGTAGAGCGGGGGCTGGGCGATGTAGATGCAGCCCTGGGCCACCAAAGCCCGCATCTGGCGAAAGAACAGCGTGAGCAGCAGGGTGCGGATGTGGCTGCCGTCGACGTCGGCATCGGTCATCAGAATGATCTTGCCGTACCGCCGCTTGGCGACATCTTCCTCGGCGCCCATCGGGGTGATGCCGATGGCGCGGAAGATCGCAATGATCTCTTCATTCTCGAGCATCTTGAGCTGCTGCGCCTTCTCGACGTTCAGGATCTTCCCGCGGAGGGGCAGGATGGCCTGGATGTTCGAGTCGCGTCCCGTGTCGGCCGACCCGCCGGCCGAATCTCCCTCGACCAGAAACAGCTCGGTCGACTGCAGATCGTGCGAGCGGCAGTCGCGCAGCTTTTCGGGCAGCCCGGAGGAAGTGAGGGCTCCCTTGCGGCGGACCATGTCCCGGGCCTTGCGGGCCGCCTCACGCGCCTCGGCGGTGTTGCGGGCCTTCTCGCAGATCCGCTTGGCGGTGCCCGGATGCTCTTCGAGATATTTCGTGAGCACCTCGTAGACCACCTTCGAGACCGCCCCTTCGACGTCGTTGTTGAGCAGCTTGGTCTTGTTCTGCGACTGGAACTGCGGATCGGGGTGATTGATCGAGACGATGGCGGTCAGCCCCTCGCGGAAGTCATCTCCCCCCGGTTCGATGTCCTTGAACAGGTTCTCTTTCTTCCCGTAGCTGTTGAGCGCCCGGGTGAGGGCGTTGCGGAACCCCGAGAGATGGGTCCCTCCATCAGGATTGGGAATGTTGTTCGCGAAACAGCGGACGTTCTCGTTGTACCCCTCGTTGTACTGCAGAACGACACTGACCTCGATGGCCGATTGAACCCCCTCGACCTCGATCGGTTCCTGACCGGAGATCGAGATCACCTCGGGGAACAAAACGTTCTCGGTCCGGTTGAGCCAGGCGACAAATTCGGCCAGACCGCCGTCGTAGTGGAACTCGTCGGTGCGGCCGTCGCGGTCGTCAATCAGCTGGATCTTCACCCCGCTGTTCAGGAAAGCCAGTTCCTGCAGACGGCGCTGCAGCGTGTCGTAGTGGAAGTTGACGTCGGGAAAGATCTGCGGGTCGGGTTTGAACGTGAGGGTCGAGCCGGTCTCACTGCTGGCCCCCAGCTTCTTCAGCGGGCTCGTCACCTGGCTGCGGGCGAACTCCATCTGCCAGACATGCCCCTCGCGGCGGATCTCGACGGTGAGCCATTCCGACAGGGCGTTGACCGCCTTGATTCCCACCCCGTGCAGACCCCCCGTCCCCTTCCTGTACCCCCCCTTGCGGTCGAACTTCCCGCCGGCATGCAGCCCGGTCAACACCACCTCGACCGCCGGCTTGTTGTCTTGATCGGGCATCGGACCGACGGGAATGCCCCGCCCGTCGTCCGAGCAGGTGACCGACCCGTCGACGTTGATCCGCACGGTGATGGTCGTGCCATACCCGGCACCAAACTCATCGATCGAGTTGTCGACCACCTCGAAGACCAGATGGTGCAGCCCCCGGGCGTCGGTCCCCCCGATGTACATCGCGGGACGCATGCGGATCCCCTCGAGCCCCTTGAGGGCCCGGATCTGATCGGCACCATAATCGGCCGCCGACGGAGCGGCGGCGGGAACGGGAGTCGCGGGAGTGGGCTGCTCGCTGTTGCTCATGCTCAACCTGGTCTTTCGTTCATCCGGGAATCAACTGCGGCGGCCGGGACCGTCTGGTCGAACGTCCGTCGCTGGGAACCCCTCATCCTCGGGGAGTCGGGGTGGCGGCAACGCGGCGGCCACCCTCGTGAGTCGGCATCATGGGTGGATCAGTCCCTCGCAGTCAGACGTCGTCGAGGCCCCGGCGGGCAGCCGCCGCGTCGAGTCGGAACTTCACATCCTTGATCCGCAATTCGGGAGATTGGGTCTTCAACTGGGCCACCAACTGGGTGCGATAGAACCCCACCAGCTCCGACAGCAGCACCGAGCTGGCCACCGCCACCTGCAGCACGCCGCGCTTCACATCGAGGGCCCGCGTCTGGGCGGCCACCGTCTCGCCAGCCACCCGCGCCCACGCCCGTTGCAGCTCGCGGGTCCCCTCGCGACGGGCATAACCCCGCAGGGCGACCAGTTCGCTCAGCACGTTCCGCAACGCCTGCGGACCCCGTTCTTCGTTCATCGGACGCTTTCTCGGGTGGGACAGGCCATCAGCGGTCGCGCGACAGCGGCATCACGATGTAGATCGAGCCATCCTCGGTCTTCAACACCACCGCACTCTCGCTGTCGGTCAGCTCGACGTGCACCGTCTTCGACGAGTCGAGCACCCGCAGGAAGTCGGAGACGAACTTGGGATCGAGGCTGATTGTCAGCGGAGCGGCATCGTAGCTGATCGGCAGATCGACCTTCGACTCGCCGATGTCGGGGGCCTGGCTCACCAGCGTCATCACACCGTTCTGGAAGACGAAGTCGACCCCGCGGCTTTCTTCGTTCGTCACAATCTGCGACTGCCGCACCACCGCCAGGAACGGCTCCACCGGAATGTCGAGCGCCACTTCGCAACTGGTGGGAATGACATCCTGGTAGGCGGGAAACCGGCCCTCGACCAGACGGGTGTAAATCGTCGCCAGGCCTCCCCGCAGCAGCATGTCGTTCGACCGGACCGCCACCAGCACCTGGGCCGTGTCTTCGCCCAGGCACCGCTCAATCACCGCCAGAGCCTTCGCGGGAACCACCGGGGCGGGTGTGGAAGCGGTGGGCTGGCCGTGCACGGCACACTTCCCATGGGCCACCGAGAGCCGCCGGGTGTCGGTCGCCGCCATCGTGACCTTGTCGGCCCCCAATTCGACCTGCACCCCTCCCAGGGCGTAGCGGGTGCTCTCGGTGTCGACGGCGAAGATCGTGCGGCGAATCAACTGCCGCAGCGTTCCCGCGTCAATCACGTGATAGTTCTCTTCCTTGAAATCGGCGATGGTCGGGAACAGGTCGGGATTCTCGAGACCCAGCTTGTAGTCGGCCCGCTCTCCCTGCACGCGGACGTTGTTGGCCAGTGTCTCGACCGTCACCTGGTCTCCCTGCAGCTCACGCAGGATCGTCAGTGTGCGGCTGGTGGGAAGCAGCAGCGCTCCCGGGGTCTCGATGGTCGCGTCGGGAATCGAATAGCGGATCGACGACTCCCCGTCAGTCGCCAGCAGGGTCACTTCCCCATCAAACGCTTCGACCTTCGTGTTCATCAAGACGGTCTTGGTGGTCTTGCCGGGAACAATCCCGCTCACCGTCTGGAAGGCCGTCGCCAGGGCCTGCCGCTGGCACGTGATCTTCATGCAAGGAACGCCTTCTCCCCCAGGGGGCAACGGGTTCACCGAAACGCCGCTTGACCCTCTGGCTTCTCCACAGCGGAGCCGAGGGTGTTCAGTCCCTTCTCTTTCAAAGGTTCAAAACAGTAGTCGTCGTATCAGTGACCGTGGGAAATGTGGAAAATCCAGCTTGTTTTTGCGAAGGTTCATATTAGCAAACGAGTTAGGGTTCGACAAACCACCGGGTTCCTCTGGGGATATGCTGTTCAGTATCTGTGGAAACGTGTGGGTGGGCCGTGGATCCCGGGCCAGGTTCTTCACATCCGGTCTGCCCAAAGCCTTTTTATCCACCCCCGGCACACGGGCTTTCCACCCTCGCTCAACACGTTGTCCCCCGCCCTGGACCCCCCGTGTGCCCCCGGCAACCCCCCTGCTCTGCCCGCCGCAGAAGTCGGGTCAGATTTCGCGCCGCAACTGCCGGCGAATCCGTTCGATGCGCGTGGGGAGTTCTCCATCGGTGGCCAGCAGTTCCGCCACTTTCTGGCAGGCGTGGCCCACCGTGGTGTGGTCTCGGCCACCGTAGAACCGGCCGACATTCAGCAGGCTTTCTCCCAGCAACTGCCGGGAGAGCCACATTCCCACCTGCCGGGGAAAGGCCAGCTCGCGCGTGCGGCGGCTCGATCGGAGGTCGGCCAGTTTCAGTCCAAATTCCGCCGCCACCTCCCGGGCAATGTCTTGCAGCGTGAGATCGGGCAGCTCGGCCTCCCGTTCGAGATAGCGGCGGACCAGTTCCAGGTCGAGCGGCCGCCGGTGCTGCCGCGACATCGATTCCAGCCGCGTCAGTACCCCCCCCAGTTCCCGGGGAGTGACGGGATGCTGGTTGGCGAGGTGCACCAGAGCCTCCCGCGAGACCCGCAGCTTCTTGAGGCGGGCCAACTGCATCAGGATCTTGAGCCGCGACTCGGCACCGGGCGGGGTCAGTCGCACGGTAATCCCACCCCGCAACCGGCTGACCAGCCGTGGCGGAAACCCCGCCAGTCCGCCGGGGGGAGAATTGGCCGTAAAGGCCATGGCCGCCTCCCGCTCGCGCAGGGCAATCAGCAGATTGAGCAACTGCGTCAGCGTCTCACCCCGCCCCTGCAGCGTCTGCAGATCCTCCACCACCAGCAGATCAAGCTCGCGCAGGGCAGCCTGAAACAGGGGAATGGTCTGGTTGGCCGAGGCCTCGGCAAATTGGGCGGCGAAATCGGCCGCCGTCAGCACCAGCGTCGAGAGCCTGGCATGCCGCGACAAAAACTGCCGGACCCCCCACCTCGCCAACAGCGACTTCCCACAACCCGCCGGTCCCGACAGAAAGATGACCGGTTCGATCTCTCCCGCCTCGCGGGCCGTCCCCCAATGTTCGAAGGCGGTGTAAGCTTCGGCATTCTCGGGAATCCGCAGAGGATTTTCCGGTGGGGCAGAAGTTTTGGCGGAGGCGGGTGGGGGCACGGGAAGTCTCTCAACCGGAGGCGAAAACTTCACCGTGGCGGTCGGCTGTGCTGAGAGCCCGCAGCCTCCGGACGGTTTCCGATATGATTCGGATGGCCTGCTCGATCTCGTCGGCGGTGGTCTGGGGACCCAGACTGAACCGTACCGAAGAGAGCAGCAACTCGGGGGGGCGTCGCATGGCGACCAGCACAGGAGCCGGCTCGGCCGAACCGCTGGCGCAGGCACTTCCCAGGGAACAGGCCACTCCGGCCAGATCGAGAGCCACCAGCAGCGCCTCGCCATCGACTCCCGGGAAACCGACGTTCAGGGTGTTGGGCAGGCGGTGCGTGCGCGAACCATTGAGCACCACCGGGGGGCAGCGGTGCGCCAGACCCTCCTCGAGACGGTCGCGAAGCTGGGTCTGGCGATCGAGACGCTGCTGTTGCTCGGCCTGAAACAACTCCAGGGCCCGCACCATCCCAGCCACGAGAGGGACCGCCTCGGTGCCCGGCCGGCGTCCCCCTTCCTGATGCCCGCCCCAAGCCTGGGGCGCCAGATTCCAACCCCGGCGGACCAGCAGGGCTCCCACCCCGCGCGGCCCCTGGAACTTGTGGGCTCCCACCGCCAGGGTGGCGCAGCCCAACTCGTGGAAGGACACCGGAATCTTTCCCACCCCCTGCAATCCATCGAGATGCAGGGGAATCCGCCGCTCGAGGCAGGCGCGGGCCAGCGGCTGGGGAGACTGGATCACCCCGGTCTCGTTGTGGGCCAGAATGAGACAGACCAGCCGCAACGAAGGGCCCCACCACAGATTCGCCTCGGGAGGGTCAACCCAGACCAGCCGGCCCTCCTCATCGAGCGGCAGCCATTCCAGCGCAAATCCCTCGGCCTCCCGGGAATGGCACGCCTGCAGCACGGCGGGGTGTTCTCCCGGAGTGAGGGCAATCCGCCCGGGGGAACCCGCGGTGAATCCGCGGACCGC
>Ga0315899_10006833_pt1 | contig 12290 bp, 11 predicted proteins | sample LakEriMetagenome_2_FD_203518 | JGI IMG/M metagenome (GOLD analysis project Ga0315899, IMG submission 203518) | Freshwater fungal communities from buoy surface, Lake Erie, Ohio, United States - Buoy 4 MA112 | ecosystem: Environmental > Aquatic > Freshwater > Lake | place: USA: Lake Erie, Ohio... | reverse complement strand
CGCGGCGAAGCGCGCACGGCGCGCCGGCGGCAACTCCGGCAGTGCGGCTTGCTGGTCGGCGATATAGGCGGGTGCGAGCTGCAGCGGCGGCAGGTCCGGCTCGGGGAAGTACCGGTAGTCGTGGCTTCCCTCCTTGCTGCGCGAGGGGCGCACCTCGTTGCGCTTGTCATCGTAGAGCATGGTCTGCTGCTCGATGCGCCCCCCGGCGGCCAACACCGTACGCTGCCGCGCGAACTCGATCTCAGCCGCGCGTTCGATAGCCGAAAACGAATTGAGGTTCTTGATCTCGGTCTTGGTGCCCAGCGCCGTGTCGCCGGTTCGCCGGACCGAGATGTTCACATCGACGCGGAGCGACCCCTCTTCCATGTTGGCATCGGACACCTGGGCATACTCGAGGATCTGCTTGAGCCGTTTGGCGTAGGCCGCGGCGTCGGCCGCGGAACGGATGTCCGGCTCGGAGACGATTTCGACCAGCGGCGTACCGGCCCGGTTGAGGTCGATGGCCGTGGCATCGGCAAAGCGATCGTGGACCGACTTGCCAGCGTCTTCCTCCATGTGCACGCGGTGCACCCGAATGACACGCGGCGTCGCATCGGCGTTGGCGCCCACGACGATTGCGCCGTTGGTGGCCAGCGGGCGATCGAACTGCGAGATTTGGTAGCCTTTGGGCAGGTCCGGGTAGAAATAATTCTTGCGCGCGAACACCGACTCCTCGTGCACGGTGCAGCCCAGGGCCAGCGAGGCCCGGGTGGCGAGGGCCACCGCGTGGGCGTTGAGCACAGGGAGTGCACCGGGAAGCCCGAGGCAGACCGGACAGGTGTTGCTGTTCGGCGCGTCTCCGAACGACGTGCGGCAGCCGCAGAAGATCTTGCTCTGCGTCTTGAGCTGGCAGTGCACCTCGAGGCCAATGACGAGTTCCCACTCGCTGCCTCCTCCCGACATGTCGCGCGCCCCGGTCACTGGTGTGCCTCCGCTCCGAGCGCCCGTTCGAGCGCCGCCGCTGCCCGGAGCATGGTGGGCTCCGTGAAGTGCGGTGCCATGAACTGTCCGCCAATGGGGAGTCCATCCACCCGGCCAATGGGCTGCGACATGGCGGGAATGCCCACCAGATTGGCCGTCACCGTGAAGATGTCGCTCAGGTACATCTCGTACGGATCGGACACCTCCCCAATGCGGAACGCCGGGGTCGGCGCCGTGGGAGTGAACAGCAGGTGCACGCCGGACGCGAACACCTGTGAGAACTCCTGGCGGATGAGTTCGCGGACCGCCTGTGCCCGCCGATAGTAGGCGTCGTAGTAGCCGGCGCTGAGCACATACGTGCCGAGCAGGATGCGGCGCGTCACTTCGGCGCCGAATCCCTCGGATCGGGTGCGTTCGTACATGGCGCCGAGGTCGTCTGCCATGGCGCGTCGGCCATACCGCACCCCGTCGTAGCGGGCGAGATTGCTCGACGCTTCGGCGGGCGCGATGATGTAGTACACCGGAATCGCGAGATCGGTACTGGGGAGCGACACGTCACGGATTTCGGCTCCCAGACTCTCCAGCACGGTCAGTGCGTGCCGACAGTGCGCCGCGATGCGTGCATCGAGGGACGCCGGGAAGTACTCGACCGGTCGCCCGATCACGAGCCCCGCGAGTGGCCGGGGGTCGGCGGACGCGCCGTCGACGGTTGGTGGCAGGAACTCGGGCACCGCGTGCGGCGCGCTGGTGGCATCGAAGCGGTCGTGGCCGGCGATGATCTGCAGTCCGGCCGCAGCGTCACCCACGGTGCGACCAAAGACCCCGACATGATCCAGCGACGAGGCGTAGGCCACGAGCCCATACCGACTGACGCGCCCGTACGTCGGCTTGACGCCCACAATGCCGCAGAACGCGGCAGGCTGCCGAACGGAGCCGCCGGTTTCCGAGCCAAGGGCGAGGCGAACCACCCCGGCGGCCACGGCGGCGGCCGACCCGCCGGAGCTTCCCCCGGGTACCCGGGTGCGGTCGAGCGGATTCCGCACCGGCCCAAAGGCGCTGTTCTCGTTCGACGAACCCATCGCGAATTCGTCCATGTTGGTCTTGCCAAGGATGGCCGCGCCCGCGTCGCGCAGCCTGCGAACGGCGGTGGCTTCGAAGGGGCTCATGTACCCCTCGAGGACACGTGAGCCGCACGTCGTGGGCAGTTCGTGCGTGGCCAGATTGTCCTTGATGGCGACCGGCACCCCGGCGAGTGGTCCGACGTCGAGGCCCGTGGCCTCGCGATCCACGGCGAGAAAGGCATTGAGCCCGTCGGCGCCGGCACACACCGCATCGAATGCGGCCCACGCATCCGCCACGCGGTGTGCACGCAGCGTGCCGAGTGCGGGGTGGTCGCTCACGACGCCTCCTCGGCACTGGCACCGAGTGCGCCGTGGGAGGCCAACCGGGGCACCAGGAAGAATCCGTCACGCGCCGACGGCGCGAAGGCCTCGCGCGGACGAGTGAGCGGGTCGGGCGGCAGCGTATCGTCACGCAGTGGTGCCCCCGGGGTGTCCGGAGAGTGGAGGACACCGCTTACATCCACCTGCTGCAGCACATCCATGTGCGCGAGAATGCCGTTCAATTCAGCCACCAGCGCTGGTACCCGTTCGGCCTCGAGTCCAACGCGGGCCAACCGGGCCACATGGCGTACATCGTCCGACGTGACCGACATCAGTCCCACTCCTTTTCGAGCCTGGCCTGGGCGAGCACGAGCGTCTTGCGCCCGATTTCTTCGTCATCGAAATCGATGCGCACCTTGGTGTCGCGCCCGCTGCCCGTGATTTCCGCAATGGTGCCACTGCCGAAGCGCGCATGCTTCACCCGTTCGCCCGGCCGATACGCCGGCGCATCCTGCGATTCGTCCTCGGGTTGCGGGACATCACGCCGGTTGGGGGTGCTGAAGCCACCGGCCGGTCGCGTGGCAAAGGGGACGTTGGGCGCGCGATCGCCATAGGCGTTGGAGCCGTACGGGCCGCTGGCCCGGCGAGGGGCGCCGGCAGCGAACCCACTGGCCGACCCACTGCGCCCCCAGCTCTGGTCGCCATCCCGACGGCTGCCGTAGCCCCCGCCGAGTCCAGCCGCGCCGGCACGCCCTTCGGCCTTGGCGCGCCCCGTCTTGCCACGCTCCGCCAAGGACGGCGTGACGGCCTTGAGGAAGCGTGAGGGCATGGAAATCATGAGTTCCCCGTTGCGCCGGCGCTGCTCGGCGCACGTGAGGTAGAGCTTCTCCTCGGCCCGGGTGATTCCCACGTAGAACAGCCGGCGCTCTTCCTCGAGCGACGACGGGTCCTCGGCAGCGCGCGCGAGCGGGAAGAGTCCGTCTTCGAGGCCGCACACGAACACCAGAGGGAACTCCAATCCCTTGGCATTGTGCATGGTCATGCACACCACGGCGTCGGCGTGGGGATCGAGCTTATCGACGCCGGCCACCAGTGTCGACGACTGGAGGAAGTGATCGAGCGGCGTGAGGCCCACTTCGCCACCCTCATCGGCCACCACCTCAGCCGCACCGGCGATGAGTTCGCGCACGTTGTCGATGCGTTCGAGCCCTTCGGGTCCCTCGGCCCGCAGGTGTTCGGCGTAGCGGATGGCCTGTACGAGATCCCGCAGGAGTTCATCAACGGCCGCCTCCACGGCGGCGACGCGCAGACGCTGCACCACGCCCACGAAGTCGGCGATCGCCGCGCGTGCGGCCGGGCGCAGCGACGCCACGACATCGGGGTGGGTGGCGATCTCCAGCAACGGCTTGCCGTCGAGCGCCGCCCGCTCGGCGAGCAGCGCCATGCTGGCATCACCCAGGCCGCGCTTGGGCACGTTCGCCGCCCGGAGGAAGGCCTCATTGTCGGCGGGGTTGGCAATGAGCTTGAGATAGGCCATGAGGTCGCGGATTTCCCGCCGGTCGTAGAAGCGCACGGCGCCCACGAGCCGATAGGGAATGTTCCGCCGCCGGAAGGCGTCTTCGACGGCGCGTGACTGCGCATTCGTGCGGTAGAGCACGGCGCAGTCCCGGCGCGACAGATCGGAGGCCGCCAGCCGCGTGAGAATCGTGTCGGCGATGAAATCCGCTTCGTCGCGTTCGTCGAGACACTCGATGAGGGTCACCGGTTCACCGGCCGGACGCGTCGCGCGCAGCGTCTTGCCGCGGCGCTCCGTGTTCTCCGCGATCACCGCATTCGCGAGTGCGAGGACGTTGGGCGTGGAGCGGTAGTTCTCCTCGAGGCGCACCACGTGGGCGCCCGGAAAATCGCGCTCGAAGTCGAGGATGTTGCGGATGTCCGCGCCGCGCCACCCGTAGATGGACTGGTCGTCGTCACCGACCACCATGACGTTGCGGTGCAGGCCGCCCACCAGCTGCACGAACCGATACTGCGCCGCGTTCGTATCCTGATATTCGTCCACCAGCAGGTAGCGGAACCGTCGCTGGTAGTGCGCCCGCAACGCCTCGTCCATCTCGAGGGCACGCACCGGAAGCACGAGGAGATCGTCGAACGTGACCGCATTTGCCTGCTGCAGCGCCGCTTCGAGATCGGTATAGACACCGGCCACCGCGGTGGTGAAGGTGTCGCGTGCGGTGCGTGCGTATTCCCCGGGCGATACGAGCGCGTTCTTGGCGCTGGAGATGGCGCCGAGGATGGCCTTTGGCGCGAACTGGGTGGGGCTGAGCTTGCGCCGTTCCATGACGCGCTTCACCGCGCCGATGGTGTCGTCCTCGTCGTAGATCGTGAAGTTCTGCTCGCGACCGACGAGGGGGGCGACGCCGCGCAGCAGACGCGCGCCCAGCGCATGGAAGGTGCCACACCACATGCCCTTGGGTTCGTGCCCGAGGAACTTGGCGATGCGCTCCCGCATCTCGCCAGCGGCCTTGTTGGTGAAGGTGACCGCGAGAATCTCGTGCGGGGCCACGTGGCGCGTGCCGATGAGGCGTGCGATGCGGGTAGTGAGCACCCGTGTCTTGCCCGAGCCGGCACCCGCCAGGACGAGCGCGGGGCCGTCGTCATGAAAGACGGCGTCACGCTGGCCGGGATTGAGCCCGCGCGTGAGGGCATCGAGGTCGACGCCAGGCGCTGAAGGCACCGCGTCGAAAAGGGAACCGGTCCAACCCGTCGTTGTCATCCGTTCAAGATAACGTCGAACGCGGCTCCCCGGTCGGTTTCGGCGAGGACCAATCGCCCGTGATGATTTTCCTCCACAATGCGACGCGCCAACGACAGGCCGATGCCCCAGCCGCGATCCTTGGTGGTGAACCCGGCGTCGAAGATGCGCTTCCGCAGTGCGCGCGGGACTCCCGGCCCGTCGTCCTGTACCCGGATGCGAGCGCCTCCCTCCGGGATCGGGGTGACCGACACGACGACCTCGCCGTTGCGGCCACCGAGGGCATCCATGGCGTTCTTGATGAGCACTTCCAGCACCCACTCCAGCAGCACGACATCGCCACGCACCATGACCGGTCCACCGGGGTCGTCGCTGCGAATGGTCACCGTGCGCGCGAGCGTGGGCGCGCGCGCCGCGAAATACTCCGCCAACCGCCGCACGAGTGCCGTTGCGTCGAGCGTTTCGTCGCGCGGCGGCCGGCCGATGCGCTCGAAGCGATGCGAGACGCGTTCGAGCCGTTGCACGTCCTGCGCCATGGCCTCGACGGCGCGCGCGCCGGTCCCTCCGGTGACGGTATCGGCCAGCAGTTCGATCCACCCGGTGAGCGCGGAGAGGGGCGTGCCCAGCTGGTGGGCGGCCTCGCGGGCCATGCCGGCCCAGACCTTTTCCCGCTCGGCCCGCCCGCGTTCGACAAGCGCGTACACCCCCAGCCCCACGAGCAGCGTGATCCCCAGAGCCTGCAGCAGGGGAATGAAGCGCAATCCGTTCACGATGGCGCTGTCGCCCAGATGCACGGCGCCCACCGCCGGTTCCACGATGGGCGGATTCTGCCGGTCCAGCTCGGCGACATACCGGCGGAAGCGCACCGTATCGGACGGATCCATGCCGTCGGGGAGATTGGCGGTGGCCGACACGCGGCCATCGTTGTCGGTGAGGACCAGCGGCAGCCCCGACTCCCTGATCTGCCGGGAGAGATCGAGCAGGGCGATGGTGGGATCGGCGTTGACGCTGGTGTCCTGCAGCGCTTCGTAAATGCGCGCGTACATGCGCCCCTGGCCAGCACCGGCCGCCCGAAGCTGGGTGACCACATGCTGCGTGTAGGCCACGTACCAGACCAGCAGGGCGATCACCCCGAGCACCATCGCAACGAGGGGCCAGCGACGACGGCGCATGTGGGAGGGGGCGAGAGAGAACCGTGGGCGCCTTGGCAGGCTCAGCGCAGGACAGCCCGGCCCAGCCACGGCTGCAGGGCCTCCGGAATGCGCACGGAGCCGTCGGCCTGCTGATGGTGTTCGAGCAGGCAGGCAATGATACGCGAAAACGCGAGCGCCGACCCGTTGAGCGTGTGGACGAAGCGCGGCTTCTCCCCGGGCGCGGGGCGATAGCGGATGTTGGCGCGTCGGGCCTGAAAGTCGGCGAACACGCTGCAACTCGACACCTCGAGCCACTTGCCCACCGCGGGAGCGAACACCTCGAGATCATAGGTCATTGCGCTCGAGAACCCGGTGTCGCCTGCCGCCAGCAGCACCCGACGATACGGCAGTTCGAGGCGCTGGAGGATGGTTTCCGCCTGACTGGTCAGGAGCTCGAGCTCCTGGCGTGATGTCTCCGGCGTGGCGTACCGCACCAGCTCCACCTTGTCGAACTGGTGGACCCGGAGCAGCCCGCGCGTATCCTTGCCAGCGGCGCCGGCCTCGCGGCGAAAGCAGGCGCTGTACGCACAGAAGGTCTTCGGCAGGTCGCTCAGCTCGAGGATCTCATCCCGATAGAGATTGGTAACGGGCACTTCGGCGGTGGGAATCAGGAAGAGCTCGTCCGCGGTGACGGCGTACGCATCCTCCTCGAACTTCGGGAAGTTGCCCGTGCCGGTCATCGAGGCCCGATTCACCACGAACGGCACCCACGTTTCCTCGTACCCGTGTTCGGTGGTGTGGATGTCGAGCATCAGGTTCATGAGCGAGCGCACAAGCCGCGCGCCGGCGCCCCGGTAGACGATGAACCCCGAGCCGCTGATCTTCGCCCCGCGAGCAAGGTCGAGCACCCCGAGTTCGGCGCCCTTGTCCCAGTGCGGCGTGAGCGTCGCGCCATCGTCTCGCGGCGCGCCCCAGGACGAGACGACGGTGTTCGCCGACTCGTCGCCCTCGGGCACGTCGGCGAGCGGAATGTTGGGCAGTTCGTACAGCATGGCCTGCACGGCCGCGTCCGCCTCGTTGCGCCGCGCCTCGAGCGCACCGATGGCATCACCGATGGCGCGTCCCTCGGCGATCAGGGCGGTCGCGTCCTCTCCCGCCTTGCGGCGGGCGGCCACTTCCTGGGTGACCTTGTTGCGACGCGCCTGCTGCGCCTCCACCTCGGTGATGGCCGCCCGACGCTCACGTTCAAGCGCCTCGGCCCGATCGAGCAGCGGCTGCAGTTCGGCGAGCTTGCCGCGGCGCCGCATGCCTTCACGCAGATGGTCGAGTTGATCGCGCAGCAGCCGAATATCGTGCATGCCAGTAGCAGGTTCAGGTCGAGGGGAGGCCCGGCGTGAGCGCACGATACCCGCAATTGCGGTTCACGAGCGTCCGCAGCACGAGGCGCCGTTCGGCGAGGATGACGCTGTCTACGGCGACCTTGCCGTAGAACGGATCCTGGAGGATACACCGCGAACTGGTGAGCCTGATCAGCACCACCTCGTTCACCGCCACCACCAGGGTGGAATCGTCGGTGTAGCCACGATCGGGTGCCCGCGTGATGGCATCGAATGCCGACGTGCTGCGCGCGAGCCCGATGCTGGGCGCCCCAGCCGGCGCCTGGGGGACGAGCGCCCGCGCCGGCAGGAAGCGGACTTTGCCATCGGCGGTGATGTCGAAGGCGACCTCGAAGTTCACCGTGCCGTTGCTGAGCAACTGCGGGCGTTCGACGGAGAGGTTGCTGAAGAGCACACTGGCTGGGAGGGCCGCATTGGTTCCGGACAACGCCCACACGCTGAAGGTGCGCACGGTGTTTTCACTCGTGGGCGGCGACAGGAACGGGTTGTTGTCGCTGCATGCGGCCCCCATCCCTGCCATCAGGGCGAGGGCACAAAATGACAGGGCGCGCCGAGCCAGGCGAGGCGCGCCGTTCCGACGGTCGTTCAGGGTGAAGCGCATGGCGATTTCCGAGGTGATCCGGCCGTCAGGCCGGCGAACGTTCCGCCTCGGAGGTTACCGCCCAACTCGTGCACGGGCAAGCGGTTCGGCCACGCAATGATCGCTTGACTTCGCACGCCGGCCGGGACAGCGTTCCGCCATGCCCACCATTCGAGATCTGGTCAGCGCGCTGCGGCGCCGCGACGGCGTGGACGCGGCCATCGTTCTCGGTCGCGACGGCCTGCTCATTGACGGGAACAGCGCGTCGCCTCTCGACCCCGACGGGCTCGCGGCGTTCGTGCCCCCGATGGCGCTGGCCGCCGCCGATCTGGGCCTGGCGGCGCAACGCGGCGATTTCGGCATCATGGTGCTGGAATACGCCGAGGGCCATGCGGTCGTCACGGCGCTGTCGCATGACGCCTTTCTCCTGATCCTGCTGCAGCCCACGGCCAATCTCGGCGCCCTGCTGTACGAACTGCGACGTCACCGCTCCCAGATCTCGGCGCTGGTCTGAGCCAGTGACCGAGGCGGTAACCGACAGCCCGACGCCGGCGCTGCCGATTCTGGTCGTCGACGACGAACCGCATATTGGCCGCATTATCCGCACGCGCCTCGAGCAGGACGGCGTTCGGGTCCTGCTCGCCGAAAGCGGGGTCGAGGCGCTGGATCAGCTGCACCGTGAACCGGACGTTGGGCTGATCGTGCTGGATCTCATGCTGCCCGGCATGTCGGGGATCGATATCTTGCGGGTCCTTCGCGACGACAGGCGCTGGAGTGACCTGCCCTGCATCGTCTTGACGGCCGCTGGTCAGGAGGCGCACTGGCAGGAAGCCGAGGCGCTCGGCGTCGCCGAGGTCATGTCGAAGCCCTTCAGCCCCCGCCGGTTGCTTGCCCGCGTGCGTCACCATATGCGGGGGCCGCGCGCGTCCACCGATGACTCGAGTTCGCAGTGACCCGTCCTTCCCCCCGCTCGACGACCGCATGATCCGCTGGAATGTGGTGCTGGCCGGTGGCATTGGCTCGCGCTTCTGGCCGTTGTCGACGCCAACGCGCCCGAAGCAGTTGCTGCCGCTGGTCACGGATGCGCCCATGCTGTGCGACACCCTCGACCGGCTGCGCCCCTCGGCGCCGCCCGAGCGCACGCTCGTGCTGACCAACGCCTCGTTGCGCGACGCCGTGCTGGCGCTGGATCCGACACTGCCGGCCGACAACGTGATCGCCGAACCCCGCCCGGCGGGCACCTGCGCCGCGCTGGCGTGGGCAGCCAAGCTCATCGCCGCTCGCGATGGCGATGAGGCGGTCATGGTGTGCACCCATGCGGACTGGGCCATTGGCGATGTGGAGGCGTTCCGCCACACGCTGGACCGTGCCGCGCAAGTGGCGCTGACGAGCCGTGCTCTGGTGACGGTGGGGATCGTGCCGTCACGACCCGACCCTGGCTTCGGCTACATCCAACCTGGGGAGGTAGTCCGCGATGATGTCCGGCGGGTGGCGCGCTTCGCGGAGAAACCCGACACCGCGACGGCGTCGCGGATGGTCGCCGAGGGGTACCTCTGGAACTCCGGCATTTTCGCCTGGTGTGTGGGCGACCTGCTCGATGAAATCCGCGAACACACGCCGGAAGTCCAGCCGGCGCTGGCGGCGTCAGGTGACGATCTCGAACGGTTCTTCGCGGCCGTGCACTCGATTGCCATCGATGTGGGTGTGCTCGAGCGTTCCCCCCGTGTTCTGGTGCTCCCCGGGCAGTTCGGCTGGGACGATGTCGGCACCTGGGCCGCGTTGCATCGGGTGCGCGCGCATGACGGGCAGGACAATGCCATGCTTGGTCCGAGCCATGCCTGCCAGTCCACCGGCAACGTCGTCCATGCCGACGGTACACAGGTGGTTCTCTACGGCGTACACGACCTCGTGGTGGTGGCGCGTGCGGGGCTGGTCATGGTCACAACCCGTGAGCGTGCCGCCGACCTCAAGACCCTGCTGGACACGCTTCCCCCAGACCTTCGCGATCGATGATCATTTTCTACGATGACGCCCGAGCGCGTCGGTTTGAGCCCTTTGCCACCACGCTCCCGCTGGCGGAAATGCGCATGGGGGCGCTGCTCCAGCGCGAACGATGGCAGGAAGTGCTGCACGCGGCGCCGCGCGGATTCGTGTCGTCACCGCATCTCGAAGGGTTTGCCGAGTTCGATGCGCCCCCTGCTCATGTGGGGGATGTCCCCGCCGGTACCTGGCTGGTGAACACCCGCGCCGTCCCCTTGCTGGACACCGTGCGCAGCACGGCCACGGTGCTGGCGATCGATCACCAGGTGGCGGCCGTCAAGCTTGCCGCGGCCGTTTCGCGCGAGCAGCTGCAGGACGTGATGTTCGCGCTCGAGGATGTCCTGCCGAGTACCGGTTCGATGGCGAACATCCCGGGCGTGTGGCTCGAAAACGTGTGGGACCTGGTCGCGCATCTCCAGACCGTGTTGCAGGCGGACATCCCGGCGGTGACGCAACGGACCGAGGCCGTTCCCCTGGCAGACGGTATCGCGACGATTCTGGGGAGCCACGGCGTCTTCGTGGAAGCCGATGCGACCATCGAACCACAGGTGGTGTTCGACACCACCCTTGGCCCGGTCCTGCTTCGTCGGGGGGCGGTCGTGCAGGCCTTTTCGCGCGTCGCCGGCCCCTGCTACGTGGGGCGTGAGGCGTCGGTACTGGGCGGCCGCGTGGCGGGGTGCGCCATCGGTGACGTCTGCCGGGTGCACGGCGAGCTGTCGGCGTCCATTCTGGTCGGGCACAGCAACAAGGGACACGACGGGTTCGTGGGCCATTCGGTACTGGGACGGTGGGTCAACCTGGGCGCCGGCACCACGACGAGCAACCTCAAGAACACGTACGGCACGGTGTCGCTGTGGACTCCGGATGGTGTGCAGGACACCAAGTTGCAGTTTCTCGGCACGCTGTTCGGCGATCATGCCAAGACCGGCATTGGCCTGCGGCTCACGACCGGGTGTGTCGTTGGCGCCGGAGCCAACGTGTTCGATGCGATGCCGCCCAAGGCGGTGGCTCCATTTTCGTGGGGTGGTGCGCCGCCGTACGGCCGCTTCGCCGAGGAGCAGTTCGTCAACACCGCGGAGCGCATGATGGCGCGCCGGCACGTCGTCATGTCCGCCTCGGCCCGCGGCTGGTGGCGCCGTGTGCATGCCGTCGCGAGCGCCGATACCCGCTGGCCGCGCGGGTGACGGGCCACACGTGATTGCCGTGACCATGCTCGGCTCCGGGAGCCGAGGCAACGCGATCCTGGTGGATGGCAGCGATGGCACCGTGCTGGTGGACGCCGGTTTCGGCGTGCGTACCCTGGCCAAGCGCTTCGAGGCGGTGCAGCGGCGTCCCGGCGACGTGGGGGCAGTCCTGCTCACGCATGAGCATGTGGATCACGCGTGCGGGGCGGCGGCGGCCTGCGACCGGTGGTCGTGGCGCGTGCACGCATCGGCTCCCACCCTCGCGGCCCTGTCGCTCGTGGCCAGTGGAGCTCCCTCCGACGTCCAGCCCTTTGCCCCGAGCGGTGATCAGGTGTTGTGCGGATTCACCATCGAACACGCACCGCTGCCGCACGATGCCAGCGATTGCCGCGCATTGGTGCTGACCGATCGCGCGAGCGGCGCGCGATTGGGCATCGTGCTCGATGCCGGTCACGTCCCCGAGACGCTGCCGGCGTTTCTCGACCGCCTGGATCTGCTGGTGGTGGAGTCGAACCATGACCCGGACCTGCTGGCGAATGGTCCCTATCCGCAGCCGCTCAAGGCGCGCATTGGCGGCGGGCGCGGACATCTTTCGAACCGACAGGCGTCGACGCTGGCCGCCGCCTGTGCGCACCGCGGGTTGCGCCACGTGGTGCTGGCCCATCTCAGCGAAACGAACAACACTCCCGCCCTCGCGTTGGCGAGCGCACACGCGGCGCTCCGCGGCGCCGGCTGGAAGCGCGACGGGGTGTCGACCGCGCCGCAGCGTGTGCCCCTGACGCCGGTGCGCGCCGACGGTGGCGTCGGGCGGCTGGTGGCGACGCAGTTGGCGCTGGGCCTCTAGCCGTTGTCGCCAAGACCG
>Ga0315899_10006832_pt1 | contig 12291 bp, 9 predicted proteins | sample LakEriMetagenome_2_FD_203518 | JGI IMG/M metagenome (GOLD analysis project Ga0315899, IMG submission 203518) | Freshwater fungal communities from buoy surface, Lake Erie, Ohio, United States - Buoy 4 MA112 | ecosystem: Environmental > Aquatic > Freshwater > Lake | place: USA: Lake Erie, Ohio... | reverse complement strand
AGACCTACCGTTATCAGATTCAGGCAGGGCGGTTGCTGGATGTGTTTCAAAGGCGTTACGCCTGGCATGTCCCGGTCCGACTCGACGTCCCCGCAATGCAGCAAGCAGCCGCCACGCTGGTTGGGCGCCAGGACTTTGCCGCGTTTCAGGCGTCCGGTTCCGAGCGTTACAGCACGATTCGCACGATCTCGCGGGCTGAGGTGCAGAGCTTCGATGAGGGGCTTTTTCAACGCGTCTGGATCGAAGTCACCGCGGATGGTTTTCTTTACAACATGGTTCGCTGCATCGCCGGCTCTTTGGTGCTTGTCGGACAGGGAAAACGACCACCTCCATGGCTCGGTGAAGCAATCCGCTCGCGCGACCGGGCGCAAACCGGACCGACAGCTCCCGCTCACGGCCTGACCATGCTTTCGGCTGTCCATCGCCAACCAGGGCAAAAGACCAGCGGAAGTGGAGCAGGGGACGACGCCCCCGGCGATGAGGAGTGAGCGAGCTCCGATCAGTGGTTCGTTTCGAGAACCCCGCGAGTTGCCGCCAATTGCTGCAAAACCGGCGGATTTTGACTAGACTTGAACGTCGGAATCAATCGAACAGTCTGAGTTATCGCAAGGCAAGGGAAGCAACCCCGTGGCATCTGGTCGAGATTTTATTGGACCCTATCAGCTCGTGCGACTGATCCGCTCCGGACAGACAACCCAGGTCTGGGAAGCGATCAGGGAAGGCCAGGAGGAACGCATTGCGCTGAAAGTGCTTCACAAGGAATACGCCGAGGACAAGGACGAAATCGAGCAACTTAAGCACGAGGTGATGGTCGCCAAGAATCTGGCTCATCCGAACGTGATCAGGATTTTCGGCTTTAATGGCGAATACGGCCGGCCCTTGATTGCCATGGAGCTGTTTAACGGGCGGAACATGAAACTGGTTCTCCGGGATTCACCGGAATTGATCGACCAGTGCATCGGCAGCATCATTCAGGACTGCGCCAAAGGATTGCAGCACCTGCACGAAAAGGGCTGGGTCCACTGCGATGTGAAGCCGGATAACTTCCTGCTGGACGACCAGCACAACGTCAAGCTGATTGACTTTTCGATCGCTCAAAAGCAGGCCAAGGGATTCAGCCTGTTCCAGAAGAAGCCAAAAACAATTCGCGGAACCCGCAGCTACATGGCGCCCGAACAAATCAGACGGCGTCCGGCCGACGCCCGGGCTGACATCTATTCCTTTGGCTGTGTGCTGTTTGAGCTGATCGCCCATCGCCCGCCATTTTCCGCCCCTAACCCGGATGAGCTTCTGAGCAAGCATCTCCGGACAACGCCGCCCTTTCTGCAATCCACTAACAACCGGGTTACCGTCGAGTTTTCCAATCTGGTCCAGAAGATGATGGCCAAGGACCCCGCCAAAAGGCCCGCCTCAGTCAGGGACTTTTTGGTAGAATTCGAAAAGCTTTCGGTCTTCAAGGCGGGGGCGCTTCGCAAGCCAGGCAACGCCTGAACGACGTCAGCCGAGAAGGGACCTCAGCCGAGCGGGGATCTCAGCCGAGCGGGGATCTCAGCCGTGGGCAGGTGCAGGCAAAGTCGCCGCCTTGCCAGCCCCTGACAACCGATGTCCAGCAACTCGAGCAGGGTTCTGGTCACAGACTTTCGGCCACAGACTTGATCACTTGATCAAGCTGAATAGGCCTTGCCGCTGGCGGCCAACACTCACTCACCGCGTTTCCAACTGGATGACCAAGACCCATGGACTATCTGGCGTTTGAACAACCAATTGCCGACCTTGAAGCCGAAATCAAGAAGCTGGAGCAGGAAGATCCGCCTTCTGCAGCAACGGCTGAACAGATCCGGCTATTGCGACAGGAACTGAACCAGACGGTACGGCAGATCTTCGAAAACCTGACTCCCTGGCAAATTGTCCAGGTTTCACGACACAAGGATCGCCCCCACACGGTGGACTACCTTTCGCTGGTGTTCGATGAGTTTGTCGAACTGCATGGCGACCGCAAGTTCGGCGACGACCGGGCTATCCGCACCGGGTTTGCCCGGATGGATAACCTGAAACTGATGGTGATCGGCCACCAGAAAGGCCGCAATCTCAAAGAGCGCTCAGAGAATTACTTTGGCTGCGCCCATCCTGAAGGTTACCGCAAGGCGATGAGCAAAATGCGGATGGCCGAGAAGTACGGACTCCCAGTCGTCTGCTTTATCGACACCCCCGGGGCTTATCCTGGAATCGGCGCCGAGGAACGCGGCCAGGCCCAAGTCATTGCCGAGAACATGCTCGAGATGTCCCGCCTCCGCACGCCAATCGTCTGCGTTGTAATTGGCGAGGGTGGCAGCGGCGGAGCCCTGGGAATCGGAGTCGGCGACCGGGTCGCAATGCTGCAGTATTCCTACTATTCGGTGATCAGCCCCGAGGGTTGTGCTGGCATTCTCTGGAAGAGCCACGAGTTTGCCGAACGAGCCGCCGGGGCGCTCAAATTTACCTCCAAACACTTGCTCGGCTTTGGAGTCGTCGATGACGTGATTGAGGAACCGGCGGGCGGCGCCCACCGGGACCACCACCACATGGCCGCCAGCATCCGGAACTACCTCAAGCGAAACCTTCGGGAACTGATCGCCCAGCCCGTCGACCGGCTGCTGCAAAACCGCTACGAGAAATTTCGGCGGATGGGTCAGTTCCTCGAACCGGTCGAGACGATTGCCTGAGGCGGTGGCCGCGATTACCTGAGGCGGTGGCCGCGATTACCTGAGGCGGTGGCCGAGGCAAGCAACGGATGCCAGTTCGCTCAGCAGCTGCCTTGTCGCTTGAGGCACCCGTTTGTGGCACCCGCACGTCGCACTCACTGTCGAAATCACTTGCGGTGCAGGTGTCTTGAGTCAGCCGGAAAGGGCCGTTTTCAGGGATCTCCCCAACGTCCGATAATGTTTCTTATGTTCGGTTAGGCCCCTGCATTTTGCAGGCATTCCGCAGTTCCGGACCATCCGCAGCCGCACTGCACTCTCGCGCTCGCGGACCGCCAGATAAGCCTCCGCCGGACAGCGGCGACCAACAGCCAAACTCAGGCCGGCATCCCGCCCGCCAAGCACCTGCCGGTCGGCCACTCCTAGCGCGGCTGGTTGCTCCCCCCGGAACCCTGCTCAGCGCTCCTCCGCGGCAAGCCAAACGCACCCCGAATCTCCTCCGGGTTCCGCGGCAAGTTCCAGTCCCAGAGACCGCCCCCGCCCTGCCCGCCAGCCCCCCCGGTTCCTGGTCCGGCAGCCGGCGGTTGGCCGGCTGACGCCCCCCAGGGATTCCAGCCGCCTCCATTCTGGCCGGCGATGGCTCCCCCCCCCGATTCCGTCGATACCGGTACCGTGGGCGGTTGACTCACTTTCTGGTTGAACTGGTTCAGCAGCGGGTCGAGCACCTCGTGCAACTCTTTCGGGACGACCGCGGAAAGCTGATTGATCGAACGGGCCAAAAAGTTCCCGCTCTTGCTGGTCACAACGGCCGACCGGACCCGCTCATCGGCAACCGTTACCGCAAACATGGTAATCACCATGCAAAGCAACGCTCCTTTGATTGCTCCCAACAAGGCCCCAGCCTGGCGGTCGAACTCTTTGAGATGAAACCGCTCAATCGTCCTCCGGATGTACCCAAAGGCAATCCAAATGGCAAAACTGGTCCCGAGATAGAGCAACAACATCGCGCCGAACATGTTCCAGGGAGCAGGAGCCTGAATCAAATCCGCAACCTGACCGCGAAACTGCATCGCGACAACGTAGCTGATGAAGATCGCGGCCAGCGACGCGATCTGCCAAGCTAACCCCTTCCAAAGACCAAACAGGATCGCGCCCGCGAAGACAACAAACATCAAAATGTCATAGAAGGACATGCAATCCGTTCCCTTTCCGGCAAAACCTCCGCGACGCCTCTGGGCAAATCGGCCCGGCGCAGTCAACCTCGCGGCGTGCCTTGTGTTCATAGCCGAATTGCCAGCCCCAACTCAAGGGGAACTTGTCCAAGGGGAACTTGTCCAAGGGGAACTTGCCGAAGGGGAACTTGCCGAAGGGGAACCGGCTGGGCGAACTCGCCGGAGCAGGGGGGCATCTAGCAGTTCGGCTGCTAGCTGCCCTGCTGCTGGCGGTGGGCGGAGTGGACTGGTGCCGGAAGCAGTGATCACCTATTACCTTCACGCTGGGGCGGCTCTCGCTCCCGCGAAAAGGTCCTTCAGCAGCCACTCTCACTCCTCACGCGTCCGCAGCTCCGCGCACCCCTCCAGCCCTCATGGCAGATTTCCGGACTCACATCGCAACCAGCACCGCGCTTGGTGTCGCCTACGGCGCCGGAGCCTGGGCTGTGTTTGAAGTCCCGGGGCCGCATTGTCTCGTCGCCGGAACTCTTTGCAGCATTGGCGGAATGCTGCCCGATCTCGACAGCGATTCGGGCGTCCCCCAGCGCGAAATGCTCTGCTTTGTGTCCGTCCTGATTCCGATGCTGATGTTGCCTCGCTGCCTGCAACTGGGCTGGTCACCCGAGATGATGGTTTTCCTCGCCGGACTGTGCTACGTGGTCATTCGCTTCGGGATCGGCAATCTCTTTCGTCGCTTCACCAAGCATCGGGGGATGTGGCACAGCATTCCCGCAGCCATCATCGCCGGACTGTTCACCTACCTCATCGGGCTCTCACCGGAGTTCGGCATCCGGACTTTTAAAGCCTGGGCCGTAGTCTTAGGCTTTCTCTCCCACCTGGTCCTCGACGAAATCTACTCCGTCGATCTCAATGGTCGAAAAATCAAGGTCAAGAAGTCTTTCGGCTCAGCACTCAAATGGACTGGCAAACGCTGGACGGCCAATCTGTTTACCTGGGGAACACTCACTGCACTCGTCGCTCTGACCATCGGCGACCATCGGCTGATGCAGCCCTTCAATCAAGAGTCAGTAAACTATCGACTGGCCACCTGGAATTGGACCGGCTCTCCGCCCGCGCAACTCCCGCGTCAAGCTCGTTGAAACAATTTCGGAATCGCCAGACAAGGTTCCGGAGAGCTTCCCCGCAACAGAGGTCAACCTTCCGGTTTATCGCTGGCGGCTGTCGATCACAATCGTCACCGGCCCCTCGTTTTCCAAAGTGACGACCATCTCCGCGCGAAAGCGCCCGGTGGCGACTGCGATGCCCCTGGCCCGAGCGAGCTCAACAAATTGAAGATAAAACTGCTCTGCCAGTTCCGGCGGAGCGGCATCGATAAAACTTGGACGCCGCCCCTTGCGCGTATCGGCCAATAAAGTGAATTGGCTGACAACCAAAAGCTCTCCCTGCACATCTTCCAGCGACAGGTTCATCTTGCCAGCTTCGTCCTCGAAGATTCGCAAGCCAATAATCTTCTCAACCAAGTAACTCAAGTCCTCAGCGACATCACCCTGGGCGACTCCCAGCAGCACTACCAAGCCACGCCCGATCGCCCCAACCTGTTCGCCGGCGACCGTGACTGCTCCCTTACGACAACGCTGGATGACCGCTCGCATCCTCTCCCCTCCCATCCGAAACCCACGGAACGCTCGAGCCCCCCTGCCCTCTGACTCCCCTGCCCTCGTCCCCCCCCCCTACTCTGCCAGTCAGTTCGGGTCACTTCAGTTCGGGTCACTACTGCAACCAAGCGATGCGCTGATCAAGCGGCCCGCTGCCGGGAACTCGGATTCGAAACGCCCTCCGGCTCAAGCAGTAATTGCCGCAGGCACTCCGCCGTCGTTGAGGCAGCGCCGCGATGGCTGGCGACCAGTTGGGCTGCCCGCGTTCCCCGTTCGCGAGCCCATTCCGGCTCGCACAGTGCCCGACTCGTCAGGGAGACCAAATCGGCCTCACAGGAGATGACCGTAGCCGCGTCGCTGCCTGACAGCAGTTCGACGACATCCTTGAAATTTTGTGTATTGGGGCCAAAGCAAACAACACTGCCGCAGGCTGCAGGCTCGATCATATTCTGACCGCCGCGGGAACCGAGGCTACCGCCGACATACGCTACCGAGGCGAGCGTCCACCAGGCCGCGAGTTCGCCAATCACGTCGACCACCATCACGTCAACAGAGGCGTCTCCCCCGCGGTGAGTGCGACCGCTCCTGAAGCGATAACTCCATGGCGAAGCCCGCAGCGCGGCTTCCAGAATCGAGACCTTTTCCGGATGCCGAGGAACGAGTACCAACTTCAAGTCGGGAAACTCGACCCGCAACTTCCCGAAGGCCGCCAGCAGCATCAGCTCTTCCTCAGGCTGCGTGCTTCCTCCAACCAGTAGCGGTTGTCCGGGGAGCAGCTGAAGTTGAGTCGCGAACCCGACAGCCTGCGCTCGTCCTCGCTCGGGGTCCACGTTATCAAACTTGACATTGCCCGTGACCTTGACCCGATCCGCAGGAGTCCCCAAGGCGATAAATCGCTCGGCATATTCGACCGATTGGGCCAGGACCAAATCCAAGCGGCCAAAGATTCCCGATACTATCGGTCGCCACCGCCGGTAACCCGCAAAGCTCTTGGCACTCAAGCGTCCGTTGACCACCACGAGGGGAACCCGAGCCTGCTTGGCCAGCCTGGTCCAGTTGGGCCAGAGCTCCAGTTCGGCGAGCACAATCAGTTTGGGCTGGAGATTCTCCAGCGTGCGCCGGATCGCCCAGGAAAAATCAAACGGGCAGAAGAAGACCAGGTGCTGGGGGTACTTTTGACGGGCGAGCTCAAAGCCGGTTTCGGTGGTGGTCGAGATGGCGAACTCAAACTCTCCGCGCCGGGTCAATTCGGCCATGATCGGCGCGAGCAGGTTTACTTCCCCCACGCTCACGGCATGCAGCCAGACACGAGGCGCCTGCGCTGCGGGAACTGTCCCGAGTCCGCACCATTTCTGGACCCAACCGCGGCGGTTTTTCCCCCAGCGGAGGCGCCGCCAGAGCAGCCAGGGCGAGGCTGCGGTCCAGGCGATCAGATAGAGACAATTCAGAGCCCAAGCCATGGAAGTCCTTTTCCCTTGGGGGACGGTTCCCTGCACGACGAAACGTGCCGCCCCGGCCAGACCAGTGAGGCCTTTCAAGCACCTCGCATACAGCAAGACTTGTACTTTTTCCCGCTGCCGCAGGGACAGGGATCATTCCTTCCGACCTTCTCTCCGCGGTTGCGAATGGTCTCCGTGACCGCTGGGGCGCTACCGGACTGGTTAATCGCCTCCTGCTGCGTCTCGGCAAAGTCACCCACGGCTTGTACCTCCGGAGCAGCCGCATGGATCGCCTTGGTCTCCACAAAGGTCTCGCGCACGGCTCCTTCGTTGATCAATTCCATTCGGAAGACCAAGTCGGTGACCCGTTCGTTAATCGACTGCCAGAGGGACTCGAACATCCGCATCCCTTCGCGCTTGTATTCAACCTTGGGGTCCAGCGCTGCCATGCCGCGATGCCCAACGGCACTGCGGAGGTAATCCATCGCCAACAGGTGGTCCTTCCAAGCGGAATCGACGACATCCAGCAGCACCATTCGCTCCATCCGCCGAATTTCGGGGTGGTAATGGTCCTCGACCAGAGCTTCCAGTTGCTCCCGAAGTTCGCTCGCCTCCAGATTCTCGACCCGTTCCAGTGGCAGGTCGGTCCGGAGAGTGTCCCGGAACCAGCCGCGCAAATCACCGGCGGCGCCGTTGCCCCCCTTTAATGGGACCTCACCGCTGCGAGCCAGGCTGTCCAGTTTATCGCCGAGCGTAACCAACGTATCCTGCGCCGCGGCCTGCTTGCGACGACTGGTTTCCACCAGCAACTGCCGAATTTCGTCCCGCTGGATTTGATTGAAGTGTTCGACTGAAAAATCAGCGTCAAAGCGCTGGCTGGCCCAACGCGCCAACCCTTCCCGATCGAGTTTCGGGCTGGACGGCGTCGAGAGATCAAACCGGTAAAACCCGGCCATTACCGGAAACTCGGCTTCTTTTTCGTCATATCGGCGAAGGGCCGCTTCGGTCACGATACGGCGAACCTCCTCGCCGGACATCTCTGGCGAGAAATCCGAGGGAGCAAGTTCCAGGGCAAACTTGGACCGAGCCCAAGCCAAGGCGGTGCGAATTCCGAAATCGGGCTGAAGCATGACGGCAGCTTCGTCGAGTTGGACCTTGCGAATTGCTTCGCGAGCCTTCTCCAACAGATACTCGTCCACGCGGTCGCGACCGACCTTTTTGAGTTCGGAGTCGCGGACTCCGATTTGCCAGCGGAGATTGGCAAAATTGGCCAACGCGCCCCAATTCCACTCCGCCTGGTCCTCCGTTAACGGCAGGTTTTCCTCAACCTTGCCCAGGATCTCCGTCTCGGCAGCACCGAACGCATCCTCATGGGCAATCTTGTCGGCTTCATCAAAATTGAGCCTGCGGAAGCTTCTCGGCTCCAACTCACAGCCAAGTTTGCTGCCGGCAAAGGAAGCGAACGATTCGCAGCCAAAGTCGGGACTGAGAAAACTCTTCAGATTGCTGTCGACCTGGTCGCGCACCATGTCGAGAATGATCTCCCGGCAGCTCGCGCCATCGAGAATCTTCTGTCGGAAGCCGTAAATCCGCTTCCGCTGCTCGTCCATCACCTCATCGTACTCGAGCAGGTTCTTGCGGATTTCGAAATTGAATTCCTCACGCTTCTTCTGGGCGCCATCGATCCGCCGCGAGACCATCCGGCTCTCGATCGGCACATCATCCTTGAAGCCACCCATCTCCATGATTCGCCGCATCACGGGACCGGCGAATACGCGAATCAGGTCGTCATCGAAGGAGAGGTAAAAGCGGCTGCTGCCCGGGTCGCCTTGCCGACCGCATCGTCCGCGCAGCTGCAGGTCAATTCGCCGCGACTCATGCCGCTCAGTGCCAATCACATGCAGCCCGCCGAGTTGCTTGACCAACTCCCCTTCCGGCTTCATCTGGTGCTTTTGCTCAATCTGCTGAACGAGGCCGGTCCATTCCTCATGCGGCACATCGAGCCGCGTTTCATACTTGTCCTGCAGCATGGCCCATGCCATGGTCTCGGGATTGCCGCCCAGAATGATGTCGGTACCGCGGCCAGCCATGTTTGTCGCAATCGTAACCGCCCCGCGACGTCCAGCCTGGGCGATGATCTCCGCTTCCCGCTTATGGTTTTTCGCGTTCAAAACCTGATGCTCAATGCCTCTCCGCTCAAGCATCGACGAAAGCAACTCGCTCTTCTCGATCGAGACGGTACCGACCAGAATCGGCCGACCGCGGCGCTGGACCAACTCCAGCTTGTTCCGCTCGAATTCCTGAATGGCTCCATCCTCGGACAACGCGAGCACCACCTTGCTGTCCGATTCACTTTTGATCGTTCCAGTGTAAATCTCGCCAGTTTTCAGGCGGACCAGATCCCACTTGTTGTAGGCCTCGACTTCGTCGGCCACCGCCCGCCACTTGAACTTCTCTGTGGCGTAAATCACGTCCGGGTGCTGAATCCGCTGCATGCTGCGGTTGGTCGGAATCGCAACCACCTCAAGGTTGTAGATCTTGGCAAACTCATTGGCCTCGGTCATCGCCGTACCGGTCATACCGCAGATCTTGTCGTACAGCTTGAAATAATTCTGCAAAGTAATCGTGGCAAGCGTCTGGGTTTCTTCCTTGATCCGCACCCCTTCCTTGGCCTCGACAGCCTGATGTAACCCGTCGCTCCACTGACGTCCTTCCATCAAGCGGCCCGTAAACTCGTCAACGATGACAATCTTGCCTTCCTTAATTACATAATTCACGTCGAGTTTGTAGAGATGATGCGCCTTCAACGCATTGTCGATCATGTGCGGCCAATCCATGTTGCCGAGCGTGTAAAAGCTTTCCACGCCAGCCAGCTTTTCGGCTTGCCGTACCCCCTCGTCCGTCAGGGTGACGTTGTGGTCCTTTTCATTGACCACATAATGTGTGTCCTTGACCAACTGCCGGGCAATCCGATCGGAATCGGCGTAACGCGCAATGTCAGCGTGCGCCGGCCCTGAAATAATCAATGGCGTCCGGGCTTCGTCGATCAGAATGTTGTCGACCTCGTCGATGATCGCAAAGTGCAGGCGACGCTGTGCCTGCTGAAAATTCTTGGGAAAGCGATCATCGCCGCGCGAGGCCGGCCGCATATTGTCGCGGAGATAATCGAAACCAAACTCGTTGTTGGTTCCGTAGGTGATGTCACAGGCATAGGCATCCTGACGGCGCCGGTTGCCTTCTGACCCCTGCATGTCTGACTGGATCGCGCCAACGGTCAGCCCCAGCCCCATGTAAAGCGGCGCCATCCATTCCATGTCGCGGCGGGCGAGGTAGTCGTTGACCGTGATCACATGGACCCCCTTGCCGGTCAGCGCATTCAGGTACGCCGGCAGGGTTGCAACCAATGTCTTGCCTTCACCCGTGACCATTTCAGCCACGGCTCCGCTGTGCAGCACCATCCCGCCAATCAACTGCGTGTCGTAGTGCCGCATCCCCAGATACCGCCGTCCAGCCTCGCGGCAGACGGCAAAAGCCTCGATCAGAATCTCATCCAGTGATTCGCCGTTGGCCAATCGCTCGCGGAAACGGGCCGTTTCGCCGCGCAATTGCTCGTCTGAAAACTGCTGGTATTTCGGTTCCAGCGAATTGACGGCATCGATTTTCGGCTGCAACCGCTTAATAAAACGGGCATTGGCAGAACCAAACAAGCCGGTGATCAAACGGTTGACGCCTACCGCCAAACCGCCGAAAAAAAGCGAAATGAAGTCCCAAATTCGCTCGAGAATTTTGTCCATGTCGATCGAGGTCCACGATGTCGGGGATAAAACGTGCCAAACTGGCAGTCAGGTCACGGCGATTACCGGTCGGCGATTCGACGGCACCCAAAAGCGCAAATCCCCGTGGATTAACAAGTTATAGTTACCGTTTGGACGGGTCAATCGCGTTTACTCAACGGTCCCGCCCAGCCAGCGGTCCGCCAAGTCGTCCGGCAGCCAGCCCCAACCCGCTATTGTAGGCAAGTCGCGCGCCCAAAGGGCTCGACCTCGGGGGTTGAACAGGCTCCGATTGCTCGAGACTGGCAATTTCATCTTTTCCGAGCAACTGACCGGGCAACGGGTCCTGCCATCATCGCGGAAGCGGCCCAAAATCGCGGTCTGGCCCCCTGCCAGCGTTGCCTTCACGGCCGTTTGCCAGTTCCCAATCCAGCCAGCCCGAGACTTGCCGAGGGAGAGTTCTGCCCCCGACACAGGTCGCATTGGCGGGCTACAATCGACAGCCCCCCGCGAGCCGCTCCGAAAGCAGCCGCAGGCTCGAAGGCTTCCCTTTTGTCCGAATTTTCTGTTCCTTTGTTTTCCGTCCCGACATTGCCCGTGCCCAAACAAGTCCACACTCGAAACATCACCGGAGAACTCATTCTCCTGGGCACTGGCACCAGCGTCGGCGTGCCGGCCATCGGCTGTGGCTGTCCCGTTTGCATCGGTCGCGACCCAAAAAACCAGCGCACTCGCGCCAGTGCCATACTCGGACTTCCTGCTGGCAACCTGTTGCTTGATACCGCCCCAGACCTGCGGCAACAACTACTCCGCGAAGGCATCGGAATCGTTCACGCAGTGGTCTACACGCATGAACACTCCGACCACGTAATGGGATTCGACGACCTGAGACTTTTTCAGTTTTACCTCGGTCATCCCGTCCCCATCTACTGCCGCCCCGATGTGCGACGGCGGATTGAAACAGCCTTTGACTATGCGTTCTCGGGAATTGAGCCAACTCACGCTGGAGCCGCCCCTGCGGTGGACATCCAGGAAATCGGCCTGGATCCGTTCGACGTGCTGGGTGAGACGTTAATTCCGATTCCACTCAAACACGGTCCCCGATTCGATGTGCTCGGTTTTCGTATCGGTCGCGTGGCCTACTGCACGGATGTCAGCGAGATCCCTGAGTCGAGCTGGCCGCTGCTGGAGAATCTGGATGTGCTTGTCATCGATGCCCTCCGCCCCCTGCCCCATCCAACCCATTTGAGTATCGATCAGGCAGTTGCCATCGCCCAGCGACTCCGTCCCAAACAAACCTACTTCACCCACTGCTCCTGTCACATTGATTATGCAGCAGTCAACGCTTCATTGCCTGAGGGGATCGAAGTTGGTTACGACGGGTTGCGAATCCCCTTGAGTTAACGGATTCGGGCTCGCAAAAAAAAGGCCGGACCCGCTATCGCGAATCCGGCCTGTGAACTTGATTGATGAATAACCGGAACCCCTTGGCCTCAGCCTTAAACTCCCGGCAACTCGGCTTCATCCACCGTCCAAGTAGACACCGTCCAATTAGCCTTTACCCAAGGCGCGGG
>Ga0315899_10006829_pt1 | contig 12296 bp, 10 predicted proteins | sample LakEriMetagenome_2_FD_203518 | JGI IMG/M metagenome (GOLD analysis project Ga0315899, IMG submission 203518) | Freshwater fungal communities from buoy surface, Lake Erie, Ohio, United States - Buoy 4 MA112 | ecosystem: Environmental > Aquatic > Freshwater > Lake | place: USA: Lake Erie, Ohio... | reverse complement strand
CTAGGCTTGGTTCTCGCCAGCGCCGGAGCATGCTTTTTGTACTATCCGCCCGTCTCCGAGATACGTAAGGAGATGAACTCCATCGAGGCGGAATTGATCGGCAGCTACAACCGCCATGAGTGGGAAAAACTCGAATACTGGATTCCCATCCAAGAGGATTGGGCTCACAAGCTCGTGGTTAGCGCTTACTTGCGAGGGCGACCTCTCGACCGATACACCCAAATGAAACTCCAGGTTTACAAAAACAAACTCGAACTCCTAGAGCACGCGACCGAAGATCGCGATGTCGAAGAGGCCAAAGAGTTTGGAAAACAAGCAGCATTGGCATTTCGACGTTTGAAAGACGCGATGTGAACCGTAATCCCTACGGGTTGAACGATCCGCAATGCGACAACACTCGGACCTACCAATCGCCGGTCACGAACTCACCATCCTCGCGGTTGCAGAGATTTTTAAAAATCTTAGGATCCAACGAGTACGATAGAAAACGCATCGAGCCATCGCCAAAGACAAAGTTTCCTCCAGCAACATGGAAACTTGAGAAACCGCCTGCGATCAAACTACCCGTTTCCGAAGCGGCAGGAGCTACTTGCTTCCGCTTTGGGTTCGGAGCGAACAACCCACCATTCCTCAACGTCGCTCGCGTCCCTGAGGCCCAGCCCAAATCAGGATATTCGGAAACCTTTTCCCCAAAGAAGATCGTATTTGAGGAACCATCCGTGATATCGCTGAATTTGATGCGACTGTTTCGAAAAAAGACGCCGTTATTGTCGCTGTCGATCGGCACCTCGCTATCGTGATAACAGGCCGCATAGGATGATGCAGCGGCAGCATCCGAATCCATTCCCTCGCTGCCGTAGGGTTGACTCGGGCACAAAAACGTCGCAACTCTCGCCGTTCGCGCCTTGGCGCTACCAGGAGCGTAAACGCCTTGGGCAAGATCAAATTGCCGATACAACGCCGACTGCTCTAAGTAAGGCAATACCTGAACCATCCAGCTGATATGTTTTCCGATCGGCTCATCTCGGATTGGTCCGGTTTCGTTGATGGTACCACTCGGTAGATGCTCGGCTGAAAACTCGTAATGGTGCGCTGCTAGCCCCAACTGCACCATGTTATTCCCACACCCCATGCGACGCGCCGCCTCGCGAGCCGACTGCACCGCCGGTAACAGCAACCCGACCAAAACCCCAATGATAGCGATGACCACCAACAGCTCCACCAACGTGAATCCCTTGCTTTTCATCTTCGAATTCTTCGACAAATTCCAATCTCGATTTCGTATTCTGATTTTCATCGGATGATCACTCCCCGTTTAAAGTTGTTTCGTTGAATACTTCGTTGTTCGCGTTCGCTGCATCGAAATCGGTACTCGCGACCTACCCGAAATTTGCGAGCGAACTTCAATCACCTTCGACCATTCATCTCCATCTTTCATTTCAGTGCTTGCTGAAATCGTGGGCTCTGAAACCTGGATGGAAACCCGCATCGTTTTCCCTGAATCACCCAAAGGCATTTCCAGCCAATCCTCTCCTGTGTACCCGCTATCCACAGCGAGTTTCTGCGTGGCCCGCATCAACCCTGCATCGCAAAGCAATTCGAGTTGCATTAGATCGCGCTCGGTTTTGCACGATTGACGGGCTCTCAACGTAACGCTTACCGCGACTGCGGCGAGCATGGAAAAAATCGCGAACGCTGCGATCGCGGCGATCAGTATCGCACCGCGCCGATTCGACAATTTTCGATGCGCTTTTCGATGCGATTTCCTATGCGCTACGTCGATGCGACTCGCACGCGTGCCAAACGCATCCGCGACACGTTCCCTCGCCAACCTAAATCGGCTCATCGAGATGCCTCCCCAACACGATTGCTACCACCAACCACACTTTCGACCTTCAGTCGAACAGGGATCCAGTCGCCATCGATCGCGTCGTGCACTTGAAGCTTGTCCAATACGATCAGCCTGCCTCGCTTAGGTTTTTCCAATTCCTCAAAACGTGCGATGTACCCATCACCGAGCGGAAAAAGCTCCTTTTGGTTCATCGCCACTCCCTGGGACGATCGCACCGAAGATTCGCGGGTTACCGCGGCCCCCACCCATCGATACGTGACTTTATCCCCTAGCGAATCGACCCAATGAACCTCGGTTTCCGACACGATTTCCAACTGCTTCGACCGATGTGCGTCGGAGCGCCATGCGCTGGCCAGTCGTCCCAAGGTGGCTTGCAACTCCGCACGCCCTTGCGTCCTCTTCGATAAAAAGAAGGACTGGTGAATCATTCCCACGGCGAGAAACAACAGAGCGCTTCCAGAAATGATCACCCCCATCATGTCAATGAGCATACTACCTCTGCGCCGAACCACCGCCCCACGCTTGATGCATCGCAATCCGTTCATCGACTCACCTCCTGGGTATCTAGCCAACCGACCAACTCTACGGGAGGCAGCGCAGGAGTCTTCGGCCAAGCAATTTGCAATCGAAGTCTTCGGCCGAATCGATCTGCGATTTCCTCCGCCGAAATTTCGCAATCACTCAACGTCCGCGATACCTCCGAGGAAATACTTAGTTCACGCAATGCCGCTGCACGATCCTCCGGAGCCAGCCCCTGAAGGACCTCCATTTGGTTCGCAAGCTCATGCAGCGCGATCTGGTAATTCTTCGAGTCTTTCGCGATCCGTGTTAAGCGAAACCCAATCGTGGAAAGAATTCCGACTAATGTGATCAGCAAAATCGCCGCGACCAATAGCTCTAACTGCATCAGTCCGTCACGTCGAGTCGGCGACGGCCCAATCACCCGCGGTCGGGTCCTCATCGTGCGATTCGATTTCGATTGGCTGAAACACAACATGATTTGACGGATTCTTTTCTGGCTTAACTCAGATGGACTACCAATCCATACAACGATCCGAAGATCGCGTATGCAACCCACAGGACGATAGCTCCTACCAGCAACACCATGATTGGATTGGCAATCGAGCTCCAAAGATTGCATTGATAGCGGTATTGCCGCTCATGCTCGTCCGCAATTCGCCGAAGCACCCAGCCTTGGGAGACGGAATCTCCACTAACATGAATCGCGTGGCTTTCTTCCGGAGTCAGCAATCCTGCCAGGGCGAGGCTCGACCACGGCTCAGCACCATGCTCAATCTCATTCCTAGCCAGCAATAATGCACTGCGAGTTTTTGCCTGATAGTGATACTTGGCCAAAGTCGACAACGCAGCCGTGACAGGACGGCCACTTGCAACGGGTACCGAGAGCATTCTCAGCAACTTCGATAGCGCATTTTGATCCTTACTCACTCGCCAACCGCTCGCGAGATTACGAATCCATTGCCGTAAGCGAAACGACCAGCCAAAAGCGATCGACAGCAATACCAAAAACAGAAACAGCCATGCGATCGGCCCTAAATATTCGAGGTTCTCACTCATCCTTTGCAAAAGATATGGCGCATAGCCTTCGACCTCTGAAAGAAACCTGATGACCGGGTTGGTCATGGTGCTCAAAAACAATAACAAGATCATCACCACCGAACCAACTACGATCCAATAAAATCGGAATCCACCCCAGTCGAACCGCTGCTCCATAGCCTCGGCATATCGACTTCGCCGATACAGGGCATGCATCGGATTCAATGTTCCACTTTGGTTAGCCAGACGAAGCGCGACAACCATGTCGTCCGATAATGCATTCGGTGTTTGCTCGATAGCATCTATCAGAGGCACACCCTCACGAAGTCTCCTTGCCAACCTCTGCACACAACGGCGGTAAGCGCCGCGTTGCTCAATTGCGAACGCATCGATGTACTTTGCGGGATCGAGGGACTCTCGATGGATAACATCCAGCAGCGATAACAAGCCGTGCTGCGAGGTCTCAAGATCCTCAGGGAGAAACCACCTCGAAAGCCGCCAACGCGAGGGGCGAACTCGGTTTCCATCGCGAGCAAACACTGGCCTCAAAAATATGCTTGGATTCATGGTAAAGGCCTCAAGGACTGAGCGCAACAATGAGTGAAATCAATGGCATAAACAAAGCGATCACCATAAAGCCGATCAGCAAACCGATCAGCATGATGACTACAGGACCGAGAAAGCCATAACCCCTGCTCTTGCGATTCCGCAATCGATCAGTGTAGATTTCCGCCATTCTTCTCAAGAGGGCTATGTTTGGGGTCCCCTCCAGAGCTTGCTGCACGGTGGCTGGAAAAGCCACGGCAGCCTCTCGACCTGTGACCCCTTCCTTCGATTCCAGCAATTGACGGGCTAACTGATTGGATTGTCTCTCGTAATAGACACTTTGGCTTGCGACACCCGCAATTTCCACAGCTCTCGGAAGAGGCGTACCGATACTCAAAAGCTCCGCCAATGTTGAAATCCAACGGACCATGGAACTCAGATTCTTGCGACTTCCCGCCATCAAAAAACCAATCGAGGGAATCACCTGCAGCCGGTGAAGCAAACCGGATAACCCGATCCAGGCGGAGACGATCGCTGAGATCACGATGACAAATGCAATAACGAAAGCGATGGGTTGGATTCGTGCGAATCGGCCTATCTGAATCAATGCCATCGTTGGTCTCGGCAGCATTAACCCAAACTCGTGAAACATCTTCTCAAACACGGGAACAATCGTTCCGAGCATCCAACCGAGCAACAACAGTGCCAACACCGTCAGAATCAATGGGTAGCTCAACTCGCGAGGAATCTTCCAGCGGTTACCGACGGTATCGGTCAGCAAGCGGCGGATAGAATCGTTGCTGGGCAAAGGTTTTTCGTGGTCCTCACGGGACCGCCACGATTGAGACTCTATAAGTATCGGCAACATTGCAGCTAACTTGGAGTCGGCGACCCATACCTCTGCAGGCACTTTGGTTTGCAGCGCCTCGAGCAACCTCGTCACCGAAGTATTTGCTCGCACATGCGGAAATTCCGCACGTGCGGCAGTCAGCAATCCCTGCAAACTTTCACTCTGCTCGATCGCTTGGCCAATCCGGAGCATGTAGCTTTCGCTTTCGGAGGTCGCATGATGATTTTCCATCGCCTGCCCCCTTTCCCTATTTGCACAGAGCCGTTAACAGCTCTACCAATGGCCAAAACAACATGAGTCCGCTGGCTAACACAATGAGCCCGCCGACCAACTGATAGACTAGCAGTGGCAACCAAGCTATCCCGCGTTTCTCCATCCATGCCAACTGGGAATGCTGAACGTCCGAAACCAACAGCAAAGAACTTGCAATTGCCCTAGGATCCTCGGAGGATCGCAAAGCCCAACCCATCATTTCTCCGAGGCTGGTCTCCTTGCAATTTGCATCCTCTCCACTCTCGAGCAATTGCCCCTGCATCCAGCGGAACGTATCAGGCGTTATTCCATTTCGATTTTGAAGGCATGCGAATGCGTCGCGAGCTGCTGCCGCGCGGCATGCCTGCGTTGCCACCGAGGTACTTTTCGGAACCCACCGCAACGAGGAATAGGCTGAGATCCAACGCCAGAGAAAGATTGAAATCAAGCTAATGCCGATCGCCATCAAAGCGATGATCAACAGATTCGCCTCAATCTTCTCGAGCACTCGAAAGCCAGCCCCCGGCTCCAAACCCGCCACGTCGTAAAACCCCCGTAGTTTGGGGGTTAAATTGGCAACCATCGCGACAAAACCGAGCGAAGCAAACCCCCATAGGAACCAAAGGCCCCCAAACGTCGACACGAATCGATCGCGAGCCAACCGCCTCCACCGACCGACACCAACCACTGGCTCCGCGGCAACCATCGATCGCCCCAATACAACCCAATCCGTCAACGCCTGACGGTACGCAGCATTGAACTCGGGCTCACTCGCCAGTATCTCTGCCATCGATTCGCCTCGACCAACTCGCAAAGCGATCCGACCGTTCAACCGTTCCATCACCCCGGGTAAGTCGCTGGGATCCCCGGTCATAAGGACAGGAACTCCCGCGTTGGAAATCGCGAGCAAGCGTTCATTGAAAGCCAGAACATCGGCAAGCTGGATTTCTACTGGATACGTTTCGCCCATTATTGGCCACTTCAAGAAACACCGATCCGTTCAAAACCATCCACGCCTTCCGCCCGGAACTCACTCTAGGGTGCGTCGGTAGGACCAATGAACCGATGCGCGATCACCCCCGATTTATCTACTCATGAGGCATTATTTCCGAGGCTGTCGACTTGACCTCAGTACAAAGAGGGAACGAACTCGAAAACCCAGAGACTCGCGGTTAGCGGTTAGCGGTTAGCGGTTAGCGGTTAGCGGTTAGCTGTTAGCGGTTGGCGGTTGGCTTCGCGTTCTAGGGCTCTATTTTTGGCCAACGAGAAGCCAGCGACAGCCGCCACTCGCGGTACGCTTCAATCAGGGAATCATCGTGCCTAAGATTTCTTTCAGCGGACAATCGTTCGGCCCGAGCCACCATCTCCTCAGAAGCTCCTCGCTGAAAACCGCCTCCCCACCACGACTCCAAGGACTTGACGGTGACTGCCATCAGAAACAAGCAACCTGCGATCGCGATGGTTGCGTTATAGAGTTTGCGATCCGAACGCCAGTCGTCCGCGATCTCACGGGCTTTGCACAACACTCGCGAACGAAGCGGATCGGATGGACGCACGTAGTCCCGAGCAACTTTTAGCTGGGCTTCTAAGTGGCAAATGTCCGAATCATTCAAATCCGATCCTGGAACAAAACAACTATCCCAATGGTCTTCCGGCTTGAAGCTTGCGTCACTCATGCTTCACCTCGACCGACTCCCCTTCGAGCAAATGAGACAACTTTACTAGGGCGTACCGATACCGACTCGCTGCCGTCGCTGGTGGTATCCCCAGGACATCCGCGATTTGAGCAAACGTCAATTCTTCCCACACCTTGAGCACCACGACTTCCGACTGCTCGGTGGGCAATTGCCGCAAGGCCATCCAAATAGCCCGTATCGAATCCTCTTGCTCCAAGTGATCGATCCGGTTCCACGGTAACAAATCGACGAGGCCTTGCGCAAACGACCAACGCCGTTTTCGTCTCAAAACCAGCAACGATTCATTGCGTACCATTTGCAACAAATATGGCCAGGGAGACCGGGACTCCACCAACGAGGAGGCGTGCGACAGTACCTTGAGAAGGGCCGAGGAAACAGCATCCTCGGCATCGTGCTGATTTCGGGTGATGGTCGCCGCGAATCGAACCAACCGCGCCGCCGTCAAATCGTACAATCCCCCTAGTGCAGCCGCACCACTTTCAGTGATACGGATCGCGCATGCACGGACATTCTCAGAGTAAGATTCAGAGTCGATCGCCATGCAACTACCGATGCGCCGAACAGACTTGTTTATTTACGAAGCCTGGAAAAACCGACAAAAGTTTTCAGTAGGCCCCGAAAACCCTATGAAAGATTGTAATCCGAAACAGCAGAACCAGGGCAAGTTACCCGAAGACGGGTGTTGCCACGGCAGATTTCTACTGCAGGTTACGCCACAGTAATGGTTGCAATTTCACTCTTCAAGCTACTGCCTGCCCCATCGATGGCCTCGATTTGGATCTGATAGACCCCCGAGGTCACCGGGAGGGTCTCAAGTGTCCCGGCCAAATCGCTCCGAACCTTCGCAAGTGTCCCACCGGCAGGACCGAGCCAAATGTTGTAGTTGGCACCCATCGCGGAACTGGACCAACCCACTCGCAATTTGCCTTGATCAACGACTAACGATTGGAAGGAAAACGCTTTGAGATGATTGGTCAAATTCAAGTAGCGTTTATCCACCGCCGCCGAGTAGGTTTGGCTGGTCTTTGTCATCAACGATATCATTTGAGGACCATCGGGTATCGCCCCGAACAACTGTGCAATGGCAGCATCATTAATACTGAACGTCCCGTCGTTTGCAACATACTGCGAAGCGTCAATCTTCGCTCCTCCATTGAGGGTTGCGTATAAACTGCGACTGCTACTTAGGATCTTACCTGTGATACTTCGGTCCGAGGTAATCGCAGGCAATCCACCCGATTCCGCCATCACCAAGTCCGCAAACTGCTCGACCCTTGACCCCAACGGTGTATTGAGAAAGTTGATCACGGCCAGAACATCGAGCGGGGAAACAGAACCATCTCGGTCGACGTCATAATCCAAAGTGTATGGGATGACTCCGCCCGATGCCCCGTTGATCCTATTGATGATGACCAATGGATCCAGCGGGGAAATGGTCAAGTCGCGATCGGCGTCGAGTGCGGACAACCAATTCTCACCGACATTGGTTGCCGGCGTAACATTCACCACAAAAGCAGACTTAGCAACCACTCCTGAATTGCTCTTGGCAGTGACTACCATGGTGTAGGCGTCTGCAGTCGCATAGCTTACGTTCTCCAGCGTGTACGTCGCTCCGCCTGTCACAGTGCGATCAACCACGCCATCCCCTTGGAAATCGACCGCATACTCAATCGATTGCGGCTGGGGATCGGGAAGTCCAGTCACAGCGAGTTGATAGGTACCTGGCCGCCCTGCTCGCAGCAACCCCGGACCTGCGATGGCCAAGGAACCTACCGGCAGAGGATTCAAATTAGCGAAATCCCCCGAGGAATAACTGATCCCTGTCGTACCAGTCCCGATCGCTGTGGTCTTAGCTCCATTGACCAGGATTTCGTAAACGCCATCGACCAAACCATTCGGTCCAACATACGCGCCGGTGAACTCCAAATCGACCACCGTACGGTTGCCGACGAGCGACTTGGTGGATGTGTATGAGACCGCTACGTTACCAACATCCTTCTTTCGAACAGAGATCGCATCGAAAGCCACGGTGGCCAGTTCCATGTCCCACGTCAACCTCGCCCTCGATATAGGACTCGCAAGCGGATTCCCTTGTAGATCCGTCAATGACACGACTTCGGGACGATTACCGATATTCAAGTTCAATGACCGCTCTACAGGCGTTGATCCCGCAATGGTTGGATCATTCGCACGCACAATGACGGAATACGATGGCTTGACCTCATAATTGAGCAATGCACCCGCCTTGAGATTGAGCTGATTCCCGACGACTTCAAATGAACTGGCATCGTTGCCGACGAGCGATACCTGGTTTGTGCCCAACGCGTCATCGATGATCGAAATTGTCGCAACCGTTTGGCCGGATGAAACTCCATTGGTTTCCTGGATCAAGGTTACGGCATTGGTCAACCGAACCTCGGTGGGGGGCTCGTTCACATCCCCGATCGAAAGCGAAAAGGTTTGCGATGCGTCAGGAAAACCGCTGAACGAAGCATCGTCAACTTGGACCACCACTCGGTATAAACTCTTCGTTTCGAAATCCAACGGGGTTACTGAGCGGAACCGAAGCTCTGTGCCGACAATGCTGAAATTCGCTGAGTCGAGCGAGTTAGCGAGCGACAGCACGTTGTTACCCAGCGCATCATCGGTCACTTGAATGTTTGCAACCCTAACGGCCGTACTGACCACCGTCGTTTCGGGAAGTGGGTTGACGACATTGTTGAACTGAAGCCCGGTCGGCTTCTCATTGACATCCGTAATCTGCAAGTTGAACGTCACACTCACATCGGGGGTGGCCCCCAAGGTCGGATCATCCGCGGAGACAATCACCGAGAAAGTCGATTTCGTCTCGAAATCGAGCGGCGTTGCACTTCGGAATCTCAACTGTTGGTTCACAATCGAAAACGAACTCGCGTCAGGCCCCGAAAGGGAAAGCGTGTTATTGCCCAAACCGTCATCGACGATAACGATGGTCGCCACCGTTACCGCATTGACCATGCTGGTATTTTCGGGAACGCTCACGACGTTCGAAAAAGTGACATTCGACGGAGCCTCGTTGACGTCGGTCACCTGCACGGTGATCGAACGGGTCGACGACAGGGAAGGTGTCGCTCGATCGTTAACAACGACCGGGACAACGATCGTCGGCTTGGATTCGTAATCGAGGCCGGAACTGTTGTTGACACTCAGCATCCCGCTGATCGCATCGATGGCAAACACTCCTATGGGATTGGTAAAACCGAGCGAATACCGAATCTCGCCATTGATGCCAGCGTCTTCATCGGAGGCAACAATACTTCCTACCACCGTCCCTTTTTCGCTATTCTCCGGAATGGAAAATGTCGCACCTTGAATGACCGGCGCCTCATTCACATCGATTGGGATCAATGTCAGGGTCTTGACCGTTTTACCCGGTATCGGCAACGAATCCGCGACCTCAACATCGACTGCCAAGGGAGACATCGTTTCGTAATCCCACTTCGAGGTGTTATTAAACCTCACCTCACCAGTCAACCCGTCGATGCTGAATGGACCTGAGGGACCGACAAAACGAAACGAAAGGGTCTGACCGGGGTCCGGGTCCGACGCCGCCACAACCCCGACCACCGCATTGGTCGCCGGGTTTTCAGGAATCAATAACTGCGTAGTCTGAATCTCAGGCAGCTGGTCCTGGCGATACCCGAACATTGGGTCGACGCGGTGCTCCGATTTGGTCACGGAAAGAGGATAGGCTGAGTTTGTATCGAGAGGGATCTTGTCACCAGGGTAACTGCTCACCAGCAACTTGTAGTCCCCAGCATGCAATCCTTCGAGCCTGACAGCACCCGTTGCATCGGTCACTTCCTGGTACTCCGGATACGTATAGCGGAGCTTATCGAAAGGCCCAAACGGGCTGCTGTCAGTGACTTTGTCGTTTGTATAAATGATCGCGTACTTAATGTCGGCTTGCGGCCGGATCACGCTGAGCACTTCTCGATCCGTCCCGAGCAACGGTGCCGTTTGCCTGTACTCGAGCAAATTGTTATTGCGATCGTACAATTCCATCCGTCCAAAGGATGCCTTCAGCGTCTCCGCAGCGATAGCCTCGATAGAAACCGCATCCGCTTCGCGGTAGAACATCACCTTCAATTTGCTTCCGGTGTCAAACCACGGAATTCCTTCGCTCGACAAAACGCGAATCTTGTTGAAAACCGGATCAAAAGTCTCCCTCGTCCGAACGGCAAATCCGATGTTCTTGCCGTTGGAATCGGCGACAGTCAATGTCGCGTTCGGAAAGACATTTGCCAGTTCTGCACCCAAAACTTGCTGGGCAGCGATCACATCCACAACTTTACTGTCTCGAACACCATTGTCATTCATATCTGCGAATAGAGTTACACCAGGCAATGGCGTCTCATTGGTCGTGAGCTGTCCATCGCCGTTGCTGTCCATGCCAGCAAATCCGAGATACCCACCTCCAAAATTGTAGGTGCCGATATGATTGACCGATCGCCCAGAGTAGACCAGTGGCCTCGGATCACCAAACGTGCCGTAGGAAAACCGGTACTTGGAATTGGGCGTTACCTTGTCCTCCACGGTGCCACCGCACACCCAATCCTCCAAAGCATATCCGGTTGAATTTCCGATCCGAGCAACATAGCCACATCGCTCTTGCACGGTGTAGAACGTCCCTGCTGCATAATTGTGGTTCGTGGTCAGCTCCGAATACGTGATCCTACCGTACGACCAACCAGGTGTTGGTGTGTAGCCCATCATGGCGACCGCATCATGGACCGTCCATGTTGCTGCCGGTCCATCAAGGACTCCGTTATCGTCCACGTCAATGTCCGAACCCACGATCGGCTTGATCGTAGTCTGGATGAGCAAAAAACTCAGCGAAGAGCTGACGTGCGCCAAACGATCCGATATTGTCGAGGCATCGGTCCATCGATTATTTGGTAATCCAGAAAACGCAACACCCGTCCCCACCAACTTCGTCGATGCCGGATCCACTTGGTAAGTGTTGCCCGCTTCGAGGATGGTAAGAAACCCATTGCTGCCGAAGGTTAGATTCGAAACATCGATCAAGCTATGGATGTAACCAGGACCACCTGGATACGCACCCCAACTTTCGATAGTCGCGAAATAAGTCCCATTCGGGATCTGCCCGTTGGGTTCGCCCCGCAACTCCACGTACTGATCGATGTCGTTGTTACCGAATAACGGTGAGTACTGCACTTCGCTGATGTAAGCCGCGAGCACGCGTCGGTCTTCGAGCGACTCAACACTCAACCGCCTTCTAGCTGAAAGCCCTCTATTCCGACGAAGCTTATCCAATGCCTGGCGAACTCGTTTGCGCAATCTCATGGTCGGGCCACCGAAAACATAACCGCTCTGTTATTTCGAATTACAACACAGAGCCCATCCGAAAATCCTGAAATCCGCGGATCATGCCAATGCAGCTAGTCACTCGCCGGATAGTCTCTTAGACCAAGAGTCTAGTCCGATCCTTCAAAAGGAACAACCAAGCCACCCCCTCATCGGAGGGTGTGGAGCCAAGAAG
>Ga0315899_10006828_pt1 | contig 12296 bp, 17 predicted proteins | sample LakEriMetagenome_2_FD_203518 | JGI IMG/M metagenome (GOLD analysis project Ga0315899, IMG submission 203518) | Freshwater fungal communities from buoy surface, Lake Erie, Ohio, United States - Buoy 4 MA112 | ecosystem: Environmental > Aquatic > Freshwater > Lake | place: USA: Lake Erie, Ohio... | reverse complement strand
ACCGTCACCGTGAGCACGGGAGCGGACGCCGCTTCGGTCGCTGGGCGCCGCGCCGTGGTGCAGCCTGGGACAGTCGTGGGCTACAACGTGCCGAAGTCGGCGGCGCCCGCTCTGCCACAGCAGCGGGTGGTAGCTGTTGTGCCACAGATTCCTGCGGCGATAACGCAGGTGGAGCATCGCTCCACGGTTTACGTGAAGCCACAAGTAATTGTGCAACCTGTCGTCGAGACGAGGCAGCCAATCTATCGCCCCAGCATCACCTACCCGGTAACCAAGGAGTACGTGCAGCCCAGAGTGACACAGGTGATTAATATGCAGCCCAAGGTGCAGACCTACGTGCACCGTCCAGCGCCCATCCGGCAAGACATCACGCTACCGGGGCAGGTGCAAACCATCATCCATCCTGGCAGAATTGTCCAGCAAAACGTCTACCCCAACGTGTACCAGTACGTCCAGCCCCACTTTTACATCAACATGACGGCGCCTCCAACGCCACCGCCACCTCCTCCACCGCCTCCCCCCCTGCAACCCGGTGGAAGACCGGGAAGACCGGGGCCGCCCGGCGTTCCGGGACAGAATGGGCGAGCATTTCGCAAAAGTCCTCCATACAGTGGCTTCATATAGTAAATATACTAGGACACTGACATTCGAGAATTTGTGATAGGTGGGATGGAGCGCCAGGGCAGCCTGGTAAGGACGGTGAACCAGGTCCTCCTGGTGCCAACGGCGAGCCAGGTCCGCAGGGCCCGGTAGGTCCGCGGGGCGCACAAGGTGGAGAGGGGCCATACGGGGCAATGGGCCCGATGGGCCCTCGCGGACCGCAGGGTTTCCAGGGGTTTCCTGGCATGCCAGCACGGCCCAGTGGGCCTCCTGTGATAATCCAGATGCCGGACAAGATGAGCATGCAGGTGAGCGTAGTTTCGCCGCATAACCTCTGGAAGCCCACGGAGGCAAAGCAAGGCGCCGCCGCCCCCGCGCCCAGTCCGGAAACCCCGTGCGACTGTGGATGCGGCAATGAAGTTGACCCGTGCAGCACACCTCTCCAAGTCAACGGCGCCACGGAAATCAATGCCAAGTACCCCTGTACCTGCGACAAGACACCACAGCAGCTGTCCCGCGCAGGGACTGGACAGCAGGGTGTTACCAAGGGTGACTTGGAGGCTGCTGTGGAGAGAATTGTCAGTGCTGAGGCCAAGGCCTTGGGGCTAGATGGCGCTCAGGCTAAGGTTTCGTTGGGCCAGGACCCTTCGCTGGCGAAATGGTGTTATGACAACAACGCATGGAAGGGCCCTTACGGCGACAAATGCACGGCGTATCGCGTGGGCGGCGACCGCAATTTCTGGTGCGAGTGGGACGGTGCCGATGCGCCCAATGCGTGTCCGTACTCGTGCGCGAGCTGCACTTTGCGGATGAAGGCCAAGTACATGGCAGCACATGCGGTCGCCCGCAAGGATCCCACAGCTCTTGAGCAGCAACAGACGCCGGCTCCTGCGCACCAAGGATCGACGGGCGCCCCGACTCTGGCGAAAGCGCAGCCGGAGGCACCAGCCGTTACAGCCCAAGCGCGCCCAGCGCAAATGTTGGCGCAGAAAACTGCGAGCGCAAAGCTGTCTCGTACGGCGCTGGTGCAAGAGGTGGCGCAACTCAAGGAGCGGCTCACCGCCATTGCCAAGGCTACGGGCTACAATATGGCGCACGCAAAGGATGGTGCGGGCAAGATGGGCATGTCCGACAAGGCTGCCGCCAATGACATGCAAAACTTCTGGGCAAAAATGACAGCAGGGCACGGATCGTCGGACGGAAGCACGCGAGTCATCAACTCCGCACACGACGCCAATCGTCAATTGGGACATTTTTTTGATTCGCTGCCGGTTGGTGGTAAAAAGGGAGGCGGCGGGCATGCAGCTGAAGTGTTGCCGGCCGGCGCCGAGCACATGAGCCCATATGAAAAGGAGTACCTGGCGTCAGTGCTGAAGAAGTATGGAGTGCTGGCGGCGCAGCAGGTGGTGGAAGCTGTGAAGGATGGGCGGCAATCTTATGTCGCTAGGAAGGATGGGCAAGGTGCACCTCGCTGCCCTCACTGCCCTCACTGCTTGCTTTGCACTTGCCCTCCTCCCCACACCTTGTAGGCAGGCTGTTCTGCTGCCTCTTCATTTGCATGAGATGTCATATGCGCCAGTGCCTTGTTGTCTACGTTGCCGTGCGAGTGTGCGAACGAAACAGAAAGGGTTGTCTGTTCGCTTGCAATGTAGATGCCTGTGCGGCTAAAATTAGGAGAGGAATGGTGATGGTGTGCCTCTCGTTTTCGGCAGCCGAGAAAGATGGGCCAGGAGGTGCGTCTGGTGCTCATGCGAAAATGACCGGCAAAGAGGCTGCGCATGCCATGGATGAATATTGGAAGGAGATGCCCACCGAGGTCCTTGCATGTGATTGTTTGCCAACGAGAGATGGCCAAGCATGTCACCAGCATGGGATCGTGTTTGATTTTTCGACACCCTGTGCCCAATTGCTGTGAGCGGACTGGTGACATGGTGACATGAGCTCGTTTGTGGCGCAGGCGGTGCACGTATCGGGAGTACGAGTGACGACAGTGACGTCACCGACCTCTTCTGGTAGCGAGTCTCGTCATGGTAAGAGAGAGCACGAGCATGAGCGTAAGACGGACACGGACCATCCCGCTAGCCGCAGCAAAAGCAAGGACCAGGATGCGGGGCTGCCGCATTTGCAGAATGGTCTGCCGCCCGGCTGGCAGAAAGGCTATGACTCTCTCCACAGAATATACTACTACAACTCATATCTCGGTGAATCGTCGTGGACTCCGCCGCCAGGCTCTCATTTGCATGCCAAACATGGGAGTGTACACAAGAGAGCACAAGCCTCGTCTGTAGGAGGCCAACGGCGGAGGCATCGTGGCAGGCATGCGTCAGAGGGGGCGGGAGACAGCGAGGACGCGGAGAGAAGATCGTCTTCTTCTGCGCACTCCAGTTCCAGCGGGGGCGATGACGACATTAAGGGGCAGGCGGGGGACAAGAGCAAGTCCAACAAGAGCAAGTACGACTTCACTGGACGCGCCGCACGCAAGGATTTCCTCTCCTTTCTGGGCAGCATGGTCACGTCAGCGGTAATGAATTCTCAAAAGTCTATAGAGATTTGATACAGTTAATATACTAGGGCACTGACTTTGAGAATTCGAGACAGAGGAAGGCCCATGATAAGGCGGAGATGATGCACAGACAAGCAATAGCAAAGCGGGCTAAGGCATTCATCTCGGGTAAGATGTCGTCGCAGGACGCGCACAAGGCGCTGGATAACTTCTGGAAGTCGGTGGATAACACTGATGAACAGAAGAATCATCCTGCACATCACACAACGCCGCCTGCGGTGCCCACGGGCGTGGAACGGCATGCGCATAAAAGTAGCAGGCAGACTTTCTCAAAAGTGCTTGCTCCAGTGACTTTGTGCAGTAAATGTACTAGGGCACTTACTTCTCAGAATTTCTGTCGGCCGCGACGCGTCTTGAATCATCCTTGACGCAGATCGATGTCTAAGCCCTCGCAAGCCGAAAGCAGCAGCAGCCACCGCAAGCATCAAGACAAGGCAGAGAGCGTGGCTCCGGGGTCAAGTGACCGTGCAGTTGATCACAGCAGCAGCAGCAAGGCGGTATCGTCGGCTTCGACTCAGACTCTAGCAGCGTCATCCGCTCCCGCACCTGCCCCCGCGTCCGCTATCAGTGCCGGCGCCAATGCGGGCAGTGAAAATGGGTTTCTGGGACTTCCGACTGGTAAATCAGCTGCTGTGCCCATTCCTAAGCACAAAATGACGTCGGATGAATCCCATCAGAAGCTCGAGGGCTACTTTTCTGGTATCTCCCTATATTTTGTCCATTTCCCTCCCTCCTTTGCTCTATCACTCTGCTTCCTCCCTCCTGCGTTCTGTTGGTGGCGCGAGAGTCCCTTCTAGCGAGAATGCTGTCTAGCTCACACGTTGTCTCGTGTACAAGGTCTTGGGGGTTGAAGAGAAGTTTTGGGAACATGGAAAGTAGTGTAAAGCAGATATTTGAAGTTTGCCATGACGATGCGGTAGCGAGTGACTGAGGCGCTGTGGCATCAGGGCTGGTGGCAAAGGCAAAGGCGAAGGATAGTTACGACCAACGGACGCAAGCGAAAATCAAGGCGCGGGAGGAGGAGGAGGCCGCACGCAAGAAGGCTGAGGCATTGCAGAGGCTAGAGCTTGAGGCCAAGAAGGCGCAGGCTGCAAGCAGTGCCGCTGCGGAGCTCCTTAAACCTGGCGGACAGGTCCTCCTTATGCAGGCGCATCCTCTGGGGTCGCGGCTTGTCGCAAGGGCGTGCGTGTGCTGAAATGGAGACATGCATGCAAACGAAAAGGAGACGGGCACGCAACAAGCAAATGCACGCCCCGTGTCTTCAAATGCACGCCCCGTGTCTTCAAAAGGTTTGCTCACGTCTTGCCTCCTGCTGTTGGATTTGAGCAGAGCCTCATCGAGTATCCTGCACGTGCGCCGCCACAGCAGGCAGTGGCGAGTGCCTCCATGCCAGTGCAGTCGCTGCCGCAGGGATACGCGATGCCGGCGCAGCCGCTGCCGCAGGGCTACGTTCAAGGCCCACAGGGCTACGTGCAAAGCCCGAATGGCATGTTGGTAGGGCAGCAGCAGGTCTACACGCCGTACGCAGCACCGGCACAGGCAGCCGTGCCAGCACCAGCGCCAGCGCCGCCACCTGCCTTTAGCAATGCCTTCAACTCCTTCCTGGCTCAGGTATCGTGTCCTCTGCCGCCTCCTTGGTTCACTTGTTTCTGTGCGCACGCCTGGCTTGGCGACTGAGTGGGTGTGTTGAGGGTGTACAGGTGAACCAGCAAGCAGGGGCACAGCTCCAGCACAAATGGGAGGCGCAGCAACAAGCTGCTCTGGCTGCCAAGCAGGCTGCTGCCGCGGCCGCGACACGGGAGCAGCGCAATACGCAACTCGATTTGCAGAAGGTCTTGCCTGTGCACGTGACTACGCACGTACAATACGCTCATATGCGTGCGCAAACATACCCGCACACATTCTAATTTGCACGAGTGCAAGGCTTGGTACGAGAAGTTGCAGCTGGAACCTTGCTGGTGATGCAACGCAAGTAGAGCATGGCAAAGTAGGACGCTGCGATAAAGATGTCAGCCTGAAATGCGAGTGATATGTTGTGCGACACATCAGTCTTTATGCTTTTTCAGGTGTACCTTGGTACAAACTTTGCTAACACTTCTGCTTTTTGGCCACTTCAGGCGGCGCACGCAACCAAGGTTTTGGCAGAGCGGAAAGCCCAGAGTGAGGAGCTGGCCAAGGCATTCCATACGTCGTCAGCAACTGCGAGCCAGCTGTCGATGCCTAAGCCCACGCCGCCGAAGGATGTGGAAATGGGCTTCCTCAACACTATTCTGCAGCGCGCAAAGGGCGCTTCAAATCTTCCGGCCGCCAGCGCATCCGCAGTTCCTGCAACAGCTGCAGAGGCTGAGGGTAAATGGGCACAGGGGTCACAAGGAGGGAGCGAGCGTGTTGCAGTTGGCACCCTTGGTGGAACTTAATTTGATCAAACATTCCGTTGAAGAATCGGAATTAAAGAACACACAGAAACATGGAGCTTCTTTCTCTTTCACAGAGGAGGGTTAAAGATGCGGAGTTCACTTGTTTGCTCGTCCCCGGCATTGCTTTGCTTCCGAGGACTGTCAGTCCTGAGTGTGTACGTGATTGGACTATTTATTGAACGGATATCGGGCGTGTGCGACGCGTCCACACACAATACAAACATCCGTGCACCCAAATATGCAGATTGACACGCTGTGTGTACCAATCATGAAAAAGACAGGTATGTACAGACAGGAAATCTGGTCCCGGGCTTGCAATCTGCTAGATATTCCCTGCCATCGCGCCATTGCACCTGCAGGCGAGCAGAACACACCGAGTCAGCATCGGAACTTTGTCGAACGGGTACAATCACGCACTACAGGCATTTTCGATCAACTACCTGTGGAATTATGTCTGCAAATTGGCCGACAGGGCGGCTCTTTGCCTCCTCAAGCTCGCTGTACCAGTCTGGATCGGGAAAAGGCTCAATAGGCGCGGGCGGGGGCTTTGTCCGTTTGCGCGGATACGGCACGCAATTGGCTGTTCCGTTCTGGGCTCCGCTTGGGGGAAGCCATCCGGTTTTGTCGCGCGCGAAGCCAGATGGGGGTGCGCCGGGGCTGATGCCAGGACTTATCATCGGTGCTCCTGAGAAACAGTCGCACAGCTGTACGTTAGCAGGTGATATGATACCGGCCATTCTCAGCAGAATTCCGAGGAGACAATGCGGGGGGAAAACCTGGGTTCAACGCCATTTTGGCTGCCATGGCAAGGGCCCGCTGCTTGCGGCTTTCGCGTGCCCAGTCACTTGATGCCGCAGTGGCTGGCTTTGACGATAAGATGTCGCTTGCTGCTGCTGTTGCTGCTCGCATTGACGTTGCGCCCGTGCTTTGAAGCCGCGCGGTAGACGCGGCAGGCACAGTCGTCATCGCGGAGAGGGCAGTCATCGACATCACGCTATCTGCAACCCCCTTCGTCGCTGTGCTACCAGGCGTCCATGCCTCCCGCCCACCCCTTCCTGTCCCTCTTCCCTCGCCTTTTCCCATCGTGTCCTCTGGCCCAGGCTCTGTCCCAGGCTCTTGCCGCCTCTGTCACCCGCCAACCAACGGCAGCGCTAAATTTGTGTTCTCCACAAAAATGTGCGAGTTATCTTGTGCAGGCCGCAATGCCTCAGGAAGCTCGACCAGGAAAGCTCCGGGTGGAGGCAGGCCCAATAATTCCCAAGGCCTGATGCTCTAGGCCGCCAGATACAGTAACGCCCGGGTGCGCAATCTTGAAGCGACCGCGATGTCGGCCACACTAAAGATGCACGACCTTGACCTTTCAGATGCACTGCAGCAGGTCCTGGCGCGTGCAGCCGCTGCTGCGCCTGTCTTCGTGGACATCCGTTCTTCCTGTTGATGCGCGTGCGATACATGCACACATACACACCCCTCTCTCTCACCTGGAATGGCAGCGAAACTCAGAGCAGCATGTTCAGGCTAAAGCTCGCCCTGCGCTACCACAGGCCCTTCTAGCGGAACATATGGACCAAGCTACCAGACCCGGGTGCCAGGAAGGGAACGAGAGTCAGCAGCGTTGGGAGTTTGCATACGGCCAGCGTGCGGTGCGGCACGGCGGCAGGAAACGGGAACAGAACGGAGGAGAGGATGAAGATGGAGGGGAGACCGGAGATAGCTCTGACGCTGGGGAGTCCGAGACAGCCAGCAACGAGTATGAAGGCGAGGAGCATGATGGAGATGGGCAAGGGCAGGCACAAGTCAAAATCAACAAACTCTCCCGCTGGCAAGTCGATGGCAAGATACCAGGCCGCGTCACGGTGAGTAAGGAGCGCGAATTTAGCGGGGAAGAAGGCAAGCGTGGACAGCAGATCCCAGATGATGACAGCTATTCAGATATTCAAGACTCGGCTCTCGAAAACAATGACGACGATGTGGGGCTCGATCCTGTGCAAAAAAAGGTAGCAGAAGATGCACTCGGGGGTCTCTTCGTCGATGACTCCTTCCAGAGCAATGTGAGCGGCTCGCCCGAGAAGGAAGACCAAGCTCAATTGAGAGGCCGCGAGACAGCTGACAACCAAGAATGTCTTCTTTGTGGCGAATGGGGACATGGTATGAAAAAACTTATCTATGGCAGCTTGCTGGACATCACATGGTTTCTTGATGTTCAACGCCGCACTCACCGTGCATGTTGTCTGATTTGGTTGACAGGGATCCGAAACTGCCCTTACACGAAACCAGAGCAAGACCTGAAAGACAGCTACATGCCAGAGCAAGGCCAAATCGTGGATTATGGTGACGTGTTGGAGAAAAAGGAGGATAGTGGTAGGCAGAGCGCGGAAGAGCAAATTGTGAATGAGGCAGACGGCGAGGCGAGGGTGCAAGCAGAGAAGGAGGAGCAGGAGAAACGTAGCGCCATGGCAGCTGCAGTCATACAGCAAAGTACCAGGTAAGCATGAAATTCGCACTTTGCCAGTCCCGCATGCACGCACCGACGATGCATGGGTGGGCCTTGAGCTATTGTTTTACTCAGAAGTTCTCTGCAGATGTTGGATCGCGAGGTCACGATATTACGAATTACTCGGTGGCTTGAGAGAGGAGCGGGAGCTGTCAGCAGCGGTGGCCAAGGCCGCGCAGGAACAAGAGGAGCGCCAACGACTGGCCAATGAGGAGGAGGAAGCGCGCAAGCAGGAGGAGCAGGCGGAAGCGGCGGCAGAAGGGGATCGGCTGGCCAAGGAGGAGGAGCAGCGGCTGGCCAAGGAGGAGGAGCAGGCGCGTAAAAAAGCTTCTGCAGTGGCAGAATGGCAAAAAATACAACAAGAGGCCGCAGCGGAGGATGCAGCAGAAAAAAGAAGACAGGAAGAGGCGGAGCGCATGGCCTTGACGCGGACAGCAGTCATTATTCAATCCTTGTTTCGTGGGAAAGTTGCACGGGGATTTGCGCGCGATCTCCGTGACATGCGCTTGCTACAGCTCCGCAGATTTGAGGACGAGGAAAAGCGTAATGCGCGAAATGCTGTCCTTGCGTTAATGCGGCGAGCACCGCTCCAGGTGCTTGAGTTCAAGCGCGATTTTGACACTGTCGTACAAGAGGCCGTCGAAAAGTATATTGCCAAGAGTGCCTCGATCATGGCAACGCCCGATAGGGCAGCGCAGTCTGCAATAGTTGATAGCGTCAAAAAACTTTGGGTGCAGGTATCTATCCAAAACGAGAAGGCAATTGCTGCTGCATTGGTGAATTCTGCGCGATTGGAAGTCCAGAAGGGGCTGGTGCTAGGGCGATTGATGACAGGGGCATTACAGCACAATTCTCTTGTAAAAGGACTGGATAAGGTCAATGCTGTAGCGCAAGATTGCCTGAGTACAGCGCTGCGCGATCATTTGCCGCTGACGCCCGAAACTGTCGAAGAGCGTTTGGCATCCCTGAAGATTTCCATAGAGGCGAAAAGAAGGCTTCAAACATATGTCGAGCTAGAGTGCAATAAAGTGCTCAGCGAGATGGCGGAGGTGACGCGTGCGGTGAAAATGCCCGAGCCTGAGCTGATTGCAGTATTGGCATGCGCGGACCCAGGCTCAGCAATGCGCCAGTGGAATCCGCTGTCTCACTTGGCGGGAAACTTGAATGCTAGGATGCTCAAGAGCCGCGAGCGGACCTCTACCAAGCAGTCGATCCGTTATCAATCGCGTACTTGTCAGCAGCGCTGGCAAGCCCTGGTTTGCAACCTTGACAAGTGTCGGTCGGCTTTCACTGACAGCGTGCTCGGGGTCAGCGGAGGCCGTGGCTGGGACTGTACTGGAGACACTTTAAATGAAGGGGAATATGCAATTCAGCTCGCAGACGCGCTCTCTCATCTTTCTCCACCTTCCTCGTCTGCAGACACGAATCTAAAGGTCATGGACGAGTCTAAAATTTTGAAGCGGCGCATAGCAAATCTTTTCGCTCCCAAAGTCACGATGCGTGCTAAAGAGCGGACGGAACTGGCATCGCAGGATCGACGTTGGCCAGACTGGGAACCTGGCAAATTCAAGCCGAAACACGACGCTAGATATGCGCAGTACGCATGCAAGCCCGTTCCGCATTTCATCACGGAAGTCGACATGGGATCACCAGAGCTGGCAGGGTGCAACTTAGCTTTAAAATCTTACACTCTGTTGCCTCCCATCGTCGTCCAAAATTTCGATCATGCGCTGGCCAAACTTCACAAGGAAATCCATGTGCGCCGCGAGACCCGAGATGCGAAGGGTCAAGGTCCCTCTCCTGTTCCTGGCGCAGAATCATGGAACCGCATCCGAAAGATTATGAGATTCGAGCCTGGAGCACAACCGACCAAGGACCTCTTTCCTACCCCACGTCGTATTCAAAAGTAAGTGAATCCCAGTGCACCGGGCTTATGTACATTGCGTAGCTGGCTGCTTGGCGCCACTCATCTTGATTTTTTGCCCAAAATCTCTCTTTTCAGGTTCCGAGATCGCATCAGAAATGCTGAGGCTCAGTTGCAAGCAGCTGGTAAAGATGCAGGTGCAGCAGATTATGCAGACGGAGGGCGTGATTCTGTACTCTCATTTGTTTCGGGCGCAGAGACGCGCGCTCAGTCTCGTCTTGCGCTTGCCACCTCTGAGCGAGCCCTTGCAGACAATTCAGACGATCGAAGAAAGATCGAGGACTCCGTAGAAGCGTGCGACGTTCCAACAGCTCTGGGACTGCTGACGAGTGCCGTGGAGGAGTTCGAACGACTTTGCGAACGGGGGAGGAGCAGCGGGAGTTCGGAATGTAGTGGAAACAGTGTCGTTGGCGGTAAGCCTCTAGCGGCAAGCCGTGTTCTGCCTGACTTGGATTAGCCCTGTACAGTTGAGACATGATACAGCGCCAAGGGTCGGTCCCATTCAAGAAGGCGGCTGTCAGTGTGCATGTGCGATGACACGCGACTCGAGCAAGCGGCGGCGAGCGTGGCTTTTACGTGGGGTGAATGCACAGCCTAGATACGTTACAGCGTATGCATTTCCCCCCATTCGTTGATTTACAGATATGATTACAATGGGCAGCATAACAGTGGCATCCTGGTCCTGCTCGTCCTCAGCGGCTGCGCTTGCTCCGCTGCGAGTAAGGCCTGGATGAGAAGGGCAGCGGGGCAAACACGCCTGGGCAAGCTATGCGACTTTGGCGCATTCATGGATGCGCTTACTATAGAGCGCTAGCGCTCTTCGCTACTACGTGCGGCGCTGGCAGCGAACATGTGCGGACGGCCCAGCACGGCGCTGGCAGCGACTATGTGCGGACGGCCCTGCGGTGCGGCAAAGGATGATGGCAATCTGCTGGGCTCTGGCGCTGAAATAACCTCCCCATTTCCGTGCACTGCCAAACAGGGAGAGAGCCTGTCAGCGCCTTGCTGAGAGCCTGTCAGCGATCTCCATCTCACAATCCCTCTCATCTCCACTGAACCGCACACATGCATGTCTGCGTGTGCGAACCTTCAGCCGTCTCGAAGTCCGCCATGGACATTGTAGCCACACTGTCTGCCACGCTGCTGGCGTCGTCTTGGTCATCATACAGAGATGCATCGCCCACGGCCAAAACTGCCCGAGGTGCGAATGAGGTGCGGGAGCATGGACCAAAGAGCAAAAACGCGCGGGCGTGGGTTTCGTGTCAGTGACAAGGTGTGAAGTCGTAAGCTCGTCTTTAGCCAGCCAGGAGCATCCCATGAAAGATCCCCAGGTGCGTACACGTCGCCACTCCCAACACGGCACAAAGCGTTCACAACTCACAGTTTTGCTGGTTTGGTAAGGGCACGCCTCGTCGTGGACCTGCCGCCGCGCCCTGCAACCTCGTGATCCGGGCTTGATCCTTGAGGAACAAATTTCGCCTGGCACCGGAACGGGTCAGAAACCCCGACACCCGCGCAGGGCTAAGATGACAGCAACGCACGACCACCTCTTTTGTACTTCTCGCCACTTGTCGTATGTCAGGGGCTGCATACACTTGAGCAACGTCTCCGGCTCCTCCCGGTTGCGTCGCAGCTTGCCCCACAGGCCGCGGGCGACGGAACTGCTTGGAGGCGCAGAGCCATACGCGGCAGTGAATTTACTCTTGTACCCCTGCGCCAGGCCGGCCTGTCAGAGCCCAGTGCGCAAAGCGCACAGAGAAAATGCGCTGGCGCGCGCGCGCGCGCGGATGCTGCGAGCTAAGCTGGCTCCAGACCTCGTAGAGCGCTTTGTTTTCGAGCGTGTCGGGAACCAGATCGGGCGCCGAAGTTGGCCGCTGCGCGCAAGCAAGGGCGGTGTCAGGGAACAAGGCGTAAGGGGAAGGCCAACACACACGCAAAAACGCACCTTTATGTACTTGTGCTTCGGAGCCTCCAGTCTTTTGGGCTGTCGGTTCTTCAACACAATGTACGCTACCACCGCACTCATGCTTCAAGGATGGGAGTCAATTCGGGGGCTTTTTTTGTTAATTTTGGATTCCTACAAATTGAAAATCTGTACACCTGCGAATGACCTTTAAAAGTTTTTTTTACCTCTACGAAAACTTTTTACAAACAAACTGAAGGTCTCCAGGAGGGGCTTCCCACTGCGCCAAGATTCTTTCTTCCATGTACGCCGCACTTAACTCTGACCCCTCGGACCCTGACGTGATTATTAAGTTGGACATCTCTAACGCTTTCAACGTGCTGTGCCGCCAGCTA
>Ga0315899_10006826_pt1 | contig 12298 bp, 10 predicted proteins | sample LakEriMetagenome_2_FD_203518 | JGI IMG/M metagenome (GOLD analysis project Ga0315899, IMG submission 203518) | Freshwater fungal communities from buoy surface, Lake Erie, Ohio, United States - Buoy 4 MA112 | ecosystem: Environmental > Aquatic > Freshwater > Lake | place: USA: Lake Erie, Ohio... | reverse complement strand
TGCCAGGCAGCGACTTTGTTGTGCGTAAAAATGTATTCAGTGGTAAGGCCATTGCCGATGTTGCGATTCACACTGCCAATAAGGTGATCACAGTTCTTCCAAACTCATTGGGTATTAAAAACACCGGAGCAACTGCACCCGTTGAAGCATTTGCTTTCGAGCCCGGCGCTTCGCGCATCATGGTGAAAGAAGTAAAGAGTGAAAACAAGGACGGCGAAATTCCATTGCCCGAGGCCGAGCTCGTTGTGAGTGCAGGTCGTGGCATGAAAGGCCCCGAACATTGGGGGCCTATCGAAGAACTTGCAAAGATTCTCGGTGCTACCACAGCGTGCTCACGTCCGGTTGCCGACATTGGATGGCGCCCTCACCACGAGCACGTGGGACAAACCGGTGTGACCATTCGTCCAAACCTCTACATCGCTGTAGGTATAAGCGGTGCCATTCAACACCTGGCCGGTGTGAATGGCAGTAAGACGATTGTTGTCATCAACAAAGATCCCGAAGCCCCATTCTTCAAAGCAGCAGACTACGGCATTGTAGGAGATGCCTTTGAAGTTTTGCCTAAGCTTATAGAAGCAGCCAAAGCTTTCAAAGCAGCAAACTGATGCAAAACATCAGTTGTAAAGCCAACAGCTCACAACTATATTCGCTTTTAGAAAGCTAAACCAAGACCAACCGCAGATTCTTCGTTCTATGAACAAAGACAAAATAGAACTTCAAATAGCCAAAATAGAGCCCAGTGGAAGCTCGAGTGGGGCATATGCCCTGGTATTGGCTGAAATCAATGGCGTTCGCAATTTGCCCATTGTAATTGGCGGTGTGGAAGCGCAGGCTATCGCTATCGAGCTTGAAAAGATGACACCTAGTCGCCCGCTCACGCACGACTTGTTTCGAAGCTTAGCTCACGCTTTCAACATTGAGGTCGAAGAAGTCCTCATATATAACCTGGTAGAAGGTATTTTCTTCGCAAAACTAATCACCACTCTCAACGGCCGTTCCGTCGAAATCGATGCTCGAACAAGCGATGCCGTTGCCATTGCTGTTCGTTTCAATTGCCCGATATACTGCTATGAGTTTATAATTGAAGCAGCTGGAGTAAGTGATGAGGACGAAGCAAGAATGCAACTCAAGAATCCTGATCTTATTGAGGAAGAATCAGTCTCCGAAACTGAAGACACGTTAAGTCTCGAAGAGTTAAAACGCAACCTCGACATCGCACTTGCAAATGAAGAATATGAGAAGGCTTCTCATTTAAGGGATGAAATAAACAAGCGCACTGGCGAAGATCTCTAAAGCACGCCGCTGAATCACTGAAGTATTGTATTTGTCGAGCCGAAACGATATAATCCTAACGCTCAGCTCGAACACGAATTACTGCCGGCTTTTCTCCGGCAATGTGCAATGTAATTTCCTGCTCAATAACGCCTGGCAACTTTGGATTTACTTGAACCAACAAAGCAGTTGATTCACCCGGAGGAATAACATTCGCGACAAGTTGAGTAGAAACGCAGTCACACTGAACACTCACGCTATCTATGGTCATCAAGGCATTTCCACTGTTAATCAGAATGAACTCATGCGTGGCTACCGCTGCTGAATCAAGCTTACCAAAATCGAATTGAGATTCCGGAAGTTCAAGTATCGGCTTTTGAATCGGCGGAGCAAGTGAAACTACCTCCTCAATCTCTATTCTTCGCTCGAGTGAAGCCGCACGGCTATAAATGGACTCCCGCTCATCCACTATATCATCGCTCACGGCATTATCGGCCTTGCCCTCACCAAATGGTAATAACAAAATTTCTAATCGCGCATGATTCGGTGCTGTATCATTGAGGTATGGCAGAAATGCGCCTTCCTCTGTTTGCTTGAAAAAATTCAACAAGCTAGTGGTCCGGCGCTTGGTAAGATTCAGGTTATAATCAGAATTTGCCCGAGGACTCGCAAACCCTCGTACGTACACCCGAAAACTCAACCCCGAATTCAATTCTTCAAGCAACGCTTCCGAAAAACGCTTCAGATCGTTTACACCCTTTTCGACCTTTAACTCAAAAAAATCTTGTGTTCTCTGCTCGCTGTCTTCTCGTTTCTCATCAGCAAGCCCACGCGCATTTTCTCTGAGATAATCGTCCTTTCGAGCTAAATAAGACGTATAGGTCTCCAAATAACTGAGCTCAGTTGTTGGTTTATTACTTCTAGGATTAGGCTCGTCGTTATGAAAATAAAGGACTACCGGCAGCTCACTCATAAGCTTGTTCAATACGGACTGCACGCTGTCCGTCTTCATTGTTTGACCCTGGGCAAGCGCACTCAGTACATATAAATCATTACAACATGCCGCTTCAAAACGCAGACTATCGGGTTTATTCGATGCGAAATAAAAATCGCAGCGGTCCTTCGCACTCGAAATGGCAATTGCGGGTGACAAATCATTGAAACTAGAGTTGATTGTTAAGCCCATATTCACCGGCTTGTCGAACGATTCACCTTTTCGATTTGCATAAAACAAATCGAAACCACCGAAGCCAAAATGCCAATCACTGGCGAAAAACAACATTCCATTGTGATAAAACGGCGTGATTTCGTCGCCCTCACTATTTACTCGCTTGCCTGCATTCTTTGGCTTCTTCCAACCATTTTCATTCAACGAAAACCATATGTCCAGACCTCCTTCACCACCCGATCTGTTTGACACAAAAAACAGATATTCTTTTCCGTCAATAACAGCATAATGGGGCATGGTGTTGATTGTTCCCTCATCATTCAAAACATCCATTACATAAGCCGAAACAATGTGATCCACATCCCAACTTCCCGTCATCAATTGAGTGAAGTTATCATTAACTTGACTATAATAAATACGATCTCCGACCTGAGAAAAATTGGCCTGAGCTCCTTGTCCAGATGGAAGACCTGGAACCTCTCGTATCTTCAAAAAACCCGGCGGTTTGATCTCAGCTTGCAAACTGTCGTGAGATACATCGGCCATTCGAATTCGCCATTTCTGTTCGGCATATTCTGAATAATAAAAGGTTTGTGCTGTCTGAAATGGGGCGAGCTCGCTTTCAGCACTGATAATATCGGATGGCAATCGATTTTTTTTCCAATTGACAGTTCCGCAGTCACCCCCAATCATTACCGAAAACAAGCTGTCGGGCTGTTCGCGCTTATTTTCATGAACAAGGGCCCACTGCGACGACTTGACCTCGTGAGTTGCGATTGCCATGAGCTTGCGATCAGCAGTTGCCTTGTACTTCTTGGTGTACTTTTTAAAGTTTCGCTGCGCATCCTCATAACGCCCCATCACCTTCTCAAGCCCTGCTATGTAGAAAAGCGCATCCGGATCAGATTTACCCTCATCCACTTCGTAATTTTTCGAATACAATTCGAGTGCAAGCGGATAGTATTTAACCTCACGGGCAGCATGAGCCAATTTTCGCCTGAGTATCAAAGAGCCACTGTCCAATTCATAGGCTTGCTTATAATAACCAAATGCCTCATGCCACGCATTACGTTCCTCCACGGCATCATCACCGTAGCGTTCATATAATTCGGGCGATTGACAGTGTCCTAAGAAAGAAATTCGCAATAAAAACACTATGTAAAGAATGCGCAATACCATTCGTTTATCAAAGATTATCAAGAAGGAATTGGGTCATCTTCGTGTACAAATGCAAGCGCGTATTGCCACCGGCGATGCCGTGATTTTTATTGGGATAAACAAACATGTCGAATTGTTTATTGGCGGCAACCAAGGCGGTTACCATATCCATACTGTTCTGATAATGCACGTTGTCGTCGGCACTACCATGCACGAGAAGGAACTTTCCTTTGAGTGACTTCACAAAGTTGATGGGAGAGTTGTTCTCATACCCACCACTATTCTCTTGCGGTGTGCGCATGAAGCGCTCTGTGTAAATGCTATCGTAATACTTCCAGTTGGTAACCGGCGCCACTGCAATACCTGCCTTGTAAAAATCCGCTCCTTTGGTCATGCATAACGAAGTCATATAGCCACCAAAACTCCACCCCTGAATTCCAATGCGCGTTGCATCGATATACGACTGACCTCCGAGATACTTGGCAAAATCAATGAAATCTTCTGTTTCCAGTTTACCAAGATTCATGTACGTGCTATGTTTAAAAACCCGACCACGGTATTGGGTTCCTCGCGGGTCGCAACTCACAACAATGTAACCCTGCTGACAAAGTAACTGATGCCACAGATATCCTCTTCCTCCCCAAGAATCCGAAACCGTATTACTACCCGGACCACCGTATATGGCGACCAACACCGGATACTTTTTCGTCGGGTCAAAGTTGGACGGCTTCATCATCCAACAGTTCAGATCGACACCGTAGCTATTTTTAAAGGAAAAAAATTCCTTTTGAGTCAGACTATACTTCTGCAAACGTTCTTTAAGCGAGGCATTATCTTTTAGCTGTCTTATCAGCTTTCCTTTTGTGTCATAGAGTCCGAATTCTGCGGGCGTATTCGCGTCGCTATGCGACAGAATAAAATACTTAAACCCTTTACTGAACTCAGCACTGTTGTATCCTTTCTTAGGACTCATGCGCACCGGAGGAGTCGGCTGCTTTTTGAAATTGACAGTATATACGTGCTGTTCGGTTGGGCTTACCATACTCGAAGTGAAATAGACCTGCAAGCCTTTCTCATCGAGACCATAGAAATCAATCACATCCCATTTCCCTTTGGTTATCTGCTTGCGCACTATACCCGCTGCATCGAAATGATACAGGTGGTTGAATCCGTCGCGTTCACTCAACCATATAAAACTTCCATCGCCCAGAAATGTCAGAGCATCTGAAATATCGATGTAGGTATCGGCTTGCTCGGAATAAATAATTTTAGTAGCAACGGCGTTCAGACTATTTACAGAGAGATCAGCCAGCAGAAACTCGAGTTTGTTCTGATGCCTATTCATGCGCATGCCACACAACTGATCGTTATTTTTCGTCCATTCTATGCGCGGTATATACTGGTCAGCGTTTGGCCCCATATCCACTTTTCGACTCTGGCCAAGCCCCAAATCATATACATACAAACTGACGATGCTATTGGCTTCTCCCGCCTTCGGATACTTAAAGCGTTGCTGCTCGGGATACAAATCACCGAATATATCCATGGAGAATTCACGCACATTGGTTTCATCGAAACGCAAATAAGCGATACGATTCCCTGCAGGGCTCCATTCAAACCCTTTTACTAAAGCAAACTCCTCTTCGTACACCCAATCGGTTGCGCCGTTGATAATCTTGTTCTTGAGACCATCGCGGGTTACCTGTGTTTCCAGCATGCTCGCTATTTCAGTAACGAACAGATTGTTGTCACGCACAAAGGCAACATGCTTTCCATCGGGCGAAACTTCCGCAAGCATTTGCTTACCCTTTGTGAAATCCGTGAGCGGTTTTGTAGTCTTCGACGGAATATGATAGAGGTAGTAGTTGGCCAGAAAACTGTAGCGATAAATCGGCTCAGATTCCGTCTGAATGAGCAGGTATTGTTCATCGCTATTGAATTCATAGCCGTCGAATGAACGGGTGGCATCACCAAAAACATCGAGTGCAGTAGCCACCACACCTACTTCGGTGCCGGTTGCATAGCTATATTTCACGATTCGCGTTCCGAAGGCATCACTTTGCTCCTCTGCTGTGTAATGCAGGCCATCGTTCATACTGTTGAGGCCACCTACAAACTCACCGGAAAACTCACCGCCACTCCAGATAAGGGTATTGCTCAAATTCTGCTGTGCCAAATTCGGCAAGGTGATTAAAAGAAACAGCACGAATGCCGTGGTATTGACTTTCATAGGATTGGATTGGTGTGCCGAAGGTAAGGCATCGGAAGAGAATCTAAAAGCCCTTGATGTTGCAATCTCAATGAACGGAAAGAATCATAAAATCAAGAGAATTCACTCCTTCCATCTCCCCACATTATCTCGAATATAGGAGCGCACAAAATTGAGATCCCCAGCACTGCGCATGATGCTGTCGTGGTAACGACTATCCCATTCAAAAGGAATCCCTTGCTTGCGTGCTTCTGTTGTGACCGAGGCCTTGAATCCACGAACAACCGAAGCTAGATTATTTGATTGAGGACCAAAGACGTTTTTCGAATGTTTCAACGCCTTCAAAACTTCCTCTTGTGAAGACCAAACAGCAGTTGAATGAAGAGACAAGTTATGCTCGTTGGGGCCAATGCGCAACACAGCATGAAAATGATCGGGCATGACAACGAACTCACCTAACCAGATATTCATGGAAGGCCTTATCTCCGCAGTGCGCCTCCATGACGACTCCACAAACTCGCCCAAAGGCGTCTTATGCATTTGCCCGTTGCGAATCTCTCCAAACCATCGTTTTCTGCCGCGCACGGTCACCGTGATAAAATAATAACCCGCTTTGCTGTAGTCCCACGTCTGGAGGCGATTCGAATGTCTACCGAACTTCTTTGAACGTTTCCTCATATATTTTCCTTGTTAGTTGAGGCCACAACGTTAGCCTATAAGTAACTGGGAGAAAACGCAGGAAAGACATAAACGGCATAGCTATGCTGCAGGCCTATGAGGTATTCCAAAATCATATAAAAAATTACAAAGGCTGAGGACAGGGACGCGCAGCAGCGCGTCCGGGACATTGGCTTTTCATGGAGTTCGCATGTGAGAAGACGCAGCAGCGCATCCGAGTCAATAGATTCTCGCAGAGTTATCTTATGGATAAGCTGAGGACAGTGACGCGCAGCAGCGCGTCCGAGACAGTGGCTTTTCGTTGAGTTCTTCTATGAAAAAGCAGGCGTGAAAGGGGTAAATTCTACCCTCCTAGCGTAGCAAATAGCTGATGCCAATCTTACCACCAGAAAAAGCAATGCCGCCTCCCAGCTCCAAATTAACTGCAAGATTCTTCTTGAAATAATAGCGACCACCCACCTGTATACCTATGTTCACTGGCACAGAGTTGTTATAATAAGGTGGAAGCGATTCCGGATTTATACGCTGGTTGCGGATGAAGAATCCCATATTCACTCCTCCGTACACGTCGAATACATCATCAATTTGCAACATCTCCACAAAATGGTAATTGGCATTGGCCGATACAACCGTGTTAAGAAAACTGAAAGATAAATCTCCGCCCAGAGAAATATTTTTATCAAACCCGTAATCAGCCCCAATATAAATCGGGAGTGCCCACCCCGATAATCCAAAACCTCCGTTTACTTGGATATCACCCGTTTTAAGAGCATACTGGCCTTGAGCTATAGAGCACGTCAACGCGATTAACGCGAAGGAAACTAGTTTTTTCATTTTTCGATTTCAGTTTAATTGGACCAGCAAAATAGTAGCTGAAACAAGTACAATCCCACACCGCAAAAGAAGAGAATCAACAAGCACTTGTTAACTTCATAAATGCTTGGCGAAGCGCATACATTTGCTCCATGAGTCCAGATTCATTTACGCATATTGAAGAGGATCGACCACATATGGTTGATGTAATTGAGAAAAAAAACTCCCATCGCACGGCAATTGCACAAGCCATTGTAGTATTTCCGCAGGCAGTAGCTGACAACCTCGTTGAAAAGGCCTTCCACCTTCCCAAGGGCCCGGTATTTCAAACAGCCATTCTTGCCGGCATCATGGCTGCTAAAAAAACAGCCGATCTGATTCCGCTTTGTCATACAATCCCCATCGACAACGTTGTAGTTGATATTGAAATGAAAAATTCCACTGCCGTCATAACCTCTAGAGTGAAGACTATTGGCAAAACCGGCGTTGAAATGGAGGCGCTAACGGCAGCTTCCGTTGCTGCGTTGACCATATATGACATGTGCAAGGCACTGTCACACCATATTATCATTGGCCCTATACAGCTTATGGAAAAAACAGGAGGTAAATCAGATTTCCAGCGCAATGCATAAAAAACACGCAGATCTTCAAAAGCCATCACTTGGAAAGTTTGCCCGCCATGAAGTGGCATTGCTTGGTACCACCTGCGAAATCATTGGCCAATGGGCTGCCGTTTTCAATCGAGCGCTCTCCCCTGCCCGCGTGGTGTATGCCGATGCGAACCATCATCCCACCGAGGCTTCTGAATTTCTTTCACGCTGGACCGATAATCAGCATTCTGTGAGTATCGACCAGCATTCAAGTGGAGATATCATCAACAGACACCTGGCCCTTTCACAAGCCGATTTAGTCATGGTAAATGGAAATCATTTCGAGGCCGGGTCTCAAATCGTTTTCTGTGATCCAGATAAGGAAGCATCGCTGAGAAAAAGATCGTCTCAACTCTCGAATGTCATCGCAATTGTAACCACCAATCGCTGCCAAACAGTTCCCGATTACGTCAGGGAAATTCTCCCACAGTGGGACGACATTCCGGTTTTCAATGAACAGAATATCAATGACCTCTTAGGCCTCATTAAGAAAAAGCTTCTGCTCGCACCGCCATTGAAGGCCCTCATCATGGCAGGTGGCAAAAGCGTGAGGATGGGGAAAGACAAAACACACATCCACTACCACGGAAAGCCTCAGTTCGCGCATGTTTACTCCATGTGCGAGGAATTGGGTGTCGAAGCATACGTTTCGTGTCGCGCTGAGCAAACTGAATACTTCCAGGAAAATGGTTATCGAACAATAACCGACAAGTTCCTCGGCATGGGACCTATTGGTGGAATCGCCTCTGCCTTCATGCACGCGCCCGACAATGCCTGGCTGGTAATGGCATCCGACGTTCCTCTCATCGATAAAGATGTCTTGCATGAGTTAATAGAAAATCGTTCAGCGTTGCACACTGCGACGGCTTTTCAAAGTCCGTTCGATCAATTTCCGGAGCCACTCATCGCGATATGGGAACCGAAGGCATTCTCTATGATTATGTCGTTTATAGGATTAGGTTATTCCTGTCCGCGCAAAGTCCTCATTCAAACGAAAGCGAAAGTCATTCAAGCTTCAACACCGGAAAAACTGGAGAATGTGAATACGCCGGACGAATTGCAGGAAGCTCTCGAGCAGTTGAAGAAATCATAATTCACGCGATTCACTCGAACATTCATCGCGATTGTCGGTTTCACTCTCATACCGACAGAACATGAAAGTTTATACGCTCGAAAGACAAACCAAACTCAACACAACACTCGATAAGGCCTGGGAGTATTTCTCCCGCCCGGAGAATCTGAATGAGATTACACCCGACGACATGCAGTTTCGCATACTTACCGACGTATCGGGAAAGAAGATGCATGCAGGGATGATCATCAACTACCGCATTCAGCCGGCTCCTTTCATGACCTTTGGTTGGACTACGGAAATTTCACATTGCGAAGACCGCCATTTCTTCGTCGACGAGCAACGCTTCGGGCCGTATGCCTTCTGGCATCATCAGCACATCTTCGAAGACAAAGGCGACCACGTGCTCATGACCGACATTGTCAACTATGCTATGCCCCTTGGTTTTCTGGGAAGAATAGCCCATGCCGTATGGGTTCAGAAGAAATTAAAAGGGATCTTCGATTACCGCACCATTGTCATCAACCGTGTATTTCCTGGATAAGTTTTTCGATTTGAAATCCTCAAATTGACTTGTCTTGCCGACGTGCATCGGTAACTTCGCACAATGAAATCGCTTCCCGAAAAGGTTCAAGCCGTGAAGAGGGTCTATGCCCGACTCGATAAAGAGATTGATACCATGCAGCAATCCTCCGGTCTTCACTGTCTTTCGGGGTGTGGCGAATGTTGCAAGAAACCGGATATTGAATGCACACCGCTGGAATTTCTTCCATTGGCATTAGAACTATACGATGAAGGACGCGCAGAGCAAGCTTGGGAGGAATTGCAAAATCAACACAACAACCTCTGCTATGTTTTCCGTCCGCACGTGACCAACTTCGGAGGGTTATGCAATGCGTATCCGAACCGCGGACTTATATGCCGCCTATTCGGATTTACCGCCCGAACAAACAAGGAAGGTCAGCGCGAGCTCGTGACCTGCAAATTCATTAAGGAAGACCAAGCGCAAGCGTTTATAAAAGTGACAGAAGAATTAAAGGCCGGAAAAAAAATTCCCGTGATGAGTGAATATTACACTCGTCTCACTTCGATTGATCCGACGCTCACAGAATTCTACCCCATTAACCAAGCTATCCAAAAAGCGCTGGAAGTTGTGATGCATTACTATGCGTATCGTAAACGCAGAAAAAAGGTTTAAAAAGGAAACATGGACGCACTGCTGTGCGTCCTAACCCCATTGCGTTCAATAGGCCGTTCAATCTTTTTTATACCGCGGGTGAAACATCAGCACCTCCTCTCTTAATCGGTGCCTATCGAGGTGTGTATAGATTTCAGTTGTGGTAATACTGGCATGCCCAAGCATTTCTTGCACCGCTCGTAAGTCGGCTCCGGCCTCAACTAAATGAGTCGCGAAAGAATGTCGAAACGTGTGTGGTGAAATTTGTTTTTGAATGCCCAACTTCTGAACCTGTTCGCGAATGATATTAAAAACCATCATGCGCGACAGCTTAGATCCTCGTCGATTCAGGAATAGATAATCGTCTTGACCGGGTTTAATGATTTGATGATTCCGCGATTGTTCCTTGTAATATTCCACCCATTGAAGCGCAGTGCTTCCGATGGGCACGAGTCTTTCCTTGTTGCCTTTTCCAATTACGCGCAAAAATCCTTCCTGTGCATGCAGGCAAGAAATCCGCACATCGATTAACTCAGAAACGCGCAAGCCACAGCTATAGAGCATTTCAAGCATGGCTCTATTGCGCGTTCCCTCCGGCTTGCTGAGATCAACAGCGCTTAGAATTTTGTCCATCTCTTCTACGCTCAATACATCAGGCAGGTGCCTACCAATGCGCGGCGTATCGATTAGTTCAAGCGGATCCGACTTCACTTCCTTCTCTAATAACAAGTAACCATAAAAGCTTTTCAACCCAGAGATAATGCGCGCTTGGGAAGTTGGTGCTATTCCAACATCATTCAGCATACTTAAAAAACCTCTTACATCGTCGAGCGTGATTTGATCAGGTGATTTTCCACCGAGCGACATTTCGGCAAAACGCTGCAACTTGGCGACATCGGCGGAATAGGCCTCGAGCGAATTACCCGCCAATGACTTTTCCAGTCGGAGGTAGTTTAGAAAGCCGCGCTGGGCGATGGGCCAGTTCATTCTTTAGGATTGTAGGATTATAGGATAGCAGGATTGTAGGGATTTCGGCATTCCAAATATCAACCTAATCGTAAAAGTACTCTTAAACTATAAGCGAAGGAGTAGCGCATTGTCTGTCCTCCTATAATCCTACAATCCTATAACCCTTCTACAATGAAAAACCCCCGGCCGTTGCCAGGGGATTTTCAAACTAAATTACCTAAACAAATTCTATATTAATTAACCAAATACTACTATAAATGCCGTTGCATTTTCCTGTAGTAACTTTTAAGTCTTATTTATACCACAATTGCTTGCTTATCAAAATTGCCTCTTGAACAGTTATGCGTTCACCATCATTATAAGCAGTAACAAAAGGGCCCGGAAGCTTGCTACTATCATTCGTAATTTTCACTCGGGCATCTCGAGCATCTTTATACTGAGTGAAGTTTCCCGTAGTGTATTTAACCCATCCGTTGTGGTGTTCAATATTATATTCTTCTTCAAAGGAGAATTTCTTCTTCAAATAGCTTTTATCAACAATGCGATGTGCAGCCAAAATTTGGACCTTGTAGGATATACCTTTTTCTGCTGAAGGCACTGATTTCACTGATGAAACAGAAGATGAAGAATTTGATTTTGCCTCATCAACTGTGGACGTATTTAAATCAACAGGTATAGTTGTACTTACATTTTCAGAATTGCCATTACTTGATTTATTGGACTTTCCTGTCTCAATTGCGCTTTCATTTTTGGGATTGTTGCCATTTCTTGCAGATGCTTCATCACTGCGCTGATTATTTTCAGCTATGGTAGTTTTAGTAGTCGATACTGACTCTTCGGTCTTCATGACCGGTTCAGAAATCTCCTGTTTCGGAGTAACGGCCACTACTGGATTGAGGGCCGACAACGGATCTACGCTTTCTGCTGCAGAACTCTCTTCTACTTTAGTTGAATTTTCTTCTGACGAATTAGACATCGTCGTATCAGTCGACTGCATGTTGCCGGCGCCTACGATTTCTTGTGCCGGAACTAAATCGGCAGGAGTCTGTGTTTGTGTTACGTCAACCGTAAATGGATTGCCATTTTCAGTATAGGAAAGCTGTCCTCGTATAACAGGCACGGTTCCATCACT
>Ga0315899_10006824_pt1 | contig 12298 bp, 7 predicted proteins | sample LakEriMetagenome_2_FD_203518 | JGI IMG/M metagenome (GOLD analysis project Ga0315899, IMG submission 203518) | Freshwater fungal communities from buoy surface, Lake Erie, Ohio, United States - Buoy 4 MA112 | ecosystem: Environmental > Aquatic > Freshwater > Lake | place: USA: Lake Erie, Ohio... | reverse complement strand
CCCTCGCCTTTCATGGCTTTCATCTTGTAACAAGGCACCACCGGAAGCGCACCATTGGGGTTTGTACCCTGCTTATGCGTGTTAGCAAGAGGAGCAAAGCATGTTATCTTGCGAAGTGGCTGGATCGCACCAGGCTACGACGCATTCTCACATACAAGGCCAAGAAAATCCTTACATGGCAGTACAAAAGGCTGATGCATAGCATGTATCCCTTGGATCGTGGCCTGGATGTCGACACTTTTGTTCTGGACCAGAGTCGCCTGAAAGAGACCATCGCAATCACCAATTGCCTGATCCATGCCTTCGGGCATTTACGAGTATTTGTCCGACAAACTCGCCGAACGGCAGGACTCGCAGCCCGATTCTTTCGTGGCATTTTGGGCCGCTCATTTGGCCTCTGGTTTTCTGTCACGCACCAGTATCAACACCTTCGCCACCAATATGCAAGAGGGATTGATTTAATGAAGCCCGGTTTTCAGCGCCGGGTGTTCAAGTCGTGGAGGACACGCTTTGATGCAAAAAAGCGGTTGTCTGGATTCGAGATTCTACTGTCGCGGGTAACTCGAAAGAGTTACTCACGCAGCGCTTTTTTTACCTGGCTGGATTGCGCAAACGAGGAGGCATGGCTGCGATCGTTCTTGGACAAGTGGACTGGCAACCGCAGGCGCGAGTTGTTGAGCAAGTCCATGTGCACGTGGACACACTGGGGTCATAAAAAAAAATGGCTCAGATCCATGCTCACAACGTCTGATGACATGCGCAGGCGCCAAGTCTTAAGTGAGTCTTTGCGCACGTGGGCGGACTGCGGGCGTTATAAAGCATGGCTCGGGTCGTTGATGAGTACTTGCTTCGTCTACAGGAAGGCACGGGTGCAGCGCAACTGTTTGCGAGAGTGGGGTCGCTTCAGTTGTTGCAGCAAGTGGCTTGCTGTTACAGCTAACAAAGTACAGCTCCGTATCAACCATCGACTTACGGCAATATGTGTCGGTTTGTGGTCTGAATACATATGGCACCCGACGGCACTGCGTGGTGTTGGTGGGATGTTTGCGACTCGCTTCCGAGAGAGGCGTCGCGTTCAGAAGATATTGCACGCATGGCTCGACGTGTGCAGGGAATCGCTGCACAGCTCGTTGCTGTTTGAAATCCAAACCGATCACTTTCGGTCTGTAGGCTTGAAGCGCAACACGTTCGAGGCATGGCTCGAGTGTACAGATGAAACCTTGCAGTTGATGAAACAAAAGGAGCAAGAGGACACGCTGCAGATCCTTCGAAAACAAGAAGAGGAGGGAAAGCGCCTGGAGGTTGCACGGCAGGAGCAAGCTTCGCAAGAGCAACGTCTGATCAAGGAGCAACATCGGGATAAACGTTTGCATCAAATTGCAGCACTCTTGGGGCGAAGGTCTGAACGAGCCATGTTGCAGCACTTCTTTTCTGGCTTCTGGTGTGTCTCCCTTTTTTTCGTTCCTCTCTGATGTAACGAAATGCTGATAAACCTTATCGCCGCCACCATTACCCTACTACCTACATGCATTACCAAGGAGGTGATCATGAGAAGAAGAACATGTGTGCCATTGTCAATAACCACGATCGTTCGCGTACTAACTGGACTGACTTGATACCACAGCGAGGTATTGGAATCGCAGCTGGTACGAGGAAGAAAGGCGTTCAGCGTCCTGCAGACAGTCTTTTATCACTACATGGTGCACAGCTTTCGCGCTTGGCGCAACTGTACCTATGAGACGTTTATGTCTGCCGCCAATACCCGCTCCGCACTTGCCTTTCTTTGGCGCTTGCGCCTTCGCAAGAGTTTCAGCAGGCTGCTGCAACACACCTTGCGTTTGCGACATCTGCATCATGTTTCAGTGAGGCTGGGGCTGCGCTGGACGCGCATCCACATGGCAGCTGCTTTCGCAACTTTCAAGCTCGTCCTTGGCAACGCGATCGATGAGGTTCGACTCCGCCGGGTCGCGCAAGCAGTTGCCCTTCGCACCCGGCGCTTCAGCCTGCGCTCTTGGATGTCAGGATGGGCATGGTTTGCCTACAGAAGACGTGCGATGTGAGTTTTGTCGCACAGAACACAGAGATGCAGACACAAACTTTGTTCGCGAACGCAGCCAGAGAATTTTGTATGAGCTGACATACCAGAAAACTCGAATGTTTGGGATCAGGCGCAAGCGGTTTGGCGTTGCGTCTTCCTCTCTTCTTCGCGGCAGGTTCTTGCGACGACACCTGCACGCCTGGACGGAACTGCCCGGCTCTCTGCAAGGGCTGCGCTCATGTGATAAGACACTTCGTCTCGAAACCCGCACGGGCACCATCATTTCTGCCTTGGAGGTGAGAGATACAATAATGGGGGCGCGGGACTGATTCAGACGCGCAGTGGGTGTGCATACGTGTCTGCATGCGGGTGTGCGTGCGTGAATTTGGTGATGTGTGTGTGCGCGCGCACGCGCCAGTGCGTGTGCGTGTGAGGTAGGTAATCGCGTGCCTTCACACGCATACGACATGCACAGGCGCTAGGGAACAATGCGCGGCGAAAGGCAAAACTGCGCGATACGGAAATGCGCGTGGCGGAAAGGGACCGGCGCTTTCTCGTTTCTCGAAGCTGGCGTGTCCTGAAGGCCGCAGCGAGCTTCAGGAGCCGTCTCAACGTGCTGTTGCGGCGTGTCGCCGCCATCATCACGGGCAGGTAGGAGGGAGGTAGGGGATTGAATAGAAGCACCTGGCACCCACGCGCCGTGCGCGTCCTACTGGCATCTGCTACCATACGCAAGCAGGGCTACAGAATTCAAGTCATTCGCGCGCCAACTCCTTCAAAATGCGTCTTTCCAACGTGGCTGACTGCTGACGATGAGCGGACTGTGCGTGCATGTGTGTGTGTGTGTGTGTGTGTGTGTGTGTGTGTGTGTGTTTCTGGGGGTGGGGGTGGATGTGACAGCGACTGGGCGCTGCTGCAGAGAGCACTGGGTGGGATATATGCGCGTACTGTGCGGTATCGGCGCCTCTTCGTGGCCGCTCGCCGTCTCATCAACTGGCACAACCACATGCTTCAGCGAATCACCTTTGACACTCTCAGGTACGTACTGAATGCGGCAACGCTGTAGCATCCCTTGCCTTATTAAGGGCTAGGCTTGTCGTGTACAAGTGCCTTTATTGAGGATTAGGTTTGTCGAATGCGCACTTGCTCTCATGGCCTCCATTATCTCTGGCGCCTGTCGCTTCCCTTCCGATACCGCCGTCCCGGTGTGCATGGGCCAGTTCTGGTTATTGTCATTAATCAATTCCGTCCTTCCTTTCACCCTTTCCTTCTCTCACTTTCTCGCTTCTTCTCCCCCTTTCGCATACCTCGGCCTTTCTCTCTTTTTTGCGCAGCGTGCGCTCGCATCATCGGCGCTGGGAGACGACGGTGTGTTGCGTGCTCCTCAATAGGCGTTTCATGCTACAGCAGCGCTGCGTGTGGCGCGCATGGTGCAAGATGAGTGAGGGTTGTGTCGCCGCTCGCACGCACGCGCGAGTGCTCTGGCTCTTGAATGGCATGCGATCCGTGGGCCGGGCCCTCACCACTTGGTTTGGACTGGTGCACACCAAGAAGATGCACGGCTGTATTCGTGACAAGATTGCCCGTCGCCACAGCGCCTTGTTGGTGGGCGGGGTCTTCTGGGAGCTCCGCTATGGCGTGCAGGAGACCAAGCTCCGGCGCAACCTGTTGTAGTCAGAGGCTCAGAGGCTCTGTGCAGGCCTGCTCAAGGCCGCGATAAAAGTTGTTTGTCTTGATAAACTCGTTTTTGTTAATAGACTCTCCATCCTTCCCCCTGGTTTTAGCTACCAAGATGATTCGCCAGCGACACCATCTCCCTTCCTTCGCGACGCTGCGTATGAAACGAGATCTGCTGAAGGAGGGGCCTGGGTTTCCTTGGGGCGGTTCCTTGTTCCAAAAAACACCAAGATGTGCCAACGTGTTTGTGTTTGACACGATTATGCCGGATTCCCAAGCTAATTTATTTGGAATTCCTAGAAATATAGATCACAGACAAAATAGACAATCCATGCAATATTCCCTACGCTCTGGTGCACACGTTTGCCAAGATTGCAAAGACCTAGAAGACCTGCCAGACGCTCACAGGACGGCGGAGCTTTCGTGATGAAGATGAGGGTCTATGCTGTGCTTGCGCAAACAGGTCCTCTTCCTTATTCCGTCTCCTCGTTCACTGCGTTTGCCTCCTCGTTCACTGCGTTTGCCTCCTCTAGCGATAAACTCGTTTTTGTTAATAAACGCTCCATCCTTCCCCCTGGTAAAGGAAGTTTTATTTGGAACAATCGCAGTGCCCGAGGTGGGGGAGAAAAGGCAGGGGCCTGGGTTTCCTTGGGGCGGTTCCTTGTTCCAAAAAACACCAGGATGTGCCAACGTGTTTGTGTTTGACAAGATTATGCCGGACTCCCAGGCTAATTTATTTGGAATTCCTAGAAATATAGATCACAGACAAAATAGACCATCCATACAATATTCCCTCCGCTCTGTTGCACACGTTTGCCAAGATTGCAAAGACCTAGAAGACCTGCGTTAGTGTGGAGGTTACAGAATTGAGTACCAATAAACAACATCATCTCTCTTGTGCGAGAGAGAGAGAGAGAGAGAGAAAGCAAAAAGTGCCAGAGCGAGAGAGAGAACAAAAGAAAAAACGAGTGCGATAGCTCGCCCTCGCATTTTTTTGTCTATCTCCTCTTACTTTTCTTTCGCCCTCGCATTCTTTGCTTCCCGCACTTTTTTTCTTGGCCGCTTTCAAGGCGAGCTCCTGTAGCTGTCTGAGGGCAGTGGCAGCAGCCGGATCCAATGCACTATGCTCGGGGCCGTCAGCGGGGTTGAGCAAATACTGTTGAAATGTAGCTTGCCCAGCATCACTTGCGCCCACCACACAAAAGTAGTACGCGACACATGGGGGCGTCTCTTACCCGGGGTTTTGCCTGTCGTCACAAGAGTTAAAATCAGAACCCTCGGTTCGTAGGTTTGTTTGTGGTTTCCAGGTTTAGTTTGGTTTATTTGTCTGAGCCCAGCCAAGCTCAGATCGACAGATAGTGTATACCCTCGGGCAGTGCTCTCGCGAGTACTCCCCCGCTATAGGCATTTACTCTAAGTCACAGACGGTATTAGACCGGTACCAGCAGACCGGTAACAAAGTTATAAGGACTTGGCGAACATGATCATCAAGATTCGTTCGAAAAGAAGAGAGGAGGAGAGGAGGCAACGACAGCGTCGTCGCACCTAACCGTCTTGAGTAAAGCCGCCCATAGCGGCCCGTCTGCGTGTGACAGTGAGCGAGAGCCCCGTTGCCCATTCGCTGCATCTCATCCTAGACACGATCGTGCGTAGTGCGGCATAGCTGCAGTCTGCAGGATTCTGTGTGGGTCGAGACATTATTATCGTGACTTTTCACGATGCGCCTTTTCAGTAAAGGTCATCTCAACTGAAGTATGCTCCTTGCGAACCCCCCGTGTCCCCACTAGCCTCTAGCCACTAGATGCCCCAGGGGTACGCGTTCTAGCTACAAGTACAGTGCTTGCGGTTTGCAATCTCCAAAACCCTTCCGTTTTTGGCATTCTTTGCCACGGAGATCACAAAGGCGTGCCTCGCGTCTTGGAGCCCGGCGATAGGGTGATGGCACGCTTCAAGGGAGACCACGCCTGGCGTGGTACCCCGGTACTATCATCGAGCTTCTCGAGAACGGGCAGGGCAGTGGCACTGTGTGCATACTTACACGGAACCACAAACATCAAGCACGCGGAGTCGCGGCCTCGGCTGGCGAATACATGGAAGTGTAGAGGATACTAAATTGAGTACCAATAAACAACACACTCTCTCTGTATTGAGTACGACGACTGTGGGGCGGAAGATTTGTGATATCCTGTTGGACGTGATCAATGGGGTGGAGAGCGCGCTGCGGGAGGGATGTCCGAGGACAACGGCAAGTGTTTCTCAACGCTGGTTCTCGGGGCATTTTCGACAGGTGTTTTTCAACACCATTGCATTACCTCGCATTAACATTGGCGCCGACGTGTGGGGCGAATCGAGCATCATGACAGGTGTTTATTGACGCTGATGCAGCAGTGGTGCTCGTCTACTTTGCACATCGGATGGGGTCTGTGTGATCGTGTATGTCAAGTTCTCGTCTGTAGGGGCAGATACGGTTTGAGGGGGGGGGGGTCATCTCTTCATTCTGGGATTGAATTTGCGCGGAGTAGGACCGGTGAGGGGTCTTCGGGGGGGAGGAAGAAGGGGGTGGTGTGAGGGGTAGGCAAGGAGCGGCTAGGACCATCCTACTTTTTCATGTCATTGGTGCCAGGCCCTCTGAACAGCCTCGTATGGTGGGAAGTACCTTTTGGGGTATATAGCTTTGGGCTGATTTTTGTTTCTGCAAGAACAAATAAAAGACATCATCATCATCTTGTTTGTGCGACATCCAGGCAAACAAGTGCCCGACATCATGCATATCGACGGCACGGCACAAATGTCAATGTGTGTTCCCATCACAGTGTATCGCAACTTCGGATACACTGAAAAAACTGTACGAAGTGCAGGGGGAGACTAAGCATGCGCGCGCTTCGAGCCCTCTCTCGCTTGACACAGATGAGGCTCCTAGTCATAAGTCGCAACTCACAATCTAGAGCCCCCTTTCCGTCGACAGTATGGTCGACGGCGCAAGGGTATTTCTATTAGGAACAACAATGTGGGAGAACAGAGCATTGCGCAGCTGTCTCCGCCCTTACGTCGGAGCCACCCGCGCTACGCTCCATTCCAACCTGGCTTCTAGTAACCCCAAAGAACCGGTGTGGGACGGTCTCCAGTTGTGATTGTACGGCGGCCTCCAATTGTTGATGTACGACGGCCTTCATCCGTTACCAGCTTGATGTACGGCGGCCTTCGATCCTCGTAGTAAAGTCTCTTGAAGTTCCACCGGGGACCCTGCCTCTTTGCTTCCGTTGAAGACAAACTTTGTACCAGACAGTTTAACAGTCATGGTACCAGAGATCACGATTCTTTTGTGCTGAATTTGATGCCGGAAAGCTGTCTTCGCTCTGAGCAAGGCCGAGCTCAGACCTTGACAGTCAAAATGCCAAAGGCGCAACATGTACCCCCGCCGCGCAAGATGACTTTGCAGGTCGTTGTCAAGGTGGCGCGCCGCGACAGCGCGGCAAGGGAGAAGGAGGCCGCAAGTAGAGAGGACGCGCTCCTTGGATGATATGTACTGGCATCTGTTTTTGCTGCTCTGCGGATTCATTAAACATTCATTGCAATGAACCCGAAATGCAAATCGGAAAAGAGTCCCTCCTCTCTCTCTCTCTCTCTCGCTCCAGGACAGCGAGGCACTTGGTGAAGTCTCATTTTATCACTCAATAGACAGCCCTCCGTGCAGGCTGTCGAGGAAAAGGGGAGGCCGGGAGAGGGAGGTAAACGCAGAGGGAGGGAGGGCGGGAAGCAGACGGCGGGAGGAAAGGAGGGAGAAGGACAGCCAAAAGAACATGATGGGGGGGGGAGGACGATACAGACAAAGAGCAAAGACACAGTCTAGCTAGGGGACAAGGCCTAGCAGGAGGCACGGACTCCACAAGTGTGTGTATGAGAGAGAAAGGAGGGCTGGAGGAGAATGCACCATCATGCCTCTGGCGGAGGCCGTTGGCTGTCACCTACAGTGCTTTACGATTTCTTTACTTTAATTCAGGACGTGTTTGGTGGATGGACAACTACTCACTCTTGAGCAACTACGTTCGGTCACGACTACACTACAATACACAGTCCCATCAGTTTTCTTCTACATTGCGCGGAGTTCCCGCTGATTAGTACCCACTTAAAACAAATCCTCTCTTTCTTTCAATCTTACAGTACCACATTGCTTACCGTGCACCACGCCGCACAACCTTCTCCCTTAGCAATTCCTCTCCACACACGCTGCCGGAGCAAGTCCGAGTCTACTGCAAGACGTTTGGCAGAACTTGCCAATCAGCAGCCAACGCGCGACGAAACGTCGGCGACGATGTCGGCAATCTTGGTGTGAGCAGCGGCAGACACCGCGTCGAGAAGAGCCGTCTCACGTTTCCGCCCCGGCGACGCAAACACGCCTGCGCGCACTTGCCTGACCTGCCACACGCTCAGTTGCGCGCAAACGCAGCACGTATCAGAAGGCTCTGCGGGTGGGCGCACCTAACAGACTCTCACACACACACATGCTGTCTTGCGCGTGTAGGGCAAGGGCTAAATTCAAAACATGCTTCCTAGCATTCAGCAAGCGTCCGCTCGATCCACCGCGCGGGGCAGGGCAATAGTCTCACCTCGGGCACAGCATGTGGTCGAGGGTAGTCGGCGTCAACCATGATTTCACACACCCATTTCGTGGTGGCCTTCGCGGGGGATCTTGCCGGCGCCTTGGGCATGACCGGCGAGATGCTCACGTCGATGGCCCCGCCCTCCTCAGACACATCGACAGTGTACCTGTTGCGCAACACCGCCAGCTCCGCCTCGAGCGCTAGCCGGCATGACAGCCTGTTGCGCACCTCCTGCAGCAAATGGGCAAAGCTACCCGCTGGACCCTCCGACAGCCAGGTTATTTCAAGGTCTGTTACGTAAACGTCGGCAGGATCTAAGCGCATTTCGGTGAACCCTACGTCGTGGCCCTGTCCGAGAACGAGCGTGAGAGTGTATGCCTTGCTCTCACTGCCCCCGTACGCTGTCACCTCCAGCTGGACGTCCACCTCCTCCTGGCGCACCTCCACCCCGGCAACGCCCGCCAGCTTGGACAGGACCCCGTTCGCGCTCTCGAGCCACGCGCCCATGCGGCGGTTGCGCACATCGTCGGGGCGCGGCACCGCCGTCTCGGCCAGCGTCGCCGTCTCCTGCTCGAGCCCGCGCACCGCCACCTCGATCTCCAGTTTCTCTGTGTTGAGGATGCGCAGGGCCTCCTCTTGGGCCTTGAGCGCCTCGTTCTTCTGCGCGATCCGGCTCTCCATCTCCTCCACGTCGGCCTGTGCGGAGGCCGTGTCGCCCTGCTCCTCGAGCAGCTCGGTGAGGCGCGCGACCTCGGCCTGCAGCTCCTCCCGCTTGCGAAGCGTCTGCGCGAGCACACACTCCATCTCCTCCCTGACGGTCTTGCAGCGGCTCTTGACCTTCTTCAGGTTGCTCTTGCGCTCGGCAAGCTCCTGCTGCGCGTCATCGACCTTTGGGTCCTCGCAGCCGCCGCCGTTCACGATCTCGGTCACAAACTCGTGCTTGGTCGACATCTCGAGGTAGACAAACTTGGTCTTTGAGAACGCCTCCTTGGCCGCTGCAAAGTCGCGCTCGATGCGCCCCCCGGCCTTCCACCCGCCGAGGGCGCGCGTCACTGTCAGCTCCTCCCGGCCGTCCGCCAGCGCATTCTGCACCTCCTTCAGCACCCTCCGCGCCCCCTCCGCGCCGCCCGTCTCCATTGACTGCGATCGTTGAATATTGAATATTCAAACATGTGTGGTAAAAAATATAAAAACAAGTTCGTGGACTTGCCAACAGTCAACAGCTCCGTCATGGAGCGGCAGCGGCACGCGCGCGCGGGCGCGTTGGTGCGCGCCGTGGCGGCCGCAGCTGTCATCGCCGTGGCACTTGCCATGCTCGCCGCGGCGCGCGGCGGCGCGCGCCCTGCCACGCTCGTGGGTGGTGGCTGGGGTGCGGTGACAGCGCCTCACCCGTCCTACGCTCCGTTCGTCGAGTTCAACGCGGACGAGGGCAGCGCGGGGCCCGCGCACAACCACGCGGCGCTCGACTACATGGCTGGCAAGGCGGGCGCCTCGCAGGAGTGGCTTAAGTACTCGCTGCACCACGACAGTACGCTGCAGCAGGCCCGTGCGCCTCGGCGCGCCGCCCGCGGGGCTGCCGTCCAGGCGGGACGGGCGAAGCAGAAGGACGAGCGGGCGAGGGCGAGGGTGAGGGCGAGCAGCGGGTTGGACAAGCACGGGATGCTTGAGTCGTCCGGAAACTTCCAAAACGACGACGGCTCGATCTTTCGGTCTTTGGCACGGGCGCGGGCGAGCAGCGGGCCGGAGCAGAAGGGGCAGGCCAAGTCGTCCGGAAACTTCCAGCACGACGACGGCTCGCTCTTTGGCGATGGCACCTTCAAATCAGCGGAGGCGGCGCCCACGAGGATAGCGCGCCGCAGCAAGCTGGACAGCGTGCTGCCCCCCGGCAGCGCGCAGGCCGCTCCGCAGCAAGACAACGACGAGGATGATTATTGTGTGGATGAAAACGGCAAGAAGGTCAACTGCGGCGACGACTATTACTGTGTCGACGAGCAGGGTAACGAGGTCCCCTGCGAGGACGAGGAGGAAGAAAAGGAGGAGGAGGAAGAAAAGGAGCCCAAGCCGTCAGACTTTTTGCAGTCAATGGTGAAGGCGGTGGCATCAGGTGCGTCGTAATGAATCGATGCCTCGAGCATCACACGCGCCGCTCGCCGTCACAGTAAGAGCGCGTACGCGTAGTAAGCGCCGCGTGGGCATTGTGCCGCTCCCGTTTCTGAACCCCGCCCTTGCCCCCCGCCCCGGCTTGTGGCCGGGTTAGCGTGTTGGCGGTGTGCCATGCACCAGCCGGGGCGAGCACGATCCTGCTCTTGTCCCTGCCCTCCTCTAACGCACTGGCCCCATCGACGTCAACAGAAGCAATGCCGCCGGAGGCCAGCCAGGTGCTCAAAGAGTCCGTTAAGAGCGTGGAAGCTGCAAAAGAGGAGCTCAAGGCCGCGGCGAAACTCAAGGCCATGGCAGCCGCGGATGACAAGCGCGTAGAGAGCCTGCAAGGCCGCGAGGCCGAACTGGAGCACTATCAAAGCGAAAAGGAAAAATTCGCCGATGCGGCCCAGGAGATGGCGCGAAAGGCAGACGAAGAGTACCAAGCAGAGGAGGACCAGGTCTTGGACATGGACGGGTCGGCACGCATGGAAGGCACGGAGACAACGACTGGGGTGGACACGAAGGGTGGCGCGGGCAAGGCGGGCGGGGAGGGCACTGAGGCGCTGCGGCAAAGGCTACAGCGACACTTGCCCCTGTTGAGGGTCGTGGATAAGTTGGCGCAGCGTGTGGGAACACTCAAAAGCCGGGGTCGCCACCCGCGGTCCGAGCACCAGCTCCCGCGCAGGCCTCAGGCCCCCTAATGCATCAGAACTTAGAGCCTTCAAATCGCGTAGCCCTTGTCTGCAAGTGCTCCGTCTCTCTCCCTCTCGTGTGCCTCGCGCTCACTCCAAACCCACACCCCGCCGCAGGCGTGGTTTTGGGTGACCACAAGCCCCCTTTGGGTACGTGTCCATTCTTGGTGAGACCGGTCAGCCAACCCTGGGTTGGAAGGAGGGGTCGGGTGCAATCCCCGAATGACTTTTGACGGAAAGGTGCGCAATTTGGGACCGCGGGCATTTTGTTTGCGTCCTCAGATTCGATTTCCCCCTACCTCCTGAGGACCACTGGTCAACATCCCTTGGACAGCTGACAGTCTCTGGCACCAGTGCACACTTGGCGGAGGCTCGATCCCCGGCACCAGTGCACACTTGGCGGAGGCTCGATCCCCGGCACCAGTATCTACTGGTCCGGGAGATCGAAGTGGGGTAGGAAGATCGTCAGACGGCCACGACGAGCACAGTCGGATTGTCCTACCCCCGGAGACAGCCTTTGGCTTAACCGCAGGCGCCCTGGGTCCCTCTCAGGCTTAGTATCATTGAATACGAAAAATCCTCCTCCTCCTCAGGCTCCTTATCCTCCTCAGGCTGTTCCTATTACTTTGAACTTGAACTTTTTTTCCGGCGATGGTGTGTGTGTTTATTACTGCAGTACCTAATACAAAGCTGTTCGCGTGGGGGGAGGGGGATAGTGGAGGACATGTGCTACGAGAGACGACGAGCCGAGGCCTTAGTGGAGTAGTCTGCCCATCACGCACTAGTGAACGCGGGGGGGAGGGATATTGTGTGAAAGAAGGAGGGGGAGGAGAAGGGGAGCGCGAGAAGGAGCGTGCACTGGGGCTGCCACTATGCCACAACCCTGGATATTGAGGTTGATCCTCAACGCCGCCGCTTTGGAGGCTGCTAGGCCCGTCTTGCTCTTCAGTGACTGGAGGAAAGCCGCGCGCTTCAAACGGAACGCGTCCGTTTGGTAGTTTTGCGATGACATTCCAGCTGCAGTGCGCCTCGGTCTCCCGTGGGCCTACAAATTCCTTTTCTGCGCACACTTGGAGCAGAAAAGGGTATTGCCCGTGTTGGATTGCATGAAGTTGCGCGCCGCTGTCCTCACACAGCCCTGCACCTCC
>Ga0315899_10006820_pt1 | contig 12302 bp, 13 predicted proteins | sample LakEriMetagenome_2_FD_203518 | JGI IMG/M metagenome (GOLD analysis project Ga0315899, IMG submission 203518) | Freshwater fungal communities from buoy surface, Lake Erie, Ohio, United States - Buoy 4 MA112 | ecosystem: Environmental > Aquatic > Freshwater > Lake | place: USA: Lake Erie, Ohio... | reverse complement strand
AGATGGCTCCACCATTTAAGCAAGCTGAGTTCGACATCATCTACGGTGTTGGAATCTCACGCGAAGGCTCCCTCATTGATATGGGTGTAGACCTTGGTATCGTGAAGAAGGCAGGCGCTTGGTATACATATGAGAGCGATCAACTTGGTCAGGGTAAGGAGAATGCACGCGCATTCTTGGTTGATAACCCAGATCTAGCTAACGATATCGAATCTCGTATTCGTGCCTCATTTGTCCCTGTAGAAGTCGATGCAGAGCTCATTGCTGAGATCGACGAAGCAGCAGCAGAGGTTGAGTTCTAATTTCACTCCACTTTGCAAAGGTTCCACGAGGATCTTCTTCAGGTGGTCAGGAGCTTGACCCTTACGAAGTAGCTCACACAATTGCGCTCAATGCACTTGTGACAAGGGCGAAAAGTAAGGGCGAGCTCCTGGCTCACTTGAAAACACGCGGCGTTGAAGATGAAGTCGCTGCTGCGGTGATCTTTAGGCTCACCGAAGCAGGACTCGTTAATGATGCAGATTTCGCCATTGCTTGGGCGACATCCCGACATGGACATAAGAAGATCTCTAAGCGAATTATCGCAAGCGAACTTCGCCAAAAGGGTGTTACTCAAGAACAGATCGATGAGGCCCTCGATCAGATTGATGATGAATCTGAGTATCGCGCAGCCTTTGATCTTGGTTTTAAGAAGTACAACACGATGTCACGCTTAGCACCCGATGTTCAGGTGCGCAGAATTCAATCGCTCTTACAGCGTAAAGGTTTTGGCTTCTCGATTATCTCTCGCGTACTTCGCGAGCTTGATCTACTAAATAGCTAACCTTGCGTGCCTTTCATTTATTTTAATGATTCCATTTAGTGCCCGTTGAAGTTGCGGGCGCTCCCATTGCTCTCGAAATCTTCGCTGCCGTAGAAACCACTAATCGGGCAAAATCGCCACCGATTAGATTCTCAGGGAAACGGTCTCTTGTTCCTGAGATACTGAGTGCGGCAATTACTTTCCCCGAGAAGTCGCGAATAGGGGCTGCGATGCAACTTATTTCAGGTTCGCGCTCCCCTTCTTCAACAGCGTACCCTCGCTCGCGGATTCTAGAGATTTCGGCCATTAAGTTGGGAACTTTGCATATTGTTGATTCAGTAAATCTCTCCAAAGTATTTTTAGTAGCCCACTCAGAAACCTGTTCCAGATCTTTTGCGGAGAGAAGTGTTTTTCCAAGAGCTGTGCAATGTGCGGGGAGTATCGAACCGGCACGCGAAGGTGTGTTTACTTTCAAATTTCGGGCCAGAATCCGCTCAAGATATACGACCTTCCAATTCTCCATTTTCGCAATTTGAGTATTCAGTAAAGTCCTATCCCTTAACTCAACCAGAAATGGAATAGCTTGGGTTCGAATTTCTAATCCTGCGCCAGTGTTGGCTCCTAAGTTGAAACACTTAAATCCGAGACCGTAAGTAAGTCCTTCCTTGTAAACCCAATCCCTTTCTTGGAGGGTTGCCAGAATTCTAAAAGTTGTGGGTCGGGGGATGCTTACCGCTGCGGCAATCTCCGAAGCGCTCATGGGTTTTCCGTGCTTCGCCATAGCCTCTAAAACATCAAGTCCACGTGCTGCCGAAGTAATCGTGTACCTAGATCCGCTTAGACCCTCATCCATAATTTCACTCATCGAAATCTCTCCTTAGGCAGTCCTACTACTGAGCGACAGCTACACCTGCTCATTTAGCCTCAAAATCTTCTTGATGACGCATGACAGGATCATAATGGAAATTGTAGCGTTCACAATGCAAACGCCACATTCCACACTGTGAAATCTAGGCGCTAAAATATGAAAATAAGGAGAAAAAATGATGAAAACTCGCAATCGGGTTCGCCTGGCGAGCGTAGCGGCAATTTCTTCCGCTGCTCTCTTCGCCTCCGCAATCCCTACCGTATTTACTGGCGCTGCAAATGCGGCTGTTAAATACACAACAGGACAGCAGTTGGGAAATGATTCTGGTGCTATTTGCAAGAAGACAGGCAAAGCAGTCAAGGATCTACAAGTTGCATACATACCACCATCAAGTGTCTACAACTACTACCTAGCCATTGGAGCGGGAGTCAAGAAACTCGTTGAGGGCGCAGGCGCGAAGTACTACATGATTGCGCCACCTAAAGACGATGTGTCTATCCAGCTTGGAATGATTCAGGATGCGGTGACACGTGGGGCCAATGCGATTGTAATGAATACACACGATCAACAAGCAGCAACGCCAGTGATTAAAGCTGCATCCGATGCTGGCGTTTCAATCGTTATCATTAATTCAGACATTCCAAACTTTCCAACACCTGTTCAAGCTGTAGTTGGATACAAGCAGCGCGCAGGAGATAAGAAGGTTGGCCAGTATGCAGTTAAGGCTGCAGCAGGAAAGCCAGTCAAGTTCGGTGTGATTGAAGGAGCACCAAGCTATTTCACTGATGAACGAGTAGGTGGATGGTTAGCTGGAGTAAAGGGCGCGAAAAACTTCAAGAAGGTTGCAAGCGTCAATGGCGAGTGGAGTATCGATGGCGGAAATAAAGCCGGAATGGATCTTCTACAAGCTAACCCAGATATAAACGTAATCTTTGCTGCCAACGATTACATGGCACAAGGTGCTGCTCAAGCTGCTAAAGCACTTGGATTGAAAAATATCGCAATCTATGGAAGTGACGGAGATTCTAACTCTGGACTTGAACAGATTGCGTCAGGGGCCCTCAAAGCCACACTAGACACCTCACCATTCAGTATGGGACAAATTGCTGGCCAAGTAACTCTTGACTGCTTGACAGGAAAGTACTCAGGCGGAAAATTTGTTGAAACTCCAGGTGTTGTGGTTGATAAGAAGTCCGTATTCGGAATTCTTTGCAAGCCTGCACAGCTAGTACCGGCTCCAAACAAGAAATACTCTTGTAAGGGCTAATCAAACTAATCGCACTTAGAATGCCGAATAACGAGGAAAGGAGTAGCCACATGAAAGTCTCCACTTGGGAAATCTCCAATGTGGCTAAATCCTTTCCCGGAGTGCGAGCTTTGAAAGGCGTGGATATGACCATAAAAGGCGGTCATATCCACGCCCTCATAGGCGAGAATGGTTGCGGCAAATCAACTCTTATCAAGATTTTAGCTGGAGTTCACCGCTCAGAATCAGGTGAGATTCGAAGAGATGGACAACTCCTAGATTTTCTCGATCCCGTGGAATCAAAAGCTGCTGGGGTCGCCACTATTTACCAGGAATTTAGTCTGATCCCTCAACTGAATGTCGCGGAGAATATTTCTTTAGGCAATTTCCCTAAGAAATCAAGGTTAAGGATTGATTCCAAAGAAGTGAACAATCGAGCGAGGCAGGTACTCTCTTTATTTAACATCGACCTTGATGTAAGCCGCGAGGTTGGAAGTCTGTCAGTCGCCGATCAACAGATTGTGGAGATTGCCAAGGCTGTCTCGACAGAATCTCAGTTACTGATTTTGGACGAACCGACTACTGCACTGTCCTCTTCCGAGGTTGCCCGCCTGCATAATCTAATAAAGAATCTGGCACGAGAGGGCAAGGCGATTCTTTATGTTTCCCACAGGCTTGAAGAGCTATTTGATGTCGCAGATGAAGTAACAGTCTTGCGTGATGGAGCAAAAGTCGCACACTCGGAAGGACAGTTTGACCGTCAGGCACTGGTTGAGGCAATGGTCGGCAGATCAATCACTCAGCTTTATTCAAAGGAAAGTAATGCCACTAAAGAATTGGCGTTAACTGTTCATCAAATCTCATCAGATCGTGGCGTAAAAGGGGTTTCACTTGATTTACACAAGGGCGAAGTTCTTGGACTGGCAGGTCTTGTAGGTTCTAAGCGCACGGAGATTGCAAGAGCAATTTTTGGGGCAGATAAAATCACAAAGGGTCATATAGAAATCTGCGGTAGCCAACTACAAAAAATTTCACCAAATAAAAGTATCAAGTTTGGAGTTGGCTTTGTATCAGAAAGTAGAAAAACGCAAGGACTTTTCTTCAATCTCGGCGCACCGTCGAATATAACAATAGCTGGGCTAAAAAAGCTTAAAAGAAATGGAATGCTGAATAAGAAGATTGAAAATGAGGCTACTGATTCACAATTAGAGACCTATACCGTCAGTAGGAATGCGAAATCGACCCCTGTTAATCTTCTTTCAGGAGGCAATCAACAAAAACTTGTCTTAGCCAGGTGGAACTTCGCCAATAGCAGTGTGTTGATTCTTGATGAACCTACTCAAGGTATAGATGTAGGCGCAAAACATGAGGTGTACAAATTGATAAGTGAAGCAACAGCTCGGGGTGTGGCCGTTTTACTCATTAGCTCCGAATTACCCGAGTTACTAGGTTTAACTGACCGAGTAGCAGTAGTGCAAGAAGGAAAAATCACTGAGTTTTTAGACACTCAGAATCTCAATGAAATCGAACTTTTGAAACGAATATCAGTAACCACAATAGGAAATGAGGAGTGAATTGAGAAGAATTTTTGGCGCGAGTTGGACTCCCGCGGCTATGGCGACTATGGCGGTCTTTATACTTGGCTCGCTAACAACAGATCGCTTCTTCTCAACCGGTAATTTCAGGAACTTGGTTCTTCAATTGGCGGTCGTGGCGATTCTGGCCCTTGGTTCAGCCCTGATAATTCTCACGGGTGAAATTGATCTCTCAAGTGGCGCGCTCGTCAGCCTGCTAAGCATGGTCCTGGCAACATTGATTATGCCTTTGGGGCTCCCACTTCCGGTGGGGTTGGGCGTAGTTCTTTTTACTGGAATTTTTTGTGGCCTTTTAAACGGAATCTTGGTCACTTATCTTAGAGTTCCAAGCTTTGTCGCAACTTTAGGTACATTAGGAATTTTTCAGGGGATAGCACTGCTTTTCAATGGAGGATCACCGATATCGGGCTTGGGAGAGAACGTTCAAACTCTTTTTTATGGCCGAGTACTCGGAGTTCAGTATCCGCTTTTTTACATGGTGATAGTTTTGGTTTCACTTAGGTTTTTTCTTATCAAGACGGTTACGGGTCGTTCAATCTATGCAGTTGGCGGAAACCGAACGGCGGCTAGTCTCACGGGTCTCAAATCAAACCAAATAAGACTGATTGCTTTTGGAATATCTGGACTTCTAACCGCAATGGCAGCCATCCTATTTACTGCTCGATTAGCAGCGGGATCTCCAAACCTCGGAAATGGGCTAGAACTATCGGCGATTGCAGCAGCGGTAGTTGGTGGAATCTCCTTAGCTGGTGGGCGCGGGGACGTCTTGGGTGCGATTTTCGGAACCATAACAATCGTATTCGTGCAGAACATTTTGAATCTCAACGCAGTTCCTCCAACTTGGCAGAGCATTACTCAAGGATTAATTATCATCGCCGCAGTATCGGTGGATTCTTGGAGGGGTAACTCTGTCTTCACACGAAAAACCAAGGTGATGCCTAAATGAAGACATCCAAAAGCACATGCCTTATCGATTGGGGGTCTTCTAATTTTCGTGCCTGGATAGTAAATCCGGACGGCCGTCTTATGGAGGAGTATGAATACCCAGTAGGAATTTTAGATCCAGCGGTCAAAGACAAGACCTCTTGGTTTGAAAGTTTGATTGAAGAATTGAACTTCGACTATCCAAATCTTGAATTCTTGGCTGTGGGGATGATCGGTAGCGCAACCGGGATTAAGAACACTCAATACTCCTCTGCACCATGCAGAATCGAAGAGTGGGTGACGAAATCTGAAAGTTACGTGACCGCAACAGGAAGAACCATAGAAATATTTACGGGGATAATTTCGAGCCCGGATAACCCTGCACTTGTTGACGTAATACGAGGAGAAGAATTCCAGATATATACCAGTAATTATGCTGACTCCAACAGCGTGTTTATCTGCCCTGGGACCCATAGCAAATGGATTAATACTTCCAATTTTGAAATTACAAATTTTCAAACATTCACGACGGGTGAACTTTTCCAGAGCTTACTGACTAAGTCATCAATATCTCAGTTGGCAACGAATGAAATTACTGAGAATGGTTTTTTGCATGGACTTGCGATGGCGACGACCTCAAAAGCGCTCACCAATTCCATCTTTAAATTAAGGGCCCAATATCTCTCTGGGTATCTATCTGTAGAGGATTTAAAGGGTGCGGCAAGCGGCTTATTGATAGGAACAGAATTTACTCATGCTATCCAGGCAAATGGAAAACCGGAGAGTGTGATTCTAGTAGGTTCAAAATCAAATTGTGAGACCTATCGAAATGCCTGCGATTTCTACGGAATTAGGGCCGTTATTGATGAGACAACAATCGCTCAGAGGGTCGCTCGACTTGTTGAAAAAAGAAGTAGATTAATTGAGAGGATCAATTCATAAATGGAACGCCTACGGGAAGCTTTGACCGATAATCCGATTATCGCAATTCTTAGAGGTATCGAACCAAGAGAAGTATTACAGGTTGCAGAAGTTTTAATCTCGAATGGAATACGTGCTATTGAAATCCCCTTCAATTCACCGGAACCCTTAAAAAGTATCGAAATCTTGGCGGATAATTTTTCGACAGAGATATTGGTTGGATGTGGGACCGTCGTAAGTTCAGTTGAGTTGACTGCTGCTCACGCAGCGGGAGCCGTTCTTGCCCTTCATCCGCACGCTAATTCAACACTTGTAAAAAAGGCTCGTGAATTAGGGATGATTTCACTCCCTGGTGTTATGACGCCAACTGAATGTGTTGCAATGCTAGAGGCAGGTGCATCTGGGCTCAAACTGTTTCCTTGTGGCGTTATCGGTCCGCAGGGAGTCGCAGCCATCAAAGCTGTACTCCGCGAAGACACCACAATCGTTGCTGTAGGCGGAATATCCATAGAGAATATAGGTGCCTTCAAAGCCGCAGGGGTTAATGGATTTGCATTAGGTTCCAGCATCTACAAGCCAGGCATGTCCGTTGAAGAAGTTGGACAGTCAGCTAAGAAGTTATCTGAACTACTTCTCAGATCGAGTGTAGAGGCCGATGGGGAAAAGGGATTGCAGTAACATGATTGTGGTAACTGATTTTGACTACCCGGATGATTCTATTGAAAGAAGAATTGTGACGGGTGCGAATCTGGAATTTAAATCGCTTCAATCAAAATCTCAAGCAGAGATAGTTCTGGGTGCGCCAGATGCGGTTACGCTGATCACTCAGTACTCCTTTATTGGTAAAGAATGCATTGATGGATTGCCCAAACTGAAACATATTGCTCGTTATGGTGTTGGTACTGACATTGTCGACGTTGATTACGCAACCAAGAAGGGAATCCAAGTAACAAATGTCCCCGCGGATTACTGCGTGGCAGAGGTTGCAGATCATGCACTTGCGTTCCTTCTCTCTTTCGCCAGAGGCCTAAAAAGCTACGACCTAGCTACTAGGCATGGAGAATGGAAATGGCAAACTGCTGCGCCGTTGCAGAGACTTAGCGAATCGACCGTCGGGATTGTAGGCATGGGAAGAATTGGGAAGGCAATCGCTGAAAGAGTAAGCGCATTTGGGTGCAAGATTGTTTCCTTTGATCCATATGTATCGACCGAGCTAATGATTTCCGGTGGAATTCAAATGGTGACTTTAAGTCAACTCTTGGAGTTATCAGACTATGTAATCATTCAAGCGCCCCTTACCCCAGAGACTAAAAATATGTTTGACGCCGATGCGATTTCGAGAATGAAAAATGGGTCAGTATTGATTAACACTGGCCGGGGACCAATTGTTGATACCAAAGCAGTGCAGAGTGCCTTGAACTCTGGACACCTTCGAGGAGCTGGATTTGATGATCTCCCCGAAGAACCGTCAAAACAGAAGAATTGGGAGCCACATGACGATTTGTTTCGTGATGAACGCACGTTGATTACTCCGCACGCGGCTTACTACAGTCAGCAATCGATCGCTTTTTGTCGAGAGTACGCGGCTACAGAAGCAGTGCTATTCGCTAAAGGACTTCCCGTCAGATCACCAGTCAACAAAGTAGAGGAAAAATAAATGGAAGATAAAGAATTACTAGATGGTTTCGATAAATTGCGAGGAACTCTCAGTCTATCGGCTGTGATTGCTGACTCAATGGGACGGGCTGGAGTGATGGTTTCACAAATCAAACCTATTGATCCCACTCTGCAATTGATTGGTCGGGCTGTCACAGTTGAGTTAACTCCAGGCGATTTACAGGACCCGCTTGGCGTACTTGATTACGTATCTCAGGGGGATGTGATTGTTATGAACGCCCATGGGGACACGGAAACCTCTGCATTGGGAGGCCTCATGGGTGCTCTGTTCAAACTAAAGGGAGTTAGGGGTGCGGTGATTGATGGCGCATGCCGTGATTCGGATGAAAATCGCCTTCAAGGTTTTCAAGTTTTCAGTCGGTCGTTGACTCCAAGAGGAACTCACACCATGTTTAGCGGGCGAAAGACCGATATTCGATATCAAACTCCGATTGTTTGTGGAGGAGTTTCAGTTTCTCCGGGTGACTACATCTTTGGAGATGAGCTGGGTGTCGTAGTTGTCCCTAAGGCTCGCGCAGTCGAAGTACTTAAACTCGCTACAGAGCAAGCGGATAGAGAAGCAAAGACAAGAGAAAAGATACAAAATGGTTGGACTGTCCAACAAATTCTAGATGAATTCGGAAGAATCTGAAGGGAAAGAAAATGAGCACATATCCAAGAACTTTTTCTCATATTGGACTAAGCGTCCCAAGTGTAGAAGAGGCACTTAAGTTCTATACAGAAGTTTTAGGTTGGTATGTAATCATGCCACCAACAGTAATTACAGAGGATGACAGCGCGATAGGTATCATGTGTACAGATGTTTTTGGTCCTAATTGGAAGTCTTTCAAAATTGCCCATATGTCAACTGGTGATCGAATCGGTGTTGAATTGTTTGAATTTCTGAATCACGAAACTCCTAAAAACAATTTTGAATACTGGAAAACAAGTGTCTTCCATTTCTGTGTTCAAGATCCAGATGTAGAGGGATTAGCAGCTAAAATAGTTGCAGCAGGTGGCAAACAACGGATGCCGGTTAGATATTATTTCCCGGGGGAAAAACCTTATCGAATGGTTTATTGTGAGGATCCCTTTGGAAATATTGTAGAAATTTACAGTCATAGCTATGAGTTGACTTATTCAGCTGGGGCATACCAGTCATGACGCTTCCACCAGGGTTTACTGAGGTCATAGACCTAACTTTGGTTATGTCTGAACGACACCCCTCGAATTGGCCAACCCATATGCCATTTCAGCATAAAACTTTCAACTGGTACGAAAATTCTGAGTCAATGTCTGAAATCAACTCTAGTAAACAAGGGCCTTATGCAACAAAGTGGATGTTAATCGATGAGCACACGGGAACTCACATGGATGCTCCGACGCACTTTATTCCACCTGCAAATAGTGGGCTTGAATTTGCGAACGAATGGGGTGAGACAGGTGTGGATAAAATCCCCTTGATTCAGCTGATGGGAAACGCTCTAGTTATTGACTCAGCTCACTATGAAACTGAGCCAGGAGTATCCCCTCTGACTCAACCAGCCGATATCCAACTTTGGGAGAGACATAACCGATCAATTCAATCAAGCGACATTGTAGTTTTTAGGACTGGATGGGATGTAAATTATCAAGAAGGTATTGACGGCAATGCTTACGCCTTCGACTCATTTGTATTGAAATCCAAGCCAGCCTGGGGAGCACCTAGCGAAGAGTCAATTGATTATCTAATGAGCAAGAATGTTAAATGTATCGCTACCGATGCTCCAACCATGGGGCCAGCTCAGGGTGGACAAGGGGTCCATGTGCGTGCGCTAGGAAAAGGCGCAGTATTTATTGAATGCTTGACACATCTGAATTTGCTGCCACAAGTAGGAGCATATTTTATGTTTCTTCCCCTGAATATTCTCAATGCAACAGGTAGCCCAGGCAGAGCAATCGCTTTAGTTTAAAACTTTGTTTGTTATGTAGGTTACTCTAAATTACTTTCCCTGTTTTAAATGTTCTGTTAAACGCTCAGCTGTAGCAACAACAGCTGCGGCATGAAGTCGACCTGGTTGACGCCCCAGACGTTCGATAGGTCCGCTAATTGAGACAGCTGCAATGACTTTTCCATTGGGGCCGCGAACAGGTGCAGATACAGATGCAACGCCTGCTTCACGTTCTCCGACCGATTGCGCCCAACCACGACGACGATCTGCGGCCAAATGGGCGGCTGTAAAGCGCGCATTCTTTAGACCGCGATGAAGCTTCTCGGAATCTTCCCACGCTAAAAGTATTTGAGCAGCAGAGCCTGCAGTCATTGTCAGCGATGCACCAACCGGAACTGAATCGCGAAGACCTGAAAGTCGCTCAGCAACTGCAACGCAGATTCGAATATCTCCTTGACGTCGGTAGAGTTGAGCGGATTCACCAGTTGCATCGCGTAGAGCGGCGAGTGCGGGACCAGCAGCAGCAAGCAAACGATCTTCGCCTGCAGCGCTAGCAAGTTCGCCAGAGCGTGGACCTAAAATAAATCGCCCGGTCAGATCACGGGTTACCAAGCGGTGAAATTCGAGGGCAACAGCTAAACGGTGAGCGGTAGGGCGGGCGATACCTGTGGCTGCCACGAGTTCAGCAAGTGAATGAGGGCCAGATTCCAGGGTCGCTAAAATTGCTACGGCTTTATCTAATACGCCGACTCCGCTATTCTTTCTATCCACCTGGTGATATTAACATCCCACCTAGTGAGATGCAAAGATTGAGTAAAAAGGGGTAGCGATGGGTAAGACACTTGCAGAGAAGATTTGGACAGAACACATTGTTCGCCAAGCAGATGGCGAGCCTGACCTTCTCTATATCGATCTCCACCTCATCCATGAAGTAACAAGCCCTCAGGCATTTGATGGGTTGCGTATGTCGGGACGCCCCGTACGTCGCCCTGATTTAACAATCGCAACTGAGGATCACAATGTGCCGACGCTAGATATTTTAAAGCCCATTGCAGATCCAGTTTCAAAGCTTCAGGTAGATACTCTTCGTGCGAACTGCAAAGAATTTGGTGTTCGCATCCACTCACTCGGTGACATTGATCAAGGTGTTGTTCACGTAGTCGGCCCACAGCTTGGAATCACGCAGCCAGGAATGACAATTGTTTGCGGAGATTCACACACCTCAACGCACGGTGCATTTGGTGCGATTGCATTCGGTATTGGTACATCTGAAGTTGAACATGTGCTTGCGACGCAGACACTTCCATCAACTCGCCCAAAGACAATGGCGATCAATGTTGAAGGCACACTAAAGCCTGGCGTTACATCCAAGGACATCATCCTTGCCATCATTGCCAAGATTGGCACCGGCGGGGGACAGGGTTACATTATTGAATATCGCGGAAGTGCAATCCGTGCTCTCTCCATGGAGAGTCGCATGACGGTATGTAACATGTCTATCGAAGCGGGTGCTCGCGCTGGTCTGATCGCACCTGATGAAACAACATTTGCATATATCAAGGGCAAGCCACATGCTCCAGAGAATTGGGACGAGGCGCTTGCATACTGGAAGACGCTCTACACAGATACTGATGCAAAGTTTGATGTCGAAGTTGATCTCAACGCAGATGACCTTGAGCCATTCGTTACGTGGGGTACCAACCCTGGCCAGGGTTTGCCACTCAATGCCAACGTTCCAAATCCTGCAGATTTTGCAGATTCATCAGAGCGCACAGCAGCAGAGCGCGCACTCGAATACATGGGACTCACTGCCGGCACACCGCTTAAAGAGATAGCTATTGACACTGTTTTCTTGGGTTCTTGCACCAATGGTCGCATCGAAGATCTGCGCAGCGCGGCAGAAGTTGTTAAGGGTAAGAAGATTGCTTCGACTCTTCGCATGCTCGTTGTTCCAGGTTCTGCTCGAGTACGTCTGCAAGCAGAATCAGAAGGTTTGGATAAAGTATTTCTTGATGCAGGAGCTGAATGGCGAAGCGCCGGATGTTCTATGTGCCTTGGCATGAATCCAGATCAACTAGCCGTTGGCGAACGAAGCGCATCAACATCAAATCGAAACTTCGAAGGCCGCCAAGGTAAAGGTGGACGTACACACCTTGTTAGCCCACTCGTAGCTGCAGCGACTGCTCTACGCGGAACTCTTTCATCACCAGCGGATTTGTAAGGGATAAATACAATGGAAAAATTCATCAAACACACAGGTACAGGCGTTCCGCTGCGTCGCAGCAATGTTGATACGGATCAGATTATTCCAGCGGTTTACCTCAAGCGAGTTACTCGTAGCGGTTTCGAAGATGGCCTA
>Ga0315899_10006818_pt1 | contig 12303 bp, 13 predicted proteins | sample LakEriMetagenome_2_FD_203518 | JGI IMG/M metagenome (GOLD analysis project Ga0315899, IMG submission 203518) | Freshwater fungal communities from buoy surface, Lake Erie, Ohio, United States - Buoy 4 MA112 | ecosystem: Environmental > Aquatic > Freshwater > Lake | place: USA: Lake Erie, Ohio... | reverse complement strand
CACAGAAAAAGTCCCGTTAGGGCCATCCAAACTTTCTTGATGATGGATGATGAAAAAGCTGATCGTACAGACATAGTTAATTAAATTATCAGGTGCAAAGTTAAGGTATAGAACAATCGAATGAAAATATGATTTTTATTTAGAATCATTTTAGATAAGCAGGGTGGTTTTTGTTTCTGTAACCTTCAGTACCGCCGTTCTACCAAACACCAGGGCTTGGTTATCTGCGATGTGACCAATCGGAAGATCGAAGGCTACAGGTATTCCCAAATCTTGAACCTGTTCAAGGACCAACTCCTTGATGGTTTTTCCAAACGGAACATCGGTATCTTCCATGTCCGTAAATCCTCCCAGTACCAGGCCCTTAATTTGATTAAACGCGCCTGCAAGCCTCAACGAATAGAGCATTCGGTCAATTTTGTATACATGTTCCCCGATGTCCTCAAGCACTAAAAGTTTGTTGTCAAATGAATAGGATAAAGAGGTTCCCAATAAACTCGTAACAATGGCCATGTTTCCCCCCACCAATTCCCCCACGGCTTCCCCTGTAATATTCTCTGAAACATAGGGGGCCTCGAGTGTATAGGGCGTTCCAAACAGGCTATCTTTCAGCGTTTCTTTTGCCGCATCCGACCCTTCAAGAAACCCCAAGGGCATAATACCATGAATACTCTCTATTCCTACGTGATGGATCTTTTGATGAAAAACGGTTACATCGCTAAAACCAATAATCCATTTTGGATGTCTTTTGAAGGTATCCCAATTCAATGCCTCTACCATACGAACACAACCGTATCCTCCACGAGCACACAGAATGGCTTTGATGCTTGGATCATCTAACCCGTCTTGAAAATCTGCTAAGCGCTCTTCATCCGAGCCAGAAAAGTAGTGGTGTCGTTCTAAACAATGCGCTGCGATACGCACATTTAAACCCCACGTTTCGAGTGTTTTTTTGGCCGCTAATACAGAAGTTTCTTCGATTGCTTTAGCTGGCGCTGTAATATAAACCGTATCACCAGGGGTTAAAAAAGGCGGTTGAATCATAGGGTGGGTACTAACTGTTTTGCAAGAATTAAATCAATAGGCGTGGTGATTTTGATGTTCTCATCATTCCCTAATACGGTATGAATTATCACTCCCGTTCGATCCACCAAACTGGCGTCATCCGTAACGGTTTCATCAAAAGGAATCCCATAGGCTCGTTGAAGGTGCTCCACATGAAAACACTGGGGAGTTTGTACATTCATAAAGTGAGAACGATCTACGGCTTCCGTTCCAATGGATGTTTTCTTACGTAATGACTCCTTTAATCCCACCACCGGAATTACCGCAGCATGATGTGCTATGCCTTCGCAAAGTCGATCAACCGTTTCTTGTGATACAAAGGGGCGAACCGCATCGTGAACACCCACCCAAGGTGTGTTTACTTTGGTTAGCGCATTTTTTACTGAGTCGTAGCGTTCTTTTCCTCCTGCAACCAGCGTGCATCGTTCCGTTAATCCTGCTTCGTTCAAAAACGGCAGCATATATTCTACCCACTCCGGAGCCATGGCCAGTATAAATTTTGGCCGATGAAAATGCTGGTCTAGGGTCTTTAGGGTATAAATCAGGAGCGGTTTTCCCGCAATTTCAAGGTATTGCTTCGGACGATTTGCCCCCATGCGACTACCAACCCCTCCAGCAGGGACAATAAGTGTCCATTTGTTCATGGTCAAAATTAATAATAATCCCGAATGGATTTCGCGTTGGAATTAAGCTTATTTGTGGGCTTTTTCTACCTTTGTGTAAATCAAACATTACGCGTGAAGTCAGACCATCAACTCGTTATTTACAATAGTTTATCTGGAAAAAAGGAAAAGTTCGTGCCCTTGCATGAAGACCACGTAGGCATGTATGTGTGTGGCCCTACCCTCTACAGTGAACCGCACATGGGCAACATGCGCACCTTTATTAATTTTGATTTTATTTATCGGTGCCTGCTGTATTTAGGATACAAGGTAAAATATGTGCGAAACATTACAGATGCCGGACATATCACCAACAGTGCCGGACAGGAAGTAGACAGCATTGGTTCGGCCGCGCGTACTGCGCAGGTTCAATCCTTAGAAATCGTTTATACTTACAATGTTAAGTTTCAGGAACTACAACGGATATATAACCTCTTACCACCAAGCATTGAGCCTACGGCAACTGCTCATATCCAAGAACAGATTGAAGTGATTGAGCAAATCATTGAAAACGGCTTTGCCTATGTAGTGAATGGTTCGGTCTATTTTGATGTAAAAACCTATATACAGCAGCATAATTATGGGGCACTTAGTGGTAGAAAAGTGGATGAATTAGAGCAAGAAACACGCACATTAAATGCGCAAGATGAAAAGCGCTTTTTCGCTGATTTTGCCCTTTGGAAAAAAGCGAATCCAGAAGACATGCAAGTGTGGCGTTCACCTTGGGGTAATGGAAATCCGGGATGGCACATTGAATGCACGGCCATGTCTACCAAGTATTTAGGTAAGCAGTTTGATATACACGGCGGAGGCTTAGACCTGAAATTTCCGCATCATGAAGATGAAATTGCGCAAAACTGTGGGTCCTTTGGATGTAATCCCGCGCGATATTGGATGCATGCGAACATGCTCAATGTGAATGGGCAAAAAATGAGTAAGTCCTTGGGTAATTATTTTCTTCCGAAAGAAATTGTAGAAGGAACATCTACCCTTTTCACTAAAGCCTACCCTGCAGCGGTTGTTCGGTTTTTCATGCTGCAAGCCCACTATCGAAGTACCTTAGATATCACCGAAGAAGCACTCAACGCGTCTGAAAAAGGATTTGAACGCTTGATGGAAGGACTTTCCTTGCTTGAAAAGCTTACGCCAAGTAGCACGTCCTCGGTTGAGGTAGCAAAGGTATTAAGCGCAGCAGAAGCTGCGATTTGTGATGATTTTAATGCACCGATATTAATCGCTTCCTTGTTCGATGCGGTAAAATATATTCATGCCATCAATGAAGGAAAGGAACACTTAACTCAGGAAGATTTATTGTGGTTTACTCAAGCCATGACCACTTTTGTACAGGCGGTATTGGGAATAGAGCCTTCAAAAAAGGAAGAAAACCAACGGCTTTCTGGGGTGATGGATATGGTAATCACCTTGCGTCAACAAGCGCGTGAACAAAAAGATTGGACCACCTCCGATATGATTCGGGATGGGCTTGCCAAAGCCGGCATTCAAATTAAGGACAGTAAAGAAGGAACCTCCTGGTCGTAATATGGCACTAATTAAATCATGTAGGGGAAACACCCCCGTTTTTGGATCGAATTGCTACCTTGCTGAAAACGCCACCGTGGTTGGTGATGTGGTGATGGGAGATCACTGTTCGGTATGGTTCAATGCCGTGGTTCGTGGCGATGTAAACAGCATACGCATCGGAAACCAAGTAAACATTCAAGACGGTGCGGTGTTGCATTGTACCTTTGAAAAAACCACACTTACCATTGGGAATTCTGTGTCTATTGGACACAATGCCTTGGTGCATGGGTGTCGGATTGACGATTTCGTGTTGGTGGGAATGGGCGCCATCGTAATGGATAATTGCCACATAGAATCGAATTGTATCATTGCCGCAGGAGCGGTCTTACTTGAGGGCACCCAGGTAGAATCGTGGAGCATTTATGCCGGGGTTCCTGCTAAAAAAGTAAAAACCCTTTCTCCGGAGCTCTTTGCCGGCGAAGTGGAACGAATCAGTAAGAATTACGTACGCTATGCCAGCTGGTTCACCGATGAGGAATCTTAAGGCTTTTTTTTGTTAATTTGTTAAAAATATCCACATGAAAAATCTTTCTCTTTTTATTCTTACGATTGTTTTAGCGGTCTCCTGCGCTAAATACCCGGAAGGAGGCTTACGTAAATTAGCCAAGGGCCACATCATGGGTGAATGGAAAATGAACGCCTATTTTATGAATGGCTTTGATTACAGCGATACGGTCTTAGTGCAAAACTTTAAAGAAACCTTTAATGAAGGTGGAACCTTTGAGCGGGCATATATTGATACGGCCGGTGCCTATCACTCATACGGTGGCGGATGGGATATTGCAGGGGAACGCACGGTATTAAAAATATTTGCAGACAGCACATACAAATTAACACCTATGGTAAATAATACCGCGACAAACTTCACCATTGATCGGCTTACCAAGGATGATTTATGGTATTCGTTTGAGTCGAGTAACGGTACGCATCAATTACGATTTAGCAAGATTAAATAAGGCATGAAATACCATCAAATAGACCGGGAGCTATTCGTGGCTAACCGCGCAAAGTTCATACAGCACATGACGTCAAATACCTTAGCGGTATTTAACTCGAATGATATTTATCCCATTTCTTCTGATGCCACGATGCCTTTTCAGCAGCACCGCGATATTTTTTATCTCTCCGGGGTGGATCAAGAAGAATCTATCTTGGTTTTGTTTCCAACTGCAAGCAATCCAGCCCATCGGGAGGTATTGTTTTTAAGAGAAACCAATGAAACCATCGCGATTTGGGAAGGCGAGAAATTAACGAAGGCAACGGCTTACAAAACCTCGGGAATAAAAACCGTGTATTGGTTAAATCAATTCCCGACCATTTTTAAGCAATTGATGGCCGAAGCACAAGGGATTTATTTAAATACCAACGAACACCTTCGTGCAAATACCGAAGTTGAAACGCGGGAAGACCGCTTTATTAAACAGGTTAAAATAGATTACCCAGCGCATCAGGTATATAAGTCGGCTCCTATTCTGCATAAAACAAGATCGATTAAGGAATCCGTGGAGTTAGCCTTGATGCAAACTGCATGCGACATTACAGAGAACGGATTTCGACGCGTATTAGGCTTTGTAAAACCAGGCGTTTGGGAATATGAAATCGAAGCGGAATTTGCGCATGAGTTTCTAAGAAACCGTTCACAGGGGTTTGCTTATACGCCCATTATTGCTTCGGGTAAAAATGCGTGCGTGCTTCATTACATTGAAAACAACCAGCAATGCCAAGCGGGTGATGTAATGCTCTTGGATGTGGGTGCGGAATATGCCAATTATTCCTCAGATTTAACCCGCTGTATTCCCGTTAATGGAAGATTTACCCCCCGTCAAAAAGCGGTGTATAACGCGGTGCTTCACGTGAAGAACGAAGCCACTAAATTATTAGTTCCGGGTACCATTATGGCGGAATACCACAAGCAGGTGGGGGCTTTAATGGAAGAGCAACTGGTGAATCTTGGATTAATAAGCCTGGAGGATATAAAAAATCAAGATGCCGCATGGCCGGCGTACAAGAAATATTTCATGCACGGAACGTCTCATTTCCTTGGCTTAGACACGCATGATGTGGGCCTTTGGCACGAACCGATTCAAGCAAACATGGTGTTTACCGTAGAACCGGGGATTTATATTCCTGCGGAAGGCTTAGGGATTCGCTTAGAAGACGATGTGGTGGTGCAGGCAAACGGTGCGCCACACAATTTGATGCGCCACATTCCGATAGAAGCCGAGGCCATCGAGGAGTTGATGAACCGTGGCTAAGCTGCTGCATTACGAATTATTCGGCGAAGGACCGATTACCATTTTTTTGCATGGGTTTTTAGAGTCTTCCACCATGTGGGAACCCTTGAATTTGACCGAACTTCCAGGAACCAAGCTGCTTATTGACCTTCCGGGTCATGGGAAATCTCTCTTGTACGATCCGAGTGATATTCCGTCTATGAAATTTATGGCCGCTGAGGTGGGGCGAGTACTTGCCTTTTTGAAGATCGACGCATACCGTGTGCTTGGACACAGCATGGGCGGCTATGTAGCCTTGGAGCTATTTGCCAACACCCCGAAAGGCATCTCGAAGCCAAGTCATGTTACTTTGTTAAACTCGAATTGTTGGTCGGATAGCGCGCCCAAACAGGCAGATCGCCTGCGGGTGGCCCGAATAGCCTATACCGGCAAGGAACTTTTTATTAATGAAGCCATTCCCAACCTGTTTGCACGGCCAGAGGCTTTTCAAAAGGAAATTGTAGCATTAAAACAAGAAGCGAAGGCGATGTCCTCGGATGCCATTGCCTATGCTGCCTTGGCCATGCGCACACGTGCCGATTATACGGAGCTTGTCTTAAAAAATCCAGCCTGCTTCAAGCTAATTCACGGCGCACTGGACCGCCTAGTAGGGGTAGAGGAACTGATTGCACGGCTCACGCCGCCTGCTGAGCATATAACCCCAGCGCTAATTGTAATTCCCAACGCGGGGCACATGGCCCACTGGGAAGCCACGGACGAGGTGGTGAAGGGGATGTTTGGGTAAGCGATACCAAGGATTTTAAATCCGTGGTATCGATGTTGGTTTACGAGCGCGCAAAGCGAATGAGTGGAGAATAATCTCCAAGATCGGCCATTTTCAAAGCCTTCAAATATGCACTTCGTTGTTCGGAAGATTCAACCAAGGCGTGGTGTCCCCAAGAAAACTTTTCAAGTCCAAAGACATGTGCCGCCATCAAATCCGCCATAATTCGAGAATGCCTCCCGTTGCCATTGGGAAAGCAATGAATGGATACTAAACGATGCTTAAATCGTAGTGTAATTTCTTCAGGGGGATAAGTCTCATGTTTTATCCAAAAGGTGGTGTCATCGATGAGCCCCCTAAGTTCCATGGGAATTTTAACCCAATCCACGCCAATATTTGTTTGCGTTTTCCTGAATTGACCCGCCCAGCGCCATACGATACCGAACATGCGTTGATGAAGTTGCACCATGAAATCTTCGGTAAGCACGTCGGTGATTTTTCGTTTTGAGTGAATCCACAATAATGCCTCATTGATATTCGCTTGCTCGAATTCATTCAACTGCTTTTGCGTAGCAATGGTTTTGATTTTCAACCCATCAATCTGATCTGGATCCAACGGCGTTTGACCATCTTGGTAGTTAAGAATTAATCCCATAAGCTTTTTGGCATGTTGTCAGCGAGTTCCCTTGTCAGTCTTTCTAACTCTTGGGTTTGGCTCTCTTGATTAGTCTCTTGACCCTCTAATCGCATGGTTTGATTCGATTGGATTAAAATTTCCTGCGCTTTCTTTTTTGCTTGTTGTGTAATGGTGTTTTTTATTGAACCACTCTTGGGTTTAAAATAATATACCAGTTCCATATCCATTGCATTTGCCGCTTTTTTTAAGGTAGCTAATGTAATTGCCTCGGTTTGTTCCCTTTTTTCAAAATTGGTTAGCGCACTTGCCGATATTCCAACGCGATGGGCAAGCTGCCTTAAGGACATGCCCAATGCCAACCGTGTAGATTGAATCCATCCAACTGATAATTTAATAGAATGATTTCCTGCGGTGTAGGACTGGATTAATTCATCCAGGTGCTTTTGCATAAGCGGTTTTTTTAAATTATTCATAACTTAAAGGTTAATAAATATAGTACAAATGTAAACCTATAGATTAAATTAACCAACAAAAATTTTAACTTAAAGGTTAAAAAAATGTAATAAGAAGGCTGTTTGCTCGTTATTCGTGTCTTGGAAAAATAAAACGCTACCGATAATATCGTTATTGAGCTTCAAAGCTATCTAGGATTCCATCGGAATCCTATGATATATAATGATTGTATAAAATGAATGCACGACCCCGTGGGGGTCGCATATATTCTATGTGGGTATTTCCCCGGGTGCGGGTTTAAACCCGCACCCGGGGTGCTTCAAAGCCATTGAAAAGCTAGCAATTAGGGAGTATACGCTAAAGCGTATGAACCCATGAGTGAGTAGCTTCAAAGCTATCAAAAGCAAAGCTGCGTTGCATCTTTTGCCTTTTTTATTCGCTTCGTCTGTTAATTCGTTGAGTTTTTGGATTATGCGCTTTAGCGCATGAACCTTTGGGGGGTCGCTTAAAAACAATTAAAAAGCTAGCTTGCTCCGTTGTCGCAACCTTTCTTTTTTGCTTTTTTATTTACTTGGGATTACTCGCTGCGCTCGTGAACCTTGAGGGGTCGCTTCAAAACAATGAAAAAGCTAGCTTGCTCCGATGTCGCAACCTTTCTTTTTTGCTTTTTTCCCGTTGTTAAAGCGAGCTTTCCCACCGTTCTAAAAGCAAAAAAGCCAGCCTTTCGGCTAGCTTTTTAATTGTTTTGGCGGAGAGAGAGGGATTCGAACCCTCGATACACTTTTGGCGTATACACACTTTCCAGGCGTGCTCCTTCAACCACTCGGACACCTCTCCAGATCGGGTGCAAAGGTATTCCATTTTTTCGGTGTAACAAAACCAAGTATTGTCCCGTAAAATAATTTCGTGTTTTTCAGTGTATATAACCCGCATTTCATATAAATTAGCAAAATTTTTTTCATGTCTGGTTCCTATCATAAAATCTCGTTTGCAGGCGTTCTTATCACCATCGGAATTGTGTTTGGTGACATCGGAACCTCACCCTTGTATGTGTTTCAAGCCATTACCGGTCAGGGCGCCCATTTGAGTAGAGACTTTGTTATAGGAGGGCTTTCCTGTGTGATTTGGACATTGATCTTGTTAGCAACCATCAAATACATTTATTTTGCCCTCAATGCAGACAACAACGGAGAAGGCGGAATTTTCGCCCTCTTTGCCTTACTTAAGGAACGAAACGTTCGCTGGGTAGTTATTCCTGCACTCATTGGCTGTGCCACCTTGCTCGCTGATGGGTTTATTACGCCCGCCATTTCAATCTCTTCCGCCGTAGAAGGAATTAACAACATTAACCCCGACGTACCGGTAATTCCCATTGTAGTGGGTATTATTATTGCATTATTTACCATTCAACAATTTGGAACCGCGGCCATTGGTAAAGCCTTTGGTCCGATCATGGTGATTTGGTTTGCATACTTGGCTTACCTTGGAGCAATCAACATTTTTAAAAATCCGGGCGTATTGGCTGCATTTAATCCCTACGAAGCCTTTCATTTTGTGACTACCGTTCCGGGTGGCTTTGCTGCGCTGGGGGCTGTCTTTTTGTGTACAACTGGAGCAGAGGCCCTGTATTCAGATTTAGGTCATTGCGGCAAAGGAAATATTCGCATCAGTTGGGCCGTGATTTCAGCCGTTTTAGTTTTTCACTATTTAGGACAAGCCGCACTCTGTACTTCTGAAGGCTTTACCCTTACCAAAGGAGCCACAGTGTTTTACAGCATGGTGCCTAAAAACCAATTAATTTTTGCGGTCATCATTGCAACCGCAGCTACAATCATTGCCTCACAAGCCTTAATCACAGGGGTCTTTACCTTAATGAATGAAGCCATTAAATTGAAGTTGTGGACCAACCTTAAAGTGAAGTTTCCTTCAGATCATCAAGGTCAAATTTATATTCCATTCATCAATTGGGTATTAATGCTGGGTTGCTTGTTGGTGATTTGGTTTTTTGGTAAGTCGGAAAAAATGGAAAGCGCCTATGGCCTTGCCATTACCATCAACATGGTAATGACTTCTCTCCTTTTGGTGGTTCTTCTTTACCTTACAAGTCCGCGAATGAAACATTTTTATGGTGTGGTATTCCTGATTTTCATGTTTATTGAATGTATCTTCTTGTTCTCGAATTTAGGCAAGGTGGTTCATGGAGGGTGGTTTACCTTGGCCCTTGCGAGTACCTTCTTTGCCTTGCTATTCCTATATTATAAGGCACGTGAACTGCGAAGAAACATTACCGAGTATCTTCCAATGACCGCCGTTACCCCCTTGTTAGAGGCCGTTAGCAACGATAAATCCATCCCTTACGAAGCAACAAACCTGGTGTTCCCAACACGAAGTAATTCCCATGATAAACTAGATTTAACCGTTTACCATTCCCTATTCATGAAACGACCACGTAAAGCTGGGGTAATCTGGTTTTTACACTTGGATATTCTGAATGAACCGTGGGGCGTACATTATTCGGTGCACGAAGTAATTGACGGTTCTTGCTACTACGTTTCCTTACAACTAGGATTTAAAGAAGAACACCGCATTGAATACATGATGCGTAAAATTCACTGCACCATGGTGGAGAAAGGTGAACTCACCAATGAAAGTGTTTTTGAGTGCATCAAAGACCGGGTAGGAAAAGTAGACTTTAAGTTCATTGTATTAAATTCTCGCGTTTCAACAGACAACGCCTTAACGGCCTTTCAAATCTTGTGTGTTAAAGCCTATCGATTTGTGAAATCAACCGGACTAAAACCTGCCGAAGATTTCGGGCTCGATAAAACGAACGTAGAAGTAGATTATATTCCAATTTCGGTTACTGCCCAAGTGAATCAAGAACTTACTGAAGATTACGAAGACTATTCAGCTACGAATAAGGGATAGTTTTATTAATTAACGCCTTACCTAAGCGCATTCCCCGGCCACCACAAGGCTGAATTCCGCAGGGCTGGGATGCGCATGATTGCCTAAATACCACATTAATTTGGTGACAGCCGCTTCCGTTGTGAGGTCTGTCCCATTCCAAGCGCCAAGTTGTGCCAATAAATGCCCAGATGCATATTTTCCCGGTTGTATGCTTCCGCTCGTGCATTGCGAAATGGTTAAAATAATTCCCCCTTGACGCACATAATCAGACAATACCTTGGCAAACGCATCATGGTTCGGTGTATTTCCGGAACCAAAGGCCTCTATTACCACAGCGCGGTGAACTGCGGGGTTAAACACCGAGCCGTATGCCTCAAGGTTAATTCCGGGATAGAGTTTAACCAATCCAACGCGTTGATCTAAGATCTTGCTATAGGTGATTCCAGTTGCGTGTTGCTCAAGCAATTGATTGGCGTGTATTTTAATGTCTACTCCCGCAACTCCGAGTAAGGGATAGTTTGGGGAATCAAAGGCGTCAAATTGGTGTGCAGAAATTTTAGACACCCGAGACCCTCGAAACAACTTAGATTGAAAGAAAACAGCCACCTCTTGCAATGCCGCGTCCCCATCCGCCCGTTTTTTACCTGCTATTTCGAGTGCGGCCAGTATGTTTTCTTTACCATCCGAGCGCAAGATTCCCACCGGCAGTTGTGACCCGGTGAAAACAATGGGCTTCGATAAGCCTTGAATCATAAAACTTATGACAGAAGCCGTATAGGCCATCGTATCTGTTCCATGTAAAATTACAAATCCATCCACATGAGGTTCATGGTGTTCAATGAGTTCAACTAATTCTACCCAATGCGACGGATTCATGTGCGATGAATCAATCGGTTGCGCAATGCTTATTGGAATAACCTCAAGTGCTAAGCGCGCGATTTCTGGAATTTGTTGGTGCATGTATACAAAATCCAGTGGCTGTAATTCGCCCGTATTTGGATTCGCCATCATACCAATAGTGCCTCCCGTATAGATTAATAGAATGCGAGGTTTCATAGGTGTTGTACCTTAAGATTAAACAAGCGTCGAGCATTTTCAGAGGTTATATTATTTACCTCAACCACAGGAATTGCCAGCGCATTACTTAAGGCGTCGGCAATGTGAGTTAAATAAGAGGGTTCATTTCGTTTTCCACGATGAGGTGTAGGCGGCAGGTACGGCGCGTCGGTTTCAAGCACCAGGCGATCTGTTGGAAGTGTTTTTACTACCTCAGCCAGTCCGCTGTTTTTGTACGTTAATACGCCGCCAATTCCAAAATAAAACGATGGATGTGTTTGTACGATATATTCCGCTTGTTCTTTGGTTCCGGTAAAACAATGAAACACCCCGCGAAGGTTGGTGTGTTGGTAATCAGAGAGCACCTCGAATAGGGGGTCAAAGGCATCCCTAACGTGAATAGCAATCGGTAAATTATACTGTAATGCCCACTCAATTTGTTGATTCAACGCCTGTTGTTGTTGGGTAAGGAATTGTTTATCCCAATAGAGGTCCATCCCAATTTCCCCAATCGCGACAAGCTGTTCATGGTGTGTTTTAAGCAGTTCGCCCAAGGTATTCAACTGGTCGTTTACATCTTCCTTTACATAGCAGGGGTGCAACCCGAGCATGGGTGAACACGGAATTATGGGGTTGTTGAGTACCTTTAATAAGGGTTCCCATGAATCCACATCAATATTCGGGAGTAAAATTTGTGTTACGCCCGCTTCTTTCGCACGATGCAATACCTCATCTAGGGATGGGAGAAATGATTCTTCGTACAGGTGACAATGGGTATCAATCATTTGATTTAGCTTGACGTTGTTCCCAATTCCACGCATCGTTCAAGGCCTCTTTCACATTCCGTTGAGCGCGCCATCCAAGCGTCGCATTGGAATAGGAAACATTTGCGAAGATTTCAGTGATATCCCCCGCACGCCGTGGTCCAATCTGATACGGAAG
>Ga0315899_10006816_pt1 | contig 12304 bp, 6 predicted proteins | sample LakEriMetagenome_2_FD_203518 | JGI IMG/M metagenome (GOLD analysis project Ga0315899, IMG submission 203518) | Freshwater fungal communities from buoy surface, Lake Erie, Ohio, United States - Buoy 4 MA112 | ecosystem: Environmental > Aquatic > Freshwater > Lake | place: USA: Lake Erie, Ohio... | reverse complement strand
AGCTTGGGTATGAACGTAACGATCCCAGAAGAGCTAACGTTTCGAACTTCCCGAATGTGAATGCCGTTGATATCAACGAGTGGCATTTATTACCGAGTGGAAGTCTTATTTACAAAATTGAAAGTGAAAAGTTGAGTCGCATGAATGTGCGATTGAACTATAGCCAGTCGGTGGCACGCCCCAGTATTCGAGAGCTGAATGATGCGGCCATTGTAGACAATGAGTTTCGTGCCTTTATTTATGGTAATTCCGATTTGAAGATAGCTCGGGTGTTTAATTATGATGTGCGCTCTGAGTTCTACTTTAAGAATGGAAATAACCTTTCGGCTAGTCTCTTTTATAAGGATTTCAAAGATCACATCGAAATGGGATTTGGATCGTTGGGTATTACCTGGGAAAATGTACCCGAGTCGAACGTTATGGGTCTTGAGCTTGAAGGCAAGGTGGATATTGGAGAAGCGCTTGAGGTACGAGGAAATGTTACTCTGGTAAAATCCGAGTCACAGTTTATTCGCCGCAACTTCGAAGTGAACGATGACGGTGAGAAGGAGTATACACCGATTGATACCATCTATCGTCCCATGTTTGGTCAAGCGCCCTATTTGATTAATACGATGGTGTCGTATAAATCGGATACGCTGGGATTAACTGCTACCTTGAGTTACAATTTGCAGGGAGAGCGATTGGTGATAGCTGGCGCGTTCAAAGGTTGGCCCGATGTATATGAGATGCCGCGCCATTTGCTCGATTTCAAAGTCAGCAAGCGGTTGGGCGATCATTTTACCGTGAGCTTGACTGTGCGCGATATTCTCAATGCGCCTGTTTTGCGTTCTTATTTCATTCCGAATGAAGAACAGGCCATATACAATTCAAACTTGTTTAAAGAGGCAGTTGGAAGGATTGAGAACATTTTTAGCTTCACGTCAGTTAAACCTGATAATCGCGATAACTGGCAGGACTTCGATCGATTCAGATATGGCACCACTTATTTGCTAAGCGTTGGATATAAATTTTAATCGTCATGAAGTGTATATCGTACATACTTTTTTTACTTCTTATGCCAGCGTTAGCTTGGGCACAGTTGGAAGGGTTATTTGTAGAAACCTATTACGTCGCAGATTCTGCGGATGCACAGGGCGATTTAAGCGGAAGTAATCTTCAGCCCGGTGAAATTACCTATCGGGTGTATCTCGATCTTGCTCCTGGTTCTAAAGTTGTTGAAGTTTTCGGGGACACGGGGCATCCTTTTTCTATTAGCAGTACACGTAGATTTTTTAATCATCAACAGGCTTTAGTTTTAAGTTATGCACTACCAATTTCCGATTCACGCGAAGACACTAAAGCATTGGATACATATATGACCATTGGAAAAGTTGCAGAGCCAGGCGACAGGTTTGGTGTTCCAAAATCTCTTGATACCGATGGAAATTTTATTGCTGGAGACCGAAATTTTTCAGGTCTGCTTAGGAACGAGGATGTTAATGTTGGGATTCCTTTAACGTCAAGCGACGGCTTTATGACAGATGCCACACAAAACATCAATAATGAGCAGGATTTTATTGTAGATGGCATCGTTGGAAATGACGTCACTCTAGGGGTTGTTGACACTTCTATTTTTAGTTTTTACGCAATAGACTCGACGTTTTACAGCGACGATTTTAGATTTATTTGTATTCCGGGTGTAGCAGGTGTAAATGCAGATAGCAATCGCGTTCTCATTGCCCAACTTACCACGATGGGTGACATTTCAATGAAGTTGAACGCAGTGATACGCACCGCCGATGGACAAGATCTTCGGTATGTAAGCACTGATACCATCACAGCTCCGAATATGTTTTACCTGCCGGATTTGAATTATCCACCGGCTTGTGGCTGCACGGATCCGAACTATTTTGAATATAGTCCGGAGTATGCTTGTTTTATTGACGGTTCTTGCATAACACCGCTCGTGCTTGGGTGTACTGATACTATGGCGTGTAACTATGATAGCGCTGCGAATTTTAATCTGCAGTATTTATGCTGCTATCCTGGTTTCTGTCAAGACAGGGATCTAGAAGAAGTGTGCCCTCATATTAAGGGAGAATCGTTTGACATCGATGTGTTTCCTAATCCTGCTGAGCAGTATGTAACACTCCAAATCATAAGCGGTGTAGAAAGTGATACTGAGATAGACATTACGAACTACAATGGTGTTTCGCTTTACAGCGAGCGATTGTCGAGTCCCGAGTTGAACTTCAGCAAGCGTATCGACGTTGCTTCCTGGGCTCCGGGTGTTTATCATGTGCGAGTGAAAGCAATCAATAAAGTGCAACATTCAATTCTCGTAAAACTATGAGCAAGCGCCACTCAGTTTATACCGTCCTATTCGTATTTCTCTGTGTCGGTTTTTTTTCATGCCGGAAAGACGAAGTTCCGGAATACATCATTGAGCGAGGAACCGTAATGGATGTGGATAGCAATGTTTATCAAACGGTGAAAATTGGTGATCAGTGGTGGATGGCGGAGAATCTGATTGTTACGAAATTCAATGACAGTACATCCATTGCCATAATTCATGTTGACTCAATTGATTCTTGGGCGACGACGGAGAACCCCGCCTATTGTGTTGGCCCAAAGAGTGGCAACCTCTATAATGCCTATGTGGTTAACTCAGAGAAGAATATAGCGCCGAAGGGCTGGCATGTACCAACGGATGAGGAGTGGAAGAAGTTGGAAAGGGAAATAGGTATGTTGGCGGAAGAGGCCGATTATTCGGGATGGCGTGGGGTCTTGGAGGCGAATGCGTTAGCTTCAAAGTATAGAGACGGTTGGGGTGCTGCGACAAGCGATCAGGACCTGTATGGTAATGACTACTATGGTTTTAATGCTGTTCCTTCCAGTGTAAGAGGTTATAACGGTAGGTTATCACCCTCATTGGCTCCATCTGTCTGGTGGTGGACAAAGACATCTACCGGAACAGAAAACTATTATCGCTCTATTGATTCTGATCACACTGAAATTTTTCGTCACTCTACTGTTCATGCATATGGTATGAGCATTCGTTGTATTAAAGACTAAGATGAAACAACTATTCCTGATAATATTATTGATTGCAGGCGTTGCTTGCCATGCACAAGACACTCTTTCGAATTGGTCGTTTGGTGCCTTGCTGGGTTTCGATCGTCAGTATCGCGTTTTGAATGCTGAAAACAGTTTGTCTGGAACAGCCGAAGTTTGGGACGACCTTGAGTCGGCTGCATGGCGCATAAGCGGAGGATTGAAAGTTCAGTGGTCGCCGTTTAAGCGTTTTTCTATTTCAACAGGAATCACTTATATAGATCGTGGATATAAAATTGACTCACTGAAGGATGCTCGATTGCATGGTTTGGAATATCATTTTCGCTACGTCGATATTCCACTGTGTATTCATTATACAGGCACAGAATCCAAGAAAAACCGACTCTTTGCAGGGGTTGGAATCAACACAAGCATTGCCGTTTCCAATGTGCTGCAGTATCAGAAAAACGGACAAACAGCGCAATTTGAAATGGAAGCAGAAAGCGAAATACGTCCGATACTATTGAATGTTAGCGCATCGTTAGGCATTCGCAGGTCTATAACTAATAATGCAACTGTCGATCTTTACCTGAATGGAATTCAGTCGCTAAAGTCTCACGCCGACGGCCCACTGGAACGCCGATTTAATTCAGTAGGTTTATTCGTTTCCATCCTGAACAGATTCTAATGTTAGGTAGATGTTTTCTTGAAGATAGCGTCTGTCAATTTCATGTTACGTGTGTTTCCTGAAAGCCACGATTTATAAGCAATTTGGAAGCATTTCTTTAAAAAAAGCGTAATAGCAACATCATCTTTTAGGAATGTTTCGAAGCACATCTTCGCCTCGCAAATTTCCATTAATTAACTTAATTCAAAATCCAAAATGAAAATGCATTTTACTAAAGCTTTTGCCGCTGCTGCAATGCTTTTTGCCGGATTCACCGGTTCTGCTCAAACCAACTTGGGTGCCGATTGCGGTTGTCCAGCTGTTGGTTCACGTACAAGTGTAAACGTAACATCGTTGCCGGGTGCTTCTGCTATCGCCGGTGATCCTGATGCTTACCGTTTGACTTCAGGTGCTACATTCACTTGCAACAACACGTATATCCTCGACAAGAAGATTTACATTCCTGCTGGCCAGACATTGAGCATTGCTCCTGGTACTGTTATTAAGGGTGCTGCTGCTGCTACTGCTGCAGATCAAACTGCTTTGGTTGTTGAGCGTGGCGGTAAAATCATGGCTGCAGGCACTGAGTCTTGCCCAATCGTTTTCACTGCGAATGCTGATCCAATGGACGGTACTTACTCTGTAGCTACTATCGGTTCATGGGGTGGTGTAGTTCTTCTCGGAAAGGCTACTAACAATTTGGTTGCTGCTAACACACCACAGACTTTCGGTTCGAAAGTAGGTATGGGTGTTGGTCTTGGTTTGATCGAAGGTTTCAACAACACAGGTTCACAAAACCGTTATGGTGTGTTGCAGTCTGGTTCAGTTGCTGACGAAACTATCGGTGCATTCGATGACAACGACAACAGCGGTGTTATGAAGTATGTATCTATCCGTCACACAGGAGCTATCCTCGAAGTAGGTGCCGAGATCAACGGTCTTACCTTGGGTTCTGTAGGTCGTGGTACTACTCTCGAGCACATCGAAATCGTTTCTGGTGCTGATGACCAAATCGAATTGTTCGGTGGCACTGTAAACATGAAGTATGTAAGCAGCTTGTTCGGTAACGACGATATGCTTGACTACGACCACGGTTACTCTGGTAAGATCCAGTTCTTCTTCGGTATGAAGAACGACGGTACTGCTGCTGGTCAAGCTAGCCCTGATAACGACAACGGTATCGAAGCAGATAGCGATGATAACTCAGCGATGTCAGCACCTGTTGCTCGTCCGGTAATCTTCAACTCTACTTTTATCGGTAACCCTAAGGCAACCGGTACTGCTGATAACCGCGGTTTGGCTGCTATCAACGCGAAGGACGGTGCTGGTGGAGAAATCTACAACAGCGTATTCGCTAACTTCAAAAACGGTTTGAACATCGAGAAGGCGTTGGGATCACGCACATTGGCCGGTGGTGGTAATGCTTGGCACAACTGGTATGCTGTACCATCAACTCCAACTACTCCAACTGCATCTGCAGGTAATGGTACATTGAACCTTCAGGTTAAGTGTAACCACTTCGTTGGTATCACTAACCCACTTACCTTCGGTGCAAGCACATTGGCTGCTAACGGAACTGCTTTGACTGCTGCTTCTACTTCTGATGCAGGTATCGCTGCAGGTGCTGAATTCACTCAGTTCACTGTAACTGACAAGAACGTAATCGTAACTGGCAACACACTTCCAGGTTTCGACTACAACTTCACACGTTCAGGTAACACCTTCACTGCGAAGAACGACCCAACTCCAAACCCAGCATTGTCTGTAACAGGTTGCCCAACAGTTCCTGTTGACGGTTTCTTCGAACCAGCTAACTACCGTGGTGCATTCTCTTCAGAATACGGTGAAAACTGGTTGTCTACTTGGTCTTACTCACAAGTTTTGGGTGCTACTCGCGGTGTTGCTGCTTGCCCAACCGACTTGAACTTCGACGGTACTACCAACGTAAACGACTTCTTGATTTTCGCTCCTGCTTTCGGTACTTCTTGTAACTAAAATTTAATTGATTCTCGAAAGAGATTCTAATAAAAAACAATTATGAATACAATCAAGTACATCTTCGTTGCTTTGTTTGCTTGCAGTTTCGCAGCAGCACAAGCACAGGGCTTGCAAGGTATCGTTGTAGAACGTTACTACCAGGCCAATGCAGCTGACGTAAGTGATGCCACCGCAGAAGGTGCTATCGTTCCACTTACTACAAGCTCTGTTACGTACCGCGTATATGTTGATATGGCGGCAGGTTACAAGTTCTCTCAGATCTATGGTAGCCCAACACACACAATGTCTGTTAGCTCTACGGCTAATTTCTATAACGATCCTAACTGGGGTGTATCTCTTGATCCAGGAACCGTATCAACTACCAACATTCGTAAGAACACAGGTATGATCGATTCTTGGTTCACTACCGGTGGAACTGCAGTTGGTAAAGTAGGTGTGCGCAAGACTGATGATACCGATGGTTCATTGGGTAACGCTCAATCTATTCTTGCTAACAACCCAGGCGCTTGCTTCGGTTCTCCTATCAATGGTTCAGGTGCTAAGGACGGTATGATCAACGCTGTCGCAAACTCTTACTTAGAGCCAAACAGCCTTGGTTTAGGTTCTGCTTTAGATGTGTTGGATCAAACTGCAGGTAACACAATCACAATCACTGACGGTGCTATTGCTGCATTGGGTGGTGTTGTTGGTGCTACTGCTGATAACCTCGTACTGATCGGTCAGTTCACTACCACCGGTAGCTTGAGCTTCGCTTTGAACGTACAGTTGATCAACATCGCTACAGGTACTGCTGAAAACTATGTTGCTTCTAACCCGGTTGGTGGTGAGCTTACCAGCGCTTCATTGACTCAGACTGTTGCTCCTACTTGTCCAGTTGTTGGAACTACTGATACTCCTGACGGTGCAACGTTGGTGTATTCTAGTACCAACTCATACTATCCGAACTGCTACCCAATCAGCGGTACTACAGTTGGTGCTACTGACTCTCCAGAGTCGGCTTCAGGAACTGGTCCTGACCGTTGGTATCGTTTTGTTGCTTTGTCTAGCGGCGTGTCTATCACACTTACCAGCGCAGGCAATGACGACATTATCGAGTTGTTCCAGAAAGTTGGTTCTAACTACGTATTGATGTCAGGTGGAACTGAGAACTCAGGAGTAGGTAATGGTGACTTTGAGCGTCTGAACTACTCAGGTTTAACTCCCGGTACTACATACTATGTATCAGTAGGTGCTGCATCCGGTTCTACAGGTGGTGCTTTCAGTTTGTGCATTCAGCATTTGATGCCGGGTGCTTGTGCTTACACTGAGCCTGCTGCCGGATTCAACTTGTGCTCTGCATTCAAGTCGATTTTCCGAGGTTCACCTAGCCAAGGTGTTACCTATGCATTCAACTTTGAAGGAGTAGGTGGTGGTGCATCTGGTACAACCAGCTTGAGCGGTACCAATGGTTTGATTACTCTTTCAAACCCAACGCTCGCTTTGCGCTACGGTGGCATCTATGATGTTACGGTTGATGTTTCATACTCGTTGCAAGATTCTCAATCGGCATCAGAAATTGTTACTGTCAATGGTACTGCAATAGGTAACTGTAACGACGTGAACATTGCAGCTCAGCCCGATGTTGAAGTTCGCAGTACACAGCGTTGCCCTGCTACTTTGTTGCGCAGCACTTTCTTGAACGCTGTTCGTGTTTCTGGTGCTACTTCAATTTGCGGTGCAACATCATACACATTCGAATTCACTCCGGTGGTAAGTTGTGGTGATGGAACTTCTGCCGGTTTGGCGGTAACTTTTAACTCTAGTTCCCCTTTTCTTCAATTAGGTGTTCTTCCTAACCTGGGTAATGCAGGCGCTTGGGATGTTCGTGTTCGCCCAAACTTCGCTTACGGCTCCGGAACCTTTGGTCCTGTTCAGCGCATCCTGGTTTCAGGAACTGCTGCAAGTGAATTGGCTCAAGGAGAAGAGGTTTCTGAATTGATGGATAAGTCAGAAGAAGTTTTCCAAACATCTTCAATCTATCCTAATCCAAACGCAGGTAACATGATCGCAGTGAACTTTACAGACCTTACTTCTAATCAAGTTCAGGTTCGTGTATTGGATGCTATGGGTCGTGAAATTTTCCGCTCGGCTTATGGTGTTGAAGGTTCATTGAACCAGATTATCACATTTGATCAAACACTTGCTGCCGGTTTGTATATGGTAGAAATGACTGATGGAACTAACATAGTTTCTGAAAGAATGATCGTCAAAAATTAAGGTGTTTGAACGATCTTTTGCAGGAAGCGCCTCCAACGGGAGGCGCTTCTTTTTTTTCACACATTTTTTATTGTTAGGTCTGTGTTATCCAGGTTTGTGCGAGCAATTAATTTACTTAATACAAGCATAAACTAGTCTTCAACATGAGGGATAGTTGAGGTTGCAGTTTTGACGCTCAAACTAAATCCCATGAAAATTTTATATTCACTTGTCGCTTTTCTTTTCCTTGTAAACATTTCTGCTAGAGCACAAGGCCTTGAAGGTATCATCGTTGAACGTTATTATGAAACGGATGCTGCTGACGAAGCCAATGCACTTGATAATGGTGCGGTTGTTCCCCTTCCGGTTGGAAGTGTAGTTTATCGCGTTTTTGTCGATATGGCAGATGGCTATAAATTCTCGCAGCTGTTCGGAACAGCGGAGCATCCACTAACCGTTAATGCTACTTCAGATTTTTATAATGACCCGTCGTATGGTGTTACAGTGAATCCTGCAACCATCAGTGCAAACAATATTCGTAAGCATACTGCACTCATCGACTCTTGGTTTACCACAGGAGGTGCTTCTAATGGTAAGGTCGGAGTATTGAAGATTGAGGATACGGATGGTTCTGTAGGAAACCAGCACGGTGTGCTAGCGAATAACGCAGGCGGATGTTATGGTTTGCCCATCAATGGCACGAATGCTCAAGATGGAATGACTCCGAATTCACCGGCGACATACCTTGTTCCTAATTCGCTCGGAATTGGCGGCGCTTTGGAGGCGTTGGATCAAACACCAGGCAACTCGGTGCTCATTGACGGTGGGGCCATTGCCGCATTGGGTGGCATTGTAGGCCCTACTGCCACGAATAGGGTCATGATTGCCCAATTCACAGTAAACGGTGACATTTCATTTGCTATGAATATTCAGCTTGTAAATGTTGCAACCGGTGCTGCTGAGAATTATGTGTCATCTAATCCTATTGCAGGTGAATTAACCCATCCTTCATTGACTTACAATAGTGGTATTGCTCCGACTATTTCAATCACGGCGCCTGCCAACGGTTCAACCATCGGTTTCGGACCATACACACTTACAGCAGATGCCAGCGATGTTCAAGGATACGTTACCGCTGTGGAGTTTTTTGTTGATGGTATTTCAGTGGGCGTTGATTATGCCGCTCCGTTCGAAGTCGTATATAACGCCACGGTTGGAGCACATTCTATAAATGCAGTTGCTATCGATGGTGACTGCCTTACAGGTCAATCGCAAGTGATCAACGTGACTGTGTCAAGCGATTCAGCACCATCGGTTACGCTTGATGCACCCACAAGTGCAGTTGAAGGTTCATCAATCACATTAAGTTCAGTAGCTTCTGATAATGGTTCCATAACACAGGTTCAATTTTTTGTGGATGGCATTTTGGTTGGAACAGATGCAACGGCTCCTTACTCCGTTCAATGGATTGCTACGCTTGGAGTTGATCAAGAAATAACAGCGGTAGCAACCGATGATAGTGGTCTCTCAACAACCTCAAATGTTGTTTTAATTACGGTGACCGAGAATATCCCTCCGGTAGTTGCTATTACCTTCCCATTTTCAACGAGTGATTTCACTGCTCCTGAAGTTGTAGCACTTACGGCTGAAGCGACGGATGCCGACGGCACTATTGTAAGTGTTGAGTTCTTTGTGAACGGAGTTTCCGTGGGTGTTGCAAATGCAGCTCCTTTTATCGTTAACTGGACTAGTGAGGCCGGTCCTGCGGCCATTGTTGCTGTAGCAACGGATAGCAATGGAGCTCAGACGACTTCAGTTTCTGTGAATCTGATCGTTTTGGATCCGTCTACACAACCCTATGCTGTAGGATCGTTGACACAACCATGTAGCATTCCTGAATTCTGTGTGCCAATCTCTGTTTCTGCGGCATTCCCTGTTTCGGGTGTTATTGGTTACGACATTACGATGAACTATGATGCTACCGCGCTTGAGCCTTATGGAGTTTATGAGTTGTTTAACGATATGATTGATTCTGATCTCGTTTCAGCTACTCTTACTGATGTTAGCCCAGGGATTTTGCAAGTTATGATTACACTGAACGGGAATGCTCCTGCAGGAACCCAGTTTCAAGGTTTCGGAGAATTGATTTGTATCCGCTTCAATCGTTTACCTGGTTTAGGTGCTACTGATTCTACAGAAGTAATAGTGTCCTCGCTTATAGAAAGTTATACTGCCGGCACTCAATCAGTAGATGTAAGCAGTGCTTATTTATACTCAGAGCCAAACTCTTATTACACGGGTATTGTATTGCATGGTGCCACCGGCGCTGCGCTTAATGCGAATGAATCGACTTCGGCTTCAACACCACAAACGCTTGTATTGGGAGCTACTGCAGGTACAATCAATATCACTGAAGCTGCTGTAGAAGTTGATCTAGGAGGAGGTTTCATGCATGATTTGAACAATGGATTGGAGGTTGTAATTGATCGTGATATCAATAATGCAGCGTCCATTCAACAGTCTGTAAATGGTGCCGACGTGCTCATGACCAAATCCCTTCTCAGCGGAACCTATACTCCAACGATTTGGGAAATTCTTGCAATGGACGTGAATCTCGATGGAGTTGTTTCTGCCGGTGATATTTCACAAATGAATCAACGCGCTACATTGATGATTGGTGAATACCAGCAGGCATGGAATACGGCCGGCCAACCTTCGAAGGACTGGATCTTTATCGACGAGAGTCGCCTGAGCAGTGCTGCTTTTGCTATCTCTGCAACATTCCCTGCTGATGACCAAGTTGGTTTCTCGGCGAATCGTGTTCCTTCCGTTCCATTTGCACTTGCTACTGCCGCTTCGAACTTCGATCCGACCAGCGCAACTTGCCAGCAATGGGATACAGAGAATTATAAGGCGGTTCTTCTCGGTGATGTAAACGGCAGCTATGGTTTGAATTCAGTGAACAACGAAGATAGCATTCGCATTGATTTGAGCCAGGCGGTGATTACCTCTGTTGGTGGTTCAAGCTATGTTGAAATTCCGGTAATTGCGCAGTTTGTGAATGCCGACATTCGTTCATTGGACATTGCATTGCAGTTCAATGAAAATAAATTAGTGTTCGATTCTGCCTTTGCAATTGCGTCTGATATGGAGTTGGTCTCTCATTTCAACTCATCGGATGATTATGTTCGCTTAGTGGCCACACGAAATACATCAGAGTCACTTGCATTGAATGGAGTTATTGCCCACCTAAAATTTGAATTATTGAATGCTTGTGAGGTTGTGTACAGCACAGATTTGGATAGTGTTCACGTTTGGTTGAATGGCGAGATAGCAGGATTTGAGATCATCGATGGTTCTACCTTGCCTGATCCAATTCAGATTGGATCAGATGCTCCATATTGTGTTGGAGCACCAATCGAATTCAGCTACTCTGACACATTCAATGGAACTGCAATCCAAAATTATGCTTGGTCATTTGGTGATGGAACGGTAGCTTCAGGTCAGTCTGTTTCTGCCAGTATCACGGCTCCGGGAGCAACTCCTATTGTTCTCACTCTGACTGGAGTTAATGGTTGCACATATCAGGTGCCTTCTGAAATATTCGTTTCCACTTCACCGGTGGCTTCATTCACCTACACCTACAATGCTGAAACTGAATTGGTGACTTTTGCAAATGGCTCAACCATCGCAAGCGGAACCATTAGCAGTTATAGCTGGAACTTTGGTGACGGTAACAGCTCTTCAGAGACCAATCCTACTTATACCTATACAACTCCTGGTATTTTCACAGTTGTGTTAACAGCTACATCTGCTCAAGGATGTTCAGCGGTTTATGATGTTCAGGTAAATGCTTCTGTAGGAGTTAACGAGCTTGCTCAGTCTAACTCGATCCAGGTTTATCCGAACCCGGTAAGAGAGACTCTGAATGTAGTTTCAACCATGGGTGGCGTTGTGTACATCACCGATTTATCTGGACGTGTAGTTCTTCAAAACGAAAAGTTGAATGCAGGATTCAATACAACTATCGATGTATCAAGCTTAGCTGAAGGCGTTTATCAAGTTGTTATGCAAGGTGATGCTTCTATGCAGTCGATGCGCATTGTGAAGATCAATTAAGGTTTTTAATTATAGGTCTATCAATCAAAGCCCGGTCATTCGACCGGGCTTTCTTTTTCCATGATTCGTTACCTTTGCCACGTGAACTCCTTTTCTGAATTGAATCTTAACAATGCCTTGCGCAATGCGCTGGATGATCTTGGTTTTCATGAGCCAACTGCCATTCAAGTAAAGGCATTTGCACCTATAATGGCCGGTAACGATGTGCTGGGAATTGCACAAACGGGCACCGGTAAAACCTTTGCTTAT
>Ga0315899_10006815_pt1:0-7500 | contig 12305 bp, 10 predicted proteins | sample LakEriMetagenome_2_FD_203518 | JGI IMG/M metagenome (GOLD analysis project Ga0315899, IMG submission 203518) | Freshwater fungal communities from buoy surface, Lake Erie, Ohio, United States - Buoy 4 MA112 | ecosystem: Environmental > Aquatic > Freshwater > Lake | place: USA: Lake Erie... | reverse complement strand
GTATGGCCTCTATCATGAAGCAAAATTTAAACAGGACGTAAAAACACGAAGCAAACACAGCGGCGAGGACGTAACATATGGTATGGGTGGATTAATTAGGACGTAAGACGTATGTACACGTATATACATACGTATATACATACATGAATGCATGCATAGATACATACATACATGCACACACACGTAGTGGCATATTGAACGTGCACATTGGTGCGTTTTACACACACATCGGGCCAAACCACACACATCGGGCCAAACCAAGTGCTCTTGAAACACACCATATGCATGCATCACACACACACACACACACACACACACACACACACAATGACACACAAACTTGCCACACTCCTGTAGCGGGGGCATGGTTTAACTGTGTGGACAGAGAGAGAGAGAGTAAGACGAGACACAAACACACATAGACCTGAAGGACAGCGAGCATCGACTCCTCTGACACAGAGCCCACCGTAGCTGACGCGTTCTTTTCTCCTGTGTGTGTGTGCGTGCGTGCGTGCGTGCGTGCGTGTGTGTGTGCGCGCGCGCGCGCGCGTTTACGTGTGCGTGTGCGTGTGAGTGTGCGTTTGAGTGTGAGTGTGCGTGTGGGCGTGGTGGAACGTAGGGAGATGGAGGCAAGGGAGGAGGAGAGAAGGGAGGGATGGGGGGAGGAGGAGGGCAGAGGTACCAAGGTGGGCATCGCGATCCATACGCTCGACCAATATACGAACGTGCAGGGGCGTGAGACCCATGGCTTCTGGGCCTGAAGCGTTGTACATGTATATGTGTGTGTTTGGGGGGGGGTGTTAGTATGTGTGTGTCCTTGTACGTGCGTACAAGTACACACACACGAGGGTTGATGCAGCACATAGACATGTGCTGCATCAACCCTTGACTCGCGTGTGTGTATGTGAAAGATGTACATGAGTAAACGCTGGTGTGTATATGAGAGATGTACGTGAGTCAACGCGAGTCGACGAGGGCTTGGCCGTTTTCGTGTTTGGTTCTGCAGTTGCGAATCCCTGTTGCGGGATTTCTGCGCCTTGAGAGTTTTTGGCAAGCTGTTCTATGAAGCCCCAGACAACGTCCTCGGTCAGTTTCCGCGAGAGGACACTCTCCTCGTGTGCACGCTGCATTGCGCGGATCTCCTGTGGCGACTTCACCTTCCGTTCGCGCCCGCCTTCAACGCCACTGGTCTTGTGAATCTGCTCCGCTCTGTATTGTACATACTCACTCTTCAGTTCGTTGAGCTTAGCCTTGAAGGCGCTCAACAGCTGCGGCGACGATGGCGCCAGTTGCTCAACGACAAGGGGACGAGACATGGCCCACATGAAGTCCGTGATCCCTAGAAACCCCCGCGCATCCGGGCCCAGATCCTTTGCCACCTGCTCCACAGCCTGCTTGTCCTGGAGCCCCGAAACATCTTTGAGATCGAGCACTTGTTTTTTGAAGTCGTCTATATGAATCATGCTCTCACTAATAGCATCTGATGCCATCAATTTCTCCGCTATTTTCTGCCAATTCTGTTCGAGCGCAGTCCAGGCTGCAAACAATTTGGGGTTGCATGGAATATCTTTCCATTTTCCCTCTAGCAATTCATGATAATCAAACTCCATTTTATCCCAATTCGCAGCGCTTAGGTCTTCAAGTGTCACATGGCGGTGTTTTAGAAACCACTGGTGCCGCAGGATCTCCGACTCGCACTGGCTTAGACCGATGTCGGTTTGTCGGAGGACTTGATGCATTTCCTGTAGTTAGTTTATTTTAGTTGAGTGATACTAGTTTAGTTTAGTTTAGTTGAATGTTAGTAGTTCAGTTTTCGGAGGACTTGATGCATTTCCTGGTTAGTGATCTTCTTGTTGCGTGCTTTGTCCAGCGCGCGTGCCTGGCGGAATATATGGAGACAACGGTGGAACAGAGTGGCCTGAATATTTTGTCTGGCAAACTGCCAGCATAGGTCAATGTAGTTCACCACCGCATCTTCATCCCCTTGTGTTTCTCCCTCATCACGGTCAATATGCTTCTTGAGGAGCATATGCACCATTTGTTCACTCAGGCCCATTTCAGGTGACCACAGTGCTGCCTTCACATGGCTGTACAGCGCGATCCCTTCCAATCTGCTTTCCTCGTCTGAAGCCTTGCTCTTGAGTTGCGAGTAAATACTCTCCCACTTTCGCTGTATATACCGCTCTGCATTGAAGTCACCCTGGGAGTAATTCCGGCAGAAGCCGACATAGTCAACAAAAATTTCATTTCCGAACTTGATCGAAAATGCAATAGTGCCAATCTTTTTGGCGCTGGTAATCCATTGCTGGAGCAGGGCCTTGTCCACTGGCGGGGGTTGGTAATCCTTAGGCAGCTCGGTGCCGGCGATGACAACGGGCGGCGGAAGGATCTTTTCAGCACCGGGTTTGGTCAGCACCTTTGTCAGACACTCTTCGAATTGCTTTTCCGAGAGCGCGCGTTCAAGGGTTGCCTTGAACTCCTTACGTTCTTTGGCCGCAATTTCGCGTGCTGTTTTGGCCTGCTCGTCACACAATTGGAGCAACGGGCTCCACTGGTCCACCAGTACCTGCCGTAGGCACTGTTGGGCAAAGCCAGGGAGGAAGTACGGCCCGCAGGCCTTCTCGCCTAGGCGCCACTGTGCCCTGCTCTGCTCTCTGCTCTCATCAGCGCTGGAGCCCCGGCGCAGCTCGGGTATGCGGCCCTCAACAAAGGCGCGCCAGTGCACGAAGCCGTGCATCTGCGGGTCGAGGTCGTCCAGCAGCTTATTGAGCAAGCGCGGCTCGAGGTCCGTGCCCGCGCGCTCGAGCACGCTGCGGAACTCGTCCCACGTCACCATGTCTTGCGGCTCGAACTCCTTGTGCCACATGCAAGTGGGCGACTTGCAGATGGGACACTCAGTCTTGCTCTTTTCTGAACGCAGGAAGCGCCACATGCGCGTGTGCACAATCTGGCGGGACGACTCGAGTATCTCAAAGCACGATGCCACGACATCCCAACGCGGCAGCTTGTGCGTGGGGTGCGGGCCCTCAAAGGCCTTGAACACCTTGAAGTAGTCTCCCGCATACTTTTGCAGCCAGTCCTCCCACAGCACCTCCCTCTCATACACATACTTGGCTTCGAGTGACAGCACCGCGTTTCTGATCTGGTCCTCCTGAATATCCAGAATCTTCTGCTTGCGCGCTTCGACAAGGACGTGCTGGAAGTCTGGCCGACCCAGACGCCCGCGCGCGTTATTGGCCTTCTGGGCATCTAAGAACATCTTTTGGAGCTTGGCCCAGTTCTGGCGCACCGCGTCCATGATGGACGCCTCGTCGCGCGCGTACCGCTTCTTGAACTCTTCCAGCGAAATGACTCCGTCGCCGTCCTTGTCCATTACGTCGATGAGCGTTTCGATCTGCGTCGACGTCAGCTCGCGCGCAAAAGAAAACTGGTTGCAGAGCTCCTTGAACTGTCGGTAGCTCAGCTCGATCTTGTCGCTGAGCGCGAAACGTGTGAACTTCTCCGCGCTGTCCTCCCAGTGCGGGTACACCACGTTGTGCAGCGTGATTTCGTTCGGGATGTAGCGCATGAGAAAGTTTTTCGTGTAGTCGAGCTGCCAGACACCCCAAGGCGTGAGTCTCTACGCTGCAAGCGCTGCACGCAAGCGAACATGGAAGAGTGCGCGGGGGGGGACGACGCGCACGCATTTCGACCTGCCCTACAGACGGCCCTTCTGTTTCGTACAGAGCATCCTTCGCCACTTTTTGAAGAATCGCATCTTTTTCCTCCTTCTTGACGATTTTGAGGGCCTCTAGGCGCTCGAAGGCGCCGATAAAGTCTGCCTTTGAGATCATGCTACGACTGGAGTGCGGCGCAATGTTGAGGGAGTCCAAGACGCGATTGATGTCCAGCCACACGTTCTTGACGAGCAGCACCCGGAACAAGGTGAGCTCGGGCTCAAACTCTTTCAGCACAAATTCAGTTTCGAACTTGTCCACATCCACCGAGTTGATTTTCTTGTTCCACCACGACTTGCCGGTGCTTTTGCCCGAGAGAAGCTGGATGTCCTCCGACGACAGCCCTGACATTTTAAGTCCGTCACGCAGCGCGCTCGAAAAATCCTTTATCATCAGCTGCGCGAGCGAGCGCTTGTTGTCCCTGAGGTGGTCGCACAGTTTGGCATAGAGCACTTCGTTTTCCTTGAACTTGAACCCGCCCTCTGCGGGCTTCTCCTTGTTTTCGTGCTTCTCAAGGAATTCCGTGCTGAAGAGGTCCCACTGAATGTCGGTGATGTTGGGCTCGACCCCCGTGGAGCCCTTCATGAGGTCCTGGAACGTGCTCCGTTTTATTGTCCCTTGGCCTTGCTGATCCGTGTGCTGGCTACATTTCTGCTTCAGTGTGTCCCACTTGCCGTACATGGACCCGAGGACTGAATAGCGCAGCATCACAGCCTTGATGCCACCACGCCCAAACCACTTTGACGCCAACATGCTGCGCCTAAAGAGCTTTACCTCCTCAGACTCCTTGGTATCTTTCTTCTTCTCTTCCTTTCTGAACTCCCAGCGCCCGTCCATGCGGTAATCGAGGCCGAAGCGCACAAGGAACGCGGAAAAGTCGAGGCCCTTCTCGTTCTCGTCGAGCTTAAGCTTGTCGAGGAACGCGTCCATCTCCGCCTTCTCAAAATTGGTGATCTTCAGGACCTTCTTGATGCCCGTCTGCAGGTCTTCCTTGTCGAGGTAGCGGTCCTTGTTTTGGTCCATTTCTTCGAACGCCTTGTGGAGCGACTCAGGGAAGAGCTTCTGAAGAGCCGCCGAGACCTTCCTCTCCAGGCTCATGGCCTGCCGCATCACAGGCTTGACGCCGTACCGCGCCAGGAACTCGTGATAGGCCAGGAAGCCGTCGCCGTCGAGATCGGCGCGGTTCATGAGGCGGTTTTTGATGGCCATGGTCGGCTTTTCGGCGGGATCCGAAAACACGGAGTCGACGCCCTTGAAAAACTCCTTCTCAGACAGGCGGCCGTCCTTGTTGGTGTTGAAGGCATGGAAGGCCTGTTTGGCGTCAGGGTAGTGCTCGCGGATCTTGTCGCGAACGCGCGCCTCCTCCTTGCCCACCTCGTCGACGCCCGAGCCGTGGAGGTCGCTCTGGCTCACTGTGCTCGCAAATTTGAGGAGCTTGAGATAGTCAATCTTGCCATCGGTCTGCCCCCCGGTGATCTCGGCCACAAGGTCGCGCACCTTCATCAATCCAATTTTGATGCCGGCCTTGTGGAAGCCGCTCATGAGCTTTTGGGTGTCGATGTAGCCGTCGCCCTCCACGTCGAGCTCCTGGAACACGTCCTGCGTGCCGCCGAACGTCCGCAGCAGGAGCTTGCACAGGTCTGGCATGCTCATGGCGTCAATGTTCTCCGTCGCTGACGCCGTCGCCAATGATGGCGGCACCTTACGAAAGAAGTCAAGAAACTCCTCATAATCCAGATACCCGTCCTGCTTGTAGTCGGCGTTCGTGAAGATCGCGTCGAAGTACTGGCGCTGCAGAATGATTTTCAGCTTGGTCTCGAGCACCTGTCGAAAGTCCTGCTTGCTGATGATGCCGTCTTTGTCCTCGTCTATGCGTTTGAAGGCATTCTGCAGCGTCTTGTAGCGGTCCTGCAACCCTTTGCAGATCAGCGACGAGTACTTGTTGATTTCATCGTCGAGCAGCCCCTCGCCCTCCTTGACCACCATGCCCGTCTTCTTGAGCGTGCAGTACTTTTCATACATGATGTCGCCAGCCGAGTTCTTGCATTTGTTCTTTTCAGCGTCCTTTATGTACCACGCCATCTGGTCTGCCGTCATGTTTTGATCCAGCTTGGTAAGCGCCTTTTTGAAATCGTCCGTCTTGACAGCCTTCTCGCGGCGCTGGTCCAGCGCGACACACTCCTTGATCAGCCGATCCCACTTCTTCCGCATGTTGGACGGCTCGACGTCGCTGACGCCTGTCTTTCGCATCATTTCGTCGATGAACTGGTGCTTCTTGTCAAAGTCCTCCTGCGCTAAGCGTCGCCGCTCCCCGCCGTCACGGCCCGCCGCCCCGTCGTCATGCACACCACCGAGCGTCACCTTCTTCGGCGCCAGGTGGGACCTGCGGCCTGTGCGCAGGCCGCCGGCGCGGTCGGACGAGGTCAGCTTGGTGGGGTCGATGTCCATGATGAAGGCCTGCAGGTGCGCAGACGGTGTCACAGGGTTGCTCTTGACAAACGCCTCCTCCACAGAGTCCCAGCACAGCTTGAAGTCCCGCTCGTCCCTGACCGTGTAAGTGTGGCCGTCTGCCTCATACATGAAGTTGACAGCGCGGCCGTACTTGTGCTTGAGCTTGTCCCGGAGCTCGCTCCACTGCATGGTCGACGGCACTGTGATGAACTTTTGCTTGTTCTCGGCATCTCGGCACTCCATGAGCACCTGCAGAAACACGACGCCCCTCAAGCTCACCGGGCGCCGTGCGCCGGTTGGCACACAGCCGTCGTTGGCACACAGCAGCAGCGGCAGCGGCAGCGGCAGCACAGCAGCAGCAGCAGCATCGGCAGCAGCGGCAGCAGCGGCAGCCCGGGCAGCTCGCGCTGGCGGCAAAATGGCACACACGCAGGAACAGCAGCAGGCCCGGCCCAGCGCGCCCACCTCCTCGAAGGAGCGCGGGATGACGCTGGAGGAAATGCCCGAGGTGTCGGTCGCCAAGCCCTTGTCCTTGCCCATGAAGAAGTCGTGGAAGCCCTTGAAGGCGAGAAGGCCGTCTTGGTCGACGCCGCACTTGTTGAACACGGTGTCAATCTGGTCGCTGGTGAACGCATCGCCGCCCTCGAGGTTCTTGATGCTCTGCTGGAAGTCGTGCAGCGAGACCTTGCCGTCCTCGTCTGTGTCCATGTCGGCAAATGCATCGTAGAGGTCGGCAAAGCCGCGCTCGAGCACCTCTTTGACTCGCAAGATAGGATCGCGCTCGCGCGCATTCTGGCGCGACATCGCCCGGCACCGCCCGCGTGCGCGCCCGGGGCCGCGGGGCCGCACGCACAGGACGGGAAGCCTTTCAGGACGTCCAAGTTTGCCGCGGGCCTATAAAAGGGGGCATGCTTGGTGCCCGCTCCGCAGGCGTGGGACACGTCACTATTCTCCTCAGCTGCCTGCTCCTTCTCCTTCTCTCCTCCCCCTCCATCACCTCACTCCCGCGAAACCGGTCGATGTTCGATGTTTTCTTTTTCAAATGGTCTGTCCCAAAATCGGGCCGGATCAAAAAATAGGATGGCCTCTTCAGAATTTGTGTGTTTAGTTTTGTGTGTTTAGTGTTTAGTTTTTGCACACGGAGCCCCCCGGTCAAGCCCGTTTTCAAGTTTTGGGAATTGATACGCCTGTGCGTATCAATTGGGTAAAACCAGGTTCTTGTAGTTCGTCCCGAATTCTCGAGTCCAAAAGTCCTTTAGCCACGTCAACGAGTTGGAGAGGGACGTGTAGTTTCAAATCCTCAATGTCGTGATTGACAATGGACACATTGTCT
>Ga0315899_10006813_pt1 | contig 12309 bp, 15 predicted proteins | sample LakEriMetagenome_2_FD_203518 | JGI IMG/M metagenome (GOLD analysis project Ga0315899, IMG submission 203518) | Freshwater fungal communities from buoy surface, Lake Erie, Ohio, United States - Buoy 4 MA112 | ecosystem: Environmental > Aquatic > Freshwater > Lake | place: USA: Lake Erie, Ohio... | reverse complement strand
ATCCACGGCGGGCTCGGGGGTGGGCGCAGGGGCCGCCATGGCCGTGGGCAGGGTTACCGCCCAGGAAGCGGCGAGAACGGCGAAGGAGCCAACAGGATGGGGCCGGGCGCCGGCCATGGGATTGGGCCACAAGTGGGCGGACCCTATCGGAGCACCGCAGGATTCACCAGCTGGGGCAGGTGAGGAAAGGGTCAATCCGGCAGGCTGGGTGCCGCTTGAGCCGCTCGGCCGAGGCGTCCGTCGAGCAGCCACAGCCCTACCACGGTGGTGAGGGTCACCATCAGCACCAGGGCAGCGAAGGTCACCGGGTCGATCAACCCCGCCGTCAGGGCGGTGGTGGCGAACACCAACCCCGGCAGCCCCCGCGGCATCAGTCCGAAGATCACCAGCCAGGGATCAATGCCCGCTTGCCGATCCGCCCGGCGGATTCCCAGGCCGCAGGCCAGCTTGCTCAGCACCGCCAGCACGGTCAATACGGCGGCCAGGCTCCAGGCCTTGGGTTCGATCAGGCTGGCCAGGGGCAGCCGCAGCCCCACCGACAGGAAATAGAGGGGCAGGAACACCTCCGAGAGCAGCGTCAGCACCCGCGACACTTCGCCGTCCACTGGCCGCAGCCGCGCCAGCAGCACCCCGCCCCAGAGGGCTCCCAGCAGGCTGGTGAGCCCGCTGGCCTCCCCCAGCCAGGCACTGCTGATCAGCAGCATCAGGATCGCCAGGGGGCTCTGGGGCGCCGGGCGGCCGCTGCGGGCCCAGCGATCCACCGCCCAGTAGCTGAGGGCCGCGGCCGATCCGGCCAGCAGCAGGCCCGCCAGGCCGAACCCCACCGCCCCCAACCGCCCGCCACCGAAGGCGGTGGCGAGGGTGAGCAGGCCGATTGCCGGCAGATCATCGAGCACCGAAACCCCCAACAGCAGCCGGCCGGTGGGGCTGCGCAGCGCTGCCCGCTGGGCCAGCACCCGCAGGGTCACGCCGGTGCCCGTGGCGCTCAACACCGCCAGGCAGAGAAGGGTGGGGGCGATGGCCAGGCCGAACCAGGCCCGCAGGGGCCAGTAGGCCACCAGCGGCGCCAGGCAGCTCAGGGCCACCGTGCGTAGCACGGTTTGGGGACGGGAATGGAGCAGATCGCCCCTCACCTCCAGGCCCACCTGGAAAAAGAGGGTGAGCACTCCGAGCTCCATCAGGCCGCTGAGGGGAGCTACGTGGCGGAAGGGAAGGACCGTGTTGCCGAGCACGAAGCCGATCGCCATCTCCAGCACGATTGCCGGCACCGCCCAGCGCGCCAGGGGCCCCGAGCTCAGCCGCGCTACCACCAGACCCCCCAGCAGGATCAGCAGGGTGGTGAGCAGGGTGGGGGAGGCCATCAGCGGGGGGGAATCAGTTGGGCACCTCCGAAGCCTTGGCTTCCAGGGTCACCAGGCTTTCGGCGGCCTGCACGCGCACCGCGTAGGCGAGCTCCGAGCCGACGCCGGAGCCCCGATAACTGCCGCTCACCGCCGCCGCCAGGGCATGGTCGGGAGCCGCCGCCAAGGTGACATGGCCATCGGCCACCGCCAGCCCGAGGCTGGGGTCATAGGCCCGCCAGCCCCCGCCGCTCACGTACACCTCCGCCCAGGCATGCAGCTCGTGTTCGCTCACCTCCTCTGGGTGGTGCATCGAATAACCGCTCACGAAGCGGGCCGCCAACCCCTGGCTGCGGCAGGCCGCCACGTAGAGCATGGCAGTGTCGCGGCAGGCACCGGTTTTACCGGCCAGGGTCTGCTCCGCCGTCATCGGGGCGCCATCGAGCCGGCCGATGTGGTGAAAGGTGTGGTGGATGCGGTCGGCCAGGTGCATCAGAAATCCGGTGGTCGAGCCCTCCACCTCTGCCGCCAAATCATCGGCCCAGTGGCGCACCTCCGGATCGATCTCCCCCCCCAGGCAGGGGGCCAGCGAGCCGCTCTCCTCGGGCCCGTAGGCCATGGGCAGCCGGCTGGCTTCCGGGCGGGTGATGATCCAATCGAAGGGGTTGGTGCGCAGGGTTTCCACCACCAATTCCAGCTCGATCGTCAGGCCGTCGCGTTGGTGGTCGAACCAGGCCACCTCCACCGCGTTGCCATCCGGCTCCAGCACCCGGCTCAGTCCGGCCGGTGGGGCCTGGAGGCTGAGGCGGCGGCGCAGCAGGCGCTGGCTGGCGTCCTGTCGCGGGGTGAGCCGCAGCACCATGGGCTCCAAAAACACCGGCCGCTCATAGCGGTAGGCGAGCCGATGGCGGATGTGGAAGAGCATCGTCAGGGGAGGGATTCGCGCAGGGTGGCTTCGAATGCCTCCTCCAGCTCGAAGTTGCGCAGCGGCTCGCCGCCCAGGTCTTCCACGAGGGGGAAGAAGCGCAGCTCAAACCACTCCTGGAACAGCGCGAAATCGCGGGGGTGGGGCCAGAGCTGCCGGTCGCGGCACCAGAGATCGAGCTCCGCTTCGAAGATCGCGGGCCAGCGCTCCGCCAGCCGCCGCTGCAGTTCCCCCTCGTCATCCCAGGTGGGAAGCAGATACAGGCTCTGCTCGTCGCCGAGCCCCTCCATGTCCTCTCGGGTCCAGAAGGGACGGCTCCAGTCGAGCATCGGGCGGCGGGGTGCCACCGAGATGGCGCATCGGTTGACCACGGCCATGGCTGTCGCTGCCAGCCGGCAGGCGGGTTATGGAAGGAATCTTCGACCGTAGCCCTAGCCGTCCCAGATTTCCTCAGGGAAATCCCTGAAGCGGAACCCCCAGAAAGGGTCAGTCCATCCGCCCGCGTGGACGATCTCCATGGCCAGGGCCGTGGCCCGTCCCTACGGTGCCGGCATGCACGCCATCGCCCACCCCGGCGGCCCGGCGGCCCGGCGGCCGCTGCGACGGCTCGCTGCCGTCCTGTTGGGCGGAGCGGCGGCCTGGCTGGCCACCGTCTCCCTGCCGCCGGTGTCGTCCGCCGTGCTCGTTTCGCTGCTGCTGGCGGGCGGGGCGTCCCAGGTGGGGGCCCCCCAGGCCGCCCCCTTCGGCCTCTGGCTGCTGAGCGGCGCGGCGGCCGGCGGCCTGTTCGGCACTGCCACCAGCCTGGCGGGGAAGGCCCAGCAGCTGTCCCTGGCCGCCCATGCCTCCGACCGGCTGACCACGGTCGCGCTGCTGGCGGTCTCTGGTGTGGTCGTGGGCCACTGCCTGGGCCGTGACGCCGACCATCCCAACCGCCGCCATCCCCGCGAGCTGCTTCGCTCCGCCAGCGCCCTCACCACCGGCCTGTTCGCCTTCATGGTCACCTTGACCTTCCTGCACCAGGGATTGGAGCCGGCCCGTGCCTTCTCCAGTCGTCTCAGCACCACCCTCACGATCGTGGTGACCGCTGCGGCCGTGCCCGGCTGGCTGACGCAGCAGCTGCGGCTTCTGCGCCGCCCGCCAATGCCTTCGCCGATGCTGCCGAAGGGGGCACAGCGATGAGCGCACCCATGCTCGCCTTGGAGGAGGTGCTTACCCCGTTGGCGGCGGCCACCCGCCTGCTGCTGGAGAGCCTCTCCGTGCTGACGGTGCTTTATGGGCTGCTAGCCACCGTCCGCCAGTTCCTGCCGCGCCTGGGGCGCTCCCTGCCCGAGCGCCCCTCCAACCGCGCCCGGCTCACCTTCGCCAGCTGGTTGGCGTTAGCCCTGGAGTTTCAGCTGGGGGCCGATGTGGTCTCCACCACCACCGCCCCCTCCCAGGCCAATTTGATCCAGCTGGGGGTGGTGGCTGTGATCCGCACCTTCCTCAACGTCTTCCTTGGGCGGGAGATCGAGATGGAGCAGCGCATCGAGCAGGAGGCGGCCGGCCGTTCCGTCGCCCCGGGGCGATGAGCGTCAACGTCACCAACGAGCTGGCGAAGGAGCGCAATCGAGCCGCGGCCGAGCGCACGTTGATGGCCTGGATTCGCACCTGCCTCTCGCTGATCAGCTTCGGCTTCGGCCTCGACAAGATCCTGGCGGCGATCAACAGCCGCGGCGACGTGCAGCGTCCGGTTCCGCTCAGCGTCGTGCTGGTGTCGGTGGGCTTTGTGGTGATCGGCTGTCTGGCGATGGGGGGGGCGATCTGGCAGCACCGGCGTGTGCTGCGGCGGTTGCGGCGTGAGGAGTACACCTACCGCGAGGAGCCTTCGATCGCCTTGGCCACGGCGGTGTTGCTCGGGCTGCTCGGGGTGATGGCCCTGGTGCTGCTCGTGGTGAGCGCCGCCACGCGCTGACTTGCCCCCTCCCATTTCACCTCCTGTCTGGCCCTGCACTCTTCCCTTGTCTCTCCGATGCAGCTCCTGATCCCCGCCACCCTTTTCACCGTGATGTTCGCCCTGGGCCTGGGGCTGCGGGTGGAGGCGGTGGCGTTGTTCCGGCGCCGGCCGGCCCTGATCGCCCGCGTGCTGGTGGGCACCTGCCTGCTGGTGCCCCTGGCGGCCCTGCTGTTGCTCCGCAGTCCGGTGTCGGGGAGCCTCTCGGTGCCGGTGCGGCTGGCGATCGCCCTGATGGCGGTGAGCCCCAGCGCCCCCCTCACGCTGCGCAAGGCCGATCGCCAGGGAGGCGATCGCGAGCTGGCGGCGCTGCTGCAGCTGCTGGCGGCCGCGGCGGCCATCCTCACAATCCCGCTGCTGGCGGATCTTTATCGGGCGGTTTTCCAGTTGAGCGCCTGGGATATCGAGCCGCTGCCGGTGGCGCGCCAGGTGCTGCTGAGCCAGGGGGTGCCGCTGGCGCTCGGGGTGCTGGTGCGCCGACTGCTGCCGGGGGTAGCGGAGCGGCTTATGGCGCCGCTCGATCGGGCGGCCAACCTGCTGCTGCTCCTGCTGACGGTCGTGATCCTGGTGCGCTCGTGGCCCCTGCTGCAGCCGTTTCTCGTCGCCAATCTGGTCGGCGTCGGCTGCATGGCCCTGATGGTGCTGCTCGCCCTGGCGATCGGCTGGCTGCTCTCGGGTCCGGGGTTGCGGGAGCGCACCACCGTGGCGGTGGTGACCTCGACGCGCAACCCGGGCCTGGCGCTGTTGTTCGCCAGCACCCACGCCGCCGATGTCCCCGGGCTGAAGCTGGCGATCCTGGTCTATGTGCTGGTAACGCTGCTGCTATCTCTGCCCTTCCTGCGGCTGCATCGCTGGCTGGTGCCGGCCTGAGCTGACCCTTTCAGAGTGTTCCGCCCGTGGGCTGCTCTTCCGCAGGTGGCTAACAAAGGGGTCTCGCGTTCCACGAGCTCTCTCCGCCATGCCCAACGGCAAGCCCAACATCCTCATCCTCTGGGGTGACGACATCGGCCAGAGCAATCTGAGCTGCTACAGCCATGGGTTGATGGGGTATCAGACCCCGAACATCGACCGGGTGGCCCAGGAGGGCGCCAAGTTCATCCACTACTACGCCGAGCAGAGCTGCACCGCGGGCCGCGCCGCCTTCATCAGCGGTCAGAGCGTGTATCGCACGGGCCTGAGCAAGGTGGGCCTGCCGGGGGCGGAGCAGGGGTTCCGCAGCGAGGATCCCACCATCGCGGGCCTGCTGAAACCGCTGGGCTACCGCACCGGCCAATTTGGCAAGAACCATTTTGGCGATCGCGATTCCCATTTGCCGACGATGCACGGCTTCGATGAGTTTTTCGGCAACCTGTACCACCTCAATGCCGAAGAGGAGCCCGAGCTGCGCGATTACCCCAAAGAGGACGACCCGGAATTCCCCAACTTCCGCAAACGCTTCGCTCCCCGCGGTGTGCTCCACTGCTGGGCCAACCCCGACGGCAGCCAGCGGATCGAAAGCACCGGCCCGCTGACGCGCAAGCGGATGGAGACGGCAGACGATGAATTTCTGCTGGAGGCCAAGCGCTTCATCCGCGATGCCGTGGCCTCCGGTGAGCCGTTCTTTGTGTGGTTCAACACCACGCACATGCATTTCCGTACCTATGCCAGGCCGCAGGACATCGGCCGCAGTGGCCGTTGGCAATCCGAGTATCACGACGTCATGATTTATCATGACGAGTGCATCGGTGAGATGTTGAATCTTCTCGATGAGCTCGGCATTGTCGATGACACCATCGTCATGTACAGCACCGACAACGGGCCGCACATGAACAGCTGGCCCGATGCGGGCATGACCCCCTTCCGCAGTGAGAAGAACACCAACTGGGAGGGGGCCTTCCGGGTGCCTGCCATGGTGCGCTGGCCGGGCCATATCCCCGCCGGTGTGAACCTCACAGGCCTCTGCAGCCACCTCGATTGGCTGCCCACCCTGCTCGCGGCCGCCGGCGAGCCGGAGATCAAGCAGAAGTTGCTGGAGGGCCACCAGGTGGGGGACAAGACCTACCACATTCACCTGGATGGGTACAACATGCTCGACTACTGGACGGGCAAGACAGACCGCAGTCCGCGCAAGGAGTTCTTCTACTTCTCTGACGACGGCGATCTGGTGGGTCTTCGCTACGACAACTGGAAGTTCGTGTTCATGGAGCAGCGGGCACAGGGCACCTGCCAGATCTGGGCCGAGCCCTTCATCGAACTGCGTGTCCCGAAGGTGTTCAACCTTCTCACCGATCCCTATGAGCGGGCGGACATCACCTCCAACACCTACTGGGATTGGATGTTTGACCACGTCTTCCTGATCGTTCCTGCCCAGGCATTCGTGGCCGAATTCCTGAAGACGTTCATCGAGTATCCACCCCGGCAAAAGGCGGCCAGTTTCTCGCTGCAACGGGTGATGGAGAAGCTGGAACATGCCGCCAGCGGTGCCTCCTGAGTCTCCGGGTCGCCCCCCCGCCCGGGACATGGTCTGGATCCCGGGCGGCTCCCACCCGATGGGATCGAACGATCACTATCCCGAGGAGGCCCCGGCCCACACCGCCGCGGTCGAGGGGTTCTGGATGGATCGGGCGCCGGTGACAAACGCCCAGTTCCAGGCGTTCGTCAAGGCCACGGGCCATGTGACCGTGGCCGAACGCCCCGCCGACCCGGCCGCCTACCCCGAAGCCCAGCCGGAGCTGCTGGCCCCCAGTTCGATCGTGTTCGTGCCCCCCCACGGCCCATCGGCCAGGGGGATCCCTATCGCTGGTGGCAGTACGTGCCTGGTGCCGACTGGCGCCATCCCGAGGGGCCTGGCAGTTCGATCAAGGGGCGGGAGCGCCATCCGGTGGTGCACGTGACCCACGCCGATGCCGATGCCTATGCCCGCTGGTTGGGGAAGAGTCTCCCCGGCGAGGCGGAATGGGAGCGGGCGGCCCGGGGAGGGCTGGAGGGAGTCGAGTTCGCCTGGGGCTCCGAACTGCATCCCGGTGGACGGATGTTGGCGAACACCTGGCAGGGGGATTTCCCTAACCACAACACCCGCCTCGATGGCTGGGAGCGCACCTCGCCGGTGGGCTCCTTTCCCCCCAATCCCTTCGGCCTGCAGGACATGATCGGCAACGTCTGGGAATGGACCGATGACTGGTACCAGCCCCACGCCACGACCGTGGCGGGGAGTCTCCCCAGCCGGGAGGGCAGCATCGACCCCGCCTCCCAGCACGGCTCGATCCCGCGCAAGGTGGTGAAGGGGGGCTCCTTCCTGTGCGCCCCTGGCTACTGCCGTCGCTACCGCCCAGCCGCCCGCATGGCCCAGGGGATCGATACCTCCACCTGCCACCTGGGTTTCCGCTGCATCGTCCGTCGCCCGCCCTGACGGCTCGCCCGTCCCGGGCCTCCCTGGGCCCACGGTCGCCGGTAGCGATGGCGCCCTTGGCCTCGCTCTGTTTTCTCTTCCTGTTCTGCCGCCCTTCCATGGCCAAGCTTCCACCGCCCACCCCGCCTTCGCTGTTCCGCCAGCCCCGGCTCCCCGCCGGCCCCCTGGCGATCGCCGCCGCGGCAAGCCTCTCCGCCCTCTCCACCGCCGTCTCCGGCCTTCTGGCAGCCCCACCGGCCGCTGCTGCCCCACCGGCCGCGGCTGCCCAGACCCTTTACAGCCTGGAGACCAAGTGCGCCCTCCAGGGGGCGGCACCCGTGGTCTGCACGGTGGAGGCCATCGATGAGGGGGGAGCCACCCTCTACCGCCACCGCATCGGCACCAGCGTCCAGAGCGTGCGGGTCACCGCCGATCCCAGCCGCATGGAGATGTGGGATAGCGCCAGCCGCTCCTGGCGCCATTTGCGCAGTGCCGAGGCCCGTTTCTCCACCAACACGGTTTGCTTCAACGACCGCGAACTCTGCGTGGTGAACGCGAACTATCTCAACAGCCTGCTGGAGGACCGTCCCGACCTGCGGGGCCGCGATTACGTGCGGGCCCATTTCGGACCCAACGGCCGGGTCGATCTGCTCTGCTACGACGGCGGCTGCGATCTGCTCGCCCAGCGTGGGATGGGGGTGAAGCCATGAGGAACATTCGTTCCCCGCTGGCGGCGGTGCTCGCGGGTCTGATGGTTCTGCCCTCCTTGCCGGTTTCGGCGGGCGCTGCCGCTGTTCCTTCGGCTGCGGAAGCCACCGCGAAGGCGGACTGGATCGCCCGGGGCGGTGGGGGCCGCGGCGGCGGCGGTGGCGGTGCCCGCGCCGGGGGCGGGGGGAACCGGGGTGGTGGCAACCGTGGTGGCGGTGGTGGCCGACCCCAGGCCCACAGCGGCTTTCAGGGCAGTGGCAGCTCTTTCAGCCGCGGTGACCGTCGGCCGCAGGGGGGCTTCAGCCAGGGCGACCGCACCAGCCGGGTGGGGAATCCTTCGCTCGATCGTCCCGCCCGCCCATCGCGACCCGATGGCATGCGCCCCCGGCCGGAGCGTCCCGACCGCCCCGACCGTCCCGTCGCGGAGCGGCCCCTTGGCGATCGCACCATTGGTGACCGCACCCCCGGCGACCGCAATCTCAGCGACCGCAATCTCCGCGAGCGCACTCCAGGAGAGCGCAATCTCAGCGACCGCAACATCAGCGACCGCAATCTCAGCGACCGCAATCTCAGCGACCGTGACTTCCGGGATCGTCCCCTCGGCGAGCGAGCCGTCGGTGATCGTTCCCTCTCCATCGATCGGGACTGGAACCGGGAGATCAACATCGGTGATATCAACCTCAATCCCGGCTGGGCTCGCCTCGGCTGGGGTGTGGCCCGGCCCTGGAACTGGGGTTGGTACGGCGGCTGGAGCAATCCCCCCTGGGGTTGGTGGGGGGCCCGGGCCGCGGCCTGGGGGGTTGGAACCCTCGCCACCGCTGCCATCATCAACGCGGCCGTGGATGATGCTGTTCAGGTGGAGCAGACCTACATCGTTGTGCCCAACAGCGAGTACCAGCTGCTCTACGGCACCGTTGCGCCCAGCGGCGGCACTGCCATCACCTTCGTGGTTCGGGCCGGTGCCGCCGACTACAAACTCAGTGCCGATTGCCAGCGGGGCTTGCTCAACAACCGCGAGCCCAGCAGCGCCCAGGAGGCCGAGCTGCTGAACGCCGCCTGCCAGGTGGCCTTCGGAACCGCTGGCTGACCACTTACGCCGCACCCCTACCGATCACAGCGAGGACCGATCAACCGCCGGGACCGCCTGATCAGGCAAGGGTGCGGCGCGCCTGGCGCATGACCTGCGAGGGCCGCTGGCCGAAAACACAACGGAAATCGCGGCTGAACTGGCTCACATGCTGATAGCCGTGTTCCTGGGCAATCGACGACACCGAGTCGCCGGGCAACGGATCCAGCAACCGGAGTCGGGCTGATTCCATCCGTGTGCGCCGGATCCACTGTTTGGGTGGGCAGCCGAAGCGCTCCTGGAAGGCATTGCGCAGGCTGCGCTCGGAATAACCGCTGCGTTGCTCCAGTTCCGCCAGGTGCAGGGGGCGATGACTGTTGGCGCGGATCCAGCTCACCAGATCCTCGAGGATGGATTCGCGATCGCCGTTGCCCGCTCCGCCCTGTTGCGCGCCGCTCAGGATCCGCTCCCCCCAAAAGGAGAGCACCACGAGACGGTCGATCACCTCATCGAAGGCGAAAAGCCGGGATTCTTCGGCTGTGTCGCCCTGGGCTGGATCGAGCAGGCGGGCCACCGCCACCAGCAGGCTGCGTAGGCGTTGTCCGGATCCCTCACCGCCGAGCATGGCGGGCTCCTGCAGCAGGGCTCCGAACCGCCGGACGCTCCAGGCCTGATCGCTCAGCACCGCCGCCGTGCGTTCCAGCCGCTGACTCTCCAGCCGCAAAAGCACCCCATCGAATTCCTGCAGGGCGGTGCGCGCCGCCAGGGAATCGGGCACATAGAGCGCCGCGAACGGCGGCTCCAGCTGAATGGAGTGATCGCCGAGGCGACCCACCAAGGGACTCTTGGGGCAGACAATCACCGTGACATTGCCACCCCCCGAGAGTTGCGATGGAATCCACCGTTGGCTTCCGATTCGCAGCGTGCCGCCGGCACCGCCCGTTGGGGGACGATCCAGAAGGTTCGGGCGGTGATTGTCTGGGGAAAGTGAGCCGGGATAGGGCAAGGTTGGTGAATGTTCCCTTAGCGCCGCTGGAGTCTGGGCCTGGCGACCCGCCCCCAGGGAACGGAAAACGAACAAATAGGGTCAGAACCCGCAGGATTCCCCTTGCCCCTCAAGGCCGCACCCTTCACCAGGGCCTTGGCCCCCGCCCGGCGCCGATGCTGCAGCCCATCTGCTGACCCAGCAGAGCTCCCAGCGGCACCGCCCAGCTGCGGCCGTCCTGGCGAGAGGCCCCGTAGCCGATGCCACCGCCAACAAGTCCGCCCACCAGACGGCCAATATTGCAGCGCTGGGCCATCAGGGCCTCCTGCTGCGCCGGATCCAGCGGCTGGGATGGGGCGCCCCCCCCCGGGCCATAGGCCCAGGTGCCTCGCACAGGCGGCGGGGCCTGAACCCGGACGGGGGGGCTGGCGTTGCGGTCGTAGTCGTAGAGCCAATCGCCAGGGGCAGCCAGGGCTGCCGCCGGAAGCGAGGCGGCAACGGCGCCGAGCAGGGCGGCGATCTGCCGTTTGGGGGTGATCGACAGTTTGGGGGTGATCAACATGGGGGCTGGTGTGGAGGGTCCCCTGACGGGGTGCCCACACTTCATCCCGCGGATGTGACCGGATCATGACCGCAGCACGGTCCAGATCTGACGGAATGCAACCGGAGCGGAGGGGTGTGGGCGATTGCCGTTGGCGCTGCCACAGTGAGGCCAGCGCTTGCTGCGGAGCAGCCATGGGTCTGGGCGAACTGGCACGGCTTGTTGAGGAGGCCGAGCGCGATGGGGTCATTCGCCGTGCGTTGCGCCGTTGTCGCTCCCGAGCCGAGTTGGTCCTCGCGGCCCATCGGCTGGGATACGCCATCCAGCGCATCGATCTGCGTCGGGCCTGGCTGCTGCACCAGCAGGAGGTTGCTTCTGGCCTGGCCACCCACAGCGAGGCCGCCTGAGTGGGCAACATGGCCTCCCTTGACGGCATCGGCCTATGGCTTCCCGCAGACCCACCGCGCGTCCGGTCGCCACTGCCCCTTCCCTGTCCCGAGAGCAACGGGATGCGCGGGTGGTCAAGCTGCAGATCGCCTTGGCTGTCTTTGGCCCGATGCTGCTGCTAGGGGCCTGGCTGCAGAGCCGAGGGTTCTTCGGATCGCCGGGGCTGTGAAAGGTCTCGGGCGCGAAATGCTGCCCTCATCCCTGCCTGGCCCGGCGCCCTTCCCGGCACCCCCCGACCGGTGGATAGACATTCTGTGATGACTGCTTTATAAAGGAATCCCATGCACAGGTTGCGCTGGTTGATGATCACGCCTCCCCCATCACGAATCGAAAAGTGGGGCCAGGCCTGGACATCCCCCCGCTTGCTTCCCAACCTCACAAAGTGGGCTGGCTCCTCGTTCGTTTCGATCGCCGTCCTCCTGAGCTTGGGGGGATGCAATCCCGTGGACGATCGCCTCTGGCCGTCGATACAACCCCCGGATGCCAACCGCCCTGCCCCAAGCGCTTCGGGGCCTTTCTTCCGCGCTCTTCCCGGCAGCATCTGGGAGTGGACAGGGGTTTTCTCCCTTCTCCTCGGAGCCGGCGGCGTCGGCTTTCTCTACTGGCGTTTTCCTGGGCTGCGCGAGGAATTCTCCAGCCTTCGTGACCAGACGCGCCGATTGCACGAACGTCGTGATCGCAGCACGGCAGATTTAGCCCAAATGGCCCGCAGCTTGCGTGATCTCGAGCAGGAGATCACAGTGCTCCGCGGCGAACTGGCCCGACGAGAGACTCCGACGCCACCTCCGGCCCCTTCCTTTTCGCCCCCCCCTTCTCGTTCAACCCTCTCCTCTCCTCCACCCAGCACGGCATCGATTCCGGAGCTGCCGCATTTCTCGCCTCCCTCCCCTCCAGGCCGCTCCCGGCCCCGTGCCAACCCTCTCCCCTCACCCCCTCCCTA
>Ga0315899_10006812_pt1 | contig 12310 bp, 11 predicted proteins | sample LakEriMetagenome_2_FD_203518 | JGI IMG/M metagenome (GOLD analysis project Ga0315899, IMG submission 203518) | Freshwater fungal communities from buoy surface, Lake Erie, Ohio, United States - Buoy 4 MA112 | ecosystem: Environmental > Aquatic > Freshwater > Lake | place: USA: Lake Erie, Ohio... | reverse complement strand
GAGAGAGAGAGAGAGAGAGAGAGCTTATTAGGAACTGCAATAGAAACGCACAAGGATGCGTCAAAGGACTTGTAAACTTAGGGTTGATGAGGATTTAGGTTTTAGGTTTTTAATACTCACTACCACCAGCATACCTGAGACAAGACTGCAGGTCTCTTTTGACACTATATTAGGTCTCTTTTGACACTATAATACACACTACCACCAGCATACCTGAGACATGTATCCTCCTCCTCATATGACATAATACACACTACCACCAGCATACCTGAGACATGTATCCTCCTCCTCATATGACATAATACACACTACCACCAGCATACCTGAGACATGTATCCTCCTCCTCATATGACATAATACACACTACCACCAGCATACCTGAGACACCCCTTTGGACATGTCACCCCTTGTGTATGCGCTAGTACTTACTTTACTGTGTATGCGCTAGTACTTAACTTACTGTGTATGCGCTAGTGCCTGGTGGTAGTGTGTATTATGTCATATGAGGATGTAAAGTAAGAACTAGCTGCTTAGGGTTTAGGGCTTAGGGCTTAGCCCTAAGCATCACACAAGGTCGCAGGTACTTGCGCTGCGGCACCAAGTCTATTTGTAGGTCTTTAGAATCACAAGAATTTACGTTTCAGGTTTTAGATCTAATAACATTTGTAGGTCCTTAGACCTACAAATTTGTCCAAATAGAGTCGCCAAAGATGAAAGAGCGCATGAGACCTACTATGAACATTGTATTTTTAACTCATGATCATTATTATAAAATTGTTATCTTTACTACTAACCTCTCCGCCGGAGTTTGCGGCACACTGGAATCACCAGCATACCTGAGACATAGACATTCCTTGTACATGCTACTATAAATATTAGATTAATATTATATTTGCGCTACTATTAATATTATATTTGCGGCACACCGGACGCACGAGCATACCTGAGACACAGACAATCCCTGTACATGCACTGCGAAATACATAAATAACCAGAAAATGAATTTGACAAGAAAATGAATTTTCAGAAACCTGAGACACTCTTTGTATGTGCGCTGTGAAACCGAAAAGCGACGATGCTGCGAGATGTGCCCTCTCGCTGTGTAGATATGAGTATGAGAGAGAGAGCTCGCGCGCGTGCGAGAGAGAGAGGGGGGGGGCCTTTTCCTGATGCATGATATGCGTACGTGAATGTGTGTGTGTGTGTGTGTGTTGTGTATGCGTGTGTGTGTGAGCGCGCCCGCATATGCAAACGCGTTGTACCGGGCGAAAGCGCTTGGGCACACACGTGTGAGCGCGCATACACACACACACACACACACAAACACACACAAACACACACCCATCAAGGCCACAAGCGCGCGCTCGGTGAGGACAGTGCGGGCCTTGCAAACGAAGAGCAAATCGCGCCTTGCTTGTAACGCCGCAGCTCTCAGCCTGCTGATCGATCCGCCCGTGCAGTGACGCGGTGTGTCCATGCTCATCTGCGCGCACCGCTGCTCCATTGCAGCCGTCGCGGAGACAGCGCTGTGATCCTGGGACGGAGAGCAAGGTGATCTGGAGCGGGAGGCAGAGTGCCGCAAGTCGGATAGCAGCCGCTGCAGCTCCGAGCACAGCCAGCGCCTGCTCCTGCCTGTGTCGGCATTATTATGATCATTATTACTGTTATCGTTATCATTAGCATATTATTATTATTATTATTACTATCTTTATTATTTTTTCATCATGATTGCTCTTACCTGGGTCGGCAGCAAGAAAGCGAGCGCGAAGCTCGATGATGGCCGCCTTGGACCTGGCGTGTGCGACAAGGCTATCAAGTGAGACCTACGACACAAAGGCTGCAGGTCTCTTTTGACACCATAATAGGTCTCTTTTGACACTACCAAGGCTGCAGGTCTCTTTTGACACTATAATAGGTCTCGTTTGACACCATAATAGCGAGGCCTACGACACAAAGGCATGCGATAACAATCTAGGACCCGAGTCTCAAGAGCCTAAACCCTAAACCCTAAACCCTGAACCCTAAACCCTAAACTAGGACCCGAGTCTCAAGACCCAAATCCGAGACCCGTTTTGGCCTAAACCCTAAACCTGAACCCTAAAACCTAAACCCTGAAACCTACTAATGGTAACCCCTAAACAGGACGCAAAACGAAGACCCAAGGCTTAAGACGCAAGACGAGGACGCGGCGTTGGCCTCGAGACATCTTAAGACGCAAGACGAGGACGCGGCGTTGGACTCGAGACATCTCCCTCCTCGCTTTCTCCAACTATGATGACATGTCTCGACTCCAACCTCGCGCGGACGAGAGGTTGCAGTCAAAACAGATGCATGTATCCTCCTCCTCATATGACATGCATATATCCTCCTCCTCATATGACATGCATGTATCCCACTCCTCATATGACGAGAGGTTGCAGTCAAGTCAGGTGCAAGACAAAAGTTTGCCGAGGTGTGTGAACCTTGACCGTAGTGTGGTGATGCGGAGTCCGTGCGCGGGCGCCGCCCTAGACCCCGCGTTTTTGATTGTTCCTAATAAAGCTCTCTCACTCACTCACTCACTCTCTCTCTCTCTCTCTCTCTCTCTCTCTGTCTGTCTCTCTATCTCTCTCTCCCTCCCTCCCTCTCTCTCTCAGCTTCCTCTAGAGAGAGAGAGAGGGAGGAGGAGGACTCTTTCTCTTCCTCTTTCAGCTTCCTCTAGAGAGAGAGAGAGAGACAACATGTGCCTCTGAGGTAGGGGTGCCAAGTAGGCGCCAAGCTCTGCAGGTCTCTTTTGACACTATAATAGGTCTCTTTTGACACCAAGTTCTGCAGGTCTCTTTTGACACTATAATAGGTCTCTTTTGACACTGCCAAGTAGGCGCCAAGTTAATGCTGCAGGCACCGCTGCAGGAGAGGACCTGCAGTACCTGCGAAAGAGCGAGCGCCACTTCCGGTCCACATATGTCCCCGCATCAGCTTGACGCTGCCATTCGCTGCGTTCATTCATGATGTTACTTAGCCATGGACTGTCGCTCAGGGAATCTGCTGCAGCAAGCGACACGTGCCATGCCCCGGTGTTGCTGGGGGGGCTTGCAAATTGGATCAATTCTTCTGTCATTTCCTTTTTTGCGTGCTGATTGTACATGTTTGGCGTGGTGCATGGCTCGTATTGCAGCGTGGTGCGACAAGCGAGGTCAGGGAGGTCAAGAGATATTTCACTCGTCTTCGTCCCGGAGCTCTGACGAAGCACCCAAGGCGCGCATGCAGGCATGACGGGCGGGCTTGTTCTCGCCTCACCCATCCCTTTCGCACTACCGACGCCCGCTAGACCGCTGCCAAGCTGAGGCCATGTCAAGGTCACACAGTTGCGGCGGGAATCCAAGGTAAAGCGATTGCACTTTGGTGGGTGGCATCGGCGTGGAGATGAGGGCAAGTTGCACGAGCGGCCTGTGGTCTTGCGCCAGATGGCGAGCCTTGTCCCGACCTCCCATGCAATGTCTGGCAGCAGCTCCTGCTCGAGGGCGTTGTCAGCCTGAAGAGCATCTGCCCACGTCATAATTCGTGCTGTCGATTCTTCAACCTCGGTCTCACCATTGGCAGCTTCGCCTCCTCCTCTTCCTCCTCCTCGTGCTCCTGCTCCTGCTCCTCCTCCTCCTCCTCCTCCTTCGCGTTCTACGGTTTTGCCCTGCTTTAGTGCGCAGCATGCCAATAGGATTAGGAGTATGTATGAGGTGTATCTACGCAGTATGACTAGTATGAGGCAGCAGGCGTAGTATCTAGATACTACTGCGATACTACGCATATCTATCGTATGCGTAGTATGAGTACACATATGGGATAAGTGGAGGATCAGTTTTGGGTGTCTACGTAATGTATATTTAACTCCTATACTCTAACCCATACGCCATGTAAATACGTATACTACGTAGACACCCAAAACTAATCCTCCATTTATCCCATATGTGTACGCAACTGCGTAGATACACCTCATACAAACTCCTAATACCTGCGGTCGCGGGCTAGGAGTTCTCAAAAGGAGCTCGATGGCATCAAAGCACATCGCTGGAGATGAGCCTGCCACGGGAAGCAACGACGCAGATGGGCTCGGCGCCTGCTCAGAACTGCCCGAGTGTCTAAGTGAATCACGTTCACGACGCAGGCGTTCGACGATCGTCTTTACAGATTCGCCGTGGTGGTTGGCGAGAGCGTTGTGGAAGCAAGATGCCTCCGCTGCAGTCGCTGCTGCCTCCGCTGCCTTTCCCCGCGCATCTTCTTCTCCCTCCAACACACTTTCTTCAAATTTCTCAACCAGGGGACTGTGAGCAGCGTCCTGCGCGCCAAGGGTCTGCAGCGACCGCCTGATTTCGGCAAGGGAGTCAATGACCTCAGTCTCTCGCGCCGTGCACGAGCCCTCGACGCTCATCTGAGTCATCTTCTCAGCTACTTGCGCCAGCAGCGCCATCTGCATTGCGATCTCAGCACTCTGCATCCTCCTCACATTCCCTGAAGGGAATTTTTGAAATTTGCCTCAAAGGTTCGGATCTTTTTCAAAGAGGAAAACTATTCGGAAGTAAACGCCTGACCAACGGCACAAGCCAAGACATTTGGGAGAACAAGTGAGGGCGCGCAGTGGTGGCCATGGAAGCAGCCTGTTTGATGCTGGCCGCCAAATAAGACAGCGTCAAAATGTGACAATTGGGGCTGGCCATGATGCCCAAAACGCCGACAAATTTTGATTCCTCCTGTCTTGCACGCGCTGTCAGTTGATCTTGTGTGTGTTTTTTGAAATCAAACCGAGTTTTCAAGTTTATACTTCCTAAGAAATCAACCCTAAAATTTGCTTCGTTTGACCGAGTTTATACTTCCTCCTCCGCACCCCAGTGTGAAAGAATCTCTCTCTCTCTGTTGGGTGTTTATTTTTAAGGTCACCGAGCCAAATTCCATACCGTACGGAACTCATCCCCGTGCGCCAAATGGCGGCGTACCCGGACCCCCCACCCGTAATCCCTGTTCCAGAATCCGGAGTTGCCGAGGTCACACACCTCCCCAGTCCGCGGTCTCTTGGTGAACCAAGACCAAACCGACTGAGTTCAGAACCGTGACCTGGTCAGCTTCCGGCCCGAAATGTTTTCAGGTATTGGGGCTCTCCCCAAGCCTGCTACAGAATCCCATGTTGTGGATAGGGGGACCCCCGTAGCCCCTTGTCGGCCAAAGGCTCAGAGAAAAAGAATCACCCGTGGGAATCGGACCCCCTGAGGGCCGATCAGAGTGTTTTGGTCCTGCGGTAAAATGGACAATTTGGTCCTGCGGTAAAATGGATCGGCTCGCACGTTACTCGGCAGGAGTTAAAACGGCAAGCGATGTCGAACACTCTGACACTGTACTCGCCGGCTCCACCGGCGCCCAGGCGCGAGCCTGCGTTATCAAACGTCGGCAAGGGCGCCAGCCGGCCTCGGCGAGCTGCCCCAGCAACACTCGACTCGGCGCATCAAGCGCCGACGGTGGACTCACAGCAGAGCTGTGGTGGGCCAGTCGACGTGACTCCCTGCGAGACAGAATCCCCAGCGGCCGCAGGGGTCCCTGCGAGAAAGAATCCCCAGCGGCCGCAGTCTGCACCGCACAAAGGCGTCCGAAGGAATCCCCAGCGGCCGCAATCTGCACCGCACAATGGCGTCCGAGTGCGCTTGCTGCGCACTAATCCTATCTTCTGGCATTCGTGCCATCTTTCTAGCCTGAGTATGGGAAAAGAAATTGGAGGTCGAGGCCTCGACCTCGATGAGCTTGTGAAGGAAGGGGCCGAATCACTCTCAACAGTCGGGCCGCAGCACAGCACGACCATTACAGATGCGCTGCAAGAGTCTGCCTCTTCGCTTGCTCGTGTCACGCTTCAGCTGCGGGCCCATGATGAACAAGGTGCAGGTACATTGCAGATCGCAAGGAGCCACTTGACAGAAGCAGAGAACGCAGCAGGAGAAGCAGCGGCAGAGGAAGACAACCAGGCAGCCAACCTTGCCACGGCCACGCTCAGATGGAGAAGGGAGACGGCGCGCATCATCGCAGCAAAGCACACATCTGAATTTGGAGAGAACGGGCAGACTCAGCTGGACGCGAAATCAATCCCGTACTGGCAAGAAATGCTCAGGAAGGAGGGCGTGAGGCTGTATGGCTGGAAATGCGCGACGAATGTCGTGTCCATTGCGTCCATGCTCCTTGTCGACGATGGCTTGTCCAGGAGCCCGAGCATGGCTGACATTTCACGGCCCTGTGCACCCTGGAGGAACAGTTCTGTTGGACTCAGTTTCCACAAAAGTGCAAAACGCCTGAGAGGCGGGCGCCCTGTGACCGGAAACAGCAAAGCTTCTTTGGAAGAAGCAAAGCCTGAGCCGCCCGCTGAGCCTGAGAACCCGACAGTGTGTGAGGTGGGGGAGTGGGAGGGCGTGGAGATCGTCCGGCGCAGACTGAGGAAAGAAGGGGAAGCAGGGCGAAAGCGGCACAGCCTCGACACGGAGGTGACGAGCAAGAGCTCGAAAAAAATAGACGAGCGTATTGGGGCAATTATAACCAAGGGCGAGCACCTGGCAAAGGCTCTCAAGACCTTCGAGGCCACGGTCACCGCGAAGCTGATGAAGCGCATCGACGAGCTCGAGGCACGCGTTGCTGCCATGGCCTTGGAGTTCCAGCGGTGGAAGGTCCTTATGTGTGTTGTACTTGTGTGCCTGCCCTGCCATACTGTCATACAACTTGCCTGCGTCTGTGCAGGGCATGGTAGATAGATCGAATAGAGAGATAGAGAGATAGTATGTATGCATGCATGCCATGTATCTATGCGTGTATGCACTCAGAGAGGCAGAGAGCGCGTGCGCTCGAGAGAGAGCGAGAGCCACAGCGACAGCGAGAGCAAGCGAGAGAGTCAGCGAGAGAGCGAGCGAGAGAGTGAGCGAGCGAGCGAGACAGACAGAAAGAAAGCGCTACGCGCGTGCACACACCAAGAACGAAACGAAGAGCAGGTGGACATTCCTTCTCCACCCGCCCCACGTCCCACAACTGCATGGAAACTCATGGACGCCGAGCTCGAGCAGAGAATCGACGCGTGGTTTGACCTTCTAGAGCTGATGCTTACGCCCTGCCCGAGGCAAGAGCTAGAAAAGCGCGAGGCGCGCATCTCACATGTGGTCAGATTGCACTTTGAGACCTGCCAACTGATTGTCCATTCGAGGCGGCGAATGGCGCGGCTGCGTGCGCGCGAAAGCGCCCTGCAGGCAAAGGCCGAGTTGTGGGGCTTTGCACAAGAGCGCCTCCATTTGCACGAGGTCCAGTGGGCTGCTGTCAAAATCCAGTCCTTGCACAGGTGTGTAAATCAATACAGGCAGACTAACAGTTGCCAGTAGTAGGTCTGTACACGTGTGTATCACTGTAGTCTGCACCGAGGACAGCAGGGGTCAGATTCAGATCATGGTGCACAACCACGTGCCATGTAACTCTTGTTGAGGCGGTTGGAGCGGGAGCTCTCGCTCATCAGACTTGCGGCGCGTGTGCTGACTGTTGATTGATCATTGCATTGAGTTATGCGCGAGCAGGTCGCGCGCCGCGCGCCGGCGGGTGAAGAAAATGAAGCAGGAGATGGAAGCGCATGCTGCGCGCCTGCATCACGGACAAGGGCGCAGAAGAGAAGACTCGTCGGTCAACACCCCGCCGCCGAGCCCTGGAATGCAGCTGAGCCGAGCCATTCACATTGGCGGGGCGCTGCTGCATAAAAAAAGCGGGTCAGCAGACACGTCGGTTGGCCTGTCTCTGGGTGCGCCTCTGAAAATGCAAAGCATTGTGACTCACATCGGTGCCGCAGAGCCACCCACTTCAGACGCAGCAGACACGGCGCCGTCCGCGACTGCCTTTGCTCGTGGAGAACGGCGTGCGGGCAAGGGCAAAACAGAAGATTCTGGTGTCTGTATCTCGCCCGAGGCGGAGGGAAGCGCCATGACGGCGATGACGACGCCGAGCGGGCTTATGATGACCATGATTCATCATAATGACCATGATCCCCCTGCATCGCCCCTCTCTTTGCCTTCTCCCCGGAAACGTGTGATCGAAAAGAAGGAGAGGCTCTCCTGCCAATTGCGCATGCAAGCCGAGACCTTGCAGGAGCAAACACTCGCTCCCGATGCGTCGGGTGCACCAGGTCGCCCTCTTCATGCGCCTGCTGCAACAGGTCGCCCTCTTCGTCGCATGTCCATCAAGGAGTATGATGCTTTTATTGGCAAATACTCTCCCGACATTGACGCGGGAGCTGCGCGGAGCGAGAGCGATGGAATTATTGATGGCACAAAGGGTCGTGTAGCAGGTCGCTCGCAACCTGAGGCGCAGCACGACTGCAAGTGGACGGGAGTCAAGCCCACGTGCGTGGTCTATAGTGACGTCATCAAACGCAAGCCAGGTGCATATTCTGCTGTGCAAACATAACTGCTGCTTCTCTTCGTCTGCCTTGCATTCTTCCACTGCCAACGCACGACGCAGGCTATCAAATGGCTATCAAGTATACACATCGTGACCGCTCCTTGTGCATCTGCGTGCATAACTTTGCTTGCGCAGCACCAGCATTCGTGCCTGCCTGTGCTAGTTACAACAAGGCAGCACCAACTTTCGCTTCAGCACTGCGTGCAAGGTCAGCGCATGTCGCTTGTCGGTCTTAGTGTGTAGGGTTAGGGGTTTGAAGACGTCTGTCGACGAGATCAAAGTATCGGTGAACGCGCCACCGCATACCCTGGCCCAAACGCACTTGAAGATACATACTTGAAGATGCTGTCTAACGTTTATCGCCTCCTGCCAGGGCTGTAGCTCCAGCGTCTCAAAGCCATTTTGGCAAAGATGGGTGGGACAGGGGTGAAGGGGAGATGTGGAGAGCGTCTGGTGAAGAGCTGGACGAGGTTTGGCAGGACATCATGGAGGCTGATAATGTTGCCTCAGACTTGCAGGCAAAGCTCTCTCAGCATGGCACCTTGTCTGGCTCTCGACCGTCCCCGGCTGCGGAGGACCGCACCGAAGTGCAAACGGGCGATTGGGTGGCCCCTTGGCTCAGTGGAGCACCCACCAGCAAGGAAAGAGGCCGACCTACTACGGTAGACGGCAGCAGTCTCCGGCAATTGCCAGTGCCGGGCTTGAGCCGCCCGCACTCGACCGGCAATGCGGGCACATCGCCAAGACGCACCAGTTTTGCATCATTCGACCCTGGCTTTTTGCCGCCCACATTGCAAGACCCGCGGATCTGGAGCTGGCACCAGGACGCGCCTAGAGACGTCTCTTTGGTGCCAACGCCTGTGTTGCTCGACTCGTTCTCGGTCAGTTTCGGCAATCGCATGCGGCAAGTGTCAACACAGGAGTCACGGGATAGTGTGTCCATGCGCCGTGCGCGAGGACGCACGCCAATCAATCTCAGGGATTCAAACTATCAGCAATTGGGGACAGCGTTGGGTGCGGCCGTTGATGTGACGCAAGGGGCACGCCGTGTCAAGGTGCGCCCTGGGGGTTTCGTGGCCGAAACAAGTGACGAGGCTGTCGCAAGGCTCGCCATCGCTAGTCCTCGCCAAAGATACTTCTCTCACGGCGAGCAGACTGCAGCAATCTACTCTGCTGCTGAGGCCCAAACGTTGGCTGCTACCGCACGAGCTAGACCGTCTCCATTTGCCTATCGACATGATACTCTTCAGGTACTACCTGATCTCATTCCATCTTGCACTTGCACGAATGCTTCAGTCACTGCAGCCGGGCAACACCCGCCAACAATATCTGATCCCGATATCGTCACTGTATCACGGTATCATCAGCTACCCACCCCCCAAAGTGAAAAGTTTTCTCGGTACCTCCTGAGTTTCCATTTATTGTATAAATTTGATGTAAACCTTAATCACAGATCATCTCGTCAGCTCACTACAAGCCACCGCCGGTGTTGATCGGAGCCCAGCACCAACACCCGCGCTGCCTCGCCGCACATGCGTACTCCCTCTCTGCCCATGTGAGCGCTCGCCCTTCCGTTCCTTGCCTCCTGCTCTGATCCGATGGCGAAATTCCGCGGCGAGGAGATACTCTCTGCTGCTGCTGCTGCTGCCGCTGCATGCAGCGGCTCTGATCAGTGGATCAGCACAGATGAGTGTTTGTTTTATTGCAGCAGCAGCTGCTGCTTTTGCTAGCATTCAGCGTTGCTTCCTTCACAGAGGATCAAAGCTCTCTCACATAATCTGGCTCTTGGTTGCTGGTCAGCTACCCCTCCGCGAGTCCTTGACGACAGACTACATCAAAGAGAAATCCTCCTGCCTCTCGGCGGCCACGTCACGACGCGAATACGAAAGGGCAGTCCAGCAGGCGCACATGGCACGTGCCTCAAGCACGCCTCACCACTCGAATCTGGCCCCAGCAACCGGCAGCGTATCGTATGGAGGAGGAGTCACAAACTCGTCAAGATGCAGAGGCAATGATAGCAAGCTAAGAGAGGTCATTGAGGTGGCACGAGAGGTGTCAAAGTCCGGATCTGAGTTGGGGATGAGTGAATCGCCGTGGCTACGAGCTGTTGCACGACGGCAGTACCTGTGAACGAGCAGGGTTTGGTACATTTTCGTTTTCACTGCAATGATGCTCGACGATTAGCCTGTGCAATCCATACCACAAGCGGTTAGCGTCATGCATCACTTGAATGGAGTTCACCTCCTGGGTTGCCTGACTGGTGTATGCGGACAACAGACAGATTTCCGGGGGGAAAGTAGTTTTGACAATACCAGTGCCTCCTCAACTTCATGTTGACGCTCCTTAAGAACGCCAAGCCATATCTTGCAATATTCTTCTACTACTTTTCGATCATGAACCTGTTAGCAGCAGCGTCAGCGATTCCGTCAACAAGATTAGGCCAGCGGCATGCATGTGTGCCCTAGAATGTGGCTGATACTAGACCCCTGCACAGCGCTATACAAGAGCAACTCACTTCTTTCTGAATATCTGGGTCGCTCTCCATTTTTGAATTGAGCCAGGAATCTTGGCTCTTGCTAGCGCTCTCCAGACGCTGCATCAGGTGGTAAAAACGCAACGCTACGTCCACCTGGAGATGAGAAGATGAGTTGTTTGATAACGATTTAAATGTAGATTAAATGTAGATTTGATTATCAAGCACTCGTCATGAAGGAGGGTCTGATAGACACGTCCCGCATGCAGTATCGGCACAAGCACAGACGCAGCAGTACACAAAGGAGACCACAAGGCCTGTCTCGGGATCCTGAGGGTGGGTATAGAAGCCATCAAAGATTTTGAATCTCCACTTATTTCCCCAGTAGCCCTTGCCAAAGCCTTTGCCACTTTTTTCTATTTCATGGTGTGCCTTCATAAACCCCTGAATCACCACGCTCCTCTCGAGCTTGGCATCCATGAGAATTCCGGAAAAAGTCTGCGTTGTGGGTGTTTATGAGAGAGAGAGTGAGCGAGCGAGAGAGAGAGGTGCTTGTGCGTGTTCGTAGCTAAGCATGGTAATGCAATACCAACGGCTTCTACAGCCTTGCCGGCCGAAGCACAGCTTAGAGCATAGAACCCGGGTAGCGGGGGCACTATGGTGAGTTGTAGCAAGCGATAAGACAATGCATCACGCCTCACCTCCTTCATCAGGTCATCGACATCCATGGTTCCTGCGTGTACGCAACGCGAGTGAGCAAATGTGCTTGGGTCAAATGAGGCAAGAAAAGTGGGACGAAAAGAACAGCAGAGTTGGCAAGGGAGACCCGCGGACGAGGATCGTCGGATGATGGTGGGCTCAAAGAGCTTGCAAAACTCCTCCATGCTCACAAGGCCCGATTTGTCATCGTCCAGAGAGTCTGTCCGCATTTCGCGTCAGTGCTGCATACGCCTACGCTAAAATACTGGGGCACGGCCAATTGCCGGGGTTATCTGTCGGGCGAGGCGCATACCGAAAATGATGTCCAAGTCGTTTATGGGGTCTTGGAGCTGCACGTTCAGCTGAACTTTGATCACCCGCCCCAACTCTTCCTTATCCACAAAGCCTGACTTGTCGATATCTGCACTCTGTGCAGCAGCGCGCGGCAATCACAACGTACGTACAAACTGCATGCTGTCTTCGCTTCGGCAGGACCCTGTGCTGTGTCCACCGCAACAGCCTCGTCTGCAGCCGGCGTGTCACTGGCTTGCAAACGGGACATCCCAACGGGACACCTGTGTGCAAGGTGACCATATTGGCTCGACGAGCAACGCGAGCGTGTGTCACGTCATACCTTGAAGGCTTCCGCGAGAGCAGCACGTGCCTGGTCTGCGGTGTTGTTTCCATTGGACGAAGCTCGGCGCC
>Ga0315899_10006810_pt1 | contig 12312 bp, 18 predicted proteins | sample LakEriMetagenome_2_FD_203518 | JGI IMG/M metagenome (GOLD analysis project Ga0315899, IMG submission 203518) | Freshwater fungal communities from buoy surface, Lake Erie, Ohio, United States - Buoy 4 MA112 | ecosystem: Environmental > Aquatic > Freshwater > Lake | place: USA: Lake Erie, Ohio... | reverse complement strand
TGGCACGTTTTTGCGCTCGGTTGCGTAACCCGCCTGGTTGAATAGCCGTTGCACAGCCGTGAGGATGTGCTCGTGTGCGCCTGTCGTGGCGCCCGCGTGTTGAGTGCAACTGTGGAGGTGATAGCCGTACTCGTCAATAGCGAAGCGATCGCACGTGCATGCGTGGTCCTTGAACTGGAGCAGGTGCGGGATGGGCAGTCCCAGCTGTTGGCAGGTCCAAGAAATTCAGTACTGAATCACTTTCTCCTTGTTGAATGCTTTTGACGTTGAGAAGCCCGTGGTGTGCCCTAAAGAGTTGAGAAACGCGAGGGGGGTCCAGTTGAGAAATTTGCGCTTGAAGGGCGCGCACTCGATTTCCTCGTCGTCGGGCATAGAAGCTTGTAGGAGGGAATGCCCTTGCTGGCCTACTACCGTCCTAGAGATGCATGGGATGGTCTGCGAGAGCTGACACGGGTGCATGACCTTGCTTCGATGATGTGGTGGGCCGAGAGCGCGCGCCTCTAAGTGTGGAGCCCAGTATTTCATGATTGCTGCCGTGATTCTCCTTTGATCCAGCATCCGCAAGCCTTGTGCGGCCTCTTCCTGAGCATTTTCAGCGTTTTCCCCGTGGGCCCTGGCTGCGCGCAGCTGGGCTAATTGGTTAAGAGGGGAAATGAGGAGAGGAGAGTTGACTTGGGGCCCCTGATTGACGACGGGAGCGGCCGGTGCGGGGCCTTGCAATTGCCGTTCGACACACCTGTACTCTTGAATGAGGCGTGCGTGGGTCTGGACGAGTGCTTGTAACTGGGGGTTAGACCACGTGTCGTGATCTGCAAGCACTTGTCCGTCGTGCAGCCATGCGCCTCCATGAGAGAGATTTGCGAGAAATGCGACGAACCTGCTGGTTGCAGAGTAAAAAGCTGCTAGCCCTGACGCTGCTGTCGGCGTTATCGCATATCCTCCCTCGTGGTGCGGGGATTGGACTTTGAGTTTGCACCACTTTTGCACGAGCTGAGGCGCATGCATGAGGGTGTCGCCTGTGGCGGCACGAAGCACCTCCTGTACAATCTTGTTGTCGACGTTGGCAGGGCCGATGTGTGCACGGTCGTCACAGTCTGTTGCCATATTGTCTGGAATGACATTTCGCGACAGGAATGACAAGCGCGTGTTCATGCAGAACTTGAGGAGCTGGTACCTGATAAGTGGATCTGCGCAGACGCGCATCTGGTCTATGTCCTTGCAGATTGTGCCACATTTGTTTCGAACGTATTCTCGGACGTAATCTTTCGGACCCACCGGGGTGCCTACGACGCAGAGGCCATTGACTTGGATTACGTCTAGGCTCTGTGCAAGCATGGGGCGGAGTGTCTCGAGATTGCCAGACATGTCAGCGTCAATGCATTCGCGGATGAGGTTTTGCGCGCGTTCAATCTGAATGCTCGGCGTGTAGATTGTGCATTTGGCTAGACAAACCTCAAGGTCAGCATCCTGCCTGAAGGTTCGGACAGTATCGGCGAGGGCCTGCAAGGTTGGCTGGATATGGCCCATGAGATAAGCATCGTCCGCATATGCGGTGCCAAGCGTTGTCGGATGTCTGCTCATGACACGCCCCCATATTGTGTGTGTAGTGAGGCAGAACCGCGTCATCTCCATCGGATCGCCTTGAATGCCACCACGTTTGCCTGGATGTGATGTGTTGTACCCTCGTGGTCTGTGTACAGATTGCGACTTGCAACGTCGCCCATGCTGCGGAAGTAGGGGAAGAAGCTTTTGAGGGCGGGAAGATGTGGCAGGATGTCACCGATCTTCACGTTCCCCTCGTCGTACTCCCTTGTTGCTACACCCAGGATAGTGTCATTTGTGCAGAGTTGTCGGTTTGGCGACTGGAACGCGTTCTTGAAATCGACCTGGCAAATGATTTTCGGGTTGTCGTTGTCTTGTGCCAAGTCGTGGATCATGCTGACGAGCTCAGCGCAGACGATTGCTCCGTCGATTGAACCTGCGTTTTGGATGAAATTTGGGATCGTCTCGGTGAAGTATGTGCATGCATCTAGTTTGACGTGCGCATTGATGAGATGTGCCGCGCATCGGCGCCATCGGCTGGGGTTGTTAATGGGGCGAATCTTGATGAGGTCTTTCTTGAAGAATGCCGACAGTCGCCCACCTGCGTACTCGTGCAGGTCGCTCTGAAGGAATTCGCCTTTGGCGTAAGGCACGATGAGATGCTTGATGATACGTTCTTGTGCCTCAGTATCGTCTTTCAAGAAGAGGGGTGATATGTGTTCGCGCCCACGCCAACCATCAGGATCGGGGGCACCTAAAGGGGAGACGCTACGGAAATATGCGCCCATGTTGCGAACACTAAACACGTCAATCAGGAGATTCGTGCCGACTTCACTTTCCCAAAAGTCAGTCTCTTGTTGAGTTGATGGCCTTGAATCCTTGGGGTGATCAAGGTCCCCCTCAGGATGGAGGAGGCGGAGCCTTTCGACCGTTTCGGCATTGCAAGCGGGAGGCGATATCTTGTACAGTCCGCACGCAGCCATCGGAAAGGTTTCTGCACGGTTTCGTAACAACAACTTTCTCAAATTTATGAAAACTAAATCTCGTAAGGACGCACGCAGAACAAAGAGAATGGAGGATGTGATGATCGACGATGAACGCAGCAGCGAAGCGACCGCAGCAGCGTAAGCCTACCCAACGCAATCGACGATGAACGCAGCAGCGAAACGACCGCAGCAGCGCAAGCCTACCTAACAGCAGCAGCGAAGCGACCGCAGCAGCGCAAGCCTACCTAATCCGCATGCACTGTGGTCGTAGAGATTGAAGTAGGGGGTCCAGTGCACTTTGGAGGGTACTCCTCCACTTGCCTTGGAGGCTGCGCATGCGCGTGCTTTGCCTGAACGCCACTCGTCGGCCGGGCGAGGCTTCTTGCCGCCAACGCAGGGCGGGACTGGCTCTTCCTCATCAATGACAATCTCAGGTGAAACAACAGGGCGAGACCTCTTGCGGACAACGCCTTGCATCACTGGCTCTTCGTCGCCGATCAAAATCACATGCTGCTCCTCAGCCTCCAAGGCAAGTGGAGGAGTACCCTCAAAGTGCACTGGACCCCCTACTTCAATCTCTACGACCACAGTGCATGCGGCTGGCGCCGCCAACTCCGTTGTAGCCATTTGAAAATGTGAAGCAGATGAATCCGTGGGCAAACCAAACCGCATCTCAGCGCAATGGAGGGAAATGCAAACTCTCATTGCAAACATCAAGATCGACGACTTCGAGGACATGGAAGACACGCAGAAGTTCGTGGCGTGGGTCGTTTTTGTCTAAATTTGTCTCTGTAAGAACAATAAAAGGATCATCATCACCACTCTGGGGGGAGCATTTCACGTACAGCGATCGCAGGCAGTCGACTTTTCAGCTCTCAAGCAAATAGACGCAGATGTGCCAATCGTCGATCGTCCTTTTATTGTTCTTACAGAAACAAAATCTAGCATTTTATCTTCATGCATTTCCCCACGAGATTCCCGGGCAGTGCTCCAACGCTTCTGGACATTGGCGACCCCGCCCACCAGTGATTCAACGGATTCCAGGTCAACCGTCCAAGTTCAGATGGGTACCAGCAGAGTCACTCACATCAAGTTTGGGAATTGGGCAAACTCATGCCTATTGAACACTCGTGACCCAATCCACAGAACTGACCCGCGTTTGCCCAGAAGGACAGGGGTATCAAGTCCATCGCTATCACCGTTCTCCATGCCTCGTGGCCCATCATGACGATCATCCATTTTTTTTTTAGAACAATAAAAGGATGATCGTCATGATGGGCCCCGAGGCATGGAGAACGGTGATAACGATGGACTTGATACCCCTGTCCTTCTGGGCAAACGCGGGTCAGTGCTGTGGATTGGGTCACGAGTGTTCAATAGTCGACGATTTCTGGAAATCTTTGCCCTCTTCATTTCATTCGAGGTATGTGGATTATACCGAGCGCACGATCGAATACATCGCGAGAGCATCGTCGACAGATACTTCACGCTCCAGGGCCACGTTCGTTGTGGGGACCGGACATGCCTGCAAGGAGATTATCACGGGAGCACAGTACAAGCCTCTGGCGACCCTCGCTGGCGTTTCCAACGTCCATGGGCACAACAAAGGATCCGACAGGAGGTCGAAGTTCACTTGGGCACCTCATTTTTCAACAGTGACGCGCAAGCACATGTGGCTGGGCTCGTGGGTCTAGCCTGATTGGACTGGGCGGTCAGAAAATGTGGGATTTTCAATACCTGTGTCAGTTCACACAGCGTGATCCGTCTTCATTCTGCAAAGATCCAATGACAGGACAATCCTAGCACGTGCAGGGTATCAGCGAGGCCTCGGTCAAGGCAAGAGCGTAGACAAGGATGTGGGTGAAGACGGGTCCGAGATCGACGAGACAACCCCTGCTTTTGTCAAGCTTTTCATGCTGAAAGTCAAGCGTCTGGATGAGTTCAAGGAGTACGGGTCGGAGACGCAGTGGGAGTCCGGCAAAAGCGAGTGCCCCGAAAAGCAGTGGAAGTCCGGCAAAACGCTTGCCCCGAAAAGCAGTGGCATGCGGGGAAAAGCGGGAGTAAGTCGACCCAGTGGGTCTCATCAAGGGGGACAGGATCGTTTGGCGTAAAAGGAAACGAAAAAACTTACAACACAATGAATGCCATGGCGAAAGTCCTTGGCAAAAACCAATCAGGCATGTCCAGGGCCTCGCGTGCCGCTATGGAGACGGCGCCGTCATCTGAACTGCGTGTATGCTTCGAGCTCTTCGGATACTCGGGACTCGAACTTGTTTTTTACAAGGAGGTCGACAGAGGAAAAAACTGAAAAGCAGGCCGTAGAGCGAGCACCAGCAAGGTCAACGGAGTCAGGATGCAGTCGACACGCACCTTCTCAGTGGTTTAGTTTAGTTTAGGTTCAGGAGGAGCAGAAGGAGGGTGTGTGTGTGTGTGGGGGGGGGGGGGGGGGGGGGATGGGGGGTAAAGGTTTTAGTGGGACCCAATGAATTGAAAATTTTGCACCACAGTTGATACCAGGCCCGCGGGCTCTGTATCGTGTCGTATAGGCTTTTGTGTAGTAGGTTGACGTACTCGCGAGGATCTTCGTATCCTTCTGCACATTCGCAGCAGACGGTTGGGGTACTTTCATCGTGTTCGCTTTCGATGAAGCCCAGGGATGCCATGCAGCCCGCGTCTTTTCTCTTGCCCTCTGTCTCGTATTCAATGATACTAAACTAGGTGCAAATGAGCTAGGTGCAAATGCGACACCCGCCTCATTTTTGCGGGTACAAGTTGTGACACAAATGTATTACGCAAGTAGTAAAAACATGCTGGACCATGACTTGAGTGCTGCAGCATTGAGTAATAGATACATCCCCCGTGGCTCCCCAGCCTCGCAAGCAGTCACTGTGAACACCTTTCAGAGTAGTGCTGCCCAAGAGACAAGATCATGGATACGACTGCAACACAACAACAGAGTTGGATCCACTGCCTAAACAAGCATTTGGGTTGGTCCGAGAGGTGACCCCCAAGTGTCCATCTTTTTTCACCGTGACTCCCAAATGTCCGCTCCTCAGAGGCAGGAGCTGGAGGAGCGAGTGGAGGAGCTGGTGCAGCAACAGCAGCGACCAGACGGAACGACGCAGAAGCAGCTAGAACAGCAGCAGCAGCGGGCGCAGGGGCAGGACGACACGCAGGAGGCGCAGGAACAGGAGCGGAAGGAGCGAGTGGAGGAGCGGGTGTAGCAGCAGCAGCAGCCAGATGGAACGGCGCAGGAGCTGCTAGAACAGCAGACGCAGCGCGTGCGGGGACAGGACGACGCGCTGGAGGTGCAAGAGCACACCATCCCTGGGCTGTTAGCTCAGCCCACTGGCGACAGGAAGGGTTCTTGTGTTTGTTCAGAGTTGTTGCATATTTATCAAGATTCGGAGGACATGGACGTGGACACTGACCCAAGTGAGAGAAAGAGAGAGGAGGAAAGGTAGGCAAGGGAGGGGAGGCGGGAGGCGGGAGGCGGGAGGCGAGGAGTGCATGACAGAGCGAGAGGGTCATAGATACAGATTGAACGATTATCATCGCGGACCGAGGTACGAGATACAGTGGTTGCGGCAGACTTCGAACAAGAGCAGAGCTTCGGTCTGGGTGTGCGTTGGTATGTGTTTGACGTCAACGTGTCAGATGCCGGATTCTCAGACTACAGTTTGTTAGGCCAGAGGGGAGGACGGAGGGGTTAGTATCAAAGAGAGGTAACAGGGCAAGTGAACAAGGGGGTAGTATCCGAGGGAGCCCCGGAAGAAAGATTAAGCGGGGGGGGGGAATAGGGAGATGGAGGATTTCAGGGCAAGGTGGACCTTGTCTTGCTGTCGCCCCGCAAGATCAGCAGTTTCATTGTAGACCTATATCGTGTGGGAATGAGTGAGGGTGTGTGAGTGCGGGCAGGCGGGCGGGAAGGCGGGCGGGCGGGCGGGCGGGCGAGCCAGTTTTGAAGAATGTGTGCGCGAAAACATGCCAAGACGTGCACCCCGCGACAACGTGTGCGCCGACATTACACTGTGTGTTGATCGGAGATTACACAAGCACACGCTTTGACAGCAATGGAAACTGGGGGGGGGGAAATGCTGTGAAGACCTGAAGGATCTCAGCATCAGAAATACCCGTTTTCATTTCGCGCATAAGAACCTGCGTGTGTGCAAATGTGTTTGTGTGGGTGTGTTCGCGCGCACAAGACCATGGGAGAACACTCGCAAACACAATAAAGTACACACACACACACACACACACACACACACGACACAGGCTTGCCGCGTGCGCGCCTGTTTGGGCATTTTCCAAGGGTAAATGGCTGAGATGCACAACGTGCATGACTGCATCTGTTTCAACACCACTGCCAATATTGGAATAGGCGCGCGAAATGAAGCAGCGTGCGGGCACGGAGACAAACCTGGAACTGCACAAAAGAGAGCACTCCTCCCTCGTTGGGGTGCAGCCTTTGCTCGCGCAACACAGCGTCGAGGGTCCTGCGCCTGCATGTTTGAATCTGATCGATCCACGTGCTGGTCAAGTACTCCATCCACGAATCCAACAGGATAACGCTTGAATTATCGATTGCGGACTTCTCGCTTGAGCACATACGCACAAAGTTCTCGGTTGACGACGTCTGTTTGACCTTAACATTTCTGAGGTCCGATTCGGTGAGGCTATTTTTGGCGGCGAGTGCCCGGAGATTTTCCTCCAACGTAACGGGTGCCAATCCCAGGGAAAAGCGCGACTCGAAGGCGACCTTGGAGGCCTGCAGCGAGTCCATTAGCCCGATTGTAGGACGGCTGCACTCCTGGAAAAGGCGCGAGAGGATAAGCCAGTCGGGAACTATGTGCACTAGGGCGCAGAGCAGGAAGTTGGCAGCCTGCGGATCCCAGTCAGAATGCTCGTTGGTCGCATTCATGAGATAGCTGAAGGTCTTTATGCGCGGGTGCTCGCGTTCGAACTTGCGCACACTGGCAATCAGTTCGTTAAGTCGCTTGAAGGCATTACTACCGACCCCAGTCTGAACCAAAAACAGGTCGAAACAAAAATCTGGAAGCGGCTGACGCCGAGACCCAGTCCTATCCTGCTCTGCGTCGTGCTTGAGCTTTGCAGCATAGATCTCTGCAATGGTGTCCAGCGTATGTGCTTTGGAAAATGGCTTTGCTTTAGACGCGTCGCGATACATTGCCCTTAGCTTCTCGTGCCATGTCAAAGGGCGCCGCGTGGCGAATTCGTTGCAGACGACAACGGTTTGCTCGCCCTGATTGTGGAGCACCTCGTCTAGGCTTACCTCGTCGACGTCCTGCACAATTGCGGCGGCCTTAGCCTTTGCCTTTGCGAGCGCCTCAGGGCTATCCTTGCCGAGAGACTCAACTAGCTCTTCCAGGTACAAGATGCTTCGTTGCATGTTCGAAATGTGACAAACGACCGCCTGCAACTTCCAATCCTGAAACACCGCACGTTTGTTGACTTGAACCCTCCAGGCTTCGATCCGCTCCCGCAAACTTTCAATGAGCCAACGCTTTCGCGCGATGAAATCGACCCAGGTCTGATAAAAAACGTTCATGACATACCAGCGCAGCGATTCCAGCTTTCGGGCCTCCACCGACTTAACAATTGTTTTGTTGCTTTTTTGGATTTGCTCCTTGCGCAGAACCTCCTCGTACCTGTGGTCAACCTCCAACTGACGTCTTTCTGCCTCCTCCACCACCACGAAATACGGAGTGTGGTCGCCATATGCTGCGCTGGAGGCCACTTGCGGGTCGTATCTGCTGTAGACGGCTTTCAGGAGGTCGTCTTTGAGTCGCTCGAGTAGGCTGTCGCGCTTCATCGCGTAGCAGGGCACAAGCTTGTCAAACAGCACGCTGCATGCCGCCGTCCGGAGCATGTTCGGCACTGGCCATCCCTCCGTATACTCCAGTATCTCGTTGTACTGCACCTGGCAGAGGACCATCGGGGACGTGAAGCGTCGCTCCTGGTCGTGGAAGTTCTGCAGCCACTCCTCAAATTTAGTGCGAATCGCCCCGACGTCGTCGAGGTCCACGTTCGCACGCTGATGAAATATCTCCAGCAGCTCCTGCTCCTCCGCTGAATACGCCACGTCCTTGTGCACGCTGAGCGGCTCAGCGTGCACAGCGTTCAAATCTCTCCGTCCGTGTGCACGCTCGGGCGGCGCGTGTCGCCGATTCGCCGGCGCCGCGCCAAAGTCGGGCTCCCATGGCCCGTTCCTGCCCTCCCATTCGCTGTCGAGGCGCGCCATCGTGTTCGGGGCTCCCGCCTGCAGGAGCTGCCGGGCGCGAGAGCGGCGCCCGTCGGCCTTGGCGTTGGCCTGGGGTGACACGTGCTTCGGCGGGCTCTGCCGCTGGGGCCCGCGCAGAACATGGGCCTGCGGCCGCCCAGATCGCTGCATGACGCCACCCCTGCAGCAGGCCCTTCTGTGCGCCCGGGCCGCTGCTGAGAGCCTTTGCCTTAGAAGCCGCCTGGTCGGGTCGGGTGCCCTGTGGGGGTGGTACACCGGTGGTTACTAAATTTACTTACGAACAATTTTACTGGGCTCTGTCTGTGTTCGGGCGCCCGGCGCCGGAGGCGCTGCGGATGGGGGTGAAAGATTCAAGTCAGCGATCGTCAGAAGGAGTGGCGACCCATTAGCGATCGTCAGGAGGGCTGACCCATTAGCGATCGTCAGGAGGGCTCATCAGCAGGGTAGTGAAAAAGGGCTCGGAGCACCGCAGCCGCTGCGCGATGATCTCAGCCGACAGGATGACCGACGAGAGCATCAAGCAGGCTCTTGCGTCCTCTGCGGAGCCGCAGCACCAGGGCGAGATGCTGCTTGCGCTTATCCGCTCCGCGGCAGCGGGGCGCGAGCAGACGGTGAGCGGCACGGCCACGCGCGGGCGGTGTGTGTGCGCGCCTCGCGGGCGCGCTGACCACTGCGGGACGGGCAGGTATACTTTGGGGCGGTTGCCGCGCAGTGCCTGACGGCGACACCGCACAAGGGCGTGCGGCGGCTCGCCTACTCCTTCGTGCGCAGCTGCCCGGACGCCGCCGAGCTTGCGGCGTGGATCGTGGTGCGAGAGGCCGTGTTGCGTGATATGGGCGACCCGGAGCCGGAGCTGGCCTCTGCCGCTATCGCTGCCATCGCAAGCCTCCCGCTGCCCGCGCTGCAGCCGGCTGCCACTAAGCTAGCACAGAGCCTCACCGCAATGCTCACACAAGGGGACGCGACAAGCGAGGGTGTGCGACGAAGCGCCGTGCAGGGTGCCCGCGTGCTGCTGATGCGTGTTGGAGAAATCACCGTCGCGTCGGAGGCATCCAACGGGGAAGCAGGCGCGCTCCACGCGCTGGCGCGGGCGCTGGCTGCCAGCGCGCTCGACCCGAGCACCATGGTGTCGAGCGAGGCCATGGACTCCCTTGCCTCCCTCTGCTCGTTTGCACCAGCCAGCTCGCGGCTCATCGGCGCGGAGGCGCTGGGTGACGTCTTGCGCCTACCCAACACCTCAATTTCCATCCTCGCCCCCGAGCACCACCACGTCCTGCGCCCCGCTGCCGATTCGCGAGGCCGGGGCGCCGCAATCGCACAGCAGACGCGCAGCCACGCCTCGTGCGTCACTAGCCCCGCGCCATCCTCGCCTGCGCACGTGTGGTCGAGTGGCGCGCTGGGGATCCTTGCAAGACTCGCCTCCATTGCTCTCACCTGGCTCCAGCCGCACCTGGCGCTTCTTCTTGCGCGCTTCGAGTGCCTGCTGGACAGAGAGCGGCGCCGAGCTACCCGCTTCATTGTCCTTATGTTAGCTGCTGCCCTCACATCAGCAGCCCCGCCTGCGCCACCATCGCGTGCCGCGCATAATAAGGCACCTCAAGTCAATGATGCCGCTCACACCGGTGGCTCTGCGCGAGATGTAGAGTATGAGGCGGAGGCGCTGGCGGAAGGGGAGGGGGAGGCGGACTGGCAGGAGGGTGTGGGGGGGGAGAGTCTGGGATGGGAGGCTGTGGAGCAGGTCCTTGCACCTCCCTCCATTTTATTATTTATTTATTTATTTTATTAATTTTTTGTTTATGCTCAGGTCCTCGCACCTCTGGCCCGGAGCTCGGATGGCTTCCTCTCTCTCGAAGCTTGCCAAGCCCTCCTCCAGCTCTCTCGTCTTGTCTCTCTGTACCCGCTCTCTCGCTCTGGTGCCACGAACTGCTAGATATACGTGATATATATATCTATATATAGGTATATGTATATGTATGTATATGTATATATATTATATATATATATATACGTGATGTATAGAACTATATATACATATATATAGGTGCCACGAACTGCGCGACATCTTGCCAGACACGTTGGGCCCTGATAGTTGTAGAGGGATCACTTGCCACGATATCTCGCGCAGACACGGATGCCGGGGGGCGCCAGGCGATGCGGCACTTGCTCATTGCTCTTCACCTCCTCCCCCCCGAGCTGCTGCAGGGTAATCTTGCGCGACAAGTGCCTAAACCCTGAACCCCAAATTACGCCTAAACTGACCCTAAACCCTTGAACTAAACTAGGCAATCTTGCGCAACAAGTGCTGCGGGAAGCTCTCAGCCTAGGGGTAGGTAAACCCTAAACTAAACTAGGTAATCTTGCGCGACAAGTGCTGCGGGAGGCTCTGAGCCTGGGGGAGCGGACCGTACGCATCGAGACGCTCCTCATCCTCTTCTGGCGCGTCATATGGGGGGGGGGGGAGGAGAGCGGCAGCAACTGCGGGGGAGGCGTCGGCGAAGTCTCACTGTTGTACAGTGGTGAGTTGATGGACTTGATGCAGGCAAACATTCTCCAAAGTGTTCCTATGTGTGTTCCTATGTGTGTTCCTATGTGTGTTCCTATGCCAAAGGCGAGGCAAACATTCTCCAAAGTACGCGCCCTAGTGTACGTACTATATTGGGGAGGCGTGGGCAAAGTCTCACGGTTGAACAGTGGGGAATTGATGGACGTTACGGCAAACTTTCTCAAAAGTCACTCCCTAGTGCCTTCATATACAAAAAAAAAAAGTCACTTTCTTGTGCCTTAATTAGTACACGTCACGGCAAACTTTCTCAAAAGTCACTCTTTAGTGCCGTTATTTAGTACGTACACTAGGGCGCTGACTTTGAGAATGGTGGGTGTGACCCTCATGCAGAGGGACCCCGACGGCAGCGAGGGCCTGCTGCCGGATGTGGTCATCGCCTATGCACAGGCTCAAATTCTTACAAGTCGCTCTCTAGTGATATATATATATATAATAATAATAATAATAATAGGAACAACACTAGGGCTCTGCAGACGTTTTCAAAGGTCTTTAAGAATGAAACGTTTGAGACAATACGCAGGCGTGTTTGCTGCCGCCGCCACGCGCCCGGAGCCCGGCCAGCTTCAACGAGTCTCGAGCCATTGATTTCCTCGAATTGTTCCACGCCTTTCTGATGTCTGAAAAAACCTCAGCCTCGGCGACAGGGGCGGGGGCGGCGCGGGGCGGGGCGGGTGCAGGCAAGGACAAACGCGCAGTAAAGGCGCGCCCGCGTGAGCCGCTGCCACGTGGCATCGAGGGCGACTGCAGGCGCGAGGCGGTACATGTCTTGTTTCTTTAGGCGAGGAGGAGAATACATGTCATATGATGTCTTGTTTGTTTAGGCGGCGCCGACTTATTGGCCCGAAAGGCGGGGCCCTATAGTGTGTGTTTGTGTGTTTGTGTGTTTGTGTGTTTGTGTGTGTGTGTGTGTGTTTGAGAGAGAGCGAGAGAGAGACAGAGAGAGAGAGAGCGAGAGAGAG
>Ga0315899_10006809_pt1 | contig 12312 bp, 10 predicted proteins | sample LakEriMetagenome_2_FD_203518 | JGI IMG/M metagenome (GOLD analysis project Ga0315899, IMG submission 203518) | Freshwater fungal communities from buoy surface, Lake Erie, Ohio, United States - Buoy 4 MA112 | ecosystem: Environmental > Aquatic > Freshwater > Lake | place: USA: Lake Erie, Ohio... | reverse complement strand
CGCAGACCTCGCAGGCCATGGGCCTGGTCGGTCGCAGTGTGTTGCTCGACGGCAACCTCATGGCGCTGTCCAGCGCTGGATCCGCTCGTGGCGCCTTCCAGCTCGATGGCGCCGCGGCATCCGTGCGCATCGATGTGCTCGATGCGACGGGCAAGGTGGTCGACACCCGTACCTTGAGCAACCAGCCCGCCGGTCTGCAGCAGTTCGTCTGGGATGGCAAGGCTGCAAGCATGCCGCCGGGGGACTACGCGTTGCAGGTCACCGCCATCAATGGCAACCAGCAAACCCCGGTGCGCACCTTTTCGGCGGTGACCGTCCAGGCGGTGCAGCCCGGCGCCCAGGGCGCGCAACTCAATCTCGGGCCTTTTGGCAATCGACCGCTGTCGGATGTCAAGGCTTATCTCTGACCTGATCCACACCCCTGAATTCGATTACCAGGAGTCATCATGAGTTTCCAGCAAGGCTTGTCCGGTCTGAACGCCGCCGCGCGCAATCTGGATGTGATTGGCAACAACGTTGCCAACGCAAATACCGTGGGGGCCAAGTCCTCGCGGGCCGAGTTTGCCGACATCTATGCCAATTCGCTCAATGGGTCTTCGTCGGGCGCGGTCGGTATCGGTGTGGCGGTCACGAGTGTCGCCCAGCAGTTCACCCAAGGCGACATCGTGACCACCGCAAGTCCGCTCGACATGGCGATCAATGGGCGGGGCTTCTTCAGGACCTCAATGGCCGGTGATGTCGAATACACCCGCAATGGTCAGTTCCGGATGGACAAGGACGGCTACATCGTGACCAACCGCGGCGCACGGCTCAGTGGTTTTCCGATTGATGCCAATGGCAGCGTCGCAGTGGGTGCACCCACCGATCTGCGCATCAGCCTGGCCGACATCTCCCCGCAGCCCACGACTTCGGCCAGCGCCCAGCTCAATCTGGATGCCCGCTCCAGCGTGCCGACGGGGGCGTTCAACTCGGGGGATACCAGCACCTATAACGGTGCGATGTCGATGACCGTCTTTGACAGTCTGGGCAAGGATCATCTGGTGTCGTTCTACTACCGAAAGACAGCTGAAAACACCTGGGATGTTTATGCGGCCACCGATGGGGTGGATCTGGGCGCCCCGGTCGAAAGCCTGAACTTCTCCAGCGCCGGTCAGGTGACCGCGCCCGCCACGGCCAGCAGTATCACCATTCCGGTGGGGTCAGGCGCAGGCGGCAACCTGACCTACACCCTGGATCTGACCAAAGCGACCCAGTTCGGGGCCCCCTTTGGCACCAGCGAAATTCTTCAGGACGGCTACACCACGGGTCGGATGTCCGGCATCAGCGTCGATGGCACGGGCAACATCGTTGCGCGCTACACCAACGGCCAGTCGAAGATCCAGGGACAGGTCGCCCTGGCCAATTTCAACAATCCTCAAGCCATGGTGCCGCTGGGCAACAACGCCTGGTCGGAGAGTGTGGGGTCGGGCCAGCCCACGATCGGTGCGCCAGGAACCGGCGCGCTGGGGGCCCTGCAGTCGAGTGCCGTGGAGAGCTCCAACGTGGACCTGACCGCTGAACTGGTCAACATGATCACGGCTCAGCGGGTCTTCCAGGCCAACGCCCAGACCATCAAGACAGCCGACTCGCTGCTGCAGACCGTCGTGAATCTGCGTTGATGAGTCGGATGCAATTCATTGATCCCACTGCGCTGCAACGATTGCGGGAGGTCCCATGGACCGCATGATCTACACCGCCATGTCGGGCGCCAAGGCGACGATGGCCCGCCAGGATGCCCTGGCGAACAACCTTGCCAACGCCAATACGCCCGGCTTTCGGGCCGACCTGAGTGCCTTTCGGGCGGTCCCCGTCCGTGGTGATGGGCTGGCCACACGGGTTCACTCCGTCGATGCAACCGCGGGCTTCAGTGCGGCGGCGGGTCCGCTGAGCACCACGGGACGATCGCTCGATATTGCGATCCAGGGGCCAGGCTGGTTCGCAGTGCAGGGGCTCGATGGTAACGAGGCCTACACCCGTGGGGGCGGGCTCGAGCTTTCGGCCGACGGCACTTTGCAGACTCGTAACGGGCTGGCCGTGCTGGGCGATGGCGGGCCGATCGTGATTCCTCAGGGAGCGGAGGTGGCCATCGGCTCCGATGGCACGGTCAGCGCCCGTACCGGCAACGGCGTGGCGGTCAATGTGGGAACGATCAAGCGCGTCAATCCACCGGAAGCAGAGCTGCGCAAAGGGGCTGACGGACTCGTGCGCCTTGCCGGTGGCGAGCCCGCCGAACTCGATCCTGAAGTCCGGGTCGTGCAAGGCGCACTCGAGGGCAGCAATGTCAATGCGGTTGAGGCGATGGTCGGAATGATCGCGGCCTCGCGCCAGTTCGAGATGCAGATGAAGATGCTGCAGAACGCCGAAACCAACGAGCAGCGGGCGTCGAAGCTGCTGTCCACCAACGGCTGAAGGGAGTCGTCGCCATGATGCGATCACTGTGGATTTCCAAGACCGGTCTCGATGCGCAGCAGATGCAGCTCGACACCATTTCTCATAATCTGGCCAACGTCAGCACCAATGGCTACAAGCGTTCGCACGCGCAGTTCGAGGATCTCCTGTATCAAAACCTGCGCCAGGCAGGCGCGCAGGAGACCCAGCAGAACACGGTGCCCGCCGGACTGCAGGTCGGTACGGGCGTGCGGCCTGTGGGCACAGCCCGCAATTTCAGTCAGGGCAACCTCAACCGCACTGAAAATCCCCTCGACATGGCGATCAATGGCCATGGGTTTTTTCAGGTGCAGATGCCCGATGGCACCACCGCCTACACCCGAGACGGGGCCTTGCGGGTCGATGCTCAGGGGCAGCTGGTCACGGCCAATGGCCAGCCAGTCAACCCGGCCATCACCATCCCCGCGAATGCGACCGGCTTGACCGTGGGCGCAGACGGCGTGGTGACTGCATTGGTGCCGGGCAATGCCACGCCTGCCCAGCTCGGCCAACTCCAGCTGGCGACCTTCGTCAATCCGGCCGGTCTCACGCCGGCGGGGCAGAACCTGTTCCGCGAAACCGAGGCGTCTGGCGCGCCCACGGCGGGGGCGCCGGGTCTGAATGGGTCGGGAACGATCAGCCAGGGCTTTGTCGAGACCTCCAATGTCAATGTGGTCGAGGAGCTGGTGACGATGATTCAGACCCAGCGCGCCTACGAGATCAATTCCAAGGCGATCCAGACTGCGGATCAGATGCTGGGCCGTCTGTCGCAACTCTGAGGTCTGAGCTGACTGTCTGAAGAGGTGAAGAGATGAATGCCGATACTCGACACGGTGTGCTCAGGCTGCGCCTGATGCAATGGGGGCTTGTGCTTGCCACGGTGGCGCTCTCGGGGTGTGCTGCGCTCAATCTGAATAATCCGGTGGTCGAGGTGCAGCCCACCCCGCCTCGCCTGCCTTCGGTCGCGCGGGTCTCTCAACCCGGACCGTCGGCTCAGCCGGTGACCCTCGTCGCCACTCGCCCCGTCATTGCGCCGGCTGCAAGCGCGGGCGCAATCTTTCAGGGCCAGGCGTACCGCCCTCTGTTTGAGACCGTTCGGGCGCGTCAGATCGGCGATGTGTTGACGGTCGCCATCGAGGAAAACACCACCGCGCGGCAGAGTTCCAACACTTCGATCAATCGTGGGGGCAAGCTGGATGGTTCGATCTCGGCGCTGCCCTTCGTGCGACCGGGCATCACGCCCCTGGCCCGCGCCAAGATCGGTGCCGGACTGGACAATGACAGCGCCGCCAAGGGCGAAAGTGGCAGCGACAACGTCTTCAAGGGCACGATCACAGCCACCGTGGCCGAGGTCCTGGCCAATGGGCATTTGGTCGTGGTGGGAGAAAAGCAGGTCGGCGTCAATCAGACGATCGATTCGCTGCGCTTCTCAGGGGTGGTCGACCCCGCGCTTATCCGGCCCGGCAATACGATCAACTCCACGCAGGTCGCTGATGTCCGGCTGGAGTTTCGGGGGCGCGGGGATATCGATCGAGCCATGACAACTGGCTGGTTGCAGCGCTTCTTTTTCAGTTATGCCCCGCTCTGATTCCTGGGCATCCTGAACCCATGAACCTTCGAACCGAACCTCCCGTACCGTTTGGCATGGCCTTCTTCCCGAAGGCCTGGTTGAAGACCCTCGGTCGCGCAGCGCTGGGTCTGGCCCTCGGGCTTGCACCCTTGGCGAGTGCCCAGGCCGAGCGGATCAAGGACCTGGCCACGATCCAAGGCGTGCGATCCAACCAGTTGATCGGCTATGGCCTGATCGTGGGACTGGATGGCACTGGAGACCAGACCACGCAGGCGCCCTTTACCTCCCAGAGTGTGGGCACCATGCTTCAGCAACTGGGGGTGACCCTGCCGCCCGGCGTCAATCCCCAGCTCAAGAACACGGCTGCGGTGATGCTGACCGCCCAGCTGCCTGCGTATGCGCAGCCTGGCCAGACGATCGATGTGACGGTTTCATCGATCGGCAATGCGAAGAGTCTGCGTGGCGGGACGCTTTTGCTCACACCGCTCAAGGGGGCTGACGGACAGATCTACGCCATGGCCCAGGGCAATGTCATCGTGGGTGGCGCTGGGGCCTCGGCCGGCGGCAGCAAGGTGCAGATCAACCACCTTTCTGCAGGTCGGGTTCCGGCCGGCGCGACGGTCGAGCGAACGGTCGCCAATGACGTGCTGCAGGGCGAAACCATCCAGCTCGAACTCAAGGTGACCGACTTTTCGGCGGCCACCCAGGTGGCTGAGGCGATCAATCGGCGGGCGGGCAGCAACGGGCCGATCGCTCAGGCGATCGATGCCCGGGTGATCCAGATTCGTCTGCCGGAGCCGGCGCGCCGCGTGGCCTTCATGGCTGAGCTCGAAAACATCGATGTCGTGCAACTCGCTCCGCCCGCCAAGGTCATTGTGAATGCTCGGACCGGATCGGTCGTGATGAATCAGTCGGTCATGCTCGAGCCGAGCGCCGTGGCTCACGGCAATCTGTCCGTCGCGGTCAGCAGTACACCCGTGATCAGCCAGCCTGCGCCGTTTTCTCAGGGCACTACAGTTGTCGCCGAGCGGGCCGATATCAGCATCAAGCAGGACAGTGGTGCTCTGCGCCTGTTGGAGGGCGCAGCTCGACTGGCCGATGTGGTGAAGGCCTTGAACTCCCTTGGGGCAACCGCTCAGGATCTGATCGCCATTTTGCAGGCGCTCAAGGCTGCAGGAAGCCTGAAGGCAGAACTGGAAATCATATGACCGCTCGCATGCCGGCTGCGCTGGCCACGGATGTCCGCTCGCTCGATGCCCTCAAGGGCAGCGCCGCGCGTGACCCCAAGGCCGCCGCGCGTGCAGCAGCGAATCAGTTCGAAGCGCTCTTCATGCAGATGGTCATGAAGAGCATGCGCGAGGCTTCACCCAAGGGCGGCCTGTTCGAGGGTGCCGGCTCGGACCTCTATCAGGGCATGCTCGATTCGCAGCTTACCCAGTCCATGACAGGGCGCCCGGGTGGCCTGGGCGAGCAGATCGCACGTCAGTTAATGCGCAACATGGGCGGCTCCGCGTCACCGAAAGACGTGGCGGATGGCGGTCTGCCGCAGGTCTCGATCGATGGGCTCTCGCGCTCGCGGTTTGATCCCGCATCTGGGCGTGTGGCCTCGCGTTCAGCTGCACCGGATGAACCCGGGGAGTCTTTCTTTCCGTCAGGTCATCAGGCCGCGGCGGCTGCCTGGGCTGCCGCTCGCAAACGGTCTGCGGCAGGTCAGGGCGCGAGTTGGGCCCGTGATCCGGTCAGTGGGATGCCCATGACTGGCATGCCGATGGCAGGGCTTGGCTCGCCCGCGGCTCGTGATTCCGGGTCGGCTCCCGCGCAGTTCGTGCAGCGGATGTGGCCAGCAGCGCAGGCGGCCGAGCGGGCGACCGGTGTGCCTGCAGCCTTCATCGTGGGTCAGGCGGCCCTTGAATCGGGCTGGGGGCGCAAGGAATTGCAGCATCCCGACGGGTCGACGGCCCACAACCTCTTTGGCATCAAGGCGGGCGCGTCCTGGAAAGGGGCAACGGTCAGTTCGCTCACCTCCGAGTTTGTGGACGGACGGATGATCAAGACGGTTGAGCGCTTTCGCGCCTATGGCAGCTACCAGGAAGCCTTCAATGACTGGGCGCGCCTGATGTCGAGCAATCCTCGTTACGCCGGGGTGCTTGCTGCCGGGGGCAGCGTGGAGCATTTCTCGGCCAACATGCACAAAGCGGGCTATGCGACGGATCCGAACTACGGCACGAAACTCGCCCAGGTGATCCAGCAGACCCTGAGCCTGCGGCCAGCACGGACCTGAAGGCGCGGAGTCGACCATGAGCGATCTGTTTCGAATCGGCAGCAGTGGACTGAATGCAGCTTACGCACAGCTGCAGACGGCCGGCCAGAACATTGCCAACGCGGCCACGCCCGGCTATGTCCGACGCGAAGTGCAACTGAGTGAGTCGGTGGGTGCAAGCGCCAGTGGGCTGGCGGGCTCCGGTGTTCAGGTGTCGGGCTTGCGCCGGCATTACGATGCCTTTGTTACCCAGGAAGCCATCGCGAGTCAGTCGATGTCGGCTCAGGATGTTGCCCGGCGGGAGGGCTTGAGTCGGCTGGACTCGCTGTTCGCGGATCCGCAGTCCGGGATGGGGGCGGCTTTCGATCGCCTGGTTGGAAGTTTTGGCGACCTCAGTGCACGGCCTGCGGATGCCTCGGTTCGCACGGCCAGCCTCGCCCAGGCGGAGAGCTTCGTGACCCGTGCGGTGAGTCTGGATGCACGTCTGGTTGAATTGCGGACCGCGGCGCAGGGGCGCCTGCGGGGGGATGCGCAGCAGGCCAACGACATTCTCACAGCGCTGGCCGCCTACAACCGGCAGATGGGCACCTCTGCGGCCAGCAGCGAGGCGCTCGCGCTGCAGGATCGACGGGATGTCCTGCTGGCGGATCTCAACAAGATCATCCGGGCTCATGCCGCCGTGGGTGCAGACGGCCAGGTGACGGTCACGACCTCCACCGGCGAGCCGCTGGTCACCGGTGAACGTGCCAGCCGACTGCAGTTCACCCTCGACGAGCACGATCCGTCACGCCTGCAACTCATGCTCGAACGCTCGGCCGGTTCGACGATCAAGCTGTCGATCGTCGATGCAGGCGCAAGCCTCGGCGGCCTGGCGCGATTTGCCGATCAGGATATCGATGCCGCGCGTCTGCGTCTGGGGCAGTTAGTGGCGGGCGTTGCCGCAGCCTTCAATGGGCAACAGGCGAAGGGGCTCGATGCGACGGGTCAGCCTGGCCAGGCGTTGTTTGGCCTTGGCGAGCCCGCAGTCGTGCCTGCGGTGGGTCATTCTGGTGCCAGCATGCTGCAAGCGTCGATCGCCGATGCCTCGCAGCTCAAGGCCAGTGATTACAGCGTGGCCTGGGATGGCTCGCAGTACAGCATCACACGTTTATCCGATGGTCAGACCAGCCTGCATGGCAGTCTGCCTCAGACCCTGGACGGCCTTCGCTTCGAGATGACTTCCGGGTCACCGGTCGCCGGAGATCGCGCTCTGGTGCGATCAGCCTCCAACGTGGTTCAAGGACTCAAGGCGCTGCAGACGCATCCCTCGCGATTGGCAACCGCCTTGCCGGTGGTGGCGCAAACCGGCGCCGCCAATGCCGGCGATCTTCGCGCCGAGTCGGTCGCAATCACCTCCATCGGTGCTCAGACCGCGGATCCTGTGAGCCTGAGCTTCGACGGGGTGGGCAGCCTCACGGTCAACGGCGTGACTGGGGCTCCGCTGACGCTCTCGTACACACCTGGCATGACGCTGGCTTTCAATGGCTGGAGCCTGGTGCTGCAGGGCACGCCTGCTGCGGGTGACACCCTCAGCATCCAACCCACGCCCAATCCGGCGAGCGACAACCGCAATGCCCGGGCCTTCCAGGCCTTGGGCGATGCAGCGCTGGTGGATGGCGGCAAGGTGATCGACCGCTATGCGGAGCTGGTCAGTGACGTGGGCACGCGATCTCAATCGGCCCAGGCGGCCGCCGACATGAGTGCACGTCTTGCCGACGACGCCGAACGGGCGCGCTCGGAGGTATCGGGCGTCAACCTCGATGAAGAAGCAGCCCGCCTGCTGCAGTTTCAGCAGGCCTATCAGGCCTCTGCCAAGGTCATCTCAACCGCAAGCGACATGTTTCGGGCCCTGCTCGCTGCGGTGTCCTGAGTACTGAACGGAGAATCTCATGCGTATCGCGACTGCCTATGCCGCCCAGTCTGCCGTTGACGGAATCAACGAGCGGCAGGCTCAGCTGGCCCGAGCCCAGTCCCGGGTCAGCAGTGGTCTGCGCGTCGAGCGACCGTCCGACGATCCTGCCGCGGCGGCAGAGGCCGAGCGTCTGCGCTCCCGCGATGCCCGCATGGGCAGCGAGTTGCGCATGCTCGGTCAGGCGCGTCAGATGCTCTCAGGCGCCGACACCACGATCGCCGATGCCACGGACGTACTGCAGTCGGCGCGCGACACCCTGCTCAAGGCAGGCAACGGCACCTCGTCGGCTTCGGATCGACAGAGCTATGCCCTGGCCTTGCAGCAGATGCGGGATCAGTTGCTGGGGGTCGCCAATCGCGGGGACGGCATCGGGGGCTATGTCTTCGCAGGGCAGGGCAGTGGGGCTTCACCCTTCGCCAACCAGGGCCTGACCTACGCGGCACCGGCGGGGACCGTCCTGCTCGGACAAGAGATGGCCAGTGAAGTGTCGATTGACGGGCGTAGCAGTCTTGCCGCGGTGCAGGGGCCGTCGGGTCCGGAGAACATCTTTGCCCGCCTCGATTCAGCGATCACCGCACTTTCGGATACCACCCTGTCCCAGGCCAGTGCGGCCTCGGAGGCTCTGGCTGTGGTGGATTCCGTGGACCGGTCGCTCTCGGCCCTTTCGACGGCTCGTACCCGCGTGGGCGAGCGGCTGGGTGCACTCGAGATGCACGAGAATGCCCTGGAGTCTGGGCGAATCGATACCGCGGGGCGGCTGTCCGATCTGCTCGACGTGGATTTCGCCCAGGCCATCTCCAACCTGTCGCAGGGATCCACGGCGGCCGAGGCGGCCATGAAGAGCTATGCCCAGATCGCCCGGCTGTCGCTGTTCAGTTACCTCTGAGCTGATCCCAACACTGCAGTGAGACAGCCGTCACGCCCGCGGTGAAGCGCTGGGCGGCACGTGAGGCCCTGGAGTAGCATCCGGCCACCCGTGTTCAAGGTGAACCTCTCTTGTCTCAAAGGCGTGCCGACTCGATTCCAAGATTGCTGCTGATCCAGGATGATCCCGCCTGGCAGCATCTGTTTTGCAGCGGACTGGCCGAGCAGGGATTTGAGGTCACTCCTGTGACGACCCTGCTGGAGGCCCAGCTTCAGCTGGGCGCTCTGCGCCCGCATGGCCTCGTGCTTGATGCAGATCTCAAGGATGCACCCGCCTCGCTTGCGTGCATGCGGCTGCCTGAAGCTGCGGGTCTGCCCTTGCTCGTCCTGGTGTCGTCTGAAGATGAACCCTGCGTCGCGGGCGCTCTGGCGGCGGGCGCCTCCGATGTCGCGGTGCGTGCCCCCTACTGGCCCCTGATTGCTGCCCGGCTGCGCAGGCTGCAGGAATCCACCCGGTTGTCGGGCGAGCTCGTGGCCAGTCGCCGGCTTTTGGAGCATGCCGAGGAACGCGCGCACCGGGAACGGGTGGCCGCGTTCAGGGCCCGGGCCCGGATCGATCAGGATGGATTGACGGGCTTGCTTGGCAGGGCAGGATTCCTGAGAGCGGCACAAGCGGTTCACGAGGCGCAACAGCATCGGTGGGTCCGGGAACAGGCCATGCTCATCGGACAGGAAGAGGCCCGGTCTGAACGCCTGGCCGCCCCGACCCGACCCTCGACGCCCGCGGAATTGTCTGCATTGGTCACTGACCCTGTGGGTCGCAGCGTTCGGGCCGGGCTGCCCCGCCAGGGGCCCGCCGTCCTGATGCTGATTGACCTCGATCGCTTTGAGCGGATCAACGCATCGTTTGGTCCCCATGCTGGAGATGAGGCGCTGCGCGAAGTGGCGAGTCGACTCAGACAAGCCTTCAGGAATCTGCCTCAGGTCATTTTCGGACGGCTGGGCGGCGACGAGTTTGGCGTGCTTTTTCCGGAATTGCCCTCGGAGCAGGCTGCTCGCCATGCTGCGCAGATCGTGCTGGGACAATTACGCGCGCCCATGGTGTGCGCTGGTCGGGAGTTTGTGCTTGGTGCGTCGATCGGGATCGCCATCTATCAGCCGACACTCGATCTCGCGGGCCTGCCGGTCGATCTGATGCTGACTCAGGCGGCTCAATCCCTGCGACATGCCCGAGCCTGCGGAGGCAATGCGGCCCATGGGCCCGAGGCTGCCGTCGTTGAGCGTCCGCGCATCCAGGATGATCTCGAAACCAGACTGCATCGCGCACTACAGCGCGATGAACTGCGACTTCATTACCAGCCAATCGTCGATCCCGCTACGGGTCGGGTCACGGGTTTCGAAGCCCTGATGCGGTGGCAGTGCGATGAGCGACTCATGGCGCCTGCCGAATTCATTCCCCTGGCCGAGCAGACCGGTGCCATCGTCCCGATGGGGGAATGGGCGGTTCGCGAAGCCCTGCGGCAACTGCGGATCTGGCGTCGTGAGGGGATTCAGGTGCCCACCGTGTCGGTCAATATCCATTCCCAGCAACTTCGCCTCGATGAGTTCGCGCAAGCGGTCGCTCGCGAACTGGAGATCAATGGGCTGGAGGGGCAGGATCTCGAGATCGAGCTGACCGAGACCGGATTGATCCAGGACATGGATCGGGCCGTTGACAGTCTCAGAGGTCTCAAGCGACTGGGCGTCAGTGTTGCGCTCGACGATTTCGGGACGGGCTACTCCTCCTTGTCCTATCTGTCCCGACTGCCGGTGGACACCCTCAAGATTGATCGATCCTTCGTGGACACCCTGGGGGCCCGAACCCAGAGCGAGGCCGTGGTGCGGTCGATCACTGCCCTCGCTCAGGCGCTGGGGTTATCCACGGTTGCCGAGGGCGTGGAGACCCGTCAGCAACTCATCAGTCTGCAGGAACTCGGCTGCGATGATGTACAGGGCTACCTCGTCAGCCGTCCGCTCCCGGCAGCTGAAGTGGCACAATGGTGGCAGTTCCGGCAGCAGGCGCCTTTCGGGTCGCCCGATGCCCGATCGTTCTGAAACCATCGGGCCTGGCAGGCCTTTTGAAGATGACTCCCCAGGATCAACTCAAGCAGGCCGTGGCCCTGGCTGCGCTCGATCATCTCGTGGATGGCACGGTGGTGGGTGTGGGCAGTGGCTCAACCGTCAATCACTTCATTCGTGCGCTGGGCTCGATACGACACCGGGTTGCTGGCGCCGTCTCAAGTTCCGAAGCAAGCAGCGCCCTGTTGCGCGAGCAGGGCATCCAGGTCCTGGCGCTGGAGTCAGTGGATCAGATCCCGGTCTATGTGGATGGTGCCGACGAGATCGATGCCAACCTGCACATGATCAAGGGCGGGGGGGGGGCGCTGACGCGCGAAAAGATCGTCGCCCAGGCCGCTGGGCGCTTCGTTTGCATCGTTGATGCCTCCAAGGTGGTCCCGGTGCTTGGGGCTTATCCCCTGCCGGTTGAGGTGATTCCCATGGCCATGAGCCGGGTCGCGAGAGAATTTCGCCGGTGGGGAGGCGAGGCGGTTCAGCGCCCGGGATACCTGACCGATAACGGTCACCCCATTCTGGATGTCCGCGGCTTGAAGATCACCGACCCAGTGGCCCTCGAGACCGAGATCAACCAGTGGCCGGGTGTCGTGACGGTCGGGCTCTTTGCCCGACGGGGAGCCGACGTGGCGCTGGTGGCCGATCCGGCCGGCATCCGGACGATGGCGATCTGATTCGTCCACCGCCCCCTTCGTTGCACAACCGTATCTGCAGTTAGTCCAATACCAAAAACAAGCCGTTTGCAGGAGACCTTCATGAGCACTTCCCCCGTGGCTTCTGATGCCAAGCGTTCAGGCGCGCCGGTCTCGGCGCCACGCCCCACCCTGGGGCCGGTTCAGGCGATCGCGATCGTTGTGGGCATTGTGATTGGCGCGGGCATCTTCAAGGCGCCTTCGCTGGTGGCCATGAATTCCCCGAGCGAGGCCTGGATGATGGCCGCCTGGGTACTGGGCGGCGTCATCTCGATCATCGGCGCGCTGTGCTACTGCGAGCTCGCGACCGCCTATCCGAGCGCGGGCGGCGACTATCACTTCCTGCACCGCGCCTTTGGCCGCCAGGTGTCTTTCCTGTTTGCCTGGTGTCGATTTT
>Ga0315899_10006803_pt1 | contig 12320 bp, 10 predicted proteins | sample LakEriMetagenome_2_FD_203518 | JGI IMG/M metagenome (GOLD analysis project Ga0315899, IMG submission 203518) | Freshwater fungal communities from buoy surface, Lake Erie, Ohio, United States - Buoy 4 MA112 | ecosystem: Environmental > Aquatic > Freshwater > Lake | place: USA: Lake Erie, Ohio... | reverse complement strand
TGGGACAGGCGTCCGTTTGCATAGCGGAATCCGCCCGGCCGGTCCTTTTGCAATAACGCAGGTCCATCAAGGTCAACCCAAGATGCCTTCTGCGCCAACAGAAACGCCGCCTGAATGGCAAGACTGGTCGACAGCATACAACCGACCATGACGTACATCTTTGCGTTCTCCGCAGCCTTACGGAGCGCCAGAGCCTCGGTCAGGCCGCCGGCTTTATCCAGCTTGATATTCACGCCCTGATATAATCCGGCGAGGCGCGGGACGTCGGCCGCCACATGACAGCTTTCGTCCGCGAAAATAGGACGCGGTGCGGATAGGTTGGCAAGCGCAGCGTCTTGTCCCGCGGGCAAGGGTTGCTCAATCATCGCAACGCCCAACGCCTTGAGGACTTCCGCCTCGGCAGCAATATCCAATGCGCCCCAGCTTTCATTGGCGTCCACAATGATATGCGCTTTGGGTGCGCCCGCGCGCACGGCGGCAACACGATCACGGTCGGCATCGCCATTCAATTTGAGCTTCAATATGCCATAGCCACTCTTGGCCGCTGCCCGCGCATCGGCATGCATCGCATCGGGCGTGCCCAAGGAAATGGTGAAGGCAGTCTCCAGCGGCGTGGGCGGTGATATCATTCCGGTCACTGCCCATAACGGCTGTCCTGCCTGCTTGGCCTCCAAATCCCACAGCGCACAGTCCAGCGCATTGCGCGCCGCGCCGGGTGGTAGTTCGGATTGCAAAAGTGCGCGTGCCATCGGGACAGACTGCGCGGCGATTGCGTCCGTGACGCTTACGATCTGGCGCAGACATTCTTCGGCGGTCTCGCCGCGATAATAAATCGCCGTGCCTTCACCCTGTCCGATATGCGTGCCATCGCTGACCGCGACCACAAACAAGTCTACAAATGTCTTTGCCCCGCGCGCGATGGTAAAATGGCCGTTGACTGGCCAACGTTCGACTGTGGCCTTAATATGCAGGGTCATCGCTGAAAACCCGCAGAAATCCGTGCTGCGCAAAATGCTATTAAGCAGGTCCAAATAGCGGGGAACATAACGTCGCTCAATTGTGGCTGGATATCCAGTTTTCGACAATAGGCGCAATTTTTTCGCGCCATTTGCTGCCGTTGAAAATGCCATAATGGCCGACTTCTGGCGCCATATGATATTTCTTAAACGCCGCAGGCAAGCCCGTTGCAATGTTCAACGCGGCCTGTGTCTGGCCCAAACCGCTAATGTCATCGCGCTCACCCTCAATCGCCAGCAAGCCAATATCGGTGATGGCGGCAGGATCAACGAGCTTGCCGCGATAGTTGAATTCGCCCTTAGGTAGCAAATGGCGTTGGAACACAGTATCAACAGTTTGCAGGTAGAATTCCGCCGTCATGTCGCAGACCGCGCGATACTCGTCGTAAAAATCCTTATGCCGATCCGCACTTTCGCCATCGCCTTTGACGAGGTCGGAGAACATCGACCAATGGCTCATCATATGATTGCCCAAGTTCATCGACATAAAGCCCGAAAGCTGCAGAAAACCTGGATATACGCGGCGGCCAGCGCCCTTGTAATAAGGCGGGACAGTCGCAATCACATTTTGCACGAACCATTCATGCGGACGCTGGGTCGCGTGGTTGTTCACCGCTGTTGGCGCTTCGCGCGTATCGATCGGCCCGCCCATCATCGTCAACGTGCGCGGACGCAGCGGATGGTCCTTTGCGCTCATCACGGCTGCCGCGGCATACGCCGGAACCGATGGCTGGCAGACGGCGAGCATATGCGCGCCGCGCCCACCTGCGTCGGGGCCGAGAAATTCCAGCCACTCAATGAGATAATCAATGTAGGTTTCAAGATCAAACCCCCCGCCCGTCAGCGGCACATCACGTGCGTCTTTCCAGTCGGTGATGTAGACGTCATGTGTACCCATCATGCGTTCAACTGTGTCACGCAAGAGCGTTGCAAAATGCCCGGACATAGGCGCGCAGATAAGGAGGCGCGGCTTTTCGCTGCTGCCCTCGTAAACGAAACGCTTCAATTGGCCGAATGGCTTACGCGCAAGATTTTCTTCCTGAACCACCAAAGTGTTGCCGTCGATGACCACTTCGTTCAGGCCGAACGCAGGTTTTCCGCGCGGCAGAACCGAATGCGCAAACACCTCAAGCGCTGAAGCCGCTACGGGGGCCATGCCGCCATAATTGAACGGCGAAGGCAGCGCGCTGAGCCAATCCGCCTGTTTTTGCGCTACCCAACCTGCGCCCGCAAGCCAGCCGCGCTGAAGGTCATATCCCGTGTAAAGCATATTCAGGCCTTTAATATTTGTATCGGCAATATTCTGCCGCAATGGCTTGTGGCTTTACGCATTTATTGTGCATCGCACCATAGAAAAAGCGTTTACATTCTCTGTGGCGGATTGTTACCCGACTGGCGCACTGCTAGGCGGGCGCAATGACAAACGATATTTCCGAAACGCCTACCATAGCGACATCCGAAGAAGCGGCTCCCGCCAAGCCCAAGCTTAACTTTGGCAGTTTGCGGATGATCGGGCATTTTACCATCCGGTATCCCCGCCAGATTACTTATGCCCTGCTCGCCTTGATTGCAGCAGCGGCGTCTACGCTTGCCATCCCTTATGGCTTGCGCCTGATCATCGATGAAGGCTTTGTCAAAAATGGTGGGGACCCGGCGCCTTATTTCTATTTGCTGTTGGGCATCGTGGTTATCATCGGCGTTTCGACGGCGTTTCGTTTTTACTTTGTCAGTTGGCTCGGCGAGCGTGTGGTGGGCGATATTCGTGTTGCGGTGCAGCAAAATCTGTTACGTTTGGCCCCGCGCTTTTTCGAAGATAATCGTCCCGGGGAAATCGCCAGCAGGATGACTGCCGATACGGCGATTATCGAACAGATTGTCGGCACCACGGTGTCAGTGGCGCTGCGTAATATCTTTATTGGCGTTGGGGGCATTACCTTGCTCTTCGGACTCGCTCCAAGCCTGACCATATGGTTGCTCGCAGGCATTCCGGTCGTCGTTCTACCAATTGTGTTTCTGGGACGACGCCTGGAAAAGGCATCGCGCAACAGTCAGGATAATGTCGCCAGCGTTGGCACGATCATTTCAGAAGCTCTGGGCGCGATCAAGATCGTTCAAGCTTTTGGGCAGGAAAGCCGAGAAGGCATGAGATTTGCCGATGCTGTCGAAGGCACGTTCAACGCCGCGAAAAAGCGCATAAGATTGCGGGCGTTCCTCACCGCATTAGTGATGGCATTGATATTTGGCGGCATCACAATGCTCGTTTGGGAAGGTACCGACCAAGTTAAAGACGGGGTCATATCGTCCGGGACCTTGTTCGCGGTCGTCTTGTACGGGGCATTGGTCGCAGGGTCATTTGGCGCGCTGACGGAAGTCTATGGCGACCTTGTGCGGGCCTCAGGCGCTGCGTCGCGACTTGCTGAACTGCTGAACGAAGTGTCTGAGATCGCCTCGCCTGCTAGCCCTGTTGTCATGCCGCCAGCGCGCGGGCAGTTGGAATTCCAACATGTCCGCTTCCGATACCCAACGCGACCGGAAGTGTCGGCACTCGATGATTTCAGCCTTAAAGTATCGCCGGGGGAGACGGTTGCCGTTGTCGGGCCGTCCGGCGCAGGCAAATCCACATTGTTCCAACTGGCCGAGCGGTTCTATGACCCCGAGATTGGAACCATCCGCATTGACGGTGTCGCGCTGACCAGCGCGGATCCTGCCGAATTCCGGCGCCGTATATCGATAGTGCCACAAGACACGGTGTTGTTTGCAGCCTCGGCGCGCGACAATCTGCGTTACGGCCAATGGGATGCAAGCGACGATGCGATCTGGGCGGCAGCTGAAAAGGCAAACGCAGCAGGTTTCCTAAGTGAATTGCCGGAAGGCCTTGATACCTATTTAGGTGAAGGCGGCGCGCGGCTTTCCGGTGGTCAGCGGCAACGGCTTGCCATTGCCCGCGCCTTGTTGCGCGATTCGCCGATCTTGTTGCTCGATGAGGCTACGAGCGCCTTGGACGCCGAAAGTGAGAAGCTGGTGCAGGACGCGCTGGAGCGCTTGATGGTCGGGCGTACCACAATCGTAATTGCACACCGTCTCGCAACCGTGCGTTCTGCCGACCGTATCATTGTGATGGACCAAGGCAAAATTGTTGAAGAGGGCGATCATGCAACCCTAAGCGCTGCAGGCGGATTATATGCCCGCCTCGCCAGCCTGCAATTTGATGCTTAAAAAGTCGAAACTAGCCTTTCACAACTAGGCGATAATGTCTGGAACCAATTGGTCTTCCAGACGCATGATCTGGTCCTTCAAAATCAGCTTTTTCTTTTTAAGACGGGCAATCTGAAGTTGGTCGACTAACGTTTGCGCGCTGAGCGCCTGAATGGCATCGTCAAGATCGCGATGCTCAATCTTAAGCTGTGCAAGCTGCTGCTGATACCCATCATCGTTCATGAAACTATTCTACACAGACTGCGGTCAACAAGTCATCGTTAAAAAAACGGCGTTTGATCCGAATTTGGCTTTTAGGCGCGCTGGGCCGATAAATGTCCTCAAGACTCTCGCGAAAATTCGTGATTTACTCCGTGGCTCAGAAAGCCGAGTCTCAGACTGAAGGAGAAGGATGTGCATAATAATCATCTGTCCGCGCTTCGCAACAAGCATGCCGAACTCGAACAAAAACTGGAGCGCGAAGAAAACAGACCGCTCCCCGACAGCAAAACCATTCTCGATCTGAAAAAACAAAAGTTGCATCTTAAAGACGTTATTCTGCATGAAACGGCCTCAACGGCTTGACTACGAATTATTTAACAGTTTCTATCGCTTGCCCGTTCGGTCTCTGCTAAGTGCATCCTATGGAAAGCGCTACCCGTTCTGCCCGTAATATCCTGACTGGCCTGCACGAGGTGATGGCCTCGAAAAATCATGCGCAGGGTAAGTTGAACCATGTGGTCAACATCATAGGCGAAGCGCTTTCGAGCGAAGTGTGTTCGATTTACTTGTTACGCGATGGCGCGCTTGAATTATTTGCGACACGCGGATTGAACCAAGCTGCTGTGCACATTACGCGGCTGGGTCTGGGCGAGGGTCTCGTTGGAACAATTGCTGAAAATGTCGAAACACTGAACCTGGATCAGGCGGCAGCACATCCAAATTTCCGTTATGTCCCGGAAACGGGTGAAGAACGCTTTCACAGTTTTGCCGGCGTGCCAATTGTAAGGTCCGAACGGGCCGTCGGCGTGCTCGCTGTCCAGCATGTCGAACCGCGTAAATATGAAGAGGTCGAGATTGAGGCGCTTCAAACCGTCGCCATGGTGTTGTCGGAACTCATTGCCAACGCCGACCTAATTGACGAACCAGCTGCCCGGGGTGGCAATGAGACTGGCACGATTAGTCTCACAGGGTTACCGCTAGTTAAAGGTGCGGCCGCTGGCGTCGCTATTTTTCACCAGCCAAATGTGCGCATCGAGCACACGGTTGCCGAGGATATCGAAGCCGAGCGCCAGCGTGTCTATTCCGCATTCGATAAAATGCGGGAGCAAATCGACCGCATGACGAGCCAGATAGATTTTGGCACGGGCGGAGAACATGAAGAGGTCATCGCGACTTACAAAATGTTCGCTTATGATGAGGGTTGGAGCCGCCGGATCAACGAGGCCATTGATAGCGGTTTAACCGCTGAAGCGGCCATTGAACGCGTTCAGCAACGCACGCGCATGCGCATGCGGCAGATTGACGATGCACTGCTTGCCGATCGCATGCACGATCTGGAGGACCTTTCGAACCGTTTGCTGCGCATCGTTTCGGGGCAAATGAGCACCGCCGCGCAACTGGGGCTGAAGAAGGATTCCATCCTGATCGCACGCAATTTGGGTCCGGCAGAATTGCTGGAATATGACAAAAGACGTCTGCGCGGCGTGATCCTAGAAGAAGGCTCGCTTACCGCACATGTGGTGATCGTGGCACGGGCCATGGGCATTCCGGTTCTTGGCCGAGTACGCGGCATTCGCCACAAGGTACGTGAAGGCGACATGCTGTTGCTGAACGCTGATGACAAAAGCGTCATTGTACGGCCTTCTTCTGCGGCAGAAGAAATATTCCAACATGATCTTGTGGATCGGCAGAAGAAAAAAGCGCGCTATGCCGCGATGCGCGATGAAGCGTCCGTCACGAAAGACGGCGTGCCGGTTACACTCATGATTAACGCTGGCTTGCGTGATGACATGTCGGCTTTGGCGACAACCGGCGCAGAAGGCGTGGGCCTTTTCCGGACCGAGTTCCAGTTTTTGATTTCGGCGACCTTGCCCCAGCGCGAGCGGCAGCAACGCTTCTACCGTGACGTTTTGGATGCGGCTGGCGACAAGCCAGTCATTTTCCGCACGCTGGATATCGGCGGAGACAAGGCGCTACCCTATCTGAAGGACGAAACGAACGAAGAGGAAAATCCGGCGCTAGGCTGGCGGGCGCTGCGGCTTTCGCTTGATCACGCCGGGTTGATGAAAGCCCAGGCACGCGCATTGATTGAGGCAGCAGCCGGTCGTACGCTGAACGTCATGTTCCCTATGGTCTCTGAGCCATGGGAATTTGATGCGGCCAAGGCCATTTTCGACGGCCAGATTGAATTTTTGGGGCGGCAGAAAAAGATACTACCCAACAAAATCCGTTACGGCGCTATGCTTGAAGTCCCAGCTTTAGCCGAAACGCTCGATATCCTGCTGCCCAAGATTAACTTCCTGTCCATCGGCACAAACGATCTGACCCAGTTTCTTTTTGCGGCGGACCGGGCGGATCCCCGTTTGGCAGAGCGCTATGACTGGTTGAGTCCCGCTATCCTGCGGTTCATCCGCCGGGTAGTCAAAGCTACCGAGGGCCACGACGTCGACGTCGCCGTGTGCGGCGAAATGGGTGGGCGGACGCTTGAGGCGCTTGCCCTCATCGGCATTGGTATTCGTCGATTGTCGATCACTCCAGCCGCCGTTGGGCCGATCAAGGCCATGATCCGATCAACTGGCCATTCTGATATCCACGTAAAAATGGAAGAGTTGCTCAACAATCCTACAGAGAATTTGCGCGACGAATTGGCAAGTTGGGCAATTGGCCAAGGCATTGAAATCGGATAAATAATTGTGACTTAATTATTTGATTATCTGCAATAAACATTGACATTATTCATTTGGTGCCCATTATCAGCGGAACTGCACGCAGATGTTGGGGAGCGGGTCGTGGAGATTGCAGTGGACGAAATGCCTCATGTGGAAGCTGAGCCTACGACTGTAGGTGAAGAGCTCAAGTCCGCGCGCGCGCGGATGGGCATGAGTCTTTCCGATCTCGCAGCCGAGACACGCGTACCCATGCGACATTTGGAATCTATTGAGCGATCCGAATTCAGCGCATTGCCGGGACAAACGTATACGGTTGGTTTTGTTCGGTCTTACGCCCGCGCGGTTGCCTTAGACGATATTGCGATAGTGAATGCGCTACGCGCCGAGTTATCTAGCGGCGGGCATGAAAGATATGAGGCCCCACTCCAAAATTACGAGCCAACGGACCCCGCGCGCATTCCTTCCAAGAGCTTGGCATGGACCGCTACGGTGGTTGCGGTGATGGTTCTGGCCGCTTATTTAGTTTTTAGAAGCTACGCATTACAGCCAAATCCGGCGCCGCAAATGCCGACGTCAGCGCCCATAACAGTGCCAACGACAATGGTGCCCAAGCCTGCCGCGACCGTGGATGGTGATACAGCCGTTACGAGCGGCAGCATGGACGAAAAAGCGCCTCTTCCTGGCACAACTGTGGTAGCCACCCCAAATCAGTAAGCCCCATCATTACCGCTCGAAATTCCTATACATTCCAATTTTTTTGTCGAAATGCAGCGTGGGCCTTTATCGCGGGCTTGCACTAAGCTATACCCGCCATTCGAGCTCAGTAAAGGGAAGTAACCCAATGTATTTTCGGCGCGTTATCCTTGGCAGCGCAGCTTTAGCGCTTAGCGTACCCGCAATGGCGCAGGACGCGAACATTGACACGCGCGTGGGCAAACTCGAGAAGGAGATGCGGGCGGTTCAGCGTCAGGTATTCCCCAATGGTGCCGGCAAATTTGTCGAACCGGAAATCCAGTCACCGACAGCGCCAAGCACGGGGAGTAGTTCAACCACTGTAACGGTCGATCTGACCGCGCGTGTGGATGCATTAGAGGCGCAGCTTGCGACTCTGACCGGGCAGGTCGAATTGCAAGGCAACAATATGCGCGGGCTCGAGGGCCGTTTGAAGGCGCTTGAGACACAAATGGCTGCCCAGGCAGCATTGCCCGTCGAAAAAGTTGAACCAACGGCAACGCCTACGGCAGCAGTGCCGAAAACTAAAGCCGGCGTAGTTTCAACAAAGCCTGCAACCTCCGCTAAGCCAAACCCGGCCCGCATCGCTGCAGTTGCTGCGATCGAACGCCCGGCCAGTGGCGATGCGTTCGAAGATGGTTACAATTATGGCTACCGTTTATGGGAAGCTAAATTCTATCCAGAATCGCAAGTAATACTTGAAGAAATCGTGGCAAAATTTCCGAAACATAAACGTGCAAGCTATGCGCGAAATTTGCTTGGCAGAGCATGGTTGGATGACAAAAAACCCGCAACTGCGGTGAAGGTTTTCTATGAAAACTACAAAGCTGATCCACGCGGTGACCGCGCGCCGGATAGCTTGCTGTTCTTGGGATCGGCTTTGACCGACCTTGGAAAGGCGGCTGAGGCATGCGAAGCCTTTGGTGAATTGGCAAAAGCATATCCTGATGCTGCGACTGGCCGCTTGGCCGAACGCCTCACATCCAGCAAAACAAGGGCGAAGTGCAAGTAAGGCTGGCTTCGGTCGTTCTCGACCGTTTCAGGGCAGCACTTTGCAGGCTGGACTGTGCCGATGATCGCTTTTTGTGCGCGGTGTCGGGCGGCCCCGATAGCCTTGCTCTTTTGCTGTTGGCGCAGCATGCTTTGCCCGGCAAATTGGTCGCCGCAACAGTAGACCATCAATTGCGGGCCGAGTCCGCTGATGAGGCGCGGATTGTTGCCGAAATTTGCCGCAATTTGGGCATACCGCATATCATTTTAACACCTGACGAAAAGATCTCAGGCAATCTCCAGTCATCCGCGCGCGCGGCCCGTTACGCTTTGTTGGAACGGGCGGCCGATACACAAAATTGTCGGCACATTGCAACGGCACATCATGCCGATGACCAATTGGAAACTTTGCTCATGCGGCTAGCCCGGGGCAGCGGCGTCGATGGATTATCCGGCATTCGCGCTCGCAATGGACGCGTGGTCCGGCCGCTTTTGGAATTCACGAAGGCAGAGCTGATCGACATCTGTTCCAGCGCGGGCATTCAATGGGTTAACGACCCCAGCAACGCAAACATCGATTTTGACCGAGTTGCCATCCGGAAATGGTTGGCCAACACGCAGCATCCATTCTCTGCACCCCGCGCGCTGCGCACAGCCAGCGCCTTGGCAGACGCATCCGATGCTCTGCTCTGGATGACCGACACACTGGCCGAGCAGCGGATAAGTCAAGAAAATGGCGTTATCACCTGCAAAGCCAACGGCCTGCCTCGTGAATTGAAACGACGCTTGTTAATCCGTTGCCTTAGGACCTTGGACGTGGGTCTTGCTCCCCGTGGTGACGCAATCGACCGCTTGTTAACCGACCTCGAAAATGCGCGGACTGCCATGATCGGCAATATCAAATGCCTAGGCCAATCTGATTGGCAGTTTTCCAAAGCACCGCCCCGACGTAGTTAAGAAAAACAGCCCGTAAGTTTTGCCAATCGCTATATTGTCATTCACACATTCGCCCCTACATTAGCTGGGTATTTCCGCGTATATAGCGCGGGCACAGAACAAGGCAGTGATGATGAACGACGAACAAGAACCTAAAAGCAACCCGATGCTCCGCAACTTGGCCATTTGGTCCGGGATCATTGTCGCGCTTTTGCTTGTCGCCTCGATATTCAACGGTTCGTCAGAAACCGCGAAGGGCATCAGCTATTCGTCGTTCCGCGACAAAGTTGAGGCGGGTGAAGTCAAATCCGTCGCGATCGCGCCGGAGCGTATTAGCGGCAAACTGCAGAATGACGAAACCTTCGTCACCGTTCCAATTCCAGGCGACAATAGCCTCTATCCTTTGCTTGATGAAAAGGGCGTAGATGTTCAAGGCAAGGCCGAAGAACAGCCCAGCCTTATTCTAATCCTATTATATCAAGCGCTGCCGTTCCTTCTTATCCTTGGCATCGCATTTTTCGTTTTGCGGCAAATGCAAAAGGGCGGCGGTGCTGGTGGAGCCATGGGTTTTGGCAAGTCGAAGGCGAAATTGCTGACTGAAAAGCATGGCAAGGTAACCTTTGATGACGTCGCCGGCATTGATGAAGCCCGTGAAGAGCTTCAGGAAATCGTCGAATTTTTAAAAGACCCGCAAAAATTCAGCCGCCTTGGTGGAAAAATCCCCAAGGGCGCTTTGCTTGTTGGATCGCCAGGTACTGGTAAGACATTGCTTGCCCGCGCAATTGCTGGTGAGGCTGGCGTTCCGTTCTTTTCCATCTCTGGTTCTGACTTTGTCGAAATGTTTGTGGGCGTTGGTGCAAGCCGCGTACGCGACATGTTTGAGCAGGCGAAGAAAAACGCACCCTGCATCGTCTTCATTGATGAAATCGACGCCGTCGGCCGCAGCCGTGGCGCTGGCTTGGGCAATCAGAATGATGAGCGCGAGCAGACTTTGAACCAGTTGCTGGTCGAAATGGACGGTTTTGAAGCCAATGAAGGCATCATCATCGTTGCTGCCACCAACCGCCCTGATGTCCTTGACCCCGCTTTGCTGCGTCCTGGCCGTTTCGACCGTCAGGTTGTCGTGCCGCGTCCGGACATTGATGGCCGAGTAAAGATCCTCGCAGTCCACATGAAAAAAGTGCCATTGGCACCTGACGTTGATGGCCGAGTGATTGCGCGCGGAACGCCCGGTTTCTCAGGGGCCGACCTTGCCAACCTTGTGAACGAAGCTGCCTTGCTTGCCGCACGTCGTGGCAAGCGGTTGGTCGCGATGCAAGAATTTGAGGATGCCAAGGACAAGGTCATGATGGGCACCGAACGCAAGTCGATGGTCATGACCGAAGATGAAAAGAAAATGACAGCCTATCATGAGGCGGGGCATGCCATTGTTTCGATCCATGAGGCAGCGTCGGACCCCATCCACAAGGCAACGATCATTCCCCGTGGTCGAGCCTTGGGTATGGTCATGCGCCTGCCCGAGCGCGATAATTACAGCTATCACCGCGACAAAATGCATGCCAACCTTGCCGTGTCCATGGGCGGCCGTGTGGCAGAGGAGTTGATCTTTGGCTATGACAAAGTCAGTTCAGGCGCCTCTAGCGACATCCAATATGCAACCAGCCTTGCGCGCGACATGGTCACGCAATGGGGGATGTCGGACACTATGGGCCCTCTCCAATATGAAGAGCGTCAAGAGGGCTATCTTGGTTATGGCATGTCGCAAAGGTCGGCTATGTCGGACGAAACGGCCCGCAAGATCGATGCCGAAATCCGCAAGCTGGTTGAAGGTGGGCATAAACGGGCGACCGAGTTGCTGACCACGCATAACGAACAGTTGCACTTGCTGGCCAACGCCCTTCTGGAATTTGAAACGCTATCTGGCGACGAAATCAACCAACTTTTGGAAACGGGCAAATTCGAACGGGACGATGGTAAGGTCGTTAAGCCCTCGTCCATTCCAACGGTAGGCACTGCCATACCAAAGGCGGGACGCGGCAAATCTACGCCGGTCGGAGACGCGACGCCGCAAGGCGCTTAGTTTTCAGCTTTTATTCGTGACATCAACGCACTATCCCCAATCGGGAGAGAGTTGAGGTCACAAAATGAAATATGCTGTGCTTGTGTTGGTGGGCGCCCTATTGTGCGCTATTCCTGCACACGCCATGGACGCTGAAACCTTTTTTGTAAAAGCCGTGGCTTTGCAAAAAAGGGGCATGGGCGCAGTCTTTGCAAAAGACCTAAAGCCGATGATCCGCGTTTTTGAAGAAGCGGCGAAGTCAGTCAAAGCCGAGAATGAGGCTGCGCGCACCGCAGGGTCCCCTTTATTCTGCGCGCCCAAGAAATACCGGTTGAACGCAGAGCAGTTCATTGCCGAATTCAGCCGAATTCCCAAAGAACGTAGACAAGTTCAGTCCGTTCGCGATGCGTGGCGCGAAATAGTCATACGCCGTTTTCCTTGCTAAAAACGCGATACACATGAGCACGGAGAAGCATGCCCTCGCCATGGCCAGACGGCGTT
>Ga0315899_10006802_pt1 | contig 12320 bp, 7 predicted proteins | sample LakEriMetagenome_2_FD_203518 | JGI IMG/M metagenome (GOLD analysis project Ga0315899, IMG submission 203518) | Freshwater fungal communities from buoy surface, Lake Erie, Ohio, United States - Buoy 4 MA112 | ecosystem: Environmental > Aquatic > Freshwater > Lake | place: USA: Lake Erie, Ohio... | reverse complement strand
TCGCGATTTGCGTCGCGTAATCCCCCGGCCGGCCCCTGGCGAGGCTTGCCCAGACAGCTCCCCGACGGATGATGAACTGGCGTCCCCGGGATGGTATGCTCCGGCAGTTGAAGCCGGCGTGCCCGGTGCTCAACTGCCGAGGCCAGACCCGCCCCTCCTGCTCTCCACTCGTCCATGAGTTCGTCTCCCAAAACTCCCGTTCCCTTCATCCACGACCACGGGCTGTTTGAGCTGCGCTGTGCGTCTGGACAGGAACGTGACTTTTTCCTTGACCTGCGGCAGTCACGTTTCGGGGCTGACGGGACACCGCAAACACCCACCGAACAACCAGAGTCCCGTCGTTCGACAACCAAAACGGCAACGAGCGAAACGACCCCTGGCTGGCATTTGGTCAAAGACCGGGCGACGGTGCTGCGCGACCCCACCCTCAGACGCCTCTGCCTGACCATCGAGGGGGGTATTGGCAAGACCACCGCCCTCCGCCAGGCGCAGTTCCTGTGGCACCAGACCCCGGGAAACCTCGCGGTCTTCATCGAGGCGAAGGATCTGCCAACCGATGTGAATCACTTTCTTGCGAAGCAACCACGTGATCGCGACTTGCCGTTGCTGGTGGAACGGCTGCGCGATGAACTCGATAAAGCACTGGCGGCCGGCCCAGAACGGGGAATGCCGGCGTCGCTCAATGATCAAAGCCTGCGGCGACTGCTGGAGACGGCCCTCCGGCACGACCGGCTCATGCTGCTGGTCGATGCGTTCGACCAGAATTCCTTTGCCGACGACGGTGAAGCCCGACACCGCGTCCGCCAGTTGACCAAACTGCTGGACCGGCATCCCCGGCTGCGCTGCGTGATCGCCGGGCGCCCCTATGCCATCCAGCACCTGGGGGGCCTGGGAAACACCCAGGGAAACGATCACCTGCTCGCGCATCGCGATCCCCCCTGGAGGTTCTTCCAGGTTCCCGAGTTCAACGATTCCCAGGCCCGGTTTTTTCTGGACCATGGTGAACCCGAGTCGCGCTACGACGCCCTGCGATTGATCGAGGCCGACCTGCTGCAGGTTCCCCGCTTTCTGGAGCGACTGCGCCGACTGCCGTGGAACGACCTGCGGAAATTGCGAACAGCCAGTGACGTGTATTGGGAGTCGCTCCGACCGTTGATCGAGACTGGCATTCAGGACCAGCCCGGCGACTGGACACTGGAGCGGCTCGTCCGCTTATTGGCCCTGTTGGCGATGGAGATGTATCGCCAGGGCTACCGGGTGGCGGTGCCGGCAGCCCAGCGGAAACGGTTTCTCCAGGAGATCATTCGGGCGCGTGGAGAGTATCTGGACGCCCACGAATTGCCCACCACTCTGGACGACCTGACCGCGCAAGTGGAGAACCTGTGGAAACTCAACTGTCTGGTGGACCAGGCGGTGATCGACCGGCGCGATCCGGGGGATCTGCGGTGGAATGACCAGACGCTGCAGGATTTCTTCGCAGCGGTCTGGCTGACCCGCCACGCCGGCCCCCGCGAGGGACAGGGTGAAGCGGCGCTCGATGATGTCAGTTGGTTCACGACCGGCCCGCGGTTGCACCTCGAGGCGGACGAGCAGACACACCTGTGGCATCCCGTCTGGCGATTCGCGGCCGGTATGCCATGTATCGATCGACTCTCGTCTGCAGATTGCAGAGAAGTGATCTGCTCTCCCGAAAAGTACGTCACTCTCATGGAGCGCCTGCTGACGGGGGGCGACGGCACCACGGTCATTCGGTCGACCGAAATGATCTACCGCTGCTGGCCGAGCCTGCTGGCGTTGGCGGGACAATTGGACGTTCCCAAAGACCGACCGTGGTTCGAGCGGGAAGTGTCCGAAGCCACCACCCGGCTGCAGCAAGAGATCTGGCAGAGAGTAAAACACAATCCGAATTGGGACCCGGAGACCGCTGCGCCGTCCACCCCGGTCCCCTTGACCGGCACTGGCGATCCCCAGGTGCGTTTGGCCGCCTGGCGGGTGTTGGCCCGGTTTCTCAGCGAGTACCCGCGAATTGTCTTCGCCGCCGCAGACAGCCCGGCACGAGAAGTTGCCCTCGATTTCGAGAGCTGGTTTCAGCCGATCCCCAAAAAGAAAGGTCAAAGCCTGTGGTTTCCGATGAGCGACGAGGGGGCTTGGTTTGAACGCGAGGGTGAGACCCTTGGGGCGCGGCTGGATGCCCCATTTCAGCTTGCCCAATATCCCACGACCAACGCCGTGTATCACTTGTTCGAGCCGCGCCACGTTTCGCGGTTTCCAGGCTATCTGGAATACACCTTGGTGATTGGTGAGGAAGCCAAGCAGCCGCATCCACAGTGCCCGGTGACCCACGTCACCTGGTTCGACAGTTGGTGTGCCTGCACTTGGCTGCATAGCCGGCTCCCCAGCGAGCACGAATGGGAATACGCCTGCCGAGCCGCTCCCGCAGCTGAGCCGCAGATGTTTTGGTTCGGGGCAGAGGCTGCGGCCACAGCACAGCATCTGTGGTGCACGACCACGAGCACAGAACCGCGAGTCGATTTGGTCGGCGGTGCTCCCGACCAACGCCGCCAGCCCAATCCCTGGAACCTCTACGACGTCCACGGGAACGTCTGGGAGTGGACGGCCAGTTGGTATTTCGATCACGCCGAGTCCGGCCGGGTGGACGGTTCCCGCGGTGGGTCCCGTGTGTTGCGTGGCGGGTCGTTCGTCAACTACCCCGACGGCTGTCGTGCCTCGATTCGCGACCACTGGCGTCCGTCGAGCATCGACGACTTCGACGGTGGTTTTCGTGCGGCGAGGGCTGGTTCTCCTCGTTGACTGGGTCCTTTGATCCTCGCTCCCTTGTCTTTATTTTTTCTTTTATAGTTTATACACGACTTGCGATCTGTATTTGCAGTGATCGTCTTGACTCATCGCCGCCGCAGGCGGCGCGCGGATTGTTTGGTGCGTTTACGACCCCATGGGCCTTGTGCCCATGGTGAAGCAGGTCTGTGGCTAACCGGTTTCTGGTGCGATAGGCCAAGACCCCATCCGCCTTGTGCGGATCGGTGAATCAGGTCTCCGCTGTGGGACGACGGAGACGCCTGCGGCCGGTTACTGTCGTCCGCCGTGCCGCGCAGGCCGGGCGTCGCTCTCAGGTCCCCAGCGGAGACCTCGTTCACCATCCAGGCGAGCTGGATGGGGTCCTGCCGGTCGCTTTTGCATTTTCTAGCCGCAGACCTGCTTCACCATCCGCACGAGGCGGATGGGGTCGGGCTTGGATCGGTCGTGGTTTTGTGGTCCGCGAAGTTACGGCCTTGGTTTTCGCCGTCTTCGGTGTGGCAGTCGTCGATATCGCGACCCTGGCGTCACGGTCCCTCGTTGTCGTAGTCCTCGGTGTTGCAGTCCACACTGCCACTTGTCGAGAACGCCGTAGGCGATCCGCCGAAGGCAGTGTACTTCACCATTCGCCCGCACCTCACAACCGACCCCATGGGCCTTGTGCCCATGGTGAAGCAGGTCTGTGGCTAACCGGTTCTCGTGCGATCGGCCAAGACCCCATCCGCCTTGTGCGGATCGGTGAATCAGGTCGCCGCTGAGGGACGGCAGAGACGCGTGCGGCTGGTCACTCTCGTCCGCCTTGTTGCACAGGCCGGCCGTCGGTCGCAGGGCCCCAGCGGAGACCTCGTTCACCATCCAGGCGAGCTGGATGGGGTTCTGCCGGTCGAGTATGCATTTTTCTAGCTACAGACCTGCTTCACCATCCGCACGAGGCGGATGGGGTCGGGCTTGGATCGGTCGTGGTTTTGTGGTCCGCGAGTTGACGGCCCTGGGTTTCGTGGTCTTCGGCGTGGCAGTCGTCGGTATCGCGGCCCTCGGTTCACGGTCACTCGTTGTCGGAGTCCTCGGTGTTGCAGTCCACACGGCCACGTGTGGAGAGCGTCGTGCGCGAGCCGCCAGAGCCGCCGCGTACTTCACCATTCGCCCGCTTCGCAAAACCGCCCCCATGGGCCTTGTGCCCATGGTGAAGCAGGTCTGTGGCTCACCGGTTTTGAAATCGGGAAGGGGCTGGATCAGCGGCGCACGGCTCCCATGCCGTACTCACCAAAGGTCCCAATGTAGTAACTGTCGGCCCAGACCCGGCCCAGATTCAGCATGTAGGCGAGATTATTCTGGAACGCGAAGACCACATCGACCGCAGCGACATCAAACGGCGCCTGCAGCGTGAGATGCAAGTGATCGAGCATCGGGCTGGCACGGCGCAGGCGATACCCTTTCACAGCCGCAATCTTTCGAACGGCGGCAACCAGACTCCGCAGAATGTCGAGGTCTCGCAGTGGTTGTCGTTGAGCCGTTACCAGCACGAGATGCAGGTTGTTCCAGTACCGTCCGCGAGCCGACTCGTGTGGCTGGGACAGGTCGACCGTCGCATCGACGAATGCCAGTTGGTCGAGTTGGCGTTCAAACCCGGGGTCGACAAACGATTCGCGTTGGGCCTGTCGTGCCAGATAGGCGTCGATCGTGTCCCGACTGGCATCGCCCAAGCTGCGCAGCGAGATCTTGCGACTGAAGTCGACCGGCACCTTCCGAGCCCGGAGCGCATGGTCGAGTCGGCCCTTGGCCCGGGCACACAGGAACTGAGGACTGCAGGCCGGCGTGACACTGAAAGTGACCTGGCACTGCTCGGGGTGAATCTCGCATTCGAGGACCCGCAGACCATCTCGCTCCCACGGCGTCGCACAGTCTCTCAGACAGTCGTCCAATTCCGCGGGGAACACTCCCCTCGAAGGCCACGCAGTCCACGAGTATCGCAACTGATACGCTCCGTTGGCAGTCGCCGGTTGGTAGAGAGGTTGTGGCATGGAGACATCGCTTGGCCAGAAATGAGGACACGCTGCATAGCCCAGCGTATTGTCATCGCTGGAATCGTGACCTGACAAGCGAGAATGAGACCATGGGCCTCGTGCCGCTGGTGAATCAGGTCGTCGCGGGGGGCGGCAGGGACGCGTGCGGCCGTCGCTCTCGTCCGCTGTGCTGCGCGGGCCGGGCATCGGTGTCAGGGCCCCAGCGGAGACCTTGTTCACCATCCAGGCGAGCTGGATGGGGTCCTGCCGGTCGAGTATGCACTTTTCTAGCCACAGACCTGCTTCACCGATCCGCACAAGGCGGATGGGGTCGGGCTTGGATCGGCGGTGGTGTTGTGGTCCGCGATGTTGCGGACCTGGGTTCACGGTCCCTCGTTGTCGTAGTCCTCGGTCTGACAGTCCACACGGCCACGTGTCGAGAGCGTCGTGCACGAGCCGCCAGAGCCGCCGCGTGCTTCACCATCCGCCCGCACCTCGAAACCGACCCCATAGGCCTTGTGCCCATGGTGAAGCAGGTCTGTGGCTAACCGGTTCTCGTGCGATCGGCCAAGACCCCATCCGCCTTGTGCGGATCGGTGAATCAGGTCGCCGCTGAGGGACGGCAGAGACGCGTGCGGCTGGTCACTCTCGTCCGCCTTGTGGCACAGGCCGGGCGTCGGTCGCAGGGCCCCAGCGGAGACCTCGTTCACCATCCAGGCACGACAGTTGTCGGGGTTGTTGTTGAACGACCCGCCACGCAACACACGGGACCTGACGATCGGTCACCCGTTCAAAAGACCGGTGGACCAGGTTTCACTCGGCGTCGAGAGCCGGTCGCTTATCACACCATCGCTGGTCTGAAGACAGGCACAGCACCGAGGCGAAACTGAAACCACCCGAATCCCGACATCCAAAGTCTGCCACCGTAAACCCGGCTGAGAAACAAAAATAGCGCGCCGCCTGCGGCGGCGATGACCCCCGGTTGTCAGTGCTGATACAACCCATTCGTTCCCTCCAAGAGAAAAAAGAAGACAGGACGACAAGGATGCCAGGATCAAAGGACCCAGTCAACGAGGAGAACCAGCCCTCGCCGCACGAAAACCACAATAACTCTGAAGGTAGCCAGCATATCTATAGTTCCTGACCGTCAGGCGGCAATCATTCGGTTCAAAACAGAATGCCCCACCACGCAAAACCCGGGATCGGTCCGCATCTCCCGGGGCATCTCTGGCTTCACGACGAGCGATTGGCTCGTATTGGTCCTGGCACCATTCCCAGACATTGCCCAACTGATCCATGATGCCGATTTGTCGATTTATGTCGACTTGTCGGGTGTAAGAGCTGGCATGGGCCGAGCTCGGTTCGGTCGTTTGGGGGGGAGTTGTTTGCCCGCTTCCTCGGTGGGCTGTCGCTTTACTGTGATCAAACTCTGGTCCCCACCAATAGGGCCAGTCCGGATTCTGAACACCGTATTTTGCCACATATTCCCATTCGTGTTCCCAGGGCAGTCGACAGCTCCTTCCATCGGAACAGCGGGCCCACTGGCAATAGGCCCAGCAGTCGTAGAACGACAGGAAAATCGCAGGTTGCCCGTCACTGCCACTATAGCGTTCGTAGTCTGCTGCCCAGGGCGTGGGGGCCAGTCCGTGGTCAGGTGCAAAAAGCCGGTACCACAAGTTTAAGACTGGTGATCGGCCGAGTTCGAATACTGTTACTGTGACTCCGATCTGTTGCTGCTCGTTGTGGACTGTAAAAACAGATGATAGCCAATCCATGCCGCTTCCATCACTGGCTTCTCGATTCAGCGCTTCCAACCACCAATAACGCCATTGGTCAAGAATCGCAGCTCGCTTCGGACCATACCCGCCCCATTCCGGATTTTCGCGGATCCAGTTCTCAAAAACACTCGCGTGATCCTCATGTCGTGCAACGGAGAGGCCATTTTCGAAAAACGAACGCCATTGGGTAGGCATCGTCCTACCCCCTGCACGGCTCCCCAGATTAACTGTCCCCGCGGGTATGAGGAGAAAGTCGGCTTCAAAGTCCAAAGCCGCCTGCTGCCGCTCTGGAGTCTGATCGCCTTTGGCGATGCTGGCAAACTCTCCCTGCCACCACTCGCGAATGTATCGAGCCCGCTTTCCCACCGGGTCGTCCTGCTGGCCCAGTTTGTCCAATCGAGTCCATGACCGGAAAATCATTTCGGTCGAACGGCTGGCCGTCCAACCGCATGCTGATTGTGGATCGGCCGTCGCCCGGCGGTACAACGGCTCGATGACCATCAACCACGACGGGGGATTTCTGGCAATGACCGATTCGGGCATTTCACAAAGATACTGCCAGACCCAGTACAACGCGTTGGTCTCGGGCCGGTCGGGGCGATAAAGCCAGGTGTGCAGCCGCTGGGCATCTTCCGTCGTTCCGTGTTGCGCCAGATACCGTGCCGCCAGAAACTCCAGCAGTTGCCGGTTGCGGAACAACACCTGGTTCAGCCCCTGCCCCTGCTGGCCATCCGATTCGAACACCCCCTGCTCCAGAGGATTCCCCAGAGCGGCCATCGCCCGCCAAGCCCAATTCATGCCCCCTTTCGACTTGGTGTGGAAACGCTTGACAACTTCATTCTCCGCGAAATCGCTGAATTTCGCTTTCGAGACCTGGTCGAAATTGAACGTGGGGGGCCCCTGTTGACCGGTCTGTTCATCAAGTTCGTATTCGCTATGAAACAGCATGGCATAGGCGATCGTCTGCAGCAGTTCCCAGGCTTCAGCTTGCGACGACGCCTGAGGTGCTTCGGGAATTTCTTCCTCCGTACCCGTATGGCCAATCAGCCGCGCCTCGCGAGATTGCTCCAACCCATGCCAGATGATCTTGCCCAACACCCGCTCAAACAGATCGGCTCCTGACGACAGAGTGCTGTATTCGTCCGGAGCCAACTCGCGCAGGTACCACAACACGCGCGGTGTGCCCAGCATGGGCTGGATGTTGGGGGGAATGTCTGCATACTGGGGACGTCCTTCACGTCCCAGATCGAGATAGAGCGTGATCTGGTCTGCGTTCAACGGCTCCATCCGCACGAACTTCCAGGCACGCGGATCATCGGGTTCGCGAGCGAGCCCGTCGGCGAACAATTTCGGCCGGGTGCCGACGGCGTACTGCCGTCCCGCCAGCACGAAACTGCACTCGGCCCAGAATTGAGATTCCACAACCTGTTTCAACAGGGTCGACTCGGACGACGCCTGATCGAGACCATCGATCAGCAATACCAGTTTTCCCAGTCGGCGGGCTCGCTCGATCATCCGCTGGGCTGTCTGGATTAGCTGGGGATGCACGCCGGCCGAATCGGCCTTCCCCAGCGAGGGTTTGATAAGCTGGTCCGCCAGAAACTCAGTCAGCCTGGCATGCACCGTCGCCTCGGACGCACCCCGCAATGGCTCGCGATGAAAATCCCCCGCATTCATCAAAATCGCCAGGCGGCCGGATCCGGAACGATTCCACTGCTGCCAGAGCCATTGGAGCGCTACGCTCTTCCCCCCGCCCGCTTCCGATGTGATCACCAGTCGCCGCACTGGCAGAGCCCCCGTCGGCCCGGCCCACTCACCGCAAATCACATCCTCCCGAGACAGCGGTACCCACGGATCGGCTTGCTTCGTGGCTGGGCCCGCCTCGGGAACATGGCGAGCCGCCAGGTGCGGCAAGGGGTCGCGAAACGCGGTCAGCAGCGACCAGCCTTGGTCGTCGATGTAACGTGTTTGGGTCTTAAGCAAGACGGGCTTCTCCGGAACGGCTCCGCTGAACGACATCGCGAAAGTAATGTACTGCCCATACGTTACGCAATCACGAAGCAGCGGTGTTCCGCAGCGACGACAACCGATGGTTCGAGCCACAGACCTGCTTCACCATCCGCGGCGGATGGGGTCGGGTGTGAGTCAGTGGGATTGTTGAGGTGGTGATGTTGCGATGCATGGTGTCGCAGTTCACGATGTTGTCGTCCAACAAATTGAGGTCCGCGTGGCCCGGTATAGAGAGTGTCATAAAAACGATTCGCCACAAACGCCGCGTGCTGTACAATTCGCCCGCATCACAAAACCGACCCCATGGGCCTTGTGCCCATGGTGAAGCAGGTCTATGGCTAACCGGTTTCTCGTCCGACAGGCCAAGACCCCATCCGCCTCGTGCGGATCGGTGAATCAGGTCGCCGCTGAGGGACCGCAGAGACGCGTGCGGCCGGTCACTCTCGTCCGCCGGGCTGCGCGGGCCGGGTGTCGGTCGCAGGGCCCCAGCGGAGACCTCGTTCACCATCCAGGCGAGCTGGATGGGGTCCTGCTCCCACACGAGAGTCGTTATTAGCCACAGACCTACTTCACCATCCGCACGAGGCGGATGGGGTCGGAGACGAGCTGGTGGCGTTGTTTCGGATCACCTTGACGAGCATTGAGAGCGCCGTAACGCATACGGCTGACGTCGCGCGTCAGGCTTATGCCCAGGGCGACCGTTGTTTTTCAAAGTCCAGTCAACACCGTCACCCGCCCCCTCACCCATCCTCCAGCAGCAGACACGCCAAAGCATGCGCCGGGGCGCTTTCGGCCATTTCGGGCGAGAGCCAGTCGGCCAGACGCAGGGGGCGGGCGGTGCGCAGCAGCGGGTGCCTTCTGCAGAGTGCTTCCCCCAGAAACTGCCCACTCCCCGACAGCACCACACTCTCCCAGCCCCGCGGCCACCGGGCCGCCTGCCGGTCGACTGCCGCCAGCAACTGCTGCAGTTGCGCCTCGGCCAGTTGATCGGCCAGCGACTGCAGCTCGTCGGACGTCAGCTCGGTGCGGTCGCAGCAGAGGGTGCGGGCCAGCCGGTCGATTGCCCCGGCCCGGGTCGCCGGTTGCCCGTTCGCCGTGTCGCGGTCGTCCGGATTCTCGGCCACATCCCCCCGCAGCAGATGAATGTCGAGCGTCGTGGCGAACAGTTCCGCCGCGAGGTGCAGCGGTACCCCCCGCAGGAAGACCGGTCCGGGAATCGCACACAACGGCGTTCGCCGGGCGCCGGTGTAGACCAGTTCCCCCTGCAGTTGCCGTCCCAGATCGGTGGCCCCAATCGCCCGGGACTGGCCATCCTCCAGCGGAATGAGGTCGCTGGAGGTGGTGCCGATGTCGATCAACAGCGACCGACCCAGCGGCACCTGCCGTCCCACCCAGGTCGCCAGGGCATGCCAATTCGAGGCCGCCACATCGAACGGGTGCTGCAGCGCGTGGTCGGGCGAGACAAATCCCTCGCGGATCGACCAGAGCCGCACGGGCCGCGCTCCGGCCGCCGTCACCAGCGCCCGGGTGATCGCGGTCACCCCCTCGGCTTTGGTGGCGAAGCAGTCGGCCAGTTCCCCCGTCATCGTGGCCACGACACTGGTCGTCTCGGGAAACCGCGCCAGCAGCGCTTCGATCCGCCCCGCCAGGCGGTCCGCTTCACGCCACATCGGGAAGGGCTCGCTGTGGGCGTTCCCCCGGCCGTCAGCCGCCTTGAGATTCGCCCCCCCAATGTCGAGCCCCAGGGGCCAACCGTGCCGCGCCTCCGGGGCCGTTGTGATGGATGTCACTTTCTGGGCCACTTCAGATGCCGGTGCAGAAAGTCGTAGGTCTGCACCCCGTTGATCTTGTGCGGCCCATTGAAGAACTCGATTTCGGTCTTGTCTCCCAGACCGAGCTTCACGTAGTGACGCCGGACCTTCGAGTACTCCCAGGCCACCCACTCATCGGGAGCCACGCCGTCGTCATGACCCCGCTCGACCATGAACGGGCGAGGGGTCATCAGGTACGACAACTCGGCATAGTTGGCGACATGCCCCATGTTCCATTCGAAGATCTCGTACTCGCCGGTGAAGACATAGCTGTACCCATCGGTCACCGTGGTGTTCTTCACCACCCACTCGTTGAAGTCGGCCGAGCAGATCGAGAGACAGTACTCCTTCACCATCGGCGGGACCCGCACCGCGGTCTTCCCCCCGTAACTCAACCCGTAGAACGCGATGCGGGTGGGGTCGGTGTTCGGCAGGGTCTTGAGGAACTCAATCGTCTTCTGGTGCTGCGGGATGATGTAGCTGAACAGCGACCGCTGCATGGGGTTGCTCTTGCGCTGCAGGGTGCGGAAGCGGTCCTGGCCCCGGTAGGGGTTCTGCGGGGCGTAGGTGATGAAGCCGCGGTTGGCCAGCTCGGCCGCGAACGCCGAGTAATACTGGAATCCCTGCACCGTCTTGCTGATCGTGTCCATCGGCACTCCCTCCAGCCCGTGCTGGCAGACCACCACCGGACGCTTCTCATCCCCCCGCAGATCCTTGGGCAGCAGCAGAATCCCCCCGGCAATCACATCGGGGTAGACATCCAATACCACCTCGTAGCCGGTGAAGCCGGGCTCATCCAGCACCTGCCGGCTGCGGGCATTCAGGGGGAGCGTGCTGGGGGGCAGCCGGCCAATCAACTGGTCGTAGACCATGTCGCGGTACGGCTCGACCGTGTTGTTCCACTCTTCGAGCGACTTGCGGCTCGCCTTGCTCCACACGCCATCGCGCACCCGGGCACTGCGCCGCAGCAGCTTCTGGGTGAAGTCGACCATCTGCCCGACCTGCCGCTTCATCCGGGCGACCGGGTCGTATCCGGTGGCGTCGAACTTTGGCCGTTCCGGGCTGAGGCCGTACGCCTCGGCCATCACCCCCACCAGCTCCAGCAATTTGGCCACTGCATGTTGCGACCCCGCCGGAGAGGAGATGGCCGGGTTGTGGGCCACCACCACCAACTGGGCGGGACGCTGCAACTGGTCGAAATGGGTCTGCGCCCGGCCCGCTTCCGCCAGCACCGCGGTCGTGGCGGGGGTCACAATCTTTCCGGGAGCGGCCCCACCGCTGCGTCCCTGCCGGGGAGCCGGGGGTCCCGCCACTTCCGGTACGGGGGCGGCCTCGATCACCAACCCGCGCGGAGCGACCAGGCTGGCCAGGTCGGCATCGCCGAATTCCTTCAGCAAGGCCCAGACGTTGCGATAGATCGGCTCGGCCCACAGCCCCTCGCGCGGTCCGAAGTAGCCGCTGACCAGCGTCGCGTCGATGCGCGTGTCGAGGGCCGCACTGTAGAGCGCGACCAAACCTCCTTCACCAATCCCGGCCACCGCCACCGGCAGCTTTTGCCGTTCGTTCAGCAGGGCCAACTGATCGACCCCCGCCAGCACCTTCTGCACTTCGTAGCCGATGATATGCCGGCCCATTTCGAAGGCCTGACGGTAGATGAACTCGCGATGCGGCTGATTGGTATAGCGGACATCGGGATGTCCCGAGAACTCGTCGGACCGGTCAATCAGAGTGGGGACCAGCACCTGGCACCGCTGCTCGGCCAGCCGGCGGGCCAGTTGCGATTCGACGGGCACCCCGTCGACCAGCCCCGCGAACGCCTCGGGGGTCCAGTCGGCATCGGGCAGGCAGATCACGCGGGCGACCGGCGTCCCGACGGGTTCCAGCAGCAGTCCCTCGGCATACAC
>Ga0315899_10006801_pt1 | contig 12321 bp, 10 predicted proteins | sample LakEriMetagenome_2_FD_203518 | JGI IMG/M metagenome (GOLD analysis project Ga0315899, IMG submission 203518) | Freshwater fungal communities from buoy surface, Lake Erie, Ohio, United States - Buoy 4 MA112 | ecosystem: Environmental > Aquatic > Freshwater > Lake | place: USA: Lake Erie, Ohio... | reverse complement strand
TCGAAGATGATCTCATGGAGAAGGAGCTTGACTCCTTGTTTGGAGATGCCGACGAAGAATACATTCTTGGCGAATTAGAAAACGTCAACAAGCAGTTTGACGTCAATCAAATTATCGAAGGCAAAATCGTCGAAATCAACGATGAGTTCGTGATTGTCGACGTCGGCTTCAAGAGCGAAGGCGCGATTCATAAAAATGAATGGGAAGAGGGTGAGCCACCACCGCAAATCGGTGATCTCGTTAAGGTTCTGATCGAAGAAGTAGAAGATCAGCACACCCCACCTGAAGATTCCCGATCGATGATCAGCCTCAGCAAAGAGAAGGCTAAGAAGATCATCCAGTGGGAAATGATGATGTCGACCGTCCAAGAAGGACAGGTTGTCACCGGTACCGTTGTTCGCAAGATCAAGGGCGGATTGCTTGTAGATATCGGCGTCAGCGTCTTCTTGCCAGCCAGCCAAGTCGACATTCGTCGACCAAACGACATCGGTGATTACATCGGTCGCGTCGTACAGTGCGAAGTTCTCAAGATTGATGATGCTCGACGTAATATCGTCGTTAGCCGCCGTTCGCTCATCGAGAAGCAACGAGAAGAAGATCGAGAACACCTCATGGCCGAATTGGACGTGGGACAAATCCGAAAGGGTATCGTTAAGAACATCGCCGACTTCGGTGCGTTCGTGGACTTGGGCGGCATCGACGGTCTATTGCACATTACCGACATGAGCTGGGAACGAATCGGCCACCCCACCGAAATGGTCGCTATCGATCAAGAAATCGAAGTCAAGATTTTGCAAATCGATCGCGAAAAGCAAAAGATTGCTTTGGGCCTCAAGCAGAAGCTCAACAACCCATGGACCAACATTGCCGAGAAGTATCCTGTCGGCTCGGTTGTTCCAGGGGAAGTTGTCAATGTGATGAGCTACGGTGCGTTCGTGAAGCTCGAGCCTGGCATCGAAGGCTTGGTTCACATCAGCGAAATGTCCTGGACTCGCCGCATCAACCATCCAAACGAAATGGTTCAAATCGGCGACAAGATCGACGTCAAGATTCTTGGTGTCGACGCCCAAGGCCAGCAGCTATCTCTCGGTATCAAGCAAACTCAATCCAACCCATGGGATGTTGTGCTTGAGAAATACCCAGAGAACGCCGAGGTCGAAGGAAAGGTTCGCAACCTCACCAACTACGGTGCGTTTATCGAACTCGAGGAAGGCATCGACGGGCTATTGCACGTTTCCGATATGTCTTGGACTCGCAAGATCAGCCATCCGAGCGAAGTACTGTCCAAGGGACAATCGGTCAAATGCCGAGTGCTCAGCGTCGATCAATCTCGCCGCCGCATAGCACTGGGACTCAAGCAGCTTGATGACGATCCATGGAACACCTCCATCCCTGAAAAGTATCAACCAGGTACTTTGGTCAAGGGTAAGGTCACCAAGATCACTAACTTTGGCGTGTTCATCTCCCTGGAAGATTCGCTCGAAGGATTGCTCCACATTTCCGAACTATCGGACAACAAAGTGGAAAATCCAGAAGACGTTGTCAAGGTTGGCGATGAGATCGAGGTTAAGGTCCTTCGCGTTGACAGCGACGAACGAAAGATCGGCCTATCTCGTAAGCGAGTTGATTGGTCTGATGAGCAAATGCGAGCCGAAGCAGAAAAAGAGGCCCGCGAGTCAGCTCCTCAAACTCGATCTGACAAACCAGCTGTCGAGCTCAAGGGTGGATTGGGTAGCGAGGGTCCACTCATCGCTCCCCCAACTGCCGAGTAGCCTGATTTAAGGCCACTCCAAAACCCAAAAACAAGCCTGGCAATTGCCAGGCTTGTTTCTTTTTACAATTTGCCTCATCGCTTGGTACTGGCGTCTGCTAAGAGATAACCCATGCGATTCCCCCCAATGACTTCTACCGCCCCCCTTGCGGAAAAGTTTAGAAGGTCGCATTGGGCGACTCCTCAACATGCTCATGATGCACGGCCGTTCGCGACACGCCTAATCAGCGAGACGATCGTGAAACAAACATGCCAAAGTTACGAGCGGAGGAATCGAGAAAAGCCTAGACAAAGGCGTCTGATTTAATGGGCGAATCAATGTGGAGCCTAAGCCCCAGCAGGCTCAATGGAAGCGGACATACTGCCGTTGTTAGGATGAGAGCTCATGGGGTCATTGCCGTAAGCTTGGATTTGGTCGCGTTTAAGTTCCGCGACTTCTTTACTTGTAGTGAAGCAAATTGCGCGACCACTCGCATCAACCTCTTGTGCGATTTTTAAGGATTGAATGGCGGAGTGATGAAATAGCTTCTGCATCATTTCGATCACATAGTCATAAGTGTGGATAGGGTCATCCCACAAAACGACATGATACCTCGGTGGCAATTTCGACTTAGGCTTCTTTTTTTCCTTGGGTCGAACTACGGTTTCAGTCCCTACCGAAGGTTGGTCAACAACGGCACTATTGTTTGCAGCGAGTCTAGCACTCATGGCGGATCTATTTGGAACGTACAGTGAGGAATCGGTAATTAGGCGGCCACGGACAGGGAGCCGGCGTACCCCTATTTTAAACCTTTCTTGGGTGGCTTTGGCAATAGATTCGTTGCAATTCTTACTTTTGATTTTCACGGAACATTTGGTTCTCGCCGTTAGAACCCGTACCGATTAGCTGTTTTTCCCAGGCGTTAAGGCTTATTGAGTCAACTGTCACCCAACCGCTCTTGGCCCATTTACGCACTAACGAATGCACAATAGGACACTTCCCGCGTTTCCTGAACAACCGAGCTCGACCATAGGGCCAAGCCGGTAGCTCGCATCAGAACGGAGACTCAGACTAAATTGTTTCTGACCGCCCAGACTGCAGCCTGAGTTCGGTCTGAGACCCCAATCTTTCGCAGAATGTGCTGCACGTGCTCCTTTACGGTCTCGTAGCTTATGCCAAATGCAGCTGCGATTTCTCGATTGGTCATGCCGGATGCGAGCTTTTCGAGCACGTCTGATTCTCGCTTGGTTAAAGGAACCCCCATCTTAGTCTCCAGAATTGTATTGTTCAGCTCTACCTTGGATGACTTTTTTACCTCGTCTCTAGACCAAAGAGACTCACCGTCTGCGGCGCGGCGAAAGCATTCTTTGATGGACTGCGAATTTGCTAGCTTAGAAACAAAGCCGTTCATGCCCATCGATATGGAGTGATAGGTCAGGGGATGGCTCTCGAGTTCGGAGAAGAGAAGCATGTTCTGGGCTGGGCGAATTCTCTTCATTTCTTTGATCATTACGAATCCATCCCCCTCCGCGAGTTTCGGGTCTACGACGACTAGGTCGAAAGGGATTTCTGATAGAAAAGACATAGCGGTTCGGGAGTTTGTAGCTTCGTGCGAGATGACCAGGTCGCTACCTTCCAGTATGTGACGCAAGCCGATTCGAACTATCTCATGATCGTCGACTAGAAGAATGTTCTTAGACATTGCCCCTCCCTAGGGATGATTGACGCATCAATGTAAAGTGTGTTTCAGATCTCAAAACGGAAGACTTGGAGCAGCAAGACTTACTTTCGGCAATTCGCCTAATGCAAATGCAATCGCCCTTCTTTCGCTTTAGTGTTGCATTCGGCAATCACAAAGTCGAAATGGAGCGAATTTGCCTTACGTCAGGCTATCATGGATTTTCTTCCGATGCCATCGTCCTACCCCCAATCTGGCAGGATATTGGAAAAAAATCGGGCCCTACCACTTTGGGGTTCTGTCTTGCGACGAAACGAAAGAATTTGTTAGGTTTCGCTCAAGATTGCTTTTGCAATTAAAGGTTTCGTGTCCCAAAGGTATAACGATGTACAAATTGCTTCTTTGCTGGAGATACCTGCGAACGAGGTGGATCGCGCTCGCGTCGATCGTTTCGGTGATGCTCGGTGTCGCGACCTTGGTCGTCGTAAACAGCGTCATGGATGGGTTCACGACGCTAATGCAGGAAAGGATGCATGGAATCTTAAGCGATCTTGTGGTTGAAACTCGTTCTACGGCGGGTCTTTCACAACCCGACTGGTATTCTGACCGGATTCGAGAAAGATTGGGTGATTCGGTAAGCGGAATCACGACGGTCGTCACGTTGCCCGCGATGATGACGTTTACGGTGAACGGCCAATCTCACACGCAGCAGATCAATTTAATTGGCATCGACGAAACAACATACGCCTCGGTTAGCGATTTCAGCAAGTATCTATTGCATCCCGACAACCAAGAGCAATTGAATTTTCTACTGAAAGAAACCGGATATGATCCGACCCGCGAGTCTCTACAACCAGCTGGTTGGGAGCATCGTCGACCGAACGAACGTCTAAAGAAAGAATTTGCGAAGCGACAACAAGAGTTTCGCTCGGAGATGGAACGTTACGACGAGCTCAAGAAAAAAATTCAGGAGAATCAGTCGGAGCAGAAAGAGCAGCAAGAACTCGAAACCGCTTCTAACGAACCAAAGGGGGAAGCAACTCCAATCGAAGTCGACCCGCTCTCTTTGGCGACAAATACTACCGATGCACTAAACTCACTTCGCGATTCACAACCACTGAGTGCACCGACGGGAGGAGGTCGAACTTTCGATGCCGAATCAGAGCAGCAAATCGGAATAGTGCTAGGGATTGGGCTGGGCTGTGTACGTGGACGCGATCAAGATAACAATGTTCGAGATCACTTTTATCTGAGGCCAGGAGATGACGTTAGCGTAGCGTTTCCCAATGCGGGCACACCACCAAAAGCGATCGACAAGTCATTTACCATTGTTGATTTTTACGAAAGCAAAATGAGCGAATACGACGCAACATTCGCATTTGTTCCGCTGCGGTCTTTGCAAGAGTCACGCGGTATGATTGACCCGCAAACAGGCAAGGGTGCCGTCACATCGATTCAGATCAAGTTGAAGCCTGGTGTGGATCTCGCTCAAGCTAGAGATATTTTACGATCGGAATTTCCGCCTGAATCTTTAGTAATTGTAAATTCATGGAAGGATACACAAGGGCCGCTGTTGGCCGCCGTCGCCTTGGAAACAACGATTCTAAACATACTACTGTTTATGATTATCGCTGTAGCTGGCTTCGGAATTCTGGCCACCTTTTTTATGATCGTGGTGGAGAAGACTCGAGACATCGGAGTTTTAAAGGCTCTCGGGTCTCCAGGTACAGGGATTGCTACGATCTTCCTAGGCTACGGGGTTTTGCTGGGAACCGTTGGTGCTGGAGTTGGGATTTTATGTGGACTACTCTTCGTTTGGAAGATAAACGAAATCGCTCGCGTTGTGGAATATCTAACTGGTCGAGAGGTATTTGACCCAACCATTTATTACTTCGACAAAATTCCTACAATCATTCATCCCACTATGTTGGTATGGGTCAGTCTCGGATCCGTCATCATTGCTGTACTGGCAAGTGTTTTGCCAGCAGTTCGCGCTGCCCGAATGCATCCAGTTGAGGCTCTACGATATGAGTAAAATATTGAACTCTGCAAAAACCGCTACTATCGGTGGGGCTGATTCGTCGCGTTACCGAGTTGTAGGCATTGATGGTGATCGCGATCTACCAAACGTGACGGCAACAGCGCCTTGTATTATAAAAGCAGTTGGCCTTACCAAGTCTTATCGAAAACAAAACGTGGTAGTGCCAGTCCTGCGAGGCGTTGACTTTCAGGCTGAAGAAAAACGAATCACTGCGATTGTTGGTCAAAGCGGCTCAGGAAAAAGCACATTGTTGCACTTGTTGGGCACTTTAGACCAGCCTGATGAAGGAGAGATTTTCTTCAATGGAGAGAGAATCGACAATGTCTCTAATCGTCAGAGAGATCATTTTAGAAACACGCAACTTGGCATGATCTTTCAATTCTATCACCTGCTGCCAGAGTTGACACTGCTTGAGAACATCATGGCGCCAGCGATGATAAGGCATGGTATCTTTTCGTATTGGAAGCGTCGTGCGGAAATAAAAGATCAAGCACGCGAATTAGCTGCGACTGTTGGCCTCGAACATCGTCTTCGTCATCGTCCCAGTCAACTTTCAGGAGGGGAGATGCAGCGGACCGCCATTGCACGCGCGCTGATCCTTAATCCCTCGCTTTTGTTGGCAGACGAACCTACTGGCAATCTGGATCAAGAAACAGGAACATCGATACTCGGATTACTTCAATCGCTCAACGAAGAACGCAACCTCACGATTGTTATGGTAACACACGATGAGTACGTGGCATCTCAATGTGATGCCCTCGTTCGACTAAAGGGAGGACGAGTCGAGCGACTTAAGTAGTCGATGGACCTTGCGATTTTTAGTTTGATAGAAGAAGCGATTCGCAACAAGTTTGGATGTGAAGCAGAACAAATTGTTCCGCTTGGCGGCGGATTTAGCGGAACGCCGATTTTCAAATTCTTCGTAAAGTCTCAACTATGGGTCGTACGGGGTTGGCCGTATTCCAAGGAAAGCCAAAACAAGATCGATAACTGGTCAAAGGTCGCGATTTACTTAGATCGAAGCGTTGCAGAACTACACCCTTGGTTTGAACGATCACCGATACCCTGTCCAGAGACTTGGAGTGAATCGGATTCCCGAAATTCGTTGGCACTACCTCTCGGAGACCAATTCTGGACGCTCACGAAATGGGTACCGGGAGAGCCATTACAAACGAGAGATGTGGCATACGAATTTGTGCTGGGCTATGTGAAACAGTTGGCCGGATTGCACCGTGTAACTAGAGAGATGAGCTACAGTCGAGATTTGTCAAATGGCCTAATCGAGAGACGCGAACTGTTAAACGATCTGGAGTCAAACTTAACTGAAATTGCATTTTCGTGTTCTCAGCATCCTTTAGGTGGTGACCTCGCTCAATTTGTGATTCAGTGCAACGAGCGTTTTCGAATCTGGTCCTCAGCAATCAATCGACTCGCCAGACGAACATGTGACGTACACTGGATTATGCGCGATCTCTGGCGAGAAAACTTACTCGTAGACGCTGACAAGCGATGGGTATATGCCGTCGACATTGGGGCGAGCCGAATGGATTGGCCAGCCTTGGATTTTATACGACTAGTTGGCAGCATGCTTGCACCAATGAGCGACAGGGGAGTTCGTGGGATTTGGCAAGATCTTTTCGATGCTTACAACTCCGTAAATCCTTACTCCGATCTGCCGCAAGCAGACGATCTGCGAGCAATTCACGAAATGTCGACTGCCATCTCGATCGTTTATTGGTACAAGAAAAAGATCGAACGAAATGTTGATCCGAAGCTACGTGACAGCGGGATAAGTAGGATGAGAGAGTTGCTTAAAACGTTCTTTGTTTCCAATGTATAGTGCAAATTCTTCTTAACGGACTAATCCGGTAGCACTTCATTGAAGAATCTCAGCCAATTTCCGTGGAAGATTGACTCAATATCCGAATCTGGAAAACCACGGTTTTTCATGATTTGAACGAGTTTCTGAAGGTCACGATATCGATTCAAGTCCGCTGGTGTTTGTTCACAACCGTAGCCGCCGTCCAAGTCTGTTCCCAGCGCTATGTGTCGAACGGAGCCCTTTGCTAACTTAATAACGTGTTCGATTTGGTCCACTGCTTTCTGTAATGTCTCTACAGGCCGAGTTATGCCGCGAACATAACCGTCTTGCAGCATAATGACATCCATGGAAACGCCGAGAACGCCATCTCGCTCGATGACGAATCGAATTTGATCGTCACTAAACTGCCGTTGCCAATTGCAAATGACACGGGCGTTCTGGTGACTCGCGTGAACACGCCCTTGGAACCGGTTTGCGACCTGCCAAAAGGCGACATCGGAAAGATGGGTCATGTCGATCGTTATTCCTAATTGTTCACAATTCTTTAGAAGCGGTTCTGCGTCTAGAGAAAGTCCGACTTCACTGCGAGTCCCTCCACCGTATCGATTGCATCCGTAGTGCGTTAATCCAAGCGCTCGTAATCCCGCTTCGTGAAACTCGAAGATGGTTTCAGGCCGTAATAGAGGATCTGCACCTTCCATGGTGATGATGATCCCTAAAGGGGATTGATCAGGGAACTGCGTATAATTGGCAAAGTGGTTCGTCAAATCCTGTTTGCTTTTCAAAATCTTCAAATAACCGTCTTGTTCCATCGCACGATAATAAGCGAGGTGCGAATGAGCCATGGCATAGCAAGTGTGTGGTGACGTCCAGCCAAAGGAATGGTTGATCGGTTGCTCCAATCGCGCGAGTAACGTTGCAAGGCATACTGCAAGTTGTGATTGCTTGAGTTCAGGGAGACTCAATGTATTGGTGCACCGCCCCGCATCCGTCATGTTTAATGACTGCTCTTGAGCTCGGATATCGTCGACTGTCTGGCGCAGGTCGCGATTCCAGTCTACGCCATTGAGCGCGATGTCCAAATGTCCATCAAAAATGATCATGGTCATTAACCTTGAGAAGCCGTGTTACAAATTGCTAAAACCGAGGTTTCGGGAACGAGTCTAAACTTCCGATTGCCACCGGAACTGGGCTTTCTGAATTCTCCAGGTAGCGACCAATAATAGAAACACACTGGCTGCTAAGAGAACTGCGATGTTACCAACGGTGCTAGAATCTTGAATTACGAAGTTTGCGTCTAGGAGTTCGGGAGGAATATCTATCGAGTTATACAGGATAGACCACAGGCGGAAAGAAATCGTGAATTGATTGATTACCGCTGGTATGGACGCGAGGATGAACTCTACAAATATGGCGTGGAAAAACGCAATAACCATAGCGCGACGCTGAATCAATGTACCAATTAACATGAACAGAGCGCCGTAGCAAATGGCAGAAAGCCAACACAAGCCAATCATCGTAAACCAAACTTTGAAAGCCCCAGCCATTCCCGATATTGGTATAGCAAGTGTAGCTGATAAGCTGGTGCAGGAAGCGGTCCAGGCTACCGCAACCAAATATCTTCCCGTTATGAGGGCCCATCGTGCTTTGGGCCTAACGACCGAATAAACCCAAGTCTGGCTTTCGAGTTCGGCGTTTACGATAGGTGTAGCCCACAGCAACATACACAGAATCGTGATCACTTCTGGAAGAAGAATAAACAAAACGATAGTTACACCGAGGAAGTCATCCGTTGATGCTCCAGCACGAATCATAAAGAACCGCACAACGGCAACCAGGATCACTGGAAACAGCAAAAGTCCTACCCAAAGCATGATCCGTAATGGAGTTAACGAACGCATCAGTTCGTATCGAAATACTCCTAAGGCACCATTTTTAAGAGTAGGATTTGGGCGATTACCGTGAAGAGAGATTTTGGCGATTGCGTCAACGCCTTCTGATACATCTTGCGTGCTCATTTCAGCTCATCACTCCTGTCAACATTACTTCCCCTCGGTGCTTTGACACCAGCAATCGGAACAAGGAGCTGATATCACCGTCTATGCCAGTGATCTGTTCAATAATCAGTCCGTCTTCAGCAGTCCAGCGAACTAGTTGTTGGTACAATTCGAGTGGTGTTTCAACCGCTACATGAAGCTGATTTTGTTGGTTGTCTCGATGCAAGCTTCTCAACCAGGGCATGCGAGACAATCGAGAAGCAAGTTCGTCTATTGAGCGAGTCCGAATGGTTACTTCTTGAGGTATCCCTGCTAAAAGATTTCTCAATTCCCCCGCAGTTCCAAAGGCTAACAATCGGCCTCCGTAAACAAGCAAAAAGGAGTTGGTGATACGCTCCACTTCATGAAGCACGTGACTAGCGAGCAACAAACTCTTTCCGCTCTCTGCCCACTGCTTGAGCAACTCCGTCATTTGATGCCGGCCGATAGGATCCAGGCCATTAAAGGGTTCGTCTAAAATAAGTAGGTCTGGATCATTCGCGAGTGCCTGCGCAAGCTTGCAACGTTGACGCATTCCTAGCGAATAGGTGTGAATAGGGCGATCCAGAGCATCCTTAAGTCCCACCAATTCGAGGATCATGTCTGCACGAGCTATCGCTTTGCGCGAGTCCCAACCGCTCAGAGCTAACTGCAAACGCAACCATTGCCGTGAGGTCACGCCATGAATGAGCAATTCGCTAGCGGGGCAAAGGCCGATGCGTTGTAAAACCGAGGGATCTCGGAATGGATCGACTCCAAAAACCGAAACGCTCCCAAGCGTTGGTTTAATCGCCCCGGTAAGCAATCCGATAAGAGTCGATTTTCCCGCACCGTTTGGGCCAACCAATGCGTAAGCGCCCACGGGCAAATCGATTTGGAAATCGTTAATGCCAATGACCGTACCGTAAAGTAGAGTTGCGTGGTTAAGAGTAATCATGCCTTTAACGTCCTCGCAACTCGCCAGTAAGCGATCGAGTATCCCACAATGGTTACAGCAATCATTAGTATCCACGGTGCTAGCCGTGACTCGCCGGCTGGCAGTAAGGAAAAGACTTGTTTTTGAATGTACCCAAGTGATTCGTAAGGGGAAAACATGATAATTGGACTGTACTTAGTAGATATCATCTCTCCAGGTTGATAGCCTTGCGATTGTGCTCGAACCATCTCCGTGGTTATCCATAAGGCAGAGTAAGTGACTTGGCCCAAAATCCAAACAGCGAACCATGCAAAACCGGCGTATCTACTTTCCTGTGTCATGGAAGACAAAGCTAATGCGATCGCGGTCGTGGGCAAGACCAAGACGATGGAGGCGACAACGATGCGAAACGGAATGTCCCAGGTCATCCAAATCGCTCCCGCATCGGTCGATAGACACAGACCTGCCACATATATCGCGAGCGATGGAAGAGTAACGATAGAAAACAGTAATACACAGAGAACTCCTGCTTTGCCAAGAACGTATTCCGCTGGAGTTAATGGTCTGGAAAGATAAAGCAAGTAGCCTCTGCTTCGAAGATCAAAACTAATGAGTCTCGGGGCGACCAAGCCCACTAAGATAATCATGCCTACAGATTGAGGGTAACGAAAGAGCACAAAAAGGATGTAAGTCCATGCAAAGTGTCTCGCCTGGCTCGGATCCTGTCTTATTTGTTCCAGATTCAATCCTGCTTCGCTCGCCATCTGCGCCGAAGATGGGCCGGACAAGATCATTCTAACGACTTCGTTTTGGGGTGAATTTGAAGAAGCAAACTGTTCAAAGATGCCCACAAAAATTGCCGCAACCAGCGATGGCATGACCATCAACATTAAGAGTCGCTTGATCCACATGCCTCGCCAAACCAAGCTTACTCCGGTGGATGCAACCACCCAAGCGCGAGTCCAAGCAGGAGAGCGTTCCCCCTGCCACTCGCGATAACCAATATCGAGAATGGGCATTACTTGCTCTCCCTAACGACATCGAGAAACAATTGTTCCAAAGAGTTTTTTGCGGGTTCAATTCGTTGAATCATAACCTTGGCTTCGTGACTCGCTTTCCAAATTTCACAAGTCTCATCCGGCGAGCCATAGACGACTAAATCTTGAGGGCTCGTTAGCTCGGCTTGTATACCTCGCTTAACAAGTACTCTGTGCAATTGAGAGGCGTCTGCAACTACGGCAACTCTCAAGCTTTCTTGCGACGGTCGCTGCAAGTTGGCGAGTGTGTCAACGCGCCGAACTTGACCTCCAGCGAGAATGATCACGTGATCGCAAACTCTTTGGACATCGTGCAGTATGTGTGTTGAGAGAATGATCGATTTTCCTTTTTCCTTGGCTAATACCGAGATTCGATCTAGAAGCTGTTGTCGCTGAGCAGGATCCAAGCCGGTGGTCGGCTCGTCCAAAATGATTAGTTCAGGATCGTGAACCAATGCTTGGGCAACTTTTAGCTTTTGACGCATCCCTGTCGAGTAGGTCTCAACAGTTCGATATCGCTCTTGTGCTAGATCACAAAAATCTGCCATTTCGTGAGCTCGTCGCAATGCTTCGGTCTTGTTAAAGCCTGACAAGCGGGCCATCATTTGGATCGATTCGATGCCCTGCAATCCGTGAATGTAGCAGTCGTCCTCCGGGAGGTAGCCCACGCGATCGCGAAGTTTGCGGGTATCCTCAGGCCACTTCAAACCAAGTACTTCGCCAGTTCCATCATCGGCGCGGACCAGACCAAGCAATGACTTGATTAAGGTGCTCTTGCCAGAACCGTTAGGGCCGAGCAACCCGGTCACTCCTCGCGAAAACGTAAGTGTCACATCTCGTAGGGCAGTTCTGGTCCCATAGGTTTTGGTGACGGAATCCAGCTTGCCAATCGTAATCGACTGATCTGAGCTCAAAATTGTTGTCGTAGCTTTCTAAAGGGAAGTGTTTTGAGTTTTTTTACGCACGACTAGGCGAGACGCCAAAATCTCATGGCGATACGTTAGCCTCTGCTTGAACCCTAATCAATCATGCTAGTGCAT
>Ga0315899_10006799_pt1 | contig 12322 bp, 9 predicted proteins | sample LakEriMetagenome_2_FD_203518 | JGI IMG/M metagenome (GOLD analysis project Ga0315899, IMG submission 203518) | Freshwater fungal communities from buoy surface, Lake Erie, Ohio, United States - Buoy 4 MA112 | ecosystem: Environmental > Aquatic > Freshwater > Lake | place: USA: Lake Erie, Ohio... | reverse complement strand
CAACACATTCAGTGGGGTTCTGGGGGGTACCCCCAGCCCCGGAGGCAAACGTAAAATGGTTTTCCGTGGCCTCCCCCGGGCCTGCTTGGGATTTTTTAAGTTCACCGAGCCGAGTTCCATACCGTACAGTCACGGTTACCGAAATCGTGGGCGAGGCCCGTGCGATCATCGCACGCACGATCATACTAGATTCCTGGCCACGCGATGGCAGGAGATCTTCGTGGCATGGACGGTCGGCTCCTGGTTGTGGGAATCGCAGTGTGCCTCGCGGCCGTGGCAAGAAGCCAGGACTCTAGCACGTTGAGAAAATGTACCGAGCACAATCACTGCCATGTTAAGCAGGGTGAATACTGCTCGGCGGACAGATGCACACCTGGGTGGGAGGGTTTCGAGTTACCGTGCGGTCATTGCCGGCCGTGCAGCGCGTGTAAGTGTCACTCGAATTCCTTTGATGGAGTGTGTCCCTCGCACTGTCCGTCTCCAGCAAATGAGGTGCGTCTGCAGGGTATCTTTGTCAATACAGACGTGCAGGGCGACGGCTCGACGTGCCTACAAATCTGGACATTCGAGGGCAAGTCGTTTCGACGCCACGACACGGGCTTGACCCACCAGGAGGCCTATCGGACGACCTACTATATGCAACCGTGGAAACACTATGCATCAACGCAGACTCTGATGCCACCCAAGAAGTCTGCATGCAAGTTGAACAACGAATCAGGCACATTCACCTTCGAACGGTCTCCGTCGGGATCGATGTCGCGCTTTGGGCTCAAGCTGTGGAAGCCAACTTTTGCAGCAGACAGCTCGCAGAGTTACGACGTCGAGATTCTTGACTGCGCGAGCGCATGTCCGGACGCAATTTCATGCTCCTTTGCAGATGGAACCAGCCAAGTCCTGGCGGAGAGTGTGCCGACGAAGATCTTTGCTGGAGGAGCGGAGCCGGAACCGCCTCGTTATGCCGAGATGCTAGACGGGACCCCATACCTCGGCACTATCTCCATGTTCGATACCGTCTGCAAAATTAGCATGAGGTTTTTTTCTGCCGGCAAGCCGGGGCTCGTATATTTCATAGCCGACACGGGGGCCTGCGAGATTGGGACAGCCAAAGCACCTGATATGCCCAATGCAGAATGGGCAGGGGAGAATCAGGACAAGTTACGTCGTGGTTTCCCTTCCAACAACGCTTCTGCCCATGAGCCTGAGCAGGATCCAGGCAGGGCCACACGCACATATAATGAAATTTCAGGCGACCCCCGTCCAGCAGTACGCATGAAGCGTGGAAGGAGGGATATGAAGATTGTGAACATCAGCCACTATGACTTCAGCAATGGATCAGTGGCTGACATGACAATATGCGCGGATCAGAGGTATAATATTTCTGAGTGCGCACTCCCCAAAAATCACTCTGCTTCGCGGTGCATCCAGTATCCCATTCAGCAAAGCATTCTCACGAGTCTAAACTTAGGCATTGGCCCTTGGGAATATCCCAGTGACTTGTCCCAATACGATTGCCGATGCGAGGTGGGATTTTTAGACATCAGTTGTAAGAAGTCACTCTCGGGAGTAGAGGAAGAGGTGGAGAAGATGTCCTACTTGGAGGTGACGGAGGAGCTCTTGAAGCGCCATATCTCTTACGAGGAGCTGTCGTGGTCGGAGACACTGGCAAAGCTGGTCCAGGCGAGGTATGATGTCTTGAGCACAAAGTGTGGGAACGCAAGCACCGCCTTGTTGCGAACTTGGCCCACCACACACTATCTGTATGAGGACAAAAGCTGCATTTGCGGAATTTCTTGCGTCGACATCGACGAGTGCGCCCTCGATTTGGACAACTGTCATCCGCAAGCCCGTTGCAACAATACACACGGTTCTTTCACGTGCTCGTGCAACAGAGGCTTTGAGGGTCCCGGCGTGTCTTGTGCAGATGACCAAGAGTGTCTCGACCACACGCACGACTGCCACAAGCACGCCACGTGCATCAACACGTATGGTTCGTTCGAGTGTGCATGCAACCAAGGCCTTTCTGGCAATGGCAAATATTGTAATCATACAAGCAATGTCCTAGTCGAGCGCGTGTGGTCCAGCAGCCAGAAGCTGCAGTGGGAGATCACTTGGCATATAGAGACCAAACCACATGCCATGGATCTGGTTTCAATATACAAGGGCAGTCTCCCCTCCTCCCGTCTCGTGAACTTCTTCTTCAACAGTGCTGTTCCATGTAATGCCCCGGCCACCTGTGTTAGCGACGATTTTGGCAGAGGTGCTTTCCTAAATAAACAAAACGTCGTCTGCCTCACATATTGTAGAGTACTGTTCATGAAGTGACGTGTATAACTGTAAGTGTTAATGGTGAAAACAATAATTATAAGTACTGATTGGCTTTCGACGCAGGTTGTGTGATGCCGTGCCACAAATCAGGCAGTTTGGCCAACGTGGATGAATGGAGGTGGGCATCGCATCTCTTCATCACCCCGTCTCTTGGGGAAGGCGAGTACCACGTCGTGCTCTTTTCGATGGACATCATGGAAATCATAGCGACTTTCTCCATGGATGTGACAGCAGAGACCATAGAAAAGCGGCCTTCGACTCAAGACCTCGTTCCTCCAGATTCTGGGGGCTCGATGGATGGTGGCCTAAAAGGCTGTGAGGCGCTGGTCGTGACTTCGCGTTGTTGTATGGTCGGGAACATATCAGATTGCGTCAAGTTACCGGATCCAACGGGCACTGGGGTTAATGAAGATGATTTAGTTGTCATCCTTCCTCAACGGTGTGGTGATGGAAGGCTGGAGCTGGGCGGGGCTGCTGCGTCGCAGTCGGGCAAGCTGACATTTGCCGAGCCCGTTCTGGTGCCCCTCGAGTCCTCGAAGGAGAGAGATGGGAGAGCAGAGGAGTGTGACGACGGCAACAATGTCAATGGGGATGGCTGCGATGCTAACTGTCGCATAGAACCAAATACAAATTGCTCATACCACCCCAATACCAATTTTTCGCGGACAGGTCCCAGACTTTGTTTTGACGTGGGTCACCTTCGCATGCATCTCGATGCTGCGTGAAGCGTTTGCTGGCTAGTCAACAGCTGATTGTTGACAACGCTGTGAATATTTTCTTGCTTGCCTGCCCGAACCAGAATATCAATCACAAAAGCTGACTGCGTCTGTGGGGACGCTTGAATTTCAGGAACCAATCAAGGGTACCCCACATGGCAAATGGGGACTAACCCCGTGGACCAAACCATTAATTTCAAAAAGCAAATGGGAACAAACCCCGTGAACCTTGTATTCACTGCTGAAAGTGTTTGCATTCTCCGATTCTGCGGGTGCTCTTTCTAGATCCCAAATGCCTTTGATCATATTATGAAAACATGTTGTTTGAATGCAAATAAGTCAGCGATGCTCTGAATATGGAAAGTTACTTCAACCAAAGAAGACGAGAGATGCTTTTGAGCTTCTGTGTATTTCAAAAGTACTTTGCTGTTACCATAGATTGCATGCTGCGGATGGCAAACAGCTTGAAATATTGATTAAAAGCTCATTTTTGGAAACATTTGCAGAGATAAAATGCGGAACATTGATGGAGAGACGTGTGATGATGGAAACGACGACTCGAAGCTAGATGGTTGCCGAAAGTGTAAGGTATTGTGCATTTTCACCGTCTGAATGTTTTGATCGTGATCACATGATTTTTCAGTAAACCAAACGTATGGATGTGTTATGCACAATCCAAATGCATGGTCTGTATAAGGTGCATGCTTATTGCTAATTTGAGTATATTTCGTGAACTTCCAGGTCGACACTGGATACACTTGCGTAGTCGAATGCAACCAAGATGAAGAAAACTATGAGACAAAGTGCTTTGAAAAGTGTGAACCTTTCATAGTAATGGATGTTTCAGGTGAGCCGTGGCTTTCTGGAGCCATTGATAATGATCCCCCTCCCTTGTTTAGTTTTTTCTTTGGCATGAATGCTTCACGTCTGCAGATTTTCTGGTCAGGCGTGTCCCGTCAATTGGTTTCTCCATGCACGGTGGCTCGCTGACAACTCTCCACAAACACCGTTCCAACAGGCAACCCGTTCCTTGATGCATCGAAGTGTCCTAAATGTGATGCTGTGGGCGGTGAATGCGTTTATTACAATTATGTGTACCAATGCCTGTGCGGGAAAGGATATGTGCAAGCGATCGATTACGAAAGCGGAGTCTCGATAAACACGCCAATGACTCCGAGTGCTGGCAATTTGCACACCTGTGTGGATATCGACGAATGTAGGTATAGTTCACGATTGCACCCACGGCAGTTGACCACTGTCTCAGATTTTTGCCAAAGGCGACTTTTGGCTGAATTGCTTGTTTTGCTGTTTTAGGCTTCAGGCGACATTTGGTAACACCGAAGGTGGAAAGATTGGTCCATGCGGCAAATCTGCCATATGCACCAATACCGTTGGAGGCTTCCTCTGTGCATGCCCATTGAGCGCCAACGGCGACAAAATGTTCTCAGGAACAGGCTACGCGGATGATCCTTGCATTGAATTCAGTGCATGTGCGGAGCTGGTCCCGAAGCCCTGTCACGAATCTGCGACTTGTATCGATAGGTTCGGCAGATATGAGTGCACCTGCACAAGCGGCTTCAAAGGCTCGGGGAGCCCCGAGGAAGGGTGCACCGATGTGGACGAATGTCTAGAAGGTGCGTGTTGTGTATTGTGTGCCATTGTTGTATAGATGTGTGTGTATGTGTCAAAAACGTGACTTAGAATCTCGTGGTCGTATTTTTTTTCTCAAGGAACGCATACATGCTCGAAGAGCCAAGTGTGTTTCAACAACGAACCGGGATTTTTCTGCGGATGTCAATCAGACCAATTGCCTTATTTGAGAGAATGCTTTCCCTTCCAGTGGTATGAGAAAAATAAGGCATTTTTGAATAGGATGCGGTGGTATGGACCGAACCGCGCGCACGGCCTGTTAAGACTCATGGATATTCCATATTTCTCTGAGGTTTCTTCGACAGGGTTTGGTTGGTGGCTGTTCCTGGATGGTATTTCCTTACAGTTTCATCAAATGACGTACAGTTTAGGGACTTTGGTCCCCACAGAAAGCGAGCCAGATGACTTGGCCCCCCTGCGATGTGCTTCGCATGGCCATACAATCACAGCTGACAAATTGAATGGGACGCTGGTGCACTATGAGTCCATGTCTCAAAAAGACTTTCAAGTCGATTTCGTGGTGGCTCCACCGACCCTCAGTGGCAAAAGCTCGGAGTTTGTATATATCAGGTGGCATATTCTCCGCCTGCGTCCGGCCGAGAGCATTCGTGTCTGTCGACGTTACTGCGAGACTTTTGTCGCTGGTCAGGTTGACTTGAAGCAGTTTACAGCAAATTTTTCACGCCTTGAACCACCCTTCAGACTTACTGTTCTACAAAAGGGCATTCAGGTGCCCACTCACGATCCTTCTCAATGTGCTGATCTACTCTCTTGGGTTGGATCCGAATATTTCCCCAAAACTGCCCGCTCGTGCTCATCAATCACGGCAGAGCTCGCAAACGAGCATTGCGTGAATGAGAACACAGATAAGGACGGCACGTCTGTAGTCGAAGCCTGCTGCATCTGTGGTGGCGGGTCAAAAAAGAACACCCGTACTACCATCGAGGTCAAGCTTCCAAACAAATATGCGGACCGTCGCTACAAGTTGCTCGCATCGTATTACGTCACATCCAATGCTACACATGCAGACAGGTTCTTTGCGGAACAAGAGAAAGAATTAAGGCGTGAAGCGCAGCATTTCGACGCGGCAGATAACCGAGTCCTCAACCGGACTCACCGCTTGAAGATATCCAATGGAGCCAATGGTTTGCTGGGAAGTCCTGTGTGTTTCGAAAATGAAATGATTACCGATTCTGGCTCGCCGATTACAATTCAAAAGGGAACACGTGGAGACGAATCAGTGATAGATGGAGCCTGGCAAGGCACCTGCAGTCCAAAGGTACCGAGGACCAGCCTTCGCTGCAACGTTCACTTCATCGCTCGCATGGGTTGGTTTGAGTGGCGCATTGATGGCTGTTTCGGCTCCTTGGCCAACCGCCTGGCGACCGGCCGCTTTCAGGTACAGCAAGAAGGAAAGTCAAACATCGACTCTTTTGGGTCGGTTATTGGCTTCATGAAACGCATGGATTTGTTCTATTCGACCGGCATTCTCACCTCACCCACGTTGCAGATTCGGGGCGCCGTCGTGTGGAAATCGGATCTGCCTGCGTCACGAGATGAAATAACGCTGGTAATTAATCCGCCCGGCGATCTGGTCTATCCGGGCGACTATGCTGATGCTACCCTACAAACGGCTCCCTGTCAAGTAGCCGAATTACGGCGGATACCTGAGACAGAGTATGAATTGCCCTTGCCGAGATCATCAATCGGAGAAGCTGCGCTTGCCATAAATTTATTGAATCTGTACCAGAAATGCAACCAATCGATTGCAAATCTGGAAAACTTATACACGGGAGACAATTTGACGTGCAGCGGTGTACTCGAGGGTCTAATAGGCACACGACTGTCCGTTGGCGGACTTTCACCACAAACGTTTTTGGAAATAGAAAAAGCGTGTTCCAATGATCGTTGCTTTCCCATCTTCAATTCTACGTTGTATCAAACCATTGAAATCTGTCGTAGTGCACGAGTTGCATTCCTAGGTATTTTTCCGGCAGAAGAATCACGCTATGCTGATTTGGACTCATTCTTCAAGGCTCGACTCATTTTTCTTGCTGAAACTCTCACGAGAGTCGAATCGACGTGCACATCAAATTATTTTAAAAAGTCTTGCCGTAGTGTCATGCACATGATCCAGTATCCTGCAGCTGGCACGTGCGCCGTAGAAAATACGCCGACTGCAAGTATTTCAATGGCTGGGGCTTCTACATTTGCCTTTGACATGACGCAGTCAGCACAAACAGGGCAGCAGTCAGCACAAACAGTGCCAATGATGTGTAGTGCAGGCTGCACTCAAATGCTACGTACAATTGTGAAGGAAACACACTGCTGTGCTGCATCCTTTTATGAGGAGCAGTCTCTGTACTTGGATATTGTTGGGCCGGGACAAAAAATTATTCAGCTTGATATCCGCGCGTACCGATGCCTTTATCAGAAAGATTTTCAGTGTGCAAATTCGAGCTCGGAGATGCTTATCCTGAATCAACCGTACTTCCCGTCACCAACATTCGTCAAGTATCCTGTGAGAGTAGCACTGAATGAAAAGTGCGCCATGTCGAGATTTCAAAGCGTCAAATGTGCTGTTGAATTGTGTGCGCCTAACCAGCTTGGGTTGAAGTTTCCGCAACTGCCATGGCCAAAGCCATGCTGTCGTGGACATAAATGTCTCAATGGCGGGATCCTAGCGTTCTCAGGAAGGTGCTTCTGTACGTGTCCACCACCGTACGTATCTGCAGATTGTGGCAAGAATGCATCACATGTTTCTGCAGCCTTGATTCTTCCAAGTGCGCAGTTTATTGCATTGAACGAGGATGACTTTAACAGCATCCTGGCGCAAGCGTTACAAGTTGAACCATCTGCGGTCGAGACGGCATTCGTAAACATATTGCCTGGTGCTAGACGGGACGGATCTGGGTTGGAGGTAGGCTTCAGGGTGATACTAGACAGCAAAAGGGCACTGATGCGTGTGGTCGAGGTTCTGTCGTTGGCCGATCGAATAGAACAGCTGAGCAAAATGATGCAGTCCGAGGGCCTTGGGGCAGTGTCTGGATTTTCAAGGAAGCCCAAGATCATTGATAATGAGAAATTTCTGAAAATGACGGACATCGCAGGGAATCTCTCAGTTCAAGGAGCTGCCGGTGCCAAAGCATCAGGAACCAGCTCAGTATCTATATGGAACATTGCGCTAATCTTGATCGGCGTTTTCGTACCTATGATTGCCGCAGTTGGTTGTTGTTTTGCCTGCAGGTGAGTGCCGTTGACTTGGTTGCGATTTGCGATGTTGTGTATGGAATGTCATGTACGGCTTGCTTCAACTGTGTTGTGCTGTATTGAATGCATTCTGATGCTGTTCTATTGTGTAACGTGCGCAACCAGGAATAAGTACGTGACAAAGGCACTGCTGCGTTTGTTGCGTAGACCGAAGGACCCTCTTGTCTCTCAATTCGACAGGTCACGCACTCCCTGTCTTTAGTGCATATGCATTTGTTGGTACAGATATCTGACAAAGACTTTCATTTACAGGCGATTGGACATCGCATTTTCGGATCGCGTTGAAAAGGAATCGTCTGGCTTACAAATGGGCACTGCCATGAAATTTGCCGAGAGACGAACAATTGCAAAAATCAGCATGCAAGACTCCTTTGATGAGGCAAGGAGTGGTGCGGAAGGAGGGATGAAAAACAAAGCGCCACGCGGAAAACTTCAGCTCCAGCAACATGAGGAGAGGGTGATGGAAAAGAGTCACGAACACCCAGATGTGTTTCAAGAAAGTGACGAGATTGAGATTCAGACACAAAGACAGAGAGACGTTCCAGCGCTTAAGACTCTGATTACTTTAGCTCATCAGAGGGATGAAGCAAACGATCAGAGGAATGAAGCAAACGATATCTTGAAAAAACAATTCATTTTGCAAAGGTCCCTACTCAGGAACAAGTTGCGCAGCTTATCCACCCTGGCCCGCGCTCAAGCTGTTTTGCAAGAAATTGACGAGCATAACGGGCAAATCGCTGTGTCTGGAGTGGCCATCAGTAGCAAGCCCGGTGCCAACAAAGTTTTGATGCAAGAAGGTTCATTTTTTGTTTCCGAAATGCTTTCATCCTTGAGGCTTGCCAGCTTTTGATTACGTGCAAATGATATGTGAGATGGCTGCAGGACCGGCAGCGTCAGACAGATCGCATTCTGTCTTGCGTAATGTTCTTCGGGAATCCGAACAGGCCCAGGTCTCTCTTTAGCTCTCTGTGTACGTGTGCACGCCGCATATGCACATGCGCAGACGGCATGAATGTATGCTTGCATTCATGCCATGTACGCATGCATACTTGCACACACGCATGCATGTACGTGTGTGTGTGTGTGTGTGTGTGTGTGTGTGTACGTGCGCGCGTGCGTGCATGCATGTACATACGCAGTCGAAGCGTTCATCTGTAACGCTTGCAATACGTGCATCCGTGCTCTTGCACACGCTAGTTTGAATGGGCGGGCGTTTTGCTTTTTGCATGCCTTCACGTCGCCTTGCGTATTGGTTTCAAGTTCGTGCGTGTGTGGTAACAGAGGAGCACAAGCAAGGAGTCGGATGATCTACTGATCTTCGGGCCAGATCGACCTGTTAGTTCTAGCTCTTTACGGGTCCTTTTCAATCCCAATCCCAACCCACCCCGATCCCAACCCAATGAACCAACCTGTCATCCTCAAGCACTCTGCTCTGGCACTCCCTTTTCTACAACCGTGTTAGCGCAAAAGTTCATGGATTGGTGTATAGATGGGCACGAGGAAATATCGCTGATGTTGCGTGCTTGCGTTTTCCCCCGGTGCGTGCAAAAACTCGATGCTCGCAGATGGCTCAGGTCGTAAGTTCAGCTCGTGCTTCTGATGGCTCCAGGCCTTCATATTTTAGACAAGGTGTGCGTTGTGATTCGCATGCAATTGTGCATCTGCAATTGTTTGTGTGTGTTGACGCGCTCAAGTTTGTGCTGCTTGCGCCACGTTTCCCTGTATGCATTAGTACCTGCACATGCAGAGCAGCCTACAGTGCGTCGCGCGCGCTTTTGTTGTCTCGTTCTGTTTCCTCCTTCTCTTATCCTCCCCTTGCGCCCACTGCCATGCTCCGTTCTTCTCTTTCCTGCCTTCCTTCCTGACAGGCATGTCGCTGAAAGATGTCGAATTCGACCATACACGTCAAGTCGCATTGGAATCAGGCTTGGGCGGCGGGAGTGTGGGTTTTGACGGACGTGGGGTGAGCGCGACGATAGGGCATGTGTCGATAGGGCATTTGGCAAGAACACGCACTGCTTTAATTGCAAGCCAAGGTTCAGCCCGGTCAGCGATGCCTCGCATTGGCAAGGATGGATCCACTCTCATTTTTGATGCTGTCGGCTCACGCCCTGCTTCAAGTGCAAGCCAAGGTGCAGCCCGGTCTGCGATGCCTCGCGTTGGCAAGGATGTAGAGGGGGGGGGAGAGGTGGAAGGAAGGGGCGGCGAGGCGGGGAGGGATGGAGAGCGAATACGCGTTTTGTTTTGAGTATTGGGATGATTCTCTGGAAAGTGCAAAAGCAGAGAATCTGGAGGAATAGTCTGCTAGCCAATGGCACACAGTGTGCGCAATAAATCACACACACACACTCTCTCTCTCTTTCTCTCTCTCTGTACGTGAACGTGTATCATTCATACACAAGTTGTGTGTGTGTGTGTGTGTGCGTCATGCATACACGAACAGTGGCTGCTAAATTTTTATGGTTGCAGGAGTACAGGACGTGGAGGATGAGGGTGATGAGGAGTAGGGCAGGGGAGGGCACCAGAAGATTGGCTTTATTTTTTATTTTTATTTTTATAAAATAAAAATAAAAAATAAAGCCAATCTTCTTATTTTTTTTTCATTCTCAAAGTCAAAATATTTTTGTTCACTGCCTAGGGGAAGCGACAAACGTTTGTTAGACTCCTTGTCTCCTCCTCGATCTCCATTGTCTATCGGCGGATTTTGCCTCCTTACGCAGGCGTCGTGCGGTCACGGTCGCGCTCTGCGTCCGTGTAGCGACTCACCCTGCGGGGGATGACGCGTCAGAGTGCCACTTCAACAGGCAACACTGTCATAAGTCATCATTTAATGATAACTCTCGCGTACATCCAGCGCCCGCTCGCCCCTGCACTTACCGTCGATATACTAGTTGCAAGCGCACGAGGGAGTCCAGCTCAAGCAATAATGGTACAGTTTCTTCGAAATATACTCGTTGGTGTTCCTTCAAATTTCCTCATAAAAAATCAATGAGAAAATCCATGCGCTCCCTTAGGGAACCCCTTCTAAAAGGGAATCCCCCTTTGTCCCAAAAAAGAGCCTCTGCTACGAGTTTCACTTTGATAAAACATTCCTGTCTACGCCCCTGTATTTCCGACCTTTATCGGCCCTTTATCGCTTACAAACTCATCCGCCTTTCCTCCCAGCCTGCTGGGCCCGTCGATGATGGCAGCGCTCTTGGCGGATCAGGAAGGAAATCGGCGCACCCAACCTTTGCTGAAGGCCACTTCAATCGCCGCCTGTTGGGGTCCAGTGCGAGAGTTTGTGGTTTACCCAGTGTGAGGGGAGGGTCAGGATGCGGAGGGAGGGAGCGCCGGGAGGAGAGAGAGAGCAGGAGGGATGGATGCGTTAGTGTGGGGCTGCGCTTCAAAAGGTGGAGAGTCTCAGAGGAGACGGCTAAGAGAGGGGAGACTGCATGCAGGAACATGCGAGGCATGGGAGGGTGATTGCGGAGGCCCTTACAGCTGAGGCTGCGAATGCCAGAGCACTTTCAACGCCCGCGCCCAGTCCTGTTGCGATCATCTCCCAGTTGAAATACCTGTGTACCACACGCACGCATGCGAACGAAGCGAACCACATCATGCACGCATGCAAACGAAGCAAACCACATCACGCACACCTCCACGACACGCACCATCAAGCACACGAGCCGCGGTAGACGCCGCTTTCAACCGGGAGATAGATAATGAAAGCTGAGAAAAACTAAAACCGGGAAAGGGGGGAGGAAAGGATGGCAACAGAATCAGGCGACTAGGCCGAGGAATATGTGCGGCACCCGCCCGGCAACCATGCATTCAATACAGCCCGGCCTACATCCTTGGACAATAGAGTCCGCCCGGGGGGAAGGCACTGAGAAGGAAAAAGAGGCGGGCAGACCCGAGCGGAGCACCGCAAGAAAGCGGGAGGGCTGAGCAGTCTTCACTAGCTTGCAGCATCGCCAGCGCTCGCGTTATCACAAAAGCGCCCACCACGCCCTGCTTCAGCTGCGGGTTGGGGTCTTGACGAACCGCTGGCAGCGCACGGGGGGAAAAGCACGCATGCGGGGGGCGGGCGTTGAAGAGGATAGGTCACCACCTCGGCACCGCAGCAAATGCTGTATGCTGCCGCTCCTTATCATGCACCGTGCACCCTTGCGCATGCCCCGGGCTCACCGTAGCGGTATACGAGGCCGAACAGGCCCAGCATCACGGCAAGTCCGTCATGTGCTAGCTCCCACTGCGCGCTGAATGCGTCCGACGGATACCACGCGGAGCTCGCCATGAGGGCTGCAGGTTCGGAGGAGAGAGACACAGGCTCGCGAGCGCGCGAGCGAGACAGAGAGAGAGAGAGAGAGAGAGAGAGA
>Ga0315899_10006798_pt1 | contig 12324 bp, 8 predicted proteins | sample LakEriMetagenome_2_FD_203518 | JGI IMG/M metagenome (GOLD analysis project Ga0315899, IMG submission 203518) | Freshwater fungal communities from buoy surface, Lake Erie, Ohio, United States - Buoy 4 MA112 | ecosystem: Environmental > Aquatic > Freshwater > Lake | place: USA: Lake Erie, Ohio... | reverse complement strand
TCTCTCTCTCTCTCTCTCGCTCTCTCTCTCTCTCTCTCTCTCTCTCTCTCTCTCTCTCTCTCTCTCTCTCTCTCTCTCTCTCTCTCTCTCTCTCTCTCTCTCTCTCTCTCTCTGTCACGCGTGCTCCTCCGCTCACACAGAGAGTATAAATGGCAGGCATGTATGGCGGCGGCGGCGGCAGTGACGCCGAAGGCGATGGCGATGATTGAGGCTGAGGAGGAGGAGGAGGAGGAGGAGGAGGGATCAAATAGCTAGCGGCAGTGACGGCAAAGGCGACGGCGATGATTGATGCGGTGTCATACTGTTGTCGAAAGAGAATGAATTTCATTGTGCACTGTACGTCCAACAAGGGGCCTGTGCTTGAATTTTAGGATTAATTTCTAATGAGGCTGATTGGAACAAAACCCTGTCTCTTTAGAAATCAACCCTTAATTTTATTGTGCACTGTACGTCCAACGGGGGCCTGTGCTTTGCGTGCGAAGAAACACATTTTGTTTCCCACCAGCAGTTGCTCGAATTCCATTTTTTGTGCATAACTCAATAACGAAAATTTGCGATAGATTCTAAGTTACATGGACCGCCCCAAACCCCCTTTATAAATTTATGCACGCACACGCACGCACACAACCTCACGGCAACGGTGATCCCCTCTCTACAAGTCGGCCCTGGGTTACCCCGTTGCTGCAGGAGGCTGCAGCGCGGGTCTTGAGAGCCTTTTCCATCAGCGACACGCCCGTGACCCCGCCTCCCCTGGTTGGACACATACTGGTTAATGGCTCTGCACTGCCGTGCAGAGCAACCATCGATTAGTTTTCACAGATATCCTTCGGAACAACTGTCGAAACCGGTGTGAGAAAATCCTTGCTCTGAAATGGCCCTGCAATGGTTCACCACCGGCTGTCTGTGACTGGCAGTCGTGCATGCAAGGGAGGGACTGAGGCGGGAATGGAGAATTCCCGCAGTGTGCCACATTTATCTATATTTAATTCACTGAACATTACAAGTCATCCAGGATGACGTCCGGGATGACGTTGGTGATTTGTGTCAATATATGCGACATTCTAAAAAGGAATGAGTGTGAGCGAGGAGGAGAACTCCTCACGCCCAGCTGAACACTGATACCGCAATCAAAACGAGCATCGCAATCGATCGCGTCATCAGACGCAGCGGACGCAAAACAGAAGAGTCGGATCCATCCGGACAATCTGAAAGATAAACAGGGCTCTCAGAAGGCAATCACGTGTGCTGGAAGTGGAAACAAAACGCAAGCACTCTTCAGCAGCATGAAATTCGATCGTGCCACAGGTAAAATACAAACGCAGACGAGCATCTGTCCACCACTTCTGGCACACACACAAACTTACCAGAGCACATAGAAATACAGCTTTCCTCACGCAGAGAGTGGTCTAGCCCTGGTTTTTTCCGTGTGCCGCCCCAACAAAAGACGCGGTTGCCCTGCAATTTGACAACGTTCGCTGGTGAGAGTCTATGCAACATTGTAAGAGTTGTGCGTCAGGAGGAAAATCTGTTGCAGTGCGCCTGTGTGTTTGTGGGTTGCGCCACACTAACCTCTAAATGTGCTACGCACGAGTGTTCCCAGCCCACTGAAATTCCGACGACGTGTTTGTTGCCTTGACCATTGGCTAGGTCCTCAGGCACCACGCTTTGCCCCGCAAAATTGGCACCCCAACAGATGACCTTCTGCCCAGGATTCGCCCCCGCGCCCGCCTTGCCCATTAGAGTGTTGCCCGTCGCCAAGTACGTGCCACATGTGTGGGACGCTCCACATGATATTTCAATAAACATGCCTTTCCCATCGATTTTTTCCTCCTTAACCAAATCAGCCCAGTCCATGGCCTGCCCGTATTCGTTATTTCCCCAGCAGTCGACCTGGCCCGTATTGGGGAAACTCTCGATGATGGTGCAGCTGTGGTATGCTCCGGCACAGACCTTGAGAAACTTGACCTGCGTAGGATAGGTAGACTCGCCTGCAACCATGTTGCCTAACTGCCCCGAGCGGTTATCACCCCAGCAGATCAGTTCGCCCCACGTTGAGATTGCGCATGTGTGAAACAGCCCTGCAGAGACTTCTTTCCATAGAATCGGGGCCCTGTTGTTGTCGCACTGCACCATATCGTTGTCGTTCTCGATTTGAACTCGCCTCGGCGTGCTGGCGTCGAAACATTGGGGCGGAGAGGACTGGTTGTAATCATTCCAGCCGAAGCACTCCATGTAGCCGGTGTTGCAGTTCGAGCATGCGTCGTCACCATATATGATACACGTGTGATGCCCCCCAGCAGACATCCGCTTGACGCTACACACGAATTTGCCGTCGAAGCGGAAAACCGGCTTCTCAAGGGCATCCGTCGTCGAGTTCCACCGGGTGAAGGCCCCCTGCACCCCAACGCGTTCACCTGTTGTATTGGGCACAACACACTCGGTTTTGACGATGGGCTCTTCGAGATTGTACTTCACAAGGCCCTTGTCCTCGCACATGAATTTGACGCGCGAGCTTGCGTCGGCGACGTAGTCCCCCTGCCGGCAGTAAGTCTTGCTCGAGCCAGCGGGACGGGGCAGGTCTAGTTGCCCGTACAAATTGGAGCCCCAGCAAACGGGTGCGCGCATTCGGTCAGTTGCGCAAGTATGTCTGGCGCCGGCAGTGAGGCTCGTGACATGGTCGATGGCGGGGGGTTCTAGTTGGCCGAAGTCCTCCCAGCCCCAGCACCTCACCTTTCGCACGTAATCGGCCGCAGTCTGGCCACTGGACGTCTTTATCGTCATCCCGATGGTGCCGCAGGTGTGGAAGGCGCCGGCGGCAAACAGGTTCGTGGTGGAGACGCCATCGATACAAATATTGTTTGGCTCGATGAGGGCACCGCCCTCCTTTAGCACCAGGGCGAAGACCCCCAGCGCCACGCCCCAGGCCCACGGTGCCAGCCGTGGTCGCCTGCGGGCACTGCTGGAGCGACCGCTTGAGCTTGCAGACATGGCTGGGTGCCAGAAACCCTGCCCTTAAGGGAATAATTCGTTTATTGAATAAACGAACCTGGGTGCACGATGGCGTTTGCCATTGAGAAGGAGGAGCGCTTTGCGGTTTACAACGCGCAGATGTGCCTGGTTCACGCTCGCAGAGTGCGCGAGCAGCTCCGCGACGACTTTGTCCTGTCCCCCCTTCCCCACAAACACCGCCCGGCGCCTTGTCCCCCGGCGCGTATGTGCCTCTGCGCGGTCGCACACACTGACGGGGCGGCGTTGCCCGCTGCCTTTATCCAGGAGGATGCGCAGCTTGTCCGCGAGGGGCGGGACCGACAGAACACAGAGGGGCTCAAAAGCACGCCCGTTCCCCTGCTGACATGTGGTCTGGTCGCGGGGATTCGTCACTGCCACACTCCTGACGCGCCAGATCACCTGTACTGCTGGCGACGTGCATGTCCTGTGCGCGGCTTTTTGTCACATGCTATTTGAGACTAGTGCATGGCTGTGTCTCTTTTGGCACGCGGTCGCCGACCACCGCGCTCGGATTGGTTTTGACATGCGTACACAAAAACTGCCTAGAGGGAGGCAGTTGCACTTTTCGGACGCGCGCTCAAAAACTATGAGGATGATACAGACTTGGATTTCGGCAGGTGCGTGTGCGTGGTCATGAGTATAAGCGGGATTTTGCAGGCGCCGGTGCCCCTCCGCGCTGAAAATCGCTCCGCGTCTGAGCGTCAGCGTCCTGAGGATTCCCGACGTGCCAACTGCGCCGGGATCCGATTTCCCATCCAAAAACTCGTCAGCATCTGAGGATTCGCTAACCGACAACATTTGTTTTGAGAATTCGAGCAGGAGTGCGACTAGGTGTAAGTCTAGGAAACGTGGTGGATCAACGCTGTGGTATACAACGAAAGCAGGGTGAGACTATCGCTCGGTCTTTGTTGCGTGAGCTTGCACGCATCTGTGTCGAACCAGGGCGTCATGTTCAAAGAACTTCTCTGACGCAAGCCATCATCCCACCGCCCTATCAACTCTAAGCAACCGTATACCCCACCTGGAATCCTGATTTCGGTCGCTCGTCAGTCTGACTCGAACCCTCTCCAGACATTGCGCTTCAAAACATCAAGGGGGCTCTTTGTGATGATTACAAAACCGGCACTTGGCGTTTCAGGACACAGGTCACAGAAAAACAGACAACTGAACAGACAGCTGAATTGAGACGCACGCGTACGCGTGTGCGCATGGATACAATCTGTTCCGCACGGCATTGTCAATTGAATGCTCGTCGAACGCAGAGTCCGTCGCCGTTTCAGTCAATAAGAGATGCATTGGCTCACAATCACGTGACACCTGTAATGCATGCTGTTGACTTTAATTGTTTGCAGCACCATCACCAAGAGAACAATTTCCGTGCCGACATCTTGCACGTTTTCGGGGAACATGATTTGCAGAACTTTTCTCTTGACGAGTTGGTCTCCAATTTCAATTTGCCCGCCCTTCGTCCCGAACAAGATTGTCTATACTATAGTACGCCTTGTCCCGGCGGCTGGAGGCTCATTTTCTTGGACACCAATGATGTGAGCACGCGCAGCAGGTCGTGTGTGTGTAGGTGTAGTGTGTGTGTGTGTGTGTGTGTGTGTGTGCGTGTGTGTGCATTTGTATATGTCTCGTGGGTTTAAGAGAGATCGTCTGCGTGTATGTGCGGGTGTGCGGGTTTGTGAGCGTTTGTGGTGTGTGCACGCGCGCTTGAGCATCTTTTTCCTCGTTCATGTGGCTGCTTCTCGAGGTCTGATGTGGTTGGGGTCGTGACAGCCTGCTTGCCAAACGCAATGAGGCACGCCAGTGGCTGGACAAGGCACGTAAACCAGGTGACCCTGCCATTCCAAGCACAGTCCCTCCCCTCCCTTCCCAAGCACAGTCCCTCCCCCTCCCCTCCCCAGCACAGTCCCTCCCCCTCCCCTCCCAAGCTCTCTCCAGCTGCCTGCAGGTGTGTGGTGTGTAGGTGAACTGCAATTTGTGCCATGCTCGCGTGATGGTAGGTGAGTCGTGGCTTGCGTGATGCTTTGTTTATCGGAATACAGGGCGGCATGCACTGGTAAGCAGCTGCGGTGCGGTTGGAGTCAAACAACTCGATTGGCTGCGCGGGGAACTCTCGAAGGCACGAGCTGCTGGAGAACGCGCTGTACTTTGCAGCCATAGCCCGCTAAATGAAATGGTGGCCCGGCAGGGTGGCGATGGCGACTTAGTCTGCTGGAATTACAGACAGGTGATGGATGTCATCTTCTCTGTCAGCGGAGTAGTCGTGTGCTGTGTTTCTGGACAGCAACTAAACGGAGGATATAGCGTGGATGATATGACACGCAAAGGGCGTGGTCGTGTGCATCATATAGCGATTCGCAATGCTATCTCAGAGCCAAGCGGCGTAGCTTGCTTCGGCATTCTCGAATTCTTTGAGAATAGTCTCGTGATCCAAGGATATGGAGGGGTCAATTCAATCATTGTTTCATGCCCGACTGATAAAGAGGCCAGGATTCTACTTGCGAAGGAAGCGACGCAGGAGGCGCAACTCAAGGCGAAATCCGAGCTTCACCAGCAACAAGAGTTTTTTGCAGCCAAACAGGCAAACGAGCTGGCCCTGAAGGTGGCGATGGAAAAGGAGGAGGAAGCCGCTCTCGTGGTGGATGCGGAGATGAGAAAACAGTGGCTTATCGCGGAGGAGGCGGCAGCACTGGAGCGCAAGCGAGAGCAGGAACGGCTAGCGGCTTTTTATGCTGGAGAGGCAGGACTGGTGGTTGGTTTGAAGTGGGAGCAAGTGGGTACGGACAAACCGCATTCTGGAACTGAGGTTAAAAACTCTGCCTTCGCAACTGCTTTGAGGGAGAAGCTTGAGTTTACGAAAGAGGAATTCAAACGATTTCAAGTCAATGTGTCTCATAACAGCTACATCAAGGTGGTTCCCTTAAAGCACTGACATACACATGCATACAGAAATGTGTTACTGTGGATTTCAGCCACCCATCATTTATCCAGAGACGCGCACAGGCGCACGCACACGCGCACGGGCAAATACAAACACGTTCATGTTCAAAGCGATCTATCTTTCCATGCGAGCACGCGTGCATGCACGTGTGTGGGCGCACACAAATGCAGACGTTCTTGTTCTTGGTGACCTATTTGTCCACTTCAGCACGCATGCGTTCGTGCCCGAGCACACACGCGCGCCGGTCTAGTTCCCCAAGAATGAGGTTGCATGCATTTTGCTGTGTTTATCAATTTCAGGTGGACAATATGTACTTCAAACCAAGTTTGAATGGTCTTGATCCTGAGGAGGGACAAAGGGTGGCCAGCAACGAGGTAGGCGATCTATCTTTCCATGCGAGCACGCGTGCATGCATGTGTGTGGGCGCACACAAATGCAGACGTTCTTGTTCTTGGTGACCTATTTGTCCACGTCAGCACGCATGCGTTCGTGCCCGAGCACACACGCGCGCCGGTCTAGTTCCCCAAGAATGAGGTTGCATGCATTTTGCTGTGTTTATCAATTTCAGGTGGACAATATGTACTTCAAACCAAGTTTGAATGGTCTTGATCCTGAGGAGGGACAAAGGGTGGCCAGCAACGAGGTAGGCGATCTATCTTTCCATGCGAGCACGCGTGCATGCATGTGTGTGGGCGCACACAAATGCAGACGTTCTTGTTCTTGGTGACCTATTTGTCCACGTCAGCACGCATGCGTTCGTGCCCGAGCACACACGCGCGCCGGTCTAGTTCCCCAAGAATGAGGTTGCATGCATTTTGCTGTGTTTATCAATTTCAGGCGGACAACATGTACTTCAAACCAAGTTTGAATGGTCTTGATCCTGAGGAGGGACAAAGGGTGGCCAGCAACGAAGTAGGCAAGCGGGAAGTCGCGCGCGGGGAAGAGAACGGAAAGAGGACACATGACGGGGCAGAAACAGGTACAGGTGCAGAGACGCATGATCCCAGCAAGTGAGAGAGAGAGAGAGAGAGAGAGAGAGAGAGAAGTTTATTGACCACATAGGTGAACTGAATTTGAAAAGGGGCTAGTAAAACGCAGGAATTGACTGGCGTATAAGAGAGAAAACCCGAAAGCGTCGTAAAAAATCATGGCAGCCCTTTTAGCATTATACGTGAAATGGAATTCACCACCACAATTCTGCATTCCAGAATTCTGCATTCTAGATGAACAAATAAGGATATCAACTCCTCATCATCTCGCAGTCCTTGATACAAATGAGAGCAGTTTTGCGTCTGTTCCTTCCCTTCTCAGACTGTCCCTTTCCCTTGGATGTCAACGATCCATCCAGCCATGGCTCTCTTCTTGTTCAAGGAGGCCATGATCTTTAAGAGTCTGCGAATCGTCGTCCAGCAACGAGGACAGGTCGTGTACGCCTTTGTCCTGCATTCCGTCGCCGTCCGAGCCTTCGGAGGCGTCTTGCTGCTGCTCGCCGCTTCGTCGCAGGGTGAAAATACCAGGAGCTGCAATGAAATCGCGAGTCATGGCTTCTCTGAAGCGATCGCGGTACTCAGGTGGAGCGATGATGGTTGGTCCGTCCCCTCCTCCTTTCAAGACGCCCATGGAAACGCGGTCGAAGGCTTTTTTGTAGTACGTCTCTGCCTGCTTGTCCATGGTATATTGCCGAATGTAATCGATGATCCCAACGATGAGCTTATTACTCGACTCATCGAGGGCGACAAGCAGAGAATAGTCCATGACATTAATCTTGGTAAGGAACACTGTGTCATTGTAAATCGCCACAGTGAGCAGTCTTTTTGCCTCTTCCGTCAAGTACAGCGGGTACTTCTGGATGTAAGCGTGGAAATTATCGTCCAGCTGCACGTCACCGGCCTTTGCTTCCTTTACAAATCTGTTCCGAGAAGAGCCTTTGAGGTCGAATACTCTAGTCATGGCTGCGTCCCGCACCTCATGCGTGTAGAGCAAGTTCTCCGTAAGAAGCAGCACCTGGGGGGCGTACAATTGTCAAGAGCAACTCGCAAAACAGTTTATCATTTCTACATTCATCGTAATCCGTGTCTCGACAGCACACACATTTTGTTTTTTAACAGGTACCTGGGTGGTGCCAACAGCGCTGCCAGACTTGCTGGTATTTCGTTTCAGAGATGTTGTCACCTTGAACAGACCGAAAATTTTCGCCAAACATGACGGAATCGGAGGACTTGAGTCCATGGTTGTGGTGATGAAATCGAAGTACTCGTGTGCGGCTTTTAGAAAGTGCGCGATTTCACGTTTGCTGATTTCCTTCAACACAAAGCGCTCGTCTGCTGTTTTCAGCCACGCAGAGCCAGAGCGGCCGCCAGTCGGATTCCACTTTTTGCAGCGACGCAGTGACCTAAGCATTGCTTGAGTGCAATCCATTCCATCCTGCTCCGCATCGCCTGCCCCACCGCAACTGACCCCCCTCGCTGCACAGTACCGTGTGCGGAGCTCGTGAAATGAGCGTGCAAAGTAGACCTTGCAAGAGAGCTCTGCTAGTCCACACGCGCCTTCCGCCTCAAAGGTTACGTTTACGTGTGATTCCGGCCTCTCTCTCTTCTCATCTTCGGACTCCTTAAACTTTGAGCTTGCTCGTTTCAAAGTTGCCTCCACGCCACCACCCTCGCCTCTTCCTCCTACCGATTCAGCAGCGTCGCCTTCAACGTCTGGATTTCCCGGCTTTTGTATTAGTGCCTGATGATAGCCTTTACTGCTCAGTGCAAGAGCAATAATGCAGGCCGGCTCATCCTCATGCACAACAAGCGGGTTTCCATCCGTCAGGTAATCGCCCGGAATCACGTAACAGCACTTCCCGGCAACACCAGAAAGCAACGTGGAATCAAAAAATGCTGGACGCGGCGGCAGAAGCTTATTCGTACCACTCCCCTCCTTTGCCCCGCCGACAGCTCCCGCTCCATGCAAGAGTCCGCCTACCACACCACCTACGTTTCCGACAACAGAACCAACGCCTACAGCACGCCCACCTGTGCCCTCCCTTGCACAGACATCCTCCTTCTCGTTGAGCGTTTTCTCATTGTCTTGACGCTTCCTTGGACCAAAGTCAATTCCAAGCCCATGCTCATCATCATTTGCCGTTGGGGCATCCCACAACCCACTGTCATCCCCCACTCTGTCTGTATCTGGCTTTTCTCCGCCACCTGCATCCCCTGCGTCTCTTGCTCGCTCCAATTTGAGAGTTTCTACGAGCACACCGATGGTCTCATCCTCTGGCCCACTCCACAGACCTGCACAACACATATTTGAGTGTGTAAGTGTACACGCACGCACGCATTTACATGTACACATACATGCGTAGGTACAATGATGCATACACGCAGCACAACTGCAAGCATTCATGTACAAATAGAGCACACACAGGCTTACGAAGCACGCGCGCATGCAGACATTCAGGCGCACATGCGCAGCTGCGCAGTGAACTAGTCGCGGTGACACAATTTCATGGTTATGGCGTCAAATGTGATTTGTCTGCTTTCCATGCATACATACACGTTGAAATGGCTTGACAGGTACCTGAAATTCCACCCCCAGGCGTAGACGGGCTCTCGATATCCTTGTTCTCCTCCTCGCGCTCGTACGAAGACGACGACATAGAGACTGATGCGCCCTGGAACGGAAAAATTCGGGATCTTGTGCCCCGGACTGCCGGACTGCTCTTCCCCTCTGAGGAAGCATCTTCAAACAAGGCCTGCGCTAGAAGGACGACTTTGGTCTTGTATTTTAGTGCCAGTGCCAGGCGTTCTTTCGGGCCCTGGCCGCTCATTGCATTGTCCTTCGATGCTGCGCCACTGCTACTTACAACGCCCCTTTTCCCTCCGTCTTGATCAACTTCGAGCTTGGATGTAGGTCGCAGGGCACTGGCAACTTCAGCGTCTGTGTCCTGATCAAAGATGTCCGCGTCGCAAGCATCCCTGGATGAGAAGTCTACCGACGAAGTCCTCAGGGAGTGTGAGAGCTCCTGTAACTGTTTTCTCAATTGGAATACTTTTGATACATGCCCAGAAGAAAGCCACATATGATCCGGCTTGTTTTTGGTGACAGTAGCAGCTGTCTTGAGAAGGACCTCGGTAGCTGCAAGCCCCTCCGCAATTTCGTTCGCTATCAGCTGCTCCTCAATCGCCGGCGATAGCGGGTTGAGGTGTGACGCCGGGATGTCGATCCTAGTAAATGTGATGGGCTCGTACATAAAAAGCGCAGTCATGGCGTGGGAACCGAGCTGCACACTAAACATGAGCAGTTGTCCGTGGAGTGCGTGGCAGCAAGATGGGTCTTCTGACACCAGATGCCGCTCCGACAAGATCGTTAAGAGAAAGCGACCAAAGGACATGGAGCCACCCAATTTGCTGAGGAGCGACCCTGAATTGGTGGTGCGCGCACATGAGACACACCTTGTTCTCACTGTGATATCAGGCATGCCAGGAGGCAGGCAAACTGCTGCTGTGTCTGGGGCTGAACGTGACACACGCACGCGCACTTTTCCATACTCGTGCAGGAAGCACCACTGGTGCTCCAACTGATTCGCTTTGCACGAAGGCAGAGGACACGTCCATGCGGGCTCGAAGCAATAGCGCCGCAAGAAATCCTCAAGAGATAAGTGTCGTGCGCCGTCTTGAAAGGCAAAGATCATCTCTGACATGGGAACACACGTGCGCTTGGAAGTGGTTGACGAAACGAGTATGCGCAGCGCGTCGGCGCCCACGTCATTAATGGCACACCCCGGCATCGCCCACACATACCTGCCTCCTGACTGCCTCCCCTCCCGCGCCACACAGTCATCCTTACATTCCCCAGCACTGCGCTGTGCAGTACCGCCGCCAGCACTCCTTGCTGACTGCTTCGCAAGCGCCGCAGGCTCGGGAAAATGATGTGAAGAAAGCGGTCTTGGGATTGAAAGGGCACTTGCTTCCTCTTCAAGCACTCGTGACAAACGGTGCGACCTGTTCTTGCGCAAATCCACTACGCCCGCAGGACACAAGGCCCAAACTCGCCGTTCCCGTGGACCTTCCCGTGAACCTGTCTTGCCATACGATGCTCCCTTTTCCCCTTGGCGAGCTTTGGTTGCGTGCTGCCCTCGCAACCCCTGCGTTCCTTGTTGCTGTTGCGGTTTTTGTCGCAGCTCGGGACTTTCTGAGTGCAGACATGCTAGATTTTGTGACACCTCAGACGGAAGCAAGTGCGCAATCCACGGAGATAGACACAACAATTTCCAGCCGTCCTTCTTCTCATCAGGCGCTAGCGCTTCCTCGTCCAGAAACCACTCACTACTTTCGTTCCTGTCGCTGCCTTCATCCGCCCCTTCTCCCCGCAAACAACCTTCCCCACCCACGCCGTCCGTAGCCGGCGGTAATGGGGCGGGCGGCCTGATAGCAGCTCCAAGGTCCGACAGTAGCCCGACTTCCGTGCTCATTGTAGCAGCTGCATACGTGGCAAACAGCACGACACTTTTGACCTTTGCCAGCTGAGAGAGCCCGCGCCCCTCTTTCAAGCCCCCGCCCCCGCTCCCGCCCCTCAATAGCACTGTTACGTAGGGCGATGATGAGATCCCAGGATCTATACATATCAGAGGTTTCGCCCTCGTTGAGAGCGGCAGCACCCTGAAACAAGCGCCAGGCAAATACACCCCATACTTGTACGGGGCGTTGTGTGTCTTGCCACCCCCCCCTCCATCTGTTGGGTCGTCACTACGCTTGGCGCCGAGCGATGTGGGCGAGCGTAGTTGTTGGATGTTTTCAGCTATTGGTGCCCCCGTTGCTGCCGATATCGTCTCCAGGACTTTGCGCTTGACGTTGAGGACGACGGTTACACCAGCTTTGCGCAAGAGATCAAGTCCAGACTGAGCCATGAAGCCTTCCAGCACCAGCAAATCAGGCCGCTGCTTCAGAATCCTCTCGACTGACACCCGCAGGTACTCTTCCTCCTCCACAGCCACACGCAATTTGCCGGCTTCGGGATCCTGCGTAACGAGGGTGGCGAGCTGGGAGTACTTACTGTCACGCAAGTACTCCACGGACCCTGCGAGGAGGAGGAGCGTCAAACCTGCGCCGGTTGGTGGCAGCCTATGTGACATCTTCTTGTGCACCACCTGGTTTGAAAAGACCAGGCCTCGCACACAAAGGCTTTCCGAAGGCCGAGAACCCTCCACTTTTTTAACCTTCAAATATCTCCCCACCAATTCCATCACCGGCGCGAATCTCTCATCCGCAATTTCCGCAGTTTCCGCACATGCTCCTCCATGGCCGGGGGGGCGGGGGGGGGGGGGGCGCGGCGGGGGGGGCGGGGGGGGGGGGGGGGGGGGGGGGGGGGGGGGGGCGGGC
>Ga0315899_10006797_pt1 | contig 12325 bp, 13 predicted proteins | sample LakEriMetagenome_2_FD_203518 | JGI IMG/M metagenome (GOLD analysis project Ga0315899, IMG submission 203518) | Freshwater fungal communities from buoy surface, Lake Erie, Ohio, United States - Buoy 4 MA112 | ecosystem: Environmental > Aquatic > Freshwater > Lake | place: USA: Lake Erie, Ohio... | reverse complement strand
TGTTGCTTTAATAGTATTTATAGCAACATATGGAGACAATTCGAAATCAAATATGGCATCAAATATGTCGCCATCTGACAGCGAATCTGCTGAATATGAAATATTTTCTAACCTTTTTACGTCATCTTTTGTTGTTAAAGTATTATTAATATAATTCTCTTGAACCATTAATGTATGAATATCATGCGACATCCAATAATATCTTATTTTTTCATCAATGCTATTCTCCTGTGAAAATAACTGTCCGGTTGTATCAAATATATTAGCACTCTGAATATTCTTATTAGAATCACCGCGCTTAACACCTAATTGTAATGAGTTCAATATAAACCTAATATCACCGTTTGCTTCTTCAAATAATTTATCAACACCTGATTTACCAATTTTAATTTGTTCACTAGTAACAACTTTATAAATCAATCTATAAATCTCTTCATAAGTTGGTTTACCTAGTTTAAAATCAACACAATAATTTAATATTGGTTTTATATTCTGATTATATCTATCATCACAAATACAAATAATTGGAATACATGTTTCCTTTATACATTCAGTAAGTGTTGAAATAAAACCATAATCTCCACCACTACTATCTATATCACTAACAACTAAACAATTATCCTGCCCATTAAATGTTTTCTTTGTTTTAAGAAGAGGTTTTATAGTTTCATTAATAGTCTCTTTATCTCTATCATCATCAATTGATAAATTTATAATATTATAATCATGCTTCTTTAAAATAAGCTCAACAAGAAGCGATTTACCAACCCCATTTACACCAGAAACTAAAGCACATTTTGTTTTTTTATCATTAGCATTCCATTCTAATAACCAACGAATAAACGGTTGGATAATATTTTTGTTACCAACAAAATCATCTAACTTATTTGGTCTATACTTTGTAGTATACATTGTTATTTATTATATGATATTTGTTTATTTTTGTAAAGTTTATTCATTTTTATTTTAAATAAAATTGAATATTAAAATGTAAATTATATTAATTTATAAAAGTATAATGGTCCCCTTATTCAACAGTATAAACAAAGGACAGAGATGTGCGTTTTATATGATACGTCCAGGTGAAGAAATAATAATGTTTATAGCAAATTTTATTGACATTATAAATACAACATTGCGGGTTAATAAAGTTGAATGTGAAAAAAACACTTCATTTCATAATTGTGGTATGATGACAATGCCGTTAGATTGGATATCAGAAATAAAAACTCTCGATAATAATGCGCTCGAAAATACATTATTACCCTCTGAAATAATGATTGAAATCATCCAGTCTTAAAAATAAAAATGAATAAAAATATTTTTTATCATAATATTACAAATAATAAGATGAATACTTATCACGAATCTTGGAAACCTTTATTTGATAAATTGAATATTAATGTTGATGAAATATATTCTGGTTCAGAAGTTGTTTACCCAAAGAAAGAACATTTATTTCGAGTCTTTGAAATGGATGTTAGAGAGATAAAAATATTGTTATTAGGACAAGACCCATATCATGGTCAAGGACAAGCACATGGATTAAGCTTTTCAGTTCCAGAAGGAGTAAAAATACCTCCATCATTGCGCAATATTTATAAGGAATTACAAAATGAATTTCCTGAACGTAACTATGAGTTTTATTCTGGAAATCTTGAGAAATGGTTTTATAGAGAGAAAATATTTCTTTTAAATGCTTCATTATCAGTTATTGAAGGAAAACCTGGAAGTCAAATGAAAATATGGGAAGAGTTTACAAATAATGTTATTAAATTTGTAAGTGAACAAAATAAGGGTTGTGTTTTCCTGCTTCTTGGTAATTTTGCGAAGGCAAAAGATAGTTTTATTTCGAATGAAGAGAGAATAATTAAAGGTGTGCATCCTTCTCCATTGTCGGCATATAATGGGTTCTTTAGTTCAGGAATATTTAAAAAAGTTGAAGAATTATTAGGAGCAAATATTGATTGGTCTAATTAACAATTTAAAAATAAAAGAACAAATTATTAATAATGATAACTTGTAATTTAATGGGTGGTTTGGGAAACCAAATCTTTCAAATTTTTGCGACTATTTCTTACGCTATTAAGAGTAAAAATCGTTTTCAATTCTTAAACCTAACAACTCTTGGAGGAGGTTCAACGACAGTTAGGTATACATTTTGGGAAACATTTTTTTCAAATATGAAACCATTTTTAATACAAAATTTGCCTCAACCTATTCATGTTATAAGAGAGAATGGATTTCCATATAATGAATTGCCTGTAAGAGAAATGGTAAACAGGAACGTTATGATTTATGGTTATTTTCAAAGTTATAAATACTTTCAAGAAAACTATTCTATGATTTACAGAATATTAAATATTGATAAAATGAAAAATGATATAATAAACAATCTTAATTTAACCTCAGAATATTTAGAAAATACAGTAAGTATGCATTTCAGAATCGGAGATTATAAAAAAATACAAGATTTTCATCCATTAGCTACATATAATTATTACGCAAGATCATTATTATATATGCAAATTTCAAAACCTAATAATAATTTTACTATTCTTTATTTTTGCGAAGATTGCGATATAGATGATGTTATGGTAATAATTAATAAATTAACAACAAACTACCCATTGTATAATTTTAAAAGAGGATTAAATACATTAGAAGATTGGCAACAAATGCTACTAATGAGTTGTTGTCATCATAATATAATTGCGAATAGCTCTTTTAGTTGGTGGTCAGCATATTTAAATTCAAATAAAGATAAAATTGTCTGCTATCCATCAGTATGGTTTGGCAAAGCCGCAAATAATGATACAAGAGATTTATGTCCACCTGATTGGGTAAGAGTAAATGTTTAATAATTAATTATTTTCATTTTAATTTTATCTTTTGAGGAAATTTGTACTGTTTTTTGTTTTTGTTCTATTATAAAAGAAGGTATTTTTTTAGGTTCTTCTATAATGGTTTCTCTTTTTTCTCCATAACTTTTAAGTAAATCATCAACTTTATTATTATTACCTTTCGAATTAAATGCCGAAGAATTATGAATTCTATGTTTAACAAGAATTTCTTTAAAGTTATAAAATTTTTTGTTTTGTTTCCTTAATCTTAACCACATGTCGTAGTCTTCAACGCCATCCCAATTCTTATTCCAATAACATAAACCTTTTCTTGTTAAAGAACTTGAATTTATAATAGGATTAACAAGAGCAAAATCATAGTTTGATATATCGCCTACAGGAATTTGTGGAACTATACCAGGTCTATCTCCGAACCAAATACAATTTGAACCAATAACATCAAAATCATTTAATGCTTGTGATTGGATTTCTAATTTTCGTGGATGCCATATATCATCAACATCTAAAATAGCAATATAATTATAATTACAGAACTGTATCATTTCATTTAAAGTATTTGATTTACCTTTTATTGTATAAAAATCAAATACTCTTACTTTGCCGCTTTTTTTTTCATATTCTTTTGCAGTTAAAAAAACATGAGAATTTTCAGGATGACCATTTACTCCAATTAATAACTCCCATTTATCATATGTTTGATTTAAAACAGATGAAACAGATTCTTCAATAAATTCTATACCATTGTATAATGGAATTAATATACTAATCATTTATATAGTATATTAACTTAATATTCTTTGAAACATAAACCAATTATCTAATTGGTAATTATTCTCTCTAAATAATGTAAACTCATTTAAATTTGAAAGTAAACAATCTACTACTATTATTTGGTCATCCTTTACAAGATAATTATTTTTAAAATATAATTCCAACTTTGAATCATATGTTTTTTTCCACCAATCAATTTTATCCTTATGTATTATAAAAAATCCACCAGCTATAGAATTTTGTGTAGAAGGTATTTCTTGTACGGGTAATCCAATTTGATTTTTATTATTTACTAACTTTAATAAATAGCTAATGTATCTATTGTCATTATTAATACAAGCATAATATATTTTATTTTTATCTATCTTCATAATCTTTTCACTATTAGACCAATTTAAAAGGTTTTTTGTATGTGTATCATTTGGTCTATTTCGAAAATAACCAATGTCACACCATCCGTAAAATTCTGTATCAAAATATTTTCTCTCTATTGTTTCATTAACAAACCATATTTTTTCAGACCAAAGCATATTTAATTCCCAAGATGATTTGTCATTTAACAGTAAATTTTTTTTATGATTTTCAATCCAATAATCTTTGTATTTGAAATTATAAAATTGTTCTAATGGTTTTATTATAATTTTAATTTTTGGATTCCCATTTGTATTTATATATTTACAACTATTTTCATCAGTATAAATTACTAGGTTAAATTTATTTACAATAGAAATAAAATTATTCATCCATTGAATATAAATACTTGGATCGAACTTTGATTTAATAATATAAAAACAACTTGAAAATGTAATAGACATTTATTAAATAAATACAATATTTTAAGTATTTATTTAAATTAATGATTATAAAAATATTTTATAAAAGTCAATAATTTTTAGAAACTCTGGATTATTAAAATCATGTTCATTATAATTTAATTTTGTTTCATCTAATTCGCTCCAACTATTTAATATTACAAGAGGAACTTTATTTTTTTGTAATATATTTGTAAATTCACTTCTAATAACAATTGGCACTGTTTTTAAATATAATGCTTCCCATAATCTATGCGTATCAACACCATTACCTTCAGGACATATACAAAATTTATGTTGACTTAATCTTACAATATTTTCTGAGGATGATATATTATTTAACCATATAAGTTTATTTTTTAAACTCTCAAAGCAATTACTTCTTTTACTTCTGTTCGTATCTATATTAAAATTAAAATAAATATTTTTTGATTTATTTAATGAATTATGTAAAGTTATTTCACTATTATACATGTTAATATTTCCATGAGGCCACATACTATTTGCTATTCCAATCGGTAAAAAATGTAATTTTGGGTTCTCAAAACAAATATTTTGAGAATACCATTTATCTAATTTTGGACAATTTAATATATTTAAAATTTCTGGTTCATATCTAATCTCACCATCTGAATTATGTGTAACCAAGGCAAAATTATTCTTAAATAAATGAATTTTTTTAGATAACTCTTTAACTCTATGGGTATAACAAAAAATATAGTATGGATTAGTTATTTCAATATTTAAATTATTTAAATTAAAATGTTTACTAGTTTGTTTTTTTATAATAGGATTATAATCAAAATCTTCATTGAACCCAAAATAAACATCACATAGTTGTTGAATTTTCTCTCCTGTAACTATTATATTTGTCATTTTATTACAAATTATGTATTTATTTTTAAATAATTATAATACAATATTATAAATTTTTTTCAGAATTTTTTTTGCTATAACAATGTCTCTTTCTTGATTTGTATTTTTAATTCTAAAATATAATATATCATTTGTATTTGTAGTATCGTTTATTTCTAAATTGTGAATTTTATGATGAGGTGAATTTATATCCTTTACGTTTTCATCTAATATTTGATAATTCATTTTGTAATGGTTTGATTGTTCAAGATGAAAAATAGGGATATTTTTACTTTTCATAAAATGTGAAATAGCAACATCCTCATTCTTGTCGATAAAGTTATACGCATTAATTGTTAATAGTATTGGCAATAAATCTTTTGAAATTATTATACCTGTTCCTGTTATAAAAGTATTAAATATATAATGTCCTCCAAACAAATTATTTCTTGGAATATTATTATATAGTGAAAATAACACTGGAATATTCCAAATTGAAGATAAGTTAGTATTTATAATATAATCAAACTTATATTTTGATTCAATATAAATCATTGCTTTTATTTTTTTTATTAATATATTAGGCACTATAGGTTCTTCAATACCTTTTATATATAGAAAGTCACCTACTTCTACAATATCTTCATTTATATTTTCACTGTATTCAACAAAAAAAAATTTTATATAATCCTTAAACATGTCAAAATACGATTTATTTAATTCCTTTAGTATACTATATCTGTTGGAAGAATTATAATAAACATTTTTTTCACCTAATTTTGAGTTTGACACCACTACAAATATAAATTTATATTCCATTTTATATATATATATATAAATATTTATATAACATATTAAACTTAAAAAATAAATACATACAAAATCTATTTTTATTATATAAATAAAATTATAGATAAAATGCTTTCTAATTCTTTAATTTTAGGCGAAAGTGTAGTGATTTCTACTAAATGTGAAACTATTGAAAATTCTATTTGGCAAAATCGCGAAAAATGTAGATTATGTGATTCAATAGAAATAGATATATTTTTTAAATTAAATCCTACACCTCAAGCAAATCATTTTGTTAAAAAACCTGTAAATCAAGAAAAAATACCATTAGATATATGTATTTGTAATAAATGTAATCATATTCAACTTTTACAAATAGTAAATCCATCTTTTCAATATTCAAATTATTTATATGTAACATCTGCAAGTAGAACAATGATAAATCATATTTTAAATTGTATTGAAATATTTTTAAATAAATTTAATATTAAAAAAACGGATAATATTTTAGAAATTGGTGCTAACGATGGAACCGGAATTAGATATTTAATTGAAAATGGTTACAATAATAGTGTTGGAATAGATCCAGCTGAAAATATTAATGATAATTCATTACCTATTATTTGTGATTATTTTAGTTCAGATATATTAAAATATGAAAAAATTAATAAAGGTTCATTTAAATTAATATATGGTTTTCATTGTTGTGCACACATTGAAAATATTCAAGATGTATTTTCTACAGTATATAATCTTTTAACAGATGATGGTATATTTATTATAGAAGTTGGTTATTTTTATGAAGTTTTTAAGAATCATTTATTTGATACTATTTATCATGAACATATTGATTATCATACATGTAAAGCCATGAAATATTTTTGCGAAAAAAATAATCTATCACTATTTGATGTTAAAACTAATAAAATACAAAGTGGTTCAATACAATTTTACATTTCAAAAGATAAAGACATTATTATCGATAAAAATGTAGACGAATTTATTAAACAAGAAGAAAATATAAATTTGTTTGACATTGATAATTTATATAAATGGAAAAATAATATTTTATTAAATAGCAGAGATTTAAACTACTTATTACGTAGTTTAATAAATGAAGGAAAAACAATATATGGTTATGGTGCTTCAGCTAAATCAACAACATTTACTCATCAATTTAATTTATCGAATAATATCATCAAGTATATTATTGATGATAGTTATTTAAAACAAAATTTATTTACACCAGGATATAATATACCAATAGTTTCAATAGATATTCTTAACACTGAAAAATGTGATTATTTAATCATTTTATCTTGGAACTTTTTAGATGATATTTTGGTAAAAATAGACCAATACAGAAAAGCTGGATTAAGAGTAATTATTCCATTCCCAAATATTTGTATAATTTAGTTATAAGAAATTAAATTCACATTTTAAATTTGTCGCAAAATAAGAAGTCATTGTGTGTGCCATCCCAACATGGGGAGTTAATGTGATTATAATTGGTAAAATTAGAATGTATAACATAATTTTTACCTTGTAAATAAGTTAAAATGTTATTAAAATCATTATTATAAATTTCTATAAGCAAATACTTTGGTCTATATTTATCCAAATTTAACCCTTGTAAAATAGGTAACTCATAACCTTCAGTATCAAGAGATAAAAAATCAATTTCTACATCTATATGATTATCGTCTAATATTTTTTCCAATGTCATTGCTTTTACTTCTATTAAATTTTGTGATTTTAATCTATTACCATTTACAGATGACATAAGACTCGAATTAAAATCCCCTAATATTGTATCCTTATTATAATCATTAGAAACACAACAACCGTTTACAACTATACTGTTTGGTCTATTTTTACAACATAAATCATATGAATCCTTTGAAGGTTCGATTAATAAACCAGTCCAATTTCTATTTAATTCAAAAAAATAACTATTACTTTGTGTTATACCATCAAACGCACCTAGTTCAATATAAAACCCATTTTTTTTATGATTAAATAAAATGTCTAATTTCTTATCTAAAGGATTACCTTTAATATCCGATAACGAATAAAATTGTTCTGACATTATAATAATAATAATAATAATTTATTTTTAAACTATTTGTAATCTATAAATTATTATTTAAATATTTCTGATAACTCTTGTCTTGAACATTTTTCAAAATCATATAATACGGTATTTGGAATAGGTTGTTTAAATGTTTCGTGAATTCTATTCGTATTATAATTTGGCATATACACTTTTTCTACTGTTTCGGATAAGAATGAAGCCGCCCAAGAAAGAGTTGAACATGAACACACAAGTATTTTTGATTTTCGCATAATGGTAAAATCTGTTATTACATCATTGGACTCTATTTTAATATTATTTAAATCCTTTGTAATATAATCAATGTATTTTCTCTCTAAATCAGTCTTGGGTTTATTTAAAACTAAACAAATTTCTTCATCTACATAATCATTTCTAATCTCATAAAGTATCTTTTTTAAAGAATTTGGATTGATAACAAGTGATATTTCAATAAAATCCTCTAATCTTAAATGTACTACAATATTATATTGATTAGAAATATTAAAATTTACAAGATCTATTGCCTTATAATTTTCATTCTTGTCTGTACTTAAAATAATTTCAGGACGAGTTTTTATAAAGTTGATAATGTGATTTTTAAAAATTATGTATATTTTATCATGTTGAAAATATCCGTCAAATAAAATAGTCTCGTTTTTATTTAAATTTGGAATTAATCTTTTATTAAAAATATTATTTGAAAAGTTTATAAAAGATGCGTCATTTATTACAATAGTTGGTATACAATTACGATTATTAAATATTTGTGAATTGATATCATAAACTATACAAAAAATTATATTTGCAAAGAATCTAAAAATAGAGTTTCCTAATCGCCCTTGATTCTTATTGTAAATTAACATAATATAATTATATTATTCAAAAACTTTATATTAAATACAATAAAATATAATAAAATATAATAAAATATAATGGAATTATTTGAATCACATTTTAATAGTTTACCAAAAAATGGTTGTTTATATTATGATGAAACAAGAGATACATATGAACAATTTTTAAATAAAGGTGAGCCAAAACACATTAATTATTTAACCTTTAAAGAATTATTTAAAAATATGAATTCTATTAAAAATCCTATGATTTTAGAATCTGGTATTGCATCAGCAGGAACGCAAAGTACGTATTTATTTAATGAATATGTTCGTAAATATGGAGGTTTTTTTTGGTCGGTTGATATTAATAAATCATTAGTTGAAGAACATAAAGGAAATATGTGTCCAGCTACTAGATTGATTTGCGATGATAGTGTAAATTTTTTTTCAAATTGGTCAAAAAATAATAATAAAGCAGATATTATTTATTTAGATAGTTACGATTTGGATTTTTATAATCCTAATCCATCTGCTGAACACGGTTTAAAAGAATTTAGAGCGTTATTACCTGTTTGTAAAAAAGACACTCTAATGTTAATTGATGACACACCTATTAATCCATATTGGCTACCTTTTAGAAATAATATATATAATGATATGATTAATTTTTATGATAAATATAATTTTTTACCTGGAAAAGGTATGTTAGTTTTAAATGAAGAAAAAAACGCTGATTTGCTTTTACACAACTATCAGGTTTTATACAAATTTAAATAAGATTAAATAATTAAAATATATTAATTTAATTATTTAATGAATATTGTTTTAGTATGTATTAATAATTTTCAGGAATATATTTTAGATAATATACAACAGTTAATAAATTTAAACCATGAAACTATATATGTTCTAACAAATGAAAGATTCTGTAATTTATTTGATAAATTTTCTGAAAAAATTAAGCTAATAGCTATTGAAACATTAAATGACTCTTATAATTTTTACTCAAGAACTAATTTAGATAAAAGTTTTAGAAATGGTTTTTGGTCATTAACATCATTAAGATTTTTTTACATTTATGAATTTATGAAAAAATATGATGTAAAAGATGTTATACATCTAGAAAATGATGTATTAATTTATTATAACTGTAATGAAATTTTAAATTTTTTTGATAAAAATTATATTTATTTGCCGTTTGACACATTTAAAAGAAATATTGCTAGTATAATGTTTATACCCTCATGTGATATATTAAAAAATATTTTAGATAATTATGATTTTTCAAAAAATGATATGGAAAATTTTTCGATTATTAAAAATAAAACTGGGTTAATAAAAACGTTACCAATTTTTCCAAAAATAAATACAACAAATGAAGAAATAAATTTTGTTTCTGAAAATTTTAAAGACTTTAATTTGATTTTTGATGCTGCGGCAATGGGTCAATATTTAGGTGGAATTGATCCAAAAAACGATTCATCAAATACTATTGGTTTTGTAAATGAAACGTGTGTAATTAAATATAATAATTATAAATTTTTTTACAACGTAATAGATAAAATTAAAAAACCCTTTTTACTAATTAATAATATCCCTTTTAGGGTGTTTAATTTACACATTCATAGTAAAAATTTAAAAAATTTCATGTAAGTTTAGAAATTATTATTCTTTTAATATCATAAATTATAATGGATAGTTCAGATTTATTATTTGACGTTGTAATATGTGTTGGTCCTAATGATAATGATATTGTAGGAAAAGTCATGCCTTTTACACAAAAAAATGTAATAGGCTATAGAAATATTTATTTGATATGTTCAAACCCAAATATACATATACCTGGAACAATAACAATTGATGAAAAAATTTTTCCTTTTAATATGAGTGATTTAGTAAATATGTTTGGAGCAAATAACAGAAATGGTTGGTATTTACAACAATTACTTAAATTTTATGCTGGTAATGTAGTACCTGGAATACTAAAAAGATATCTTATAATTGATTGTGATACTCATTTTCTAAGACCTACCAGATTTATAACAGATGATGGAAAACATATATTTACAACCGGAACAGAATATCATAAACCATATTTTTTACATATGAATAGACTAGAACATTCATTAAAAAAGGTTCATCCATTATCAGGTATTTCTCATCATACATTTTTTCATACAGATAGAGTAAATGAATTAATGAAATTAGTAGAAAATAATTTTTCGAACACAAATCCCTTTTGGAAAATTTATTTAAATATGGTTGATAGGAATGAGTTTATGGGTAGTGGTGCTGCTGAAAACGAAACATATTTTACATATATGTATTTACATCACAATAATGATATAGTTATTAGACAATTAAATTGGGAAAATGTTTCTAGACTAGAATCACATCATTTTAATAATTGTGATTTTGTTAGTGTTCATTGGTATATGAGAAAATAAATATAAAATATATTAAAAAATAAGTATTTAAAAATAAAAAATCAATAAATATTATGAATTTAGAAGAAACATATTTTAAGAAAAAAATAGATACTATTAATATATTAAATATAGATAACGCTGTAAAAATGAAAAAACCTGATTATAAATGTGTTATAGTCACAGGTGTAACTGGTCAAGATGGAAGTCATATGGTTGATTATCTTTTAAAAAATACAGATCACATAATATTTGGTGGCGTAAGAAGGTTAAGTGTATATAACCATACAAATATTAAACATATAAATTCTGATAGGTTTCATTTAATTAATTTTGATTTAAATGATTCAAACATTATTTATAAAGTTATTGAAAAACTTCAACCAGATTATTTTATTAACTTTGCAGCGCAAAGTTATGTCGCATGTAGTTGGGATTTTGCAAAAATTACATGGGAAACAAATTGTACTGCAGTTATAGATATATTAGAAGCAATAAAAATATTTAAACCAACATGTAGATTATATCAGGCAGGTTCAAGTGAAGAATTTGGAAATGTTAATTATTCTCCTCAAGATGAAAATCATCCATTAAAACCTAGAAGTCCATACGGAGCTAGTAAGGTTGCTTCAAGACAAATAATTAAGGTTTATAGAGAATCATATAATTTATATACAATACAAGGATGGCTTTTTAATCACGAAGGAACAAGAAGGGGTGAAGATTTTGTAACAAGAAAAATAACAAAAAATGTAGCTCGTATATATAACTCAATAAATAATAAAACACCTTTTGAACCAATTGAATTAGGTAATATATATGCCAAAAGGGATTGGAGCGATTCAGAAGATTTTATTGATGGTGTATGGAAAATGTT
>Ga0315899_10006795_pt1 | contig 12327 bp, 9 predicted proteins | sample LakEriMetagenome_2_FD_203518 | JGI IMG/M metagenome (GOLD analysis project Ga0315899, IMG submission 203518) | Freshwater fungal communities from buoy surface, Lake Erie, Ohio, United States - Buoy 4 MA112 | ecosystem: Environmental > Aquatic > Freshwater > Lake | place: USA: Lake Erie, Ohio... | reverse complement strand
CGGCAGCCTTGGTGGGCGACATCGGCGACCACAACGCTGCAGCGACGAGGGATGCCACTGCGACGCGACAGAGAGTGTGGAACGCCGGACGAGAGGGTGCGAACATGCGACAAACACTAGTGGAGGGGGCGCGACCACTCCGGTCGGCGCCGTGTTCCGGTTGTGCCACGAACAATTTCGGGTCTCGCGCCATCGTGCTGGAGCCTGGTCGCCTGTTGCGGACCGAGGGGCGAGTGGCTCAGCGATCGGCTCGGGATGGACTGGGGTCACGCGGCTGCAAGGTGCTGCAACCGACACGATGAGGCGATCCCGTTGCGGTTGGTGCGCCCACCGATGCCGACGTAGTCATCCCACCGCTGCCTCGCGCGGTCGACGTCAACAGGGGTGCGATGAGCCTGCGCAGTCCGAGGTGAGGAACACCGGGACACCCGTCGGCAAGACTCGTCCCATGCTCAACGTGCGCAAAGTCGGAACGCGGGCAGGGCTTCTCGTGGCGTCGTATCCGCTCGTTACGGCGCTGCTCTTCTCTGTGCTTCCCGCTCGTGCGGCCAGTGCAGAATCGGAGAGCGACGGATCGCCAGCCCCGACAACGGTTCCTGAGTCGATCGACTACTCGCGGGTGCTACGCGAGTACGCACCTGGCGCGCAATGGTCGCTCAACGGCGATGGGTGTTGCGACCAGCTCTCAATGCACGACGGAACGCCCCTGCCGACAAAGGAGCAACTTGACGCGTTCTGGGCAACGAGGGGCAGCCGACCCGAGCCCGCCCCACTGGCACCGCCGCCGATCCCGGATGCATTGGGCCTCGACTACTCGAAAATCTTGGCGCGACGGTATCCAGGGATGCAGTGGTCGCTCAATGGCGACGGATGCTGCGAGCAGTTGACGATCCACGACGGTTCCCGCAAGCCGACGAAGGCCGAGCTCGATGCGCTGTGGCCGTCGGTCGAGCAGGACCTCCTCGAGGAAATACGCCGTTCGCAGCGCCGCGATTGGCCGGACGCTCCCGCGGAGGCTCCCCCCGTAGAGTCCGCGGTGCCCGCCTCATATGTGGTGGCGGCGAATGTGGCCCGCGGTGCGACGGTCGAAGTGGGGCGTTCGCTCGTGGTGCGGGATGGGTCAATCCTGCTGGCATCGCAGTCGCCAGCCCTAGGAGCGTCCACGGTGGTGCTTCGCGCGACCAATGGCACGACGACGTTCGTCTGGTTCTTGTCGGACCGCGCACCGACGCGGCTTGGCGCATTGCGTCGTTTTGCCGGGTACCGCTTCGTACTCCGCGTAGACGGCCGGGTGGTGGAGACCATCCGAATCGCGCGCTAATGCTCGCTGTGTGGAGCGGGTGACGGGAATCGAACCCGCATAGCCAGCTTGGAAGGCTGGAACTCTAGCCATTGAGCTACACCCGCGAACTTGGACAAAGTCTACTGCTGCGCTGCGGATGGAGGGGTTCCGTCCCCTGCGTGGCGCGCAACTATCGTGTCGCGCAACGACGGACGCGCGGAGGCGGACCATGAACAGTGAGCAGCTTGAGCGGATGCGCAGCGGGAAGGGCTTCATTGCGGCCCTCGACCAGAGCGGAGGCAGCACGCCAAAGGCGCTGAAGCTCTATGGGGTGTCCGAGTCTGCGTGGACCGACGAGGTGGGGATGTTTGACCTCATCCACCAGATGCGCACGAGAATGGTGAGGAGCCCCGCGTTCACGGGCGAGCGCGTGCTTGGCGCAATCCTCTTCGAGGGCACCATGGACCGAGAGATCGATGGTGTCGGCAGCGCCGAGTACCTCTGGTCGCGTAAGCAGGTAGTGCCATTCCTCAAAGTCGACAAGGGCCTTGCCGACGAGGCCGACGGCGTCCAGACAATGAAGCCGATGCCGGGGCTCGACGCCCTGCTCGACCGCGGGCTGGCGAAGGGCATCTTCGGCACGAAGATGCGCTCGGTCATCAAGCTTGCCAACGCGGCGGGCATCGACCGCGTGGTCGACCAGCAGTTCGAGGTTGGGCGCCAGATCCTGGCGAAGGGGCTCGTCCCCATCATCGAGCCCGAGGTCGACATTCATAGCCCGGAGAAGTCGCGTGCGGAGGAGCTGCTGAAGGCCGCGATCCTGCGCCAGCTCGCCACGCAGCCGGCGTCGGCGCCGGTGATGCTGAAGCTCACGCTCCCCGACACCGACGGGTTCTACGCCGAGCTGGTGTCGCACCCCTCGGTCCTGCGCGTCGTGGCGCTGTCGGGCGGATACTCGCGCGATGAGGCGAACGCGAGACTGTCGCGCAACCGGGGCATGATCGCCAGCTTCAGCCGGGCGCTGACCGAAGGCCTCTCGGCGGGACAGTCGGAAGCCGAATTCGACGCCGCCCTCGACGCGGCGATCGCCGGCATCTACGCCGCGTCGCTCACCTGACCACCTCGTTCACGAGCGGCTGACCGGCCGTCCAGCAGCGGAGGTTGTCGAGAAAGAGCTCGTGGGTGCGCTCTTCGGCGCGCTTCGACTCGCCTGAACTGTGGGGGGTGACGATGACGTTGTCCATGGCCCAGAGTGGGCTGTCGGCGGGGAGCGGCTCTACGGCGAAGACATCAAGTCCCGCTCCACCGAGGTGGCCCGATTGCAGCGCATTGACCAGCGCGTCCTCGTCGACGAGGTCGCCGCGGCCGACGTTGATGAATCTCGCCCCGCGCCGCATCGCGGCGAATTCCGCGGCGCCGAAGAGCCCGCGGGTTGTCTCAACCAGAGGCAGCGCGCACACCACCCAATCGGCTCGCCCGAGCACCCCGTGCAACTCGTCAAATCCGCGGGTGGCCCACGACTCGTCGGCGGAACCGGGGCGCCGGCGCACCGCCTCGACCCGCATTCCGAGCGCGGTGCCGAGCCGAGCAACTTCGGTGCCGATCGGCCCCATGCCGATGACGGCGAGGGTCGCGCCATCGAGCTCCCCGATCGCCCGGGTGTTCCAGCGGCGGGCATCCTGGTCGCGCATGAAGCCGCGGAGGTCGCGGCTGAGCGCCAACATGTACATGACGACGGTCTGGGCGATCGGGGATGCACTTGTCCCCGATGCCGTGGTGAGCCGCACGCCGTTGTCGAGGAGCCTCGTGAACACCTCGTTGTCGACGCCAGCCGAGAACGACTGCACCCAGCGGAGCCGCTGGACCGATGCACGTAGCAGGCTTCGCGCCATGCCGGTGACGGCACCTGGCCACGTGTCGCCGCTGAAGTAGCCGACGGTCACGCCGGCGAGAACCTCCGCCGACAGCGGGTCGGGCCCCTCGTACGTGACCGCTTGGATACCCGGTAGTACAGCCGCAGCCCGCTCGCGGATCTCGTCCCACGCCCGTGCGCCAATCAGCAACACCGGTGCATCGCTGGGCGCCACCGCCATCGGTGGATCAGCCGCGTGGATGGTGGCAGGCGGCGAACTGGCCCGGTGACACTTCGCGCAGCTCGGGCTCCTCGGCCGCGCATCGCTCGCTCGCCGCGGGACACCGCGTGCGGAACCGGCACCCGCTCGGCGGGTTCATCGGCGACGGCGGTTCCCCGCGCAGGGGCGTGCGGCCGGTGCGGCGGGTGGGGTCCGGGATCGGCACTGAGCCAATGAGAGCGGACGTGTAGTGGTGCGCGGGGCGCGAGTAGATCGCCTCGGGGTCGCCGACTTCGCAGATCTTGCCGAGGTACATCACCATGATTCGTGTGCTCACGGCGCGCACGACCGCGAGGTCGTGGCTGATGAACACCATGGTGAGGCCGTAGCGATCCTTCATGTCCTGCAGCAGGTTGAGGATTTGCGCCTGAATGCTCACGTCGAGCGCGCTCACCGGCTCGTCGCAGATGAGCACGGCCGGCTCGAGCGCGACGCTGCGGGCGATGGAGATGCGCTGGCACTGGCCGCCCGAGAATTCGTACGAGCGGCGGTCAAGCACCAGGTCGGGCTCCAACCCGACGGCGTCCAGCAGTTCGCGCACCTTCGCCTCGCGTTCGGCCTCATTGCCGCGGTTCCATACCCACAGTGGTTCGGCCACCAGGTCGCGTACGGTCATGCGGGGGTCGAGCGAAGAAATCGGGTCCTGGAAGACCATCTGAATCGATGTCCGTGCTGCACGCAGGGCCTCTCCAGAGAGCGTCGTGAGGTCGGTGCCGTCGAGGAGGACGCTGCCCGAATCGGGCGACGGAAGTTGGAGAATCGCTTTGCCGAGCGTGGTCTTGCCGCAGCCCGATTCGCCAACGATCGCCAGCGTCTCGCCGCGCATGATGTCGAACGACACGCCGGAGACGGCCTGCACCGTGCCGCCCGGCACCTTGAACGACACGGACACGTCGTTCGCCTTCAGTACGGCGTCACCGCCGCGGAGGTGTGCGGTGCCGGTTCCGGCCATCAGGACCTCCTCGCGGGTGCCGCGAGCGGGAACCAGCAGCGGTAGAGGTGGCCGTTGCCCGCGTCGATGAGCGGTGGGTGGTCATCGTGGCACTTGGTCTGTGCGTACGAGCAGCGGGGGGCGAAGCCGCAACCGGCAGGCCGGTCGGTCGGATCGGGCAGACGACCCTCGATGACCGGAAGTCGGCCGGCCGGCCGTGCCTCGACGGTGGGGATGGACTTGAGGAGTGCCTCGGTGTACGGCATCTTCATGTTCGCGAAGAGCTCGGTGGTCGGGGCTTGCTCGACGATCTCACCCGCGTACATCACGGCGACAAAGTCGGTGTTATTCGCCACGACGCCGAGGTCATGCGTCACCAGCACCATAGCCATGCCGAGGTTCGCTCGCAGCCCGGCGAGCAACTCAAGGATCTGGGCCTGCACCGTGACGTCGAGTGCCGTGGTGGGTTCATCGGCGAACAGCAACTTGGGCTTGCACGCGATTGCAGTTGCGATCATCACCCGTTGGCGCATGCCACCCGACAGTTGGTACGGGAACTTCCGCATTGCCGCTCCCGGGTCGGGGATGCCGACCATTGCGAGCAGTTCCGCGGTGCGCACGGCGGCATCCCTGCGGTTCATCCCGAGTCTGACGCGCAAACCTTCAGCGACCTGCACCCCGACGCGACGCACGGGATTGAGTGCAGTCATCGGGTCCTGGAAGATCATCGCGATGCCCGTGCCAAAGTGCTGGCGGACCTGATCGCGGGGCAGGCCGACGAGTTCCGCGCCGTCGAACGCAACGCTGCCGGTGCGCTCGACGTTGCTGCCCGACAACAGCCCCATCGCTGCGCGCGAAAGGACGGTCTTTCCCGACCCCGACTCTCCCACGATGCCGACGCTCGCACCCTCCGGGATGTCGAGCGTCACGCCCCGTACGGCCTCGAGCACGCCGCGCGGCGTGCGGAAGCGCACCACGAGGTCGCGGATTGACATCACAGCGGTCACAGGCGGCCCTCCCGGCGGTCAAGGCGCGAGCGCAGGTAGTCACCAAGCTGGTTCGACGCGATGACCGTCAGGGCGAGCACGGTCACCGGCACGTACATCGAGTGCGGGACGAAGGTGAATTCGCCTGCGACGCGCGAGATCATCGCACCCCAGGACACGCCATCAACGACACCTACGCCGAGCAACGACAGTGCGCCTTCCGCCACGATGACGACACCTACGGCGAGGAAGCCGACCGAGTAGATCGCCGGCAGCACGTTGGGCACGATGTGCCGAAGGATGATGTGGCGGTCGCGCATGCCCATGCTGCGGGCGGCGACCACGAACTCCCGGTTGATCCAGGTCAGCGTCGCGCCGCGGGCGATGCGGCCGAGCACCGGCATGACGATGAAGGTCAGTGCGATCATGATGACGACCACCCGACGAGACGGTGAGACAACCACCGACGGGTCAGAGCTTGTGGCGAGGATCGCCACCAAGGCAAGACCGAGCACGAGGTTCGGGATCGACAGCACGATATTGAAGAAGAGGTTGACGACGTTGTCCAGGCGCCCCCTTCGGTAGGCCGAGACGATGCCGATGGCGGCGCCCAGCGCGCCACCGACGACCACCGAGACGAAGGCGATCAGCAGCGACGTCCGTGCGCCGTTGACCACGTTCGAGAGCAAGTCGTAGCCGTTGGAATCGGTGCCGAGGATGTGGCCCGGTGAGAAGAGCCCGACGGCCGAGGCTTCAAAGTCGGCTTCCCGAGGATCGGGCAGTGGGAGGAGCGGTCCGACGATCGCGAGCAGCACCATCAACGCCATCCACGCCGCGCAGATACGGGTGAAGAGGTCCATGCCGCAGATCCACCTACGCATTGCGGCGCTCCCGGGTGCGGGGGTCGACGAAACCCACGATGATGTCGGCGATCGTGTTGAAGGCGATGAACCCGACCGCGATCAGCGCGATGTACGACTGCAGGGCGAAGAACTGGCGAGAGAAGATTGCGATGCCAATTTCCTGGCCGATGCCGGGAATCGTGAAGACCTGCTCGATCACGATGGTGCCACCGATAAGCGCACCCATGTTGAGGGCAAAGCTCGTGAAGAGCGTCACCGAGCTGGGGCGCAGGACGTGGGAGAAGAGGATCCTGCTCGTGCTGAGACCCTTCGACACCGCCATGGTCACATAGTCCTCGCGCAGCGTGGCGATGACGTCGGTGCGCAGGAGACGGGTGTAAGTGGCGATCAGCGGAATGGAGAGTGCGGCGACCGGGAGCACCATCGACCGGATGTGCTCCATGAAGTCCTCCGACGGCGAGACGTAGCCGAGCGGCGGGAACCACGCGAGGGTCACTCCGAAGAACGAAGCCATCAGCAGGCCGAAGACAAAGTTGGGGATTGACGACGCGGCGAACAGGCCATAGCTCAGGACATGGTCGCTGCGCCGGCCGACGCGGAGTGCGGTGAAGATGCCGAGCGGAACGGCGATGACGAGTGAGACGGCCTGTGAGTAGAAGACCAGTTGCAACGACACGGGGAGCGCATCGGCAAGGCGACCCGACACCGGCTCTGAGAGCGCCCCGCCTTGGACGTACCAGCCGAGGTCGCCGCGGACGAAGTCCCACAGCCACAGCAGGTAGTAGGTGACTGGATCACGGTCGAGCCGCAGTTCGCGGGCGAAGGCGGCGCGGTCGGTCTCGCTGACGCCGACCACGTAGAGGTCTTCGAGGCCAACGGGCAGCAGCCGGAGGAGAAGAGAGAGGAAGAACGTCGCACCCACCACGACGAGCGCGGCCTGCAAGAGCCGACGGAGCGCGGCCACGACCGTCGATCTCAGCATCTTCGCTGCCCCCGTTTCACGAACGCTGCCCCAACGCGCCTGTGCGCGACGGCGTCAGCCTAAACGAAACGGGGCCCGGGTGGATAATCCACCCGGGCCCCGTCGTCAACGTGACGTGAAATCGTCGCGCTTAGTTCTGGATGTAGACACCCGTCCAGTTGGGTCCAGCGTTCGTCATCGCACGGCCCTGGCCGCCCGATGCGAGGGTGAACTTGTCAAAGCCTGCGAGCTTCTTGTTGAAGCCGAACAGGTACTGGGTCGTCGGCACCGGCAGGACGCTTGCGTTCTCCTGCAGGTACTTGGTGAGGGCCTTCAGGTTCGCCTTGCGGGTTCCCGTGGTGTCGAACTGAGCCTTCCACACCAGGGCATCCTGCGCCGGATCACTGAACCGCGAGGGGTTGATGGCGACACCGAATGCGAGGAACGTCGGCGCGTTGGCCGCTCCCACGACGCCGGCAATGTTGATGCCGGGGGCGCGGAACGTGTTCGACTGGACGAACGGCAGCACGAAGTACGAGCCGGTTCCCTCAAACAGCGTCGTCGGGTACATCTGGTACGGGTTCGGCGGGTTGCCCGGGGTCGGGAATGCCTTTGCCGTGATGGTCGCCGTGTCCTCCGTCGCGATGGTGACGGTGATGCCCGCCTTCTTCATGATCTGCGCGATGACCTTCGAGTTCGCCTGTGAGTCGGCGCTGGTGTCCGTCGGCAGTGAGAACGCGAGGTCCTGGCCGGTCTCAGCCTTGTAGGCCGCGGCGTACTTCTTCGCCTTCGCGAGGTCATAGGTGGCGAACCCTGCCTCGTTGTACATGATGTTGCGCTTGCCGACGATCGACGTGGGCTTCGTTCCGACGCACTTGCCCTTGAAGCAGTTGCGCTGGTTGTAGAAGGTGTCCATGTCGAACGCATGCGCCACGGCGAGTCGGGCGTTCTTGTTGTTGAACGGCGCGATCGCATGGTTGAGCACGCTCATGGCGTAGTAGTCGTCAGGGCTGGCGATCGTCGTGACATTCGTGTTCGCCTGAACGTTCACGATCTGCTTGATCTCACCAGCCGAGGTGAAGCCGGCGGCGTCGAGGGTGCCCGACTTGAGGCCGTTCGCACGCTGGGCGGCCTGATTGACGTACTTGAACGTGATGCTGTTCAGATACGGCAGCTGGACGCCCGCCTTGTCCTTGCGCCAGTAGTTCGGGTTGCGGACAACCTTCACCTCTGTCGGCGACACCGACTGGAACATGAAGGGGCCGGTGCCCTTGCCGCTGGTCGCGCAGACCTGGGCGTTGCCCATGGTCGAGAGCGAGCGCATGAAGAAGCGACCCGAGGCGTACAACGTCTCGTCGAAGTCCCTCTGGCCGTTCCACAGCTCGATGGTCACCGCCGTGGCCGAAGCCGGACGGACGTCCTTGATGTTGGCGACGAGCGGAATGCCCGAGCCCAGGGTGTGACGGCCGAGCGCCGCGGCGGTAAGGCCACGGATCGACTGCAGGTTGGTGATGACGGCCTGGACGTTCATCGGCGTGCCGTCATGGAAGGTGACTCCCGCGCGGAGACCGATGGTCCACGTCTTGAAGTCGGCACTCGGGGTGATCGACTCGGCGAGGTACGGCACGATCTTGCCGTCCGAGCGCTGTTCGACGAGGCCCTCGTACACCGTGCGCATCACGCCGAGCGCCGAGTTGGCGGCTTGGGGCGAGTAGCAGGTCGACAGCAACTGGTTGAAGATGCCGACCGTGATGTCTCCGCCCTGCGTCGGGGCACTGACCTTGGCTGCGCTCGTCGTCGGGCTGGCCATGGCGGTCATCGCCACTGCCAGGCCGATACCCACGCCCAAGGCGCGCAGGCGTCGACGCGTTGTCTGCTGTGTCATTGGTGGAATTCCCCCTGTCCGGACGCCCCAGTGGCTTCCGCGACAGTCGTCAGCCTATGGGCGGGTGAACGGAGGGGCAAGAGCGGGTGACGCGCAGGGAGCGCCGCCGGCGCGGAAGTAATCGACCGGTCAGGCGGTCGTGGCGCGGCTTGTGGATCCGAGTTGCTCAACCGGAAGGTGGCAGCGGATCGAATGCCCCGGGCCGATGTCGCGAAGCGGAGGTTCGCTGGACGTGCACAGGTCCTCAACGCCGCTACCGATGCGGCGCGGACAGCGGGGGTGGAGGACGCAGCCCGAGGGGGGAGCGGCCGGACTGGGCACCTCTCCGCCGAGCCGCACGCGAACGCGAGTCTCGCCGTCGACATCGGGGATGCTCGACACGAGCGCCTCGGTGTACGGGTGGTGCGGGCCGTCGAACACGTCCTTCGCTGGTCCGATCTCCATGATCCGGCCGAGATACATCACCGCGATGCGGTCGGAGAGGTAGCGCACGACGCCGAGGTCGTGCGAGATGAAGATGAAACTGACATTCTCGCGAGCCTGCAGGTCGGCAAGCAGGTTCAGGATGTTGGCCTGCACGCTGACATCGAGGGCACTGGTCGGCTCGTCACAGACGACGACGCGCGGGCTCCCCGCGAACGCGCGGGCGATGGCGACGCGTTGCTTGAGCCCGCCGGAGAGTTGCCCTGGCCGCGCGCTGTGCAACACGGGGTCGACGCTCATTGAGTCGAGCAGTGACTGCGCCCGCTCCTCAGACGCCTGGGGCGTGGCGCCGGCCAGCTTCTGCACGGCCCGCGCCACGATCCGCGTCACCGAGTGCCTGCGGTTGAGGGCGGAGTCGGGGTTCTGGAAGACGATCTGGATCGACGCCACCTCATGAGGGGTCCGATCACCAATCATTCGCCCCAGCGCCTTGCCGTCAATCGCGAGAATGCTGCCGTCGTCCGGTGGGTGGATGCCGAGCAGCGTCTTGGCGAGCGTGGTTTTGCCAGAGCCCGACTCGCCGACGAGTCCAAGCGTCTCGCCGTGCCGAAGCGAAAGAGTGACGTCGGTGAGCACCCGGACGTCCCCGTCGCCCTGCGCGAAGGTCTTCGAGAGGTGCGCGACTGTGACGAGGTCGCGACCCCGCTCGGCTCGGTGCTCGGCGCTCGCGGCGACCGGCTCGCTGGCGACGACGCGAGGCATCGACGCGGCCTCGGCGTGGAATGGACAGCGCGTGGTGTGTCCGTCCCCAAGGTCAGCGATCGGCGGCGGGGCGGTGGCGCACGACTCGCGGGCGATCGCACAGCGGTTGACGAAGACGCAGCCAGGGAGCGGTGTGCCCAGCGGGGGCGGGGTGCCGGGGATGGTGTCAAGGTGAGAGTCGTACTTGTTGAGACCGCCGCGTGGAATACAGCGCATGAGTCCCACCGTGTACGGGTGGCTCGGGCGCTGGATGATGGTTGCCGTCGCGCCCTCCTCGACGAGGGCGCCCGCGTACAGCACGCCTACCCGGTTGCACATCGCACGGATGACGCCGAGGTTGTGGCTAATGAACAGGATCGACGTGTTCGACTCGGCGATGAGCGACCTGAGCAGGTCGAGCACCTCGGCCTCAACCGTGGCGTCGAGCCCAGTCGTGGGCTCATCGAGCACGAGCAGGCGTGGCTTCGAGGCGAGCGCCATCGCGATGACGACACGTTGCGCCATGCCGCCCGACAACTGGTGCGGGTAGCGATCCATCACCTTCGACGGGTCGGCGATCTGCACACGCCTGAGCGCCTCGACCGCAAGCCTGCGGCTCTCGCTGCGGCTGTTGCCGAGCAGCGAGAACGACTCTGCTACCTGGTCGCCGACGCGGATCGTCGGGTTAAGCGCCGCAATGGGGTTCTGATACACCATCGAGATTGCCGTGCGCCGCAGCTCGCGGATCTCCGCCTCCGGCACGGCGCTGATGTCGCGCCCCTCAAAGTGGATCGAACCTCCGGTGATCGCGCCGTTGCGGGGCAGATAGCGCATCGCCGCGAATGCAGCAGTCGACTTTCCGCATCCCGACTCGCCGACGAGGCCGTAGGCCTCACCTGGCTGGATCGCTAGCGAGACGCCGCGGAGCACCTGGCGGTCAATGCCGCGGATGCGGTAGGCGACCGCCAGATCACGTAGCTCGAGGGTCGGTGCGTTCACTGCTCGAACGACTCCACGATGCCGTCGGCGACGAGGTTGATCGCGATCGCGAGCGTGGCGATCGCGCCGGCCGGGAAGGTGGTCGACCACCAGTTGTCGGCGAAGATGCGCCCGTAGTTCTCAGCCACCTGCGAACCCCAGTTGGGCGAGCCCAGCTGCACGCCGACGCCGAGGAAGCCGAGGGTGGCGATCGCAAAGACGGCGTAGCCGAGGCGCACCGTGAACTCAACGATGATTGGCGGAAGGACGTTCGGGAGGATCTCGACGGCGAGGATGTGTGGGGCACGCTCGGTGCGTAGCCGTGCGGCAGCCACGTAATCCAGTTCGGCTTCGGGCAGCACGGCGGCGCGCACGGTGCGCGCGATGATCGGCGTAAAGACGAAGCCGATGATCAGGATCGTGATCGGCTGCGAGGATCCGCCCACCGCAGCGAGTGCGAGGAGCGCGATGACCAGTACGGGAAGCGCGCTGATCGCATCGAGGATTCGCATGATGATCACGTCGGCCCAACCCTTGAAGTAGCCGGCGACGAGGCCAATAACGGTGCCGAGCACCGTGCCGATGACCGTTGCGAGGAAGGCCATGACCAGCACGGGGCGCGCCCCGACGATGACCCGCGAGAAAACGTCGCGTCCGACGACGTCGGTCCCGAACCAGTGCTCCGACGACGGCCCGTTGTTGGTGGAGAGGATGTCAACGAGCGCCGGGTCGTGCGGCGCGACGAATTCGCCGATGAGCGCGCATACCACCCAGATGCCAAGGATCACGGCGCCCACGATGAAGGCCGGGTTCCGGCGGAGCTGTCTCAGTCGTTCGCTGCGGATGCGATTGCGCTCATCGCGGGCTACCGCCCGGAGGTCGCGCTCGGCGCTCATTGCGACACCTTCTGGCGGATGCGCGGGTTCAGCACCGCGAAGAGGACGTCAGCGAGCAACTGCACCCCGACGATGACGACGGAGATGATGAGCACCGCCGACTGGAGCATCGGGTAATCGCGGTACTGAACCGCCTTGAGCAGGAGGCCGCCGAAACCCGGGTAGTTGAAGATGATCTCCACGGCCACGAGGCCGCCGACGAGGTACGGCACCATCGACGCAGTCACGGCGATGGTGGGGAGCAGGGCG